>OGLB01000335.1_pt1 | contig 27521 bp, 25 predicted proteins | sample 1572551 | NCBI WGS metagenome assembly OGLB01 (sample SAMEA2582003, study PRJEB24529) | metagenome | biome: Human gut stool | place: China | collected 2011
AGCAGGCGGGCTTTCACGATGTGCAGATACACAAAAAGAAAAGCTGGCTCTGCATTACGGCGTGGAAATGAGGGGGCTAAATCATGAGTATCTTTGCATCTATCTTACGCAGCGTATACAAGCTCTCCGGCGCGAAAAAGGCGTTCGCCTTGCCGGAGGATGCACTGCGAAAGGAAATTGAAAAGCAGAACCGGCATCGTGGCGTTTTTACGCCCACCGACCGCAAGGCATATTATGAAACGATCGCGGTAAACGGCTTTCCCTGCCTGATCGTGCGAGAGCATCCGAAGCCGTCCGAGCGCGCGATTCTCTATTTCTTTGGCGGCGGCATGGTGATCGGCCCCGATAAGGGCGACCTGCCTGTGATGCGCAAGCTCTGCCGCGAGACCGGCTGTGATGTGTGGTTTCCGTTTTACCCGCTCTGCATGGAGCACTGCATTACTGAAACCTATGCGATGGTGTACGAATGCTATCGAAAAATGATTGCACTGTATGGCGGCGGAAATGTCAGTACTTGCGGCTTTTCCTCCGGCGGTGCGCTGGCTTTGGGGATCGCGGCGCACAACAACGCGCAGCCCGAGCCGCTGCCGCAGCCACGGCATATCGTCGCCGTATCCCCCGGCGAGGTGCCGTGGAACGATGCGGAAAAGGCGCGGATGCAGGCGCTCAATAAACGGGACGTTTCCATCGACTATGCCTTTATGGTGACGGTGGAAAAGTTCATGCGGCATGGCTGCGAGAATGTGCCGGACTATATGCTCTCCGGCTCCCGGGGAGATTTTACCGGCGTAGGCGATATCCACTTCTTCTATTCTGCCGACGAGGTGCTCTACGGTGCTTTGCCGGACTTTGAGGAAGCCTGCAAACGGGCAAATGTCCCCTATACGGTGTCCGCCCGCCCGAAGATGGTGCATTGCTACTGTATGCTGCCGATCTTCAAGGAGGCAAAGGAGGACTTTGCGAAAATCGTGGACATTTTGAAAAAATGAGATCGGAAACGGTCGTGTGATGATTGAAACACGGAGGGAAGGCCATGGAACGAAAAGAAGCCATTCGCGGTGCGTACCGAATGACGGGCGGAAACAGTTTTTATGACGGCATGATCACCTGCTCTACTCTGAGCGGGAAAGCGGTGTGCCGCTTGGTGTGGGCAATGAACAAGGCGGAAAACGACGCCTATCTGGAAAAGGCAATGTCCGGTATTCCGGAGCATTTCTCCGGCAAGCTGCTTGAGGTTCCGGTCGGAACCGGCATTCTTACCATGCCGGTTTATAAAACTATGCCTGAGGCGGACATTACCTGCCTTGATTACTCACCCGATATGATGAAGCAGGCACAGGAAAAGGCTGACCGCCTGCACCTGAAAAATGTAACCTTCCGGCAGGGAGATGTGGGAGCACTCTCCTATGCAGACGACACCTTCGACATCGTTTTGTCGCTGAACGGCTTTCACGCCTTTCCGGACAAGGAGGCCGCCTATCGGGAGGTTTTCCGGGTTTTGAGACCCGGCGGGACATTCTGCGGCTGCTTTTATGTGAAGGGTGAGCATAAGCGGACGGATTGGTTTGTCCGGCATGTTTATGAAAAGGCAGGTTTTTTTACACCGCCCTATGAGACGGTTTCCAGTCTGAAAGCACGGCTGGATGGAATGTATACGGATGTGGACATGGGAAACCTGAAAAGCATGGCATGGTTTGTCTGCCGAAAAGCGGGTTAAATCTGAGATGGTCTCATGCACGCAAGAAAGAACAAGGAGGGAGGCAATCAGATGAAGGACAACGAGCTTCTATTCGACCGCAAAAGCCATGTGCTGTATTCAAAGCCTTGCAAGAAAGAAATCCTGGCGAAAATCGCCCTGCACTATCCGGAAGCAGAGCGGGAGACAGTATGGGAAAAGGTGCAGCGGCAGTACGCGGTCTTTCTCTCCGACTGGCGCACCGACTTGGGCGGCAAAAAGAACTTCCACAACGGCGTAGGCGGCACCTACGACTGCATCGCCATCATGAGCTATTATGTGGTCTGCAAAACAGTTACTTCGTTCCGTGAAATCGAAGAGATGGAGGAAAATCTGATTCTTCCGACTTTCCGCAAGCTGAAATTTGTGGACTGCAACAAGCCGTTCTGGAGGAAGCTGATGTACAAGGCGTTTGTTCGTGCGAAAAGCGGCTGCGACAAATGGCACGATTACGAGATGTCGGTTGCGCCTTATGAAACCGACAAGCCTATTTATTATGAATTTACGGCGTGCCCGGCAGCGGAGTTTGCTATCAAGCACGGTCTTACGGATATTATGCCCGCCCTGTGCAATGTGGACTTTGCGTCTATGGAGCTGCTCCATGCAAGGCTTGTACGGACGAGCACCTGCGTGGACGGCTGCCGATGCGACTATACCATCTGCGGCGACAAAGACCCGTATCTGAAGGAGCACCCCGAATATCGGGACGAGGCTGGATTCAGAAGAAATAAATAAAAACACAACGCAAAGGCGGTGAAGCAAATGGAAGTATTATTCGGAATATTAATCCCCTTTCTCGGCACAACATTAGGCTCGGCGTGTGTTTTCTTTATGAAAAAGTCACTCGGTGTTTCGGTACAGCGTGCGCTCGCGGGCTTTGCCGCAGGGGTTATGGTTGCGGCATCTATTTGGAGCCTGCTGATTCCGGCGATAGAGCAATCGGAAAATATGGGCAAGCTGTCCTTCCTCCCCGCCTTTATCGGATTTTGGGTCGGAGTGCTGTTTTTGCTCCTGCTCGACCGACTTATCCCCCACCTTCATGTGGGGAGCGACCAGGCGGAGGGACCGAAAAGCAAGCTCGGGCGCACCACTATGATGGTGCTTGCGGTGACGCTGCATAACATTCCCGAAGGCATGGCGGTGGGCGTGATGTATGCCGGCTTTCTTGCCGGAAACACGCAGATTACGGCAACGAGTGCGCTTGTCCTGTCACTCGGTATTGCCATTCAGAATTTCCCCGAGGGTGCTATAATCTCCATGCCTCTCCGAGCTGAGGGCGAGAGCAAAGGCAAGGCGTTTCTAGGCGGCGTCCTTTCGGGAATAGTCGAGCCTGTTGGCGCAGTGCTGACACTACTTGCGGCACAGCTCGTGATTCCGGCTCTGCCGTATCTTTTGAGCTTTGCCGCAGGCGCAATGCTCTATGTCGTAGTAGAGGAGTTGATACCGGAAATGTCGCAGGGAAAGCACTCCAACATAGGGACGGTTTTCTTTGCGGTCGGCTTCAGTGTTATGATGACGCTGGATGTGGCTTTGGGGTAAGGAGGCAAATGATGATTTTAAAGGTGATTTTGGAAGGCATAGGACTTGGCGTTCTGCTCATTTTGGTTTGCGCCATCGGTATCCGCAAGGGCGCGGTGGGCATGGTGCATCTTTACAGCCAGGAGGTGCAGGAGCGGTGCGTAACGCTGGGACTTACAACACACGCGAAAATCAAGCGAAATGCTTTGATTTTCAAAGCTGTCTGCGTTCCCGGTTATATTGCCTATGTGCTGGTCTGCGTCTATGCGGTGAACGGTGCGCGGGGTTTTCTTGCGGGCTTCTGGCAGCTGCTGGTCATACTGTCCGTTATGAATCTCATAGACCGATTTTGGGTTGACGGCTATTGGGTAGGACATACGAACGCATGGGAAATTCCGGGAACGGAAGACCTGAAACCCTACATTACAGCCAAGGATAAGGGCAAAAAGTGGCTGTTCGGCACAATTGGTATGGCGGTCATTTCGGCAGCACTGGCGGCGATTATGATGCTTTTTATGAAAATATGAGGTGATAGAAATGCTGTTTCAAACATATGGCGACAGGAGGAATCCTGCCGTGCTGTTCTTTCATGCAATGGGTGTGACAGGAGCGAGCAGCGAACCGATTGCGAGGTATTTGCAGGATCGATATTTCTGCGTCTTGCCCACCTCCACCGTTTACTGCGAGGGGCAGAAATATGTCAGCAAGCTGGACGAAATACGGCAGGTGGAGGACTTTCTGCATCGACAGGGCGTGGAGCGGCTGGCGATGGTGGTCGCTTCTTCCATCGGTGCAGACCTTGCCATGGCGTTTCTGACGCAGACGAAGCTGCCCGTGAAGCACGCTTTCTTTGACGGCGGGCAGTTTGCGCAAATCGGAAAAGGTACGCGCCGCATTATGACACCGTTTCTGTATTTCGCTATCAGGAGCCTGTACTGGTCGAAGGGCGGCACACTGAAAAAGATTCTGTGGTGTGACGACGACTCCATAAAGCCGTATTTTATAGACGCAGGGAAAAATCTGACCTATACAAATTTGCGGCGGCAGATTTCGGACAGTCTGGAGGATAAAACCTTTCCGCCGCTTTCAAAAGAATTGCAAAAGCATACCTATTTCGAGTTTGGCAGTATAGAAGATCATTTCAAATACCGTCAAGCAGTGATGGAAGCCTACCCATGCGGCCATTATCCCGTGTTTGAGGGATACGAGCATATGCAATATCAGATACGCGATCCAAAGGGGTTCGCCGGAATGCTGGCACACATCGCCGAGCGTGACTGTATGCCGGAACTGCCATTTATCAGAAAGTGAGTGATACCCATGAAATACAAAATCGAGAAAAACACCGTACAGGAGACGCTGATCATTCCGCTGTATGCGCGGAAGGTCTGCTCAGAACTATACCCGAATCTCTACCGGGACGAAACAGCGGTTCGCCTGATTGACGAGATCAACTACGATTTTTCAGAGGCGGAGAAAAACTCCCGCAGCCTGATGCAGCGTTTCGGCTCGCTGGAAGTTGCCATGCGGCAGAATGACCTTGCTTTTGAGGTGCGGGATTATCTGAAATCTCACCCCAATGCGGCGGTGGTCAATCTGGGCTGCGGGCTGGACAGCACTGGAAGAAGCTGCGACAACGGCAGCTGTAAAATTTACAATCTGGACTTTCCCGATGTCATAGCCGTGCGCAACGAGCTTTTGCCCGCCGGGGAACGTGAGGAAAATATTCCCTGCAATTTGAACAATACCGAATGGTTTAGAAAAATTGACTCTTCAAACGGCGCGGTGTTCTTTGCGTCCGGGGTGTTCTACTACTTTTTGACGGAGCAGGTCAAGGCGCTGGTACAGCAAATGGCAGACGCTTTTCCGGGCAGCGTGCTGGTGTTTGACGCTGCAAATCGGACGGCGGTGAAGATGATTGCAAAAACATGGCTCAAAAGCGCGAAAATCAAGGATGTCGGCGCATATTTTGCGGTTTCGGACGCTCCCCAAGAGATCAGTGCGTGGGATAGCCGCTTGCAGGTCACCAGCCGAGGCTATATGCTGGGCTACACCGATTTGAAAGACCCCTCCGTCAGCGGCTTTTTCCGGCTTCTTGCAAAAGTCGGTGACGGAATGATGAAGATGCAGATTGTAAAGATCAGATTTGGAGGCAAGCAATGAAAATTCTGGTATATGGTGCAGGTGTTTTAGGGTGCAATCTGGCAAGGAATCTGTTTCACGCCGGAAAGGATGTGACCCTGCTTGCCCGGGGAAACTGGGCAGAGGAAATCAGGAAGAACGGACTGCGGATCAAGGATCAATTCTCCCTCCGCACATCGGTCAGCAATATTCCTGTGGTGACGGAACTGGCACCGAATGTCCGGTACGATGTGATATTTGTCGTTCTGCGATATACGCAGCTGGATTCTGCTCTGGAAACCTTGCGGGCGAATCAGACGAAAAATATTGTTTTTGTGGGTAACAATGTGCAGGCAAGAGCGCTGGCGGCGGCACTGCCGGAGAAAAATGTCTTGTTTGCCTTTGCGCTCTCTGCCGGGCATCGGGAACCTGACCGGGTCGTTTCTATCGACCTGAAAAAAATAACCATTGGGCAGTTGCGTGGGGCGGTCTCCAATGCGGAACTGATCGGAGAGATTTTCGGCGGTACCAAATACAAGGTCGTCTATGAGCCGAATATGGAGGACTATCTGCTCTGCCATGCGGCCTTTGTGATGCCTGCGGCCTTCGCCTGCTATAAAACAGACGGCGACCTGAAAAAGCTTAGGAGAAATACGGTGTACCTTGGACGGGTGATCGATGCCAATATTGAAGGCTACCGTGCCATACGCAATGCGGGACACGACATTTTGCCAAAGGCGGATGCAGACTTTGAGAGCGAAAAGTACCGCAAGACCTGTCTGCGCTTTTTTAAACTCATGTGCGCCACCTCACTGGGCAAACTATGTGCCTCCGACCACGCCATGAACGCCATAGACGAAATGAGCGCCCTGAATCGGGATATCAAGCGGTTCTTTGATGAGAACGGCGCGGCTTATCCCGTGTGGCAGGCGCTGGAGGCGGAGGCCGGGAGATACTTACGATGAAATACGCCGGAATGCCTTTCGGCATGTGGACGCTGTTTGCGCCGTCCTTCCGAAACCAGCTGACAGCGGTGTTCGGCTACGGTACGAATACGGCAAAAGCCATCACAAAAAAAGCAAAGCCGAAATACAGGGAGATCATCTCCGAGCTGCCCGAATTTGAAAAAGGCGATCGCTTCAAGATGAACATCGTCAACTGCGCAATGATCGGTGCATTCATCCTCTCCATGCCGGAACACCCGGATGTGGAGCGGCTGACGGAGTATTATGCAAAATCCATGATGACAAAGCCCATGAAATGGTTTTGCCGCAAGAGCGGAAAAAACAAGTTTACCCCCAAGGATATTTCCGGCATGAAGGCGACCGCCACCTTGAAAGCCGCCGACCGCAACCCATATTCGTGGAACATGGAGTTTTACGAATATCCCGACGGCAGCGGCTACGAGGGACGCTTCACCAAATGCGGCATCTGTGTGCTGATGAAAAAGCTGGGGCTATATGACCTCACTCCCGCGCTGTGCCGTCTGGACTACACCATGAGCGAAGCCGGCGGCGTGACCGACTTTGTGCGGCAGTACACTCTCGCCTCCGGCGGCCCATACTGCGACTGCGGGTATAAGAAGAAGCTTTAAGCGGGAGGCACAGCGATGAAAGAAAGTTATACTACAAAGGCGTTCCGAAAAACGGTGCGTGAAAGATTCCCGGAACAGGAGGTACGAAAATGATCCAGACAACAGTTAAGGTTTCCGGCATGGCCTGCTCTATGTGCGAGGCGCACATCAACGACGCCATTCGCGCCGCATTCTCGGTGGAGAAGGTTTCCTCATCCCATTCCAAGGGGGAGACGGTGATCCTCTCGAAAGAGCCGCTGGGCGAAAATGCCCTCCGTGCCGCCATCAATGCCACCGGCTATATGGCGGGAGAGATCAGCACCGCAGTCTACGAGAAGAAAGGCTTTTTCCATTTTGGGAGGAAGAAACAGTAGGATCATTCCGATGCCGCCATCGCGGCCATCGGTTTGACATATATATTTTATAAAGGAGGACAATCATCATGAAAAAAATCGGTTTATTTGTTGCGGGTGTGCTGTTCGGCACGGCGGGCATCAAGCTGCTGAGCAGCAGGGACGCAAGAAAGGCCTATGCCCACACCACCGCCGCCGCCCTGCGTGCCAAGGAGGATGTGATGAAAACGGTCACCGCCGTGCGGGAGGGCGCGGATGACATCTACGCAGAAGCCAAGGCCATCAACGAGCGCCGCGCAGAGGCGGAGGCCGCCGCTGTGGTGGAGGACGCTTCCGCGGAGGACGCTAAGGCGGAGTGATCCATGAAATGCACGATCTTACATGATTTACCGGGGCGGCTGCGGGTACACCTGTGCTGCGGACGGATGACTTTATCCCAAGCGGATGTGCTGGAGTACTATCTGCGCGCCCAGGACGGCGTACAGGAGGTCAGGGTCTACGACCGGACGCAGGACGCGGTGGTGCTCTATGACGCGGAGCGTGGAAGTGTACTCCGTGCGCTGGCGGTATTCTCCTTCGCCAAGGCGGAGGCCATGGAGCTGGTGCCGGAGCATACCTCCCGGGCACTGAACCGGGAGTTTGAGGACAAGCTGGCAGTTGCCGTTATGCGCAGATGCATCTCCAAGCTGTTCCTGCCTGCGCCCATCACCACGGCGCTGGCGGTGTTCCGTTCCGTAAAGTACATCCGGGAGGGGCTTTCGGCACTGTGGCACGGCAAACTGTCCGTCGCCGTGTTGGATGCTGCTGCCGTTTCGGTGTCTATGTTACGGGGCGATTTTGCCACCGCAGGCTCTGTCATGTTCATGCTGCATTTGGGCGAAATTCTGGAGGAATGGACCCACAAAAAGTCCGTGGCCGACCTCGCCTCCGCCATGAGCCTGCGGGTGGACAGCGTCTGGCTGCAGGCAAACGGCACCGAGGTGCTGACGAAAATCACCGATGTGAAGCCGGGGGACCGTATCGTGATCCGCACCGGCGGCATGATCCCGCTGGACGGCCGAGTGGTGGAGGGCGAGGCCATGGTGAACCAGTCCTCCCTCACCGGCGAGTCCATGCCCGTGGCGAAGCACCCCGGCAGTCCCGTCTATGCCGGGACGGTGGCGGAGGAGGGCGCGTGTGTCATCTGCGTGGAGAAATCGTCCGGCAGCGGGCGGTATGACCGAGTGGTTCGAATGATCGAGGAGTCGGAGAAGCTGAAATCCACCGCCGAGGACAAGGCGTCCCGGATGGCGGACAGGCTGGTTCCCTATACGCTGGGCGGCACGGCACTGACCTATCTTCTGACCCGGAACGTGACGAAAATGCTCTCGGTGCTGATGGTGGACTTCTCCTGCGCCCTAAAGCTGGCCATCCCCATTGCGGTGCTGTCCGCCATGCGGGAGAGCAGCGGCTATCACATCTCCGTCAAGGGCGGACGCTTTTTGGAGGCGGTGGCCAAGGCGGACACCATTGTGTTCGACAAGACCGGCACGCTGACCTATGCGACACCCACCGTGGCGGCGGTCATCCCCTTCGGCGGACACGATGAGGCGGAAATGCTGCGCCTTGCCGCCTGCCTGGAGGAGCATTACCCCCATTCCATGGCAAACGCCGTGGTGGCGGAGGCAAAGCGGCACGGGCTCACCCACGAGGAGTACCATTCGCAGGTGCAGTATGTGGTGGCCCACGGCATCTCCAGCATGGTGGAGGGCAAGAAGGTCATCATCGGCAGCGCCCACTTTGTCTTTGAGGACGAGGGCTGTCGCATCCTGGAGGGAGAGCAGCCGAAATTTGACGCGCTGCCCGCCGCGTATTCCCAGCTGTATCTCTGCATAGACGGGGAGCTGGCGGCGGTGATCTGCATCCACGATCCCCTGCGCCGGGAGGCACGGGAGGCGGTGAGGGTGCTGCACGAGAGCGGCTTTGCCAACGTGGTGATGATGACCGGCGACAACCGCCGCACGGCGGAGGCTGTGGCCGCCGAGGTGGGCGTGGACGCCGTGTACGCCGAGGTGCTGCCGGAGGACAAGGCCGCGTTTATCCGGCAGGAAAAGGAAAAGGGACACACCGTTATCATGGTGGGCGACGGCGTCAACGATTCTCCCGCCCTCTCCGAAGCGGACGCGGGCATCGCCATCTCCACCGGTGCGGCCATCGCCCGGGAGATCGCCGACATCACCGTTGCCTCGGAGGGTCTGCTTGCGCTGGTAACACTGCGCAGGCTCGGTGAGGCACTGATGGAGCGTATCCACGGCAGCTACCGCTTCATCGTGGGCTTCAACCTGGCGCTGATCGCACTGGGCGTGGCGGGGGTACTGCCGCCCACCACCTCGGCATTGCTGCACAACGGGTCCACCCTGGGCATCAGCCTGCGGAATATGACCGACCTGCTGGACGATGAAGAAAATACCCAAAAATAAACAAGCAAGTGAGGGAGCAGAGAGGCGGCAAGGTGCTTCTCTGCTCCTTGCAGATGCTGTGTTATTAGCGTTAGGGGGGCGGATAAACGCGGAGCATAACAAAGCCCGTATCAGTTTAACTGGTACGGGCTTTGTTGAATAATATGCAAAGTGAAATCAGACCTTCCACCCGGCGGCCTGCTGCCGCTCCACCACGAAGCGGCGGTAGAGCCCGTCAACAGCAACCAGCTCGCCATGGGTGCCCTGCTGAACGATCTCACCATGATCGACCACAACAATTTGGTCGGCATGGCGCACGATTTTCAGCCGGTGAGCAATCATGATGACCGTCTTATCGTGGGTCAATTCCGCAACGGCCTCCATCAGCTCCTTTTCATTTTCGGGGTCAACATTGGCAGTGGCCTCGTCCAGAATGACGATTGGCGCGTCCTTCAGCACGGCCCGGGCAATGGAGATGCGCTGCCGTTCGCCGCCGGAGAGGTGTCCGCCGGATGCGCCGCATACGGTCTGATAGCCGTTCTCCAGCCCCATTATGAACTCGTGGCAGCCGCATTTCTTCGCGACGTCAATGACCTCCGCATCGGTCGCACCCTTTCTGCCCATGCGGATGTTGTCTATAACCGAAAGGTCAAAAAGGTAATTATCCTGCGACACATAGGCGATGCGCTTCGTGCACTCCGCCAGCGGAAGTGTACGGATGTCCACGCCGCCCAGCTTAATTGTGCCGTCCTTTACATCCCACAGGGAGGCAATAAGCCGGGCGATGGTGGACTTGCCGCTGCCGGAGGAGCCTACAAGGGCATTGACCGTCCCCGGGGCAATGTGCAGATTGATTTCGTGCAGCACCTCCTTGTCGTGATAGGCAAAGCGGACATTTTTTAGCTCGATGGCGTTGTCGGCCGGCAGCCTTTCCACCGTCCTTGGATGCTGCATATCCTCGCCGGACAGCACCTCCGCTATCTCGTCCACGATGGTCTTGACCTGGGCGATGTCATCGGTGTAGGAAAAGGCGGTGATCAGCGGCTGCATAACGCCGAAGGACAGAACGATAACCGTCAGGAACGTCTCTGCCGACAGAGTGCCATGCATATGAAGAACGCAGCCCACCGGCAAGATGCCGAGAAGTGTCGAAGGGAGTATCGCCATTCCGGCCACCTGTCCGAAGAGGCTGCCCCGCATCCAGTCGATGAAGGCTGCTTGTCAATGCGAATTGCACACTCCTTTACAAAAACATACCTTGACAAATCTCGTCTCAAAAGAAAATGCTGACACAAAAGGCAAAGGAATTAGGTTTATCAAATACCAAGTATTATGTTGATGACGGTTATACAGGCACGAACTTCAATAGACCTGCTTTTCAGGAGCTTCTTGACGATATTGAAATGGGATATATCTCAGTTGTTATCGTCAGAGACCTTTCCCGATTAGGCAGAGATTATGTCTCGGTTGGTCATTACACAGACAACTATTTCCCTGAGCATAATGTAAGGTTTATCGCTGTTAATGATATGGTTGACAGTGATGAGGGTGAAAACGAAATCGCACCATTCAAGAATGTTATGAATGAAATGTATGCGAGAGATATCAGCCGTAAGGTAAGAAGTGCTCATCGTATTCGCGGAAATATGGGAGAACCGTTATCTCAACCGCCTTACGGGTATATGAAAGACCCACAGAACAAAAAGAAGTGGATTATTGATACCGAATCTGCAGAAGTAGTCAAGAGTATCTTTGCAATGTGCATTGAGGGTAAAGGCAATGAAACTATTGCCCGTATCTTACAGGAAAACAAAGTAATGATACCGATGACATATTGGCAGAGCAAAGGTCTTAACAAGGGCGGTAAAAAAACTCAGCCTGACTCTTATAAATGGTGTAAGACGACGGTACAGAAGATTCTTGCACAACAGGAATACTGCGGTGATGTTATCAACTTCAAGACTTACTCAAAAAACTTCAAGAATAAGAAAAGACTTCAGAATCCCGAAGAGAACTGGAAGATTTTCAAGAATGTTCACGAGCCGATAATTGACAGAGATACTTTTGAAACTGTTCAGAAGATGAAAGCCAAAGGTAAACGCAGAGCGCCGAATCCCGAACATGCTGAAAAGAATATGTTCTGCGGATTGTTATACTGTGTCGATTGCGGAAGTCCTTTATGGTTCAATGTCAATCACCCGAATACTGATATCAAGTATTTTATGTGCTTCAACTACAAAGGTCGCAGAGGCACCTGTGAGGGTACACATTATGTCAGAGCTGATTCTTTGGAGCAGATTGTGATGCTTGAGCTCAGAAGTCTTGCAAGCTTTCTCATTGAAGATGAAGAAGCGTTCGCAGATATTCTTGAAGCAAAGACAAACAAAAGCATACTCAATCAGCAGAAGTTTCTTGAAAGCAGTATTGATAAAGCAACAGCAAGAACTAAGGAGGTTGCCGTGATGTATGAAAAACTCTTTGAAAAGCACATCAACGGTATTGTTAACGAAGAAAGCTTTATGCAATTATCTCAGAGGTATGAAACAGGACGAGACGAGCTGAAACTAAAAATCAGGCAATACCAAGAAGAGCTTTCAGAGATAGAAAATCTTCGTACAAGCAAAGAACAATTCACATTGGCAGTCCGTAAGTTTATGCAGATGGAAACTCTTACACCTGCACTCCTGAATGAACTTATTGAGAAAATCGAGGTTCACTCCATTGAGGGTAAAGGTAAGAACAGAACGCAGAAAATCATTATTCATTACCGCTTCATCGGGGTTATTGAAAATCCCATAAAAGAGAAAAACATAGTCCTCGAAGCAAGACAAGGAGTCGCCGTAGAATAACAGTGGCTTTAATAAGAGGGTATAGCGGCTCGCCTTTCAGAGCGTCTAACATAGTGATAATCTCGTCAGAGTTATACCACTCATACTCACGCCTTTCGAGCTTTGAAAGACGCACGAGCTCACAAGGATTTGTACTTATCAGCCTGTGTCGCATATCCGTTTTTTATTGCTTGCTTAACTATTTCTTGCTTTTTTCTTGCTTCTTGTTTTATCATATTCATGAGAAGTACTTCTTTCTTGGTTAATGTTGTTTTGCGATTTCATTATACCATATTTTGAAGCTACTTCTCTTTTTTGGGGGTCACATCATTTTAACAAATACATTCTGTATTTCGGTACTGGTATTACATGATATTGACACTTCCACCTTGTGTGTTATAAACTACTTTCGTCCATTTATTCGTCCTCCTTTGATTCTTTACGGTTGATGTTGCTTCTTCCATTATATCAAAGGAGGACTTATTTTTTTTGAATGAACGCTTTCGATTTTTACTCTCCACAAGTAAAACTTGTGGTTGGGTATATAATCGAAAGAAACACCAGTTTGTGTGTTTTTTTCTCTTGCAAATTTTTTATAAATAAGTTAATATATAAGTGGAAAATATCGGAACAGGTGTGAGGCTATTAAGAAAAAATCAAAAGTCGCTTTCGCTGTAATCTGTGTTGCTGTGTTTTTCACCGATAGTTTTCTTTACGCATATGCCTCAGGTCATGAAACCTAATATGCGGAAGGTCGTACTTCTTCAACAGTTTCCCAAACCTATGAGCAATGGATGGGTAATAAGTATCTCCGTTCGGTTTCTTAAAGATGTAGTCGTTTTCGGTATATGCATTACTAAAGAAGTCTCCGTTATTGTTTTCCTCATCTTTGGCCAAATCAGTAGATTTCTGATTTCCGTAAACAGCGGGAACGCACGATAACTTGAATTAGTCTTTTTCAACAACTTTAGTTTCTACCGATACGGTGTGCGTATCAAAATAGAGTTTCCATTAAAATCAACACTTTGCCATTAAAGTCCGAGAACCTCACTGCGGTGCAAGCCATACATAACGGTTGTTTTAATAATAGTATTTTGCTGATTTATTTCAAATTTTTTATCTTATAGTCCATTTAAAAGCACTACAATAATTTTTTCTTTATTATTTTATATAAAATTTTTTGATATGATTTAGAAGAAAAAAGAAATTTTACAAAAAAATAAGACCTACATAGCAGTAGGTCTTGCTCACACACTGTGAGGCCGCATAAACGGCGGGTTGAATAAATTTTTATTTGAACTTGTAGTGTAATCTCATAAGGTTTTTGAGATTAACTAAAGTATAAACTAAAAAAATATTTTTGTCAAGAGGTAATATTATGGAAAATTATTACTTAGGATTAGACTTAGGAACAGACTCAATTGGTTGGGCAGTAACAGATAAAAATTACAATATCCCTAAATTTAAAGGAAACTCTATGTGGGGTATTCGGCTCCTTGAGGGCGGAAATACTGCTGTTGAAAGAAGAGAATTTCGTAGCAGCAGACGAAGATTAGAAAGAAACAAATACAGATTAAACTGCTTAGAAATGCTCTTTAATGAGGAAATTTCCAAGAAAGACATTGCATTTTTCCAAAGACTTAAGGATAGTGCACTCTATGATGGAGATAAGAATGTTTCTGGCAAGTATTCTTTGTTCAATGATCCTGATTATACAGATAAAGATTATTATAAAAAATATCCAACTATTTATCATCTTAGAAAAGAGTTAATTGAAAGTGTTGAACCACATGATGTTCGTCTTGTGTTTTTAGCTTTGCATCATATCATCAAAAACAGAGGTCACTTTTTATTTGATAATGATGATTTAGGTAAAAACGGAAATTTTGATTTCACAGCAATATTTACTGAACTAAACGAATATATTAAATCAAATTCAAACTATGAATCAGAGGGTTTTAGCTGTAATGATTTAAAACCTGTTGAAGATATTATTAAAAATAGTTCTTTAACGTCAAGCAAGAAGAAGGAAGCTCTTATTAAAGAATTTGCCTTAAATAAAAAAGTAGATGTTTTTGAAGTAGCAATAGTAACACTTTTATCAGGAGCCACAGCTAAAGCTAAAGACCTATTTAATACAGACAAATACGATGATACCGAAGGTAAAAGCATATGTTTTAAGAGTGGATATGATGATAAGGCTACAACCTATGAAAGCGTTTTTGGTGAGAACTTTGAACTCATTGAAAAGTTAAAAGCTATATATGATTGGGCAATTCTCGCTGATATTTTAAATGGAAAAGAATACATTTCTTACGCTAAAGTTGACACATATGAAAAGCATAAAAGAGATTTAAAGCTTTTGAAAGAATATGTTAAAGCTTATGTACCGGAAAAGTATAGTCATATCTTTAATGAAAACAGTGATAAGGTTTCAAACTATCTTTCATACTCTGGCTATTCATCAAAAAATCCTGTTATGAAAAAGTGTGATCAGGAAACATTTTGTGACTTTTTAAGAAAACAACTTCCAAAAGAGCTATTAGATGAAAAGTATGCACAGATGTATAAAGAGATAGAAACATCTTCATTTATGCCCAAAGCTGTAACAAAGGATAATTCTGTTATTCCTATGCAGCTTAATAGGGCAGAGCTTGAAGCAATTTTAAGTAATGCAAAGAATTATTTGCCATTTTTAGCTGACAGGGACTCAAGTGGAAAAACTGTCAGCGAAAAAATAATAGACATATTTAAATACAGAATTCCTTATTATGTTGGTCCGCTTAACAAGCATAGTGAAAAAAGCTGGCTTGTGAGAACAGGTGAGAAAATCTATCCATGGAATTTTGAAAATGTTGTTGATGCAGATAATAGTGCTGAGAAGTTTATTAATAATTTAACAAGCAAATGTACTTATTTACCTAAAGAAGATGTTATTCCAAAGAACTCGCTTCTTTATAGTGCATTTACCGTTCTTAACGAAATCAACAATATAAAAATTGACGGTGAAGAGATTTCTGTTGAGTTAAAGCAAGGGATCTATAAAGACCTGTTTGAAAAAAGCAATAAAGTAAAAGTGTTTGATTTAAAAAAATATCTTGCATCAAATGGTTATATGAACATTGAAATAACAGGAATTGACACAACTATTAAAGGCAGTCTTAAACCATTTATAGATCTTCAGAATATTGACCTTTCGTATAGTGATAAAGAAGAAATAATCAAATCTGTCACGATTTTTGGTGATGACAAAAAACTTCTTAAAAACAGGCTTAAAAGATTATATGGAGATAGATTAACAGCGGATGATATTAAAAAAATATCAAAACTTAAGTACACAGGCTGGAGCCGTTTATCTGAAAAGCTTTTAACAGGCATTGAAACAGTTTTGCCATCAACAGGTGAATATACAAATATCATTCATGCTTTATGGGAAACAAATGACAACTTAATGCAACTTCTCAGTTCCAATTATGACTTCAGGAAAAAGATTGATGAAGAGAATGGTGATAGCACTTTTACTTCTTTGAGGGAAGAAATTGACAATCTTTATGTTTCTCCAAAGATTAAGCGCCCTATTTATCAGGCAATGCAAATTGTTGAAGAAATAGTTAAAATTCAAGGTCATGATCCGAAGAAGATATTTATTGAAGTCGCAAGGGATGAAGGCGAAAAAAAGAGAACTGTCTCAAGAAAGCAAAAATTAATAGAACTTTATAAATATTGCAAAAAGGACGAGCAGAAACTTTACGAACAGCTTTGTAATACAGATGAAAATGATTTCAGAAGAGATGCCCTTTACCTTTATTACACACAGTTAGGTAAGTGTATGTACACAGGAAAACCTATTGAATTAAGCGAAATTTACAACAATAATATTTATGATATTGACCATATTTTTCCACGGTCAAAAATCAAAGATGATAGTCTTAATAACAGAGTACTTGTTTTAAAAGCAGAAAATGCAAAAAAGGGCAATATTTATCCTATAAATAGCTCTATTAGAAACAATATGCTTCCTTTCTGGAAAACACTTTTTGACAAAGGCTTAATTTCAAAAGAGAAGTTTGAAAGACTTGTTAGAAATCAACCGCTTACAGATGAAGAACTTTCATCATTTGTATCAAGACAACTTGTTGAAACCCGCCAGTCTACTAAGGCAGTAGCGCAGCTTCTTAAAAAGCGTTATCATAATACAGCCGTTGAATATATCAAGGCAAGCCTTGTATCTGACTTCAGACAGGAAAATGACTTTGTCAAATCTCGTGATGTTAATGATTTTCATCATGCTAAAGATGCTTATCTAAATATTGTAGTTGGTAATGTTTATACTGTCAGATCTCATCTTGCGCACTTCATTGACAATGTTCAAAGCGGTAAATGGAGCGTTAACAAAATGTTTGATTACACAACAAACGGTGCGTGGATTGTAGAAAATAATAAATCTATAAACATTGTTAAGTCAAATATGGCAAAGAACAATATTCGCTTTACGAGGTATGCATTTAAGCAAACCGGTGGTTTGTTTGACCAAAATCCGCTTAAAAAAGGTTTGGGACAGGTGCCTCGTAAAAAGGATATGGACATTGATAAATATGGTGGATACAATAAACCTTCATCAGCATATTTTGCTTTTGTTGAATACAAAAACAGTAAAGGAGAAATTGTTCGTTCTTTTGAACCTGTTGATTTATATGCTGAAAAGAAATATATAAGGAATCCACAGGAGTTCATAAAACGCAAGCTCGGAGTTGATTATGTTAAAATTATCATTCCTTGCGTTAAATACAATGCTCTTATCAGTATTAATGGTTTCAGAATGCACATAAGTAGTAAGAGTAGCGGAGGAGCAAATTTGATCTGTAAACCTGCTGTTCAACTTGTTGTTAGTCAAGAACAAGAAAAATATATTAAGAAAATTTCAAGCTATCTTGCTAAATGTGCAGAGCTGAGAAAAGAAAAAGAAATAACGTCCTTTGATGGAATAACAGAAAAAGATAACGCGGATTTATATGAAGCCCTTAAGCACAAGACTAATCATACGATCTACAACGTTAAATTTTCAAAATTGGCAAATATATTGATTGACAAGCAATGTGAATTTGAGGGCTTATCACTCTATGAACAATGTTATATACTTATGCAAATAATCAACATTCTCCACGCAAATGTTATGAGTGGTGATTTATCGGCAATAGGTGAGGCTAAAAAGAGTGGGGTAACTACAATCAGCAATAAAATGCAGCCAAGTTACAAGACCGTAAAACTTATTAACCAGTCAATCTCCGGGCTTTTTGAGCAGGAAATAGATCTTTTAAAATAAGGAGATAGTTATTATGGGATGGAGGACGGTAGTAGTTTCAAAGCCATCTAAACTTGATCTGAGGCTTGGCTATATGGTTGTCCGTGATGTTGAATCAAATGTACAAGTGCATATAAGCGAAATTTCAGTTTTAATTATTGAAAACACTGCGTCCTCCATTATTACTGCTCTTCTTTGTGAACTGACTAAACAAAAGATAAAAGTAATATTTTGTGATGAAAAGCAAAATCCTTCCTCCGAACTTGTCTCATATTATGGCTGTCACGATTGTTCTTTAAAATTTAAAAATAAAGTTTGCTTTATTTCTAACTTCTTTGACTTAAGTTTTTCAATACCGACACTTAAAAAACTATATGAAGATTTATCTTCTTATTCTAATAATTTCCTTCAAGACTATGTTGTGACACTAAAAAAAGATATATTAGATTTTCTCGAAAAGCTCTCAACAGAATACGATTTTGATTTTTCGTTTGATGACGATACTGATTTAGTTGATATTCTTAAAGCTCATAATTTTAAACCAAATGTTGATAGCGATGATTTGTTGACGGGACTGCTTGACTTTATAGTTTTAACTAATAAATATTGTTCCTTTGAAGCCTATGTCCTTTTAAACTTTCATTGCTATTTTGATGAAGAAGAAATTGAAAAAATCTATGATGCTTTGAAATATCAAGGCATTGAAATTCTTATTATTGAAAGTCAAAACAGCTTTCACTCACTTCCGCAAGAAAATCTTTATATTTTGGATAAAGATATGTGCGAAATTGTTGAAGAAAGATGATTTTTGGCTTATAATATAACCACTTTATGATGTTACCCTGTGAATTGTAGTGTCGCAGCTTATTCTCATTTGAGGTTTGAGAGTAGTGTAATTTCATAAGGTAGTAAAACCCTATACCGCCGTAGGTGCATTTAACGCCCGTTTGAGAGTAGTGTAATTTCATAAGGAAGTAAAACTTGACGACGACCAGTTACACCATACCCGCAGTTTGAGAGTAGTGTAATTTCATAAGGTAGTAAAACGCTATGACCTACACCGCTAACCGCATCCGCGTTTGAGAGTAGTGTAATTTCATAAGGTAGTAAAACAACTGCGTGCAGATAACCGCCTGCAATTGCGTTTGAGAGTAGTGTAATTTCATAAGGTAGTAAAACGATGATGTTCGCCGTCAGTGTGCCTGTGTCGTTTGAGAGTAGTGTAATTTTATACCATTTTGCGAATCTATGAGTTATTGTGCATCTAAATAAAGAAACAATCTGGAAACAACTAAAAGAATTAGTACGGTGCAACATGAAAGAAAAGCTTGCCTTCTTCTATGCCCGCTATAAAATTTTAGATTTAAGTTTGCAGAGACAGGGATTGAACCTGTGTTTCTGAGTACAGCTACTCAGCGAGTTTCCTTTACTCCACTCTGCAATATAATTAAAACAACAGCAAGCAAACCGTCTAACAATTGTCTAACACTATTATTGTTTAGCGATTTTTCGCACTACGCGAACCGTTTATTAATTGCGTTATATAGGTAAAATTACGGTTCTACACTGCATGGAATCGAATGACACTGTTTGATATTCGCGTCACAACCACTGTTAACTGGCTCGGAGCACCGCGCTGCCTGCGGCAGATGAAGCGGTGCTCTGAGCAGGAAGAAACAACGAGCATTGCGAAGCGCTCCAAGCGAGCAAGGCGACTATGTTTCTGACCGAAAGGGTCGTTGGTTCGAGTCCAACAGGGGGAGCCAAAAAAGCACTTGCATTTGCAAGTGCTTTTTCAATTAAGCGCACCTTCGGTGCATGAAAAATGAAGTCGCTTCGCTAATGAAGTGCGGTCAAACCGCATAAAAAACAAGAGGTGCGTTTACTTCATGCGAGCATAGCGAACGCTTCATGATAACGAAGTTGTCGCTTCATGTTTGCGGAGCAAACACTTCATTTATTAAAAAGTCATTGTACTAAGTGAATTTTATTTAACTAACAGAGCAGTAAGACTAGAATCTTTCTGCTCTGTTTTACTTTACCTACCGACTCAAATACCGAGTCTGCCGCACTAACAGCAGACCCAATTAATCTCCACTTTACATAATTTTTGCATTTGACTCAGCGCGAAAAAGGGCAGATATACGGAATTTTGCCGATGATATTGACATAAAGCCGAATGATTGGTAAAATATTATCGAACCGGATAGCAATGGCTAACCGGTTGACTTTAAGATTTGTAGTTAGCTAATGCTAATCGAGAAAAAGTACTGTGACGCCGAAACGGCGTTTGCTTTTTGTGTTGCAGTTAGCAAAAGCTAATTGAATGGAGGAGAAACATGAACAGAAAAATATCGGCTGTTGCCGCAGTTGTTTTGATGCTTGCGGTAATTATATGCGCGGCTCTGCCGGCTTTTGCGGCTTTGGCTCCGACTCAGGACGGCGTGTATGAAGTCAGCGTTAAGATGTACCACGCTCAGAAGGACAAGACCTCTATGGGCGACAAATACCTTGTTCATACCGCACTGCTGACCGTGAAAAACAGCAGCAAGACTTTGACTATAGCAACGCCCGAGAGCGTCTCGGGTATGCAGTTTTGGTACTACAAAAACGGCGGAGTTGAGGGCGACACGGCCGAAGTCAAGCCCGCAGGGAGCGTTAAGATAGCGGGCACGACATATCAGTCCGCGTTTGAGTTTCCGATAGTCGGAAACGGCGAGTTCGTCGGCGTGAAGTTCGCCGCACCCGTTATGCCGATGTCGCCCTCCGCGAGAATACATATCGACTATGCAAGCGCTAAAAAAGTTGCGGATATCGGCTCCGCCGCTGTTACTGCTCCGAATGCAGTGACTCCCGCGAAGCCGACTGAAAGCGCAAAAGGCGAAGCTTCGGTTGATACAACGGCTTCTGCACCTGCCGAAACCGATTCTGCCGGCGAGACGGTAACAGGGGAGAGCATCTCGGAAAATGAGGCTTCAACTGTCTCTGAATCTGTTGCCGAATCCGTTTCCGAGACGACTTCAAATAACAGCGGAAGCAAAAAGACTGCGGCGATAATCGGATCTGTCTTTGCGGCGGTCGTTATAGTTGTGCTCATAGTTGCAACGGTGATAAAGAGAAAAGCAATAAAGGAGTAACCGGAATGAACAAATGCTTCAAAAAATTTCAGGTCAAGGATTTCGTTTTCCTTGCAATTCTTTCGGCGGCGATGACGCTCTGCGGCGGAATAACCATGCCGCTTGTTATGCACACGACTCTGTTCGGACTTCGCAATATGGCGGCGGCTCCGATATATGCGCTCTTCTGCGCTGTCGGTCTGATGAAAGTCAGAAAACCAGGTGCGCTGACTGTAATCGGTCTGTTTTCCGGCGCTCCGCTCGCGTTCTTTTCAACCGTTATGTTCTTCAACAACCTCGTGGCGGCCGTGATAGCGGAGCTGTTGATGCTGCTGTTCTTCAGAGGCTATAAAAATAAAGGCTCCGTGCTTTTCACGGCGGGAATATATATGCCGCTCTCTCTGCCGATTTCAGTGCTTTTCAGCATTTGGCTCAACGGACAGAGCTATGAGCAGCTGCTTGCGCGCCCGACAGCTTCGATATTCACCTCGCTCGGTACTGTGGCGCTCGGGTTCATAGGCGCGGCAATCGGCATGAAAATAGCCGCAGAGCTGCAAAAGGCGGGCAAGCTCAAGCCCGACGGAGAAGACGGAAATGCTTGATGCGTTCAGTGTAAAAAAACCGATTTATCCGCTTGTAGCCTTCTTCTCGTCGCTGTGTATGCTCGTGTGCGGAATGCTGCTTTCGAAGAGCCTTTGGGCGTTTGCGTTTGCCGGAGTGCTGTTTTTGCTCTGCTGCTGCTTCGGGCTGTTTCGCGGCGCATGGAAAATGAGCGCCGCAATGCTCGCCTTCGGGCTTGTGATAGGCGGGCTGGCTTTTTTGACCAACCGCAATTTCAATGCCTTTTGGCAGACGGTCGTGCGCGCGCTCCTGCTCGGGATATGCGCCGTGCCGATGATAACGCTGCCGCCCGCGGATCTCATGCGCTGCATGAATCAGCTGCATTGTCCGCGGATAATAACGCTCGGAATGCTGGTCACCCTCCGCTTCATCCCGATACTTGTCACCGAGATAAGGCGAATATGGGAGGCAATGAAGGTGCGCGGAGCGAATGTCAAATGGTATCGCCTTGACTGCCTCTACAGAGCTTTTTTCATTCCGCTTGTCATGCGCATTATCGGTATTTCCGATACTCTTTCTCTTTCGCTTGAGACAAGGGCGTTCGCGCTCGATAATTCTCCCGCAACCGTCTACGGTAAGGTCGAGCTTCGTGCGCGCGACATAATATTTCTCGTCGCAGTGATTATTTCCTGCGCAGGTCTGGGGGTGGCGGCGTGGATGCGTTGAGGCTTGAAAATATCAGCTTTTCATATAACGGCTCAGAGAAAATATTTGACAATGTCAATTTTACCCTTGAATACGGAGATTTTGTTCTCCTCTCCGGTGTGTCGGGTGAGGGCAAGAGCACGCTGCTCTCGATAATCAACGGCATGATCCCGTTTATAACGCCCGGAAAGCTCGACGGAAAGATTTATGTAAATTCCGAGGATGTTACCGACGTCAGAGTCAGCGAGCGTGCAAGGCTTATAGGCACGGTGCTCCAGAATGCAGACGAGCAGATAGTCTATGATACCGTCCGCGACGAAATAGCTTTCGGGTGCGAAAACCTCGATATCCCGGTCGAGACAATAGATCGGCGTATAGAGGCGAGCACAAATATGATGAAAATATCGCCCGACGCAAAGACGCGGACTATGTCCGGCGGGCAGAAGCAGAGACTGATTACCGCTTCGACGCTCGCGATGAAGCAGAAAATCATAATTCTCGATGAGCCGCTGGCAAACCTTGACACAGAGGGCGCGCATATCCTGCTCGGCGCGCTTCGTTCGCTTTCAAAGAGCGGTTATGCGGTGCTGCTCGTTGAACACAGGCTCGATGTTGTCAGACCCTATGTCAACAAGGTCATGTGGATAAAAGATAAAAATGTCAAAATGAGCGCCGACAAGGATGCCGTCCTCCGCTGCGAACGGGTTATAGAGCCGGAGAACAATGCACACACTGCTGGCTCACCCGTTATAAGCGGGCGCAGCTTGGTTTTCGGCGCGGGAGGCAAAAATATCCTCGACTCGCTCGATATTGATGTATATAAAGGCGAGCGCCTTGTTCTGCTCGGCGCGAACGGCTGCGGCAAGACCACACTCATGCGGACTCTTGCAAGGCTCAACAAGCTAACCTCCGGTACGCTCGAACAAAATATAGTTCAAAAGCCCGGACGCAGAAAGCCAAACGCCGCGTGGTTCAAAAAAGTCGGCTTTGTCTATCAGAATCCGACCTATCAGCTCTTTATGCCGACATTGCTCTCCGAGGTCTCTTTCAGAGCGTCCTCGGAGCGGAAGGCGAGAGAGATGATTGAGGCGTTCGGCCTCGCGGGGCTTGAAAACAGGCATCCGCAGTCCCTTTCGGAGGGTCAGAAACGCCGCGCCGGTCTTGCGGCGATATGCGCGGGAGAGCCGGATGTGCTGTTTCTCGACGAACCCACCGTCGGGCAGGATCACGGTAACCTTGAGCGCATAGTTTCTGCTGTCAATAAATTAAACTGCGAAAACGGCTGCACGGTCGTCACCGTTACGCACGACCGCAGATGCGCCGCCGCCATGGCCGACAGGGTGCTCATAATGGACAGCGGAAAAATAGCCGAGCAGGGGGACGGAAGTCTCGCTGACGGCTATCTCAATAAACAGTTCAAAAACATTGGGGAGTGATCGGATGATAAAAACAAGACTCATAGGGCAGGTACCTTCCTCAAAGAAGTACATTGCATTTACGGTGCTTGCGCAGTGGATAAGGCTTTGCGCGAACATCGTGATGATGTTTATTTTCGCACATATTCTCGAACTTATCCTCGACGGCGCGACAATGTCGGTCGGCGTGCTTATGCCTTATCTCGCAGGTATAGCCGCAGTTATGGCGGTACGCTATATCTGCGGAGTGTGCAGTTCAAAGACATCTTTTTTGGCGTCGGCACAGGTGAAAAAAGTCCTGCGCGGGAAGATGTACAAAAAGCTTACCCGCATGGGTGCGTCGTATCATGAGAAGGTTTCAACCTCCGAGGTGCTCCAGGTTTTTGTCGAGGGTGTCGATCAGCTTGAGCTTTATTTCGGAAAATATCTGCCGCAGTTCTTCTTTGCCATGCTTGCGCCGATAACGCTTTTTGCGGTGCTCTCTTTTGTCAGCTGGAAAGCCTCGCTCGTGCTTCTCGTCTGCGTGCCGTTGATTCCGCTTTCGATAGTCGCGGTGCAGAAGATAGCAAAACGGCTGCTGAGCAAATACTGGGGAGTATATGTCAATCTCGGCGACACGTTCCTTGAGAATATTCAGGGACTCACGACCCTCAAGGTATATCAGGCCGATGAGAGAAAGAACGTTGAGATGAACGAAAAGGCGGAGGAGTTCAGGCATATCACCATGAAGGTGCTTACCATGCAATTGAACTCCGTCAGCGTCATGGATATCGTCGCATATGCGGGCAGCGCCGTCGGCGTTGTTATCGCGGTATTTCAGGCGGCAAACGGAACGATAACACTGCCGCAGGCGTTTCTTATCATTATGCTTGCCGCGGATTTCTTCCTGCCCCTGCGCCTGCTCGGCTCTTTCTTCCATGTTGCGATGAACGGTATGGCGGCGAGCGACAAGCTTTTCAAGATTCTCGATACTCCCGAGGACGAGCGCGGAACGCAGATTCCCGCATGCTTTGACAGCGATATAAGGCTCGAAAACGTGACCTTCTCCTATGACGGGGAAAAGTCGGTGCTCAACGGCATCTCGGCGGACATCCCGAAGAACAGCCTTGTGTCCGTCGTCGGCGAGTCCGGCTGCGGAAAGAGCACAATAGCTTCTCTTATCTGCGGCACAACAAAAGGCTACAAAGGGAGCATAAAGATAGACGGCGTTGAGATAAGAGACATCGACGAAAAAGCGCTCATGGATAACATAACCGCCGTCAATTTCAACAGCTATATCTTCGCCGGGACAGTTAGGGACAACCTGCTCATGGCTTGCCCGAATGCTTCCGACGACGAACTCATAGACGCGCTCGAAAAAGTGAATCTCTGGGAGTTCCTCTCCTCGCAGGATGGGCTTGATACGGCTCTCTCTCAGCAGGGAAGCAACTTCTCAGGCGGTCAGCGTCAGCGCCTCGCGATAGCCCGCGCGCTTTTGCATGACACACCTGTGTATATCTTCGATGAGGTCACTTCGAACATCGATGTCGAGAGCGAAAATGACATCATGGAGGTTATCCGCGAGATGTCAAAAACAAAGACGGTTCTGCTTATCTCCCACAGGCTCGAAAATGTCGTCACCTCCGATATGATTCTACTGCTTGACGGCGGATGCATCGCGGAGAGCGGCACACATTCGTGCCTTATGCAAGAAAAGGGCAAGTATTATACAATGTATTCGACTCAGGCTCAGCTTGAAAAATATTCAAAGGAGGCGGCAGCGGTATGAAAAGAAAACAGAGCGGTCTGCGTATAATGAGCAGACTCATAGTCCTCGTCAAGCCGCTTTCCGGCTTTATGTGCCTTGCGGTTTTGCTCGGTGTGCTCGGATTCCTGTGCGCCATTCAGATAACCGTCGCAGGTTCGCTGACTCTGCTCACTGCTGCGAAGATAAGCGGCGGAACAGCGATAAAAACCGGCTGCGTCTGCATTATAATCTTTGCCGTTTTGAGGGGATTTCTGCATTACGGTGAGCAGGCGTGCAACCATTATATAGCATTCAAGCTGCTGGCGCTTATCCGCGATAAGGTCTTTAAGGCTATGCGCCGACTCTCCCCCGCAAAGCTTGAGGGCAAGGACAAAGGCAACCTTGTTTCGGTTATAACGAGCGACATAGAGCTGCTTGAGGTGTTCTATGCGCACACGATATCGCCGATCTGCATTGCGATACTGACCTGCCTTATTATGCTTATTTTTATCGGGCGCTACAGCATTTGGCTCTCGCTCGTTGCGCTCGCCGCCTATATAACGGTCGGCGCGGTGATTCCGTTGGTGTCCTCGAGGGTCAACAAGAATGCAGGCATGACCTACAGAGACGGCTCCGGCGCTCTCTCGGGCTTTGTGCTCGACAGTATGCGCGGGCTGCTTGAGTCGATAAGATATAACAGCACCGACAAGCGTCTTGAAGAAATGGACAAAAAGACCGACGAGCTGAACTCGCTTCAAAATAAGCTCAAGAAGATAGAAGGACACACTGGAGCCGTTACGGATATCACAATAATCTTCTTCTCGGCTGCAATGCTGCTCACGGGTATAGCCCTCTGTCAAAAAGGCATTATCGGCTTCGACGGGATGATAGTTGCGACCGTTTCAATGATGAGCTCATTCGGCCCCGTCGCCGCACTCTCGGGTCTTGCCGGAAATCTTACTCATACTCTCGCGGCCGGCGAAAGAGTTCTCGGTATACTCGATGAGACTCCGGTTGTCGAAGAAAACAGAGACGGAAAAACCGTTGCTTTCGACGGCATGGAAAACGAAGACGTCGGATTTTCCTACGGCGATGAAAAGATACTCGACGGCTTCAATATGACCGTTGAGCCGGATAAGATAATCAGCATAACGGGTCCGAGCGGCTCGGGTAAGTCCACCGCGCTCAAGCTGATGATGCGTTTTTGGGATGTTCAGCAGGGCAGCATAAAGATGAGCGGCGAGGATACCAGAGATATAAAGACCTCGTGCCTCAGAAGCAACCAGAGCCTTGTCAGTCAGGAGACGCAGCTTTTCAACGATTCGATAGAGTCCAATATAAAAATAGCCGATTACAACGCCACGCATGAGCAGGTCGTTGAAGCGGCGAAGAAAGCTTCTATCCATGATTTCATCATGACTCTGCCCAAGGGCTATGACACAAATGTCGGTGAGCTCGGAGATCTGCTCTCCGACGGCGAGAAGCAGAGAATAGGTCTCGCCAGGGCGTTCCTCAGCGATGCGCCGATGATTATGCTTGACGAGCCTACGAGTAACCTTGACAGCCTCAACGAGGGTCATATCCTGCGCTCGATAAACGAGGCAAAGAAGGGCAAGAGCATAGTGCTCGTCTCCCACAGAAAATCAACTTCGAGAATAGCCGACAAGGCTTATACGGTTTACAGAGGCAGATTATCATGAGCAAGAAAGAGACAAAAGACAGAATAACCCGCGAAAAAGAGATGCTGCCGGAGATGGTGAAAATCTACTGTCACGGCGTGCACAAGACAAAAAGGGGAGAACTTTGCCCCGAGTGCCGGGAGCTGTGCGACTATGCGCTTTACAGGCTCGACCACTGCCGTTGGGGGAATGAAAAGAATTTCTGCTCCCAGTGCCCGTGCCATTGCTATAAGCCCGCCATGCGCGAAAAGATAAGAGCCGTCATGCGCTACTCCGGTCCGCGGATCATGCTCTACCATCCGCTTGTCGGCTCGCTCCACGCATTCGAGACCGTCAAAGGCGTGATAAAAGGGAAGAAAAGTCATTGATAAACTCTCTGACCAGACATTCCAGCAATTAATAAACCGAGCAGTAAGACTTAAATCTTACTGCTCGGTTGCCTTTATTTTTA
>OGLB01000376.1_pt1 | contig 25179 bp, 22 predicted proteins | sample 1572551 | NCBI WGS metagenome assembly OGLB01 (sample SAMEA2582003, study PRJEB24529) | metagenome | biome: Human gut stool | place: China | collected 2011
TATGTCGCAGGGCGTGCATACAAAAGTGCTTGATCCCCGCTTCGTCGCAGAGCTTATATAAGTGGGTATCATAGGAACTGTTCTTTGCCGGTTCTCCTGTACGCCAGTTGATAAAAACAAGATCACGCATACACAGGCTTGCAGTTTCTCCCGTGCGCCGATCCATGTATTCCAGCGTGGAGTTGAGCAGTTCAGATTCCTTTCGCTCCGAAACCTGAGAATAGAGCTGTTTCAAGATGTCGTAAGCATGGCTTGTCAGGGGGATGGTGCGATAGCTCTGCTGCTCATCCGTTGTAAGACATTTGATGTCATCCACAGCGCGGACGGGCTTGGTAAAGCGAACGCCGTCCATCGGATGCTTCTGGATCATGTCGTTCATCACAGCAGCCCGAAACATCGTTCCCATAGCAATATATGTCTGGCGGATCGTTGAACCGACATACGATGCTTCCATTCGGTTGAAAACCATCTTGCAGTGCATCGGCTTAACATCTGTGAGCCGCATCTTACCAATCACGGGCTTTACATTGTACTCATACCGCTCCCGGTAATTTCTCTTTGTGTTCGGCGCTAAGTCTCCCACGATGTGGCTGATCCAGAACTCAAACCATTCTGTTACCGTCATATCCGGCGGAGCAAACACATCCTCATGACGGTCTGCATACTTTGCATCTTCCAGCCAGTTCCGGGCTTCCGGAAGTGAGGAAAAGCACTTGACCTGACGCTTTCCTTCGCTGCTTACAAATCTTGCGCTATATAATCCGTCCTTTCTCTGGCAGATACCCTTGCCGCATTCTTTGCCTCGTAAACTTTTACCCATTCGGAAACTCCTTTCCCACTATGAGAAGAAGCCCCTATGCATTTTATAATTGTAGCACAAGGGCTTTCTTTTCTCAATAGTGAACTTACCGTCAAGTCATCAACTTATGGCTGATATATTGCTCGAACTCCCTGCGTTTGACCAGCTTTTTGGACCCAACATAGAGAACAAACGGGCAGTTGGGCGAGCGGAGCATACTGTCGATCTTGTTAATGCCGATATTGCTGTATTCTGCCGCTTCTCTGGCGGTCAGCGTCATTTTGAGATGGATCGGCACTTGCAATTCCTCGACCATACTGTTACCACCTGTGTGTTACATTCCGGACTGTTGACTTAGAAACGTAGCATTTGGGGAAAGTAAGAGTTCGTCTGAGCTATCATCTCTTTCCGTATCCAAGTCCAGCAGCCATTTGTCTGGGATCGTGATCAGATCGGGTCCTGTGTTGCAGATCCGTTTTACAACATCTGCCTGGCACGAAAACAATGCGCCTCTATCCAGCTCTGCCCGCATTTGCTTCCCCTTTCTCAAGGCATACGTCTCCGAAAGCAGCTCCAGACTGAACAGATACAGCGGAAGCATAGATGCTTTGCAAATGCCTTTTTGCTGCAAGTACCGCTGAAACCGATACAGCGCCATTTCATCCAGCGCCAGCTTCATCAGCCGCAGGCCCATCTCATCGACGGTGAAATAATGAAAGCTGCTGTTCTTGCTGAAACGGATCAGACGGCTGCGCGGGTTTACCCCGTGAGGCATTTTTGCGTCCTTTTGTGGAAGAATGAAATTCTTCCTTCCGCCGCTCTCCATGGCCATGCAGAAATAGAGAAACCGGCTGCCGGTGCTGAGTGCGTGGAACTGCTTGGAGAGGAGCAGTGAGTTTCCAACCTGAATGAATCGTTTTTCTTTGTTATCCACCTTGGCGGATAAGGCCGGTACAATCGTAGGTCCGTGTTTTCGTTTGCTCAAATCAAGCTCCTTCTTTCGTGTGAGAATAGGGGGGTGGATGTCTCATCCCTTCGTAATAAATGTAGAAAACCGGCCCTGTTTGACCACCCATTCAAGGCAGAAAAAATTACACTCAATGTAAACTTTCGTAAACACAGAATGGTCTGAATCTACATTAGGTCTACACTGAGTGTAATGCTTGTGAGTATGTTTACTGATTCCGACATTAAGCGTAGTGCGGCATCGAATGGGTATCTTCCGGTACACAGCCGAGAAAGGCGACTCTTTTTGCGAATCGGTCGCGGAACACTTCTCCGGCAGGATCTGCGCCGCATGCTCAGCTGCCAATATCCAGCTCGTAGGTGCAGAGGTAGAACAGGAACGACGTCATCTGGTAGCGGCTGATGCGGGTGCCAGCGGACACCAGCAGCTCGTCAAGGTTGCTGTCCCGGGTGGTGATGTCCCTCTCATCGCACCAGAGCATCGCTTTGCCTGCCTCTCTGCCAAGATCGGGGGCATCCCGAAGAAGCTGCCTGAGCTGCGTCTGATTCACGCCGGTATCGACACCTGCCATGACCGCGTAGCGGCGGATCAGTACGCACGCCGTCTGATAGTCCACCTTGTCATCGTATTCGGTATTGGGATCATTTTGCCGGAGCAGCCTTGTCTGATAGGCCCAGCACACGGCATGATAATAGGGATGGGCCGCGTTGAATTCCTCGTTCTCGTAGTCAGCCGGAAGGGCGGTGTTGTCCGTTTCCGGACGACCCGCGATGCGGTAGAGCACATCGATGAACTCGCCCAGCCTTGCCGTGGCCTTGCCGCCGAAGGTGTCCGGCGCTTCCGGCTCCACATAGCCCTTGCGGTACATATAGAGGACGCTGGCCTGATTGAAAATGCTCTTGATGTCCGTGAATACCACCGTGTCCGCAAGGCTTCCGCCGCTGGACTCCCTGGCAAAGACGTGGGCGTAGTAATCGCTGTTGAGGATGTTGCCGGAGAGCTGGAACCTGCTGTCCACATAGAGCCGGTAGGTTTTCACCAGCCCGTCGGAGACAGTGATGCTTTCATCGGCGGGGATCACGGTTTCCGTACCGGCGTCATAGCGGAAGGTCTTCGTCAGAAAGGACTTATCCGACAGCACCGCTACATGGAGGCCGCTGGAGAGTGCATCGGTGCCCGCCAGCAGGCGGGAATCGTAGTCCACGCCGAAGAGATTCAGCAGTGTCGGCAAGATGTCCGCCGTGGAGCAGTATTCATCCACCACGATGTTCTCTGAAAGGCCGGGAACATAGCAGATGAAGCTGTTGCGGTACTTCTCAAAGGTGGTGTCCAGCGTCTGCCCTGCCAGCTCGTTGTACTCGTCTTCGGTCAGGCCGTAGGGGTAGTGGTCGTTGGTCAGGACGATGCAGGTCTTGTCGGCAACGCCAGCTTCCTCCAGCCGCTGCATCAGGTACTCCAGTGCGTATTCCAGCTCCAGATTGCAGGCAATGTACGCCTTCACCGGCTCAGAATAGGGCAGATCTTTCACCGCGTCGCGGTTTTTGGCGCTCATGGCGTTGTCCCAGTTGTACTGGTAGTGACCGCTGAAGGTCATGTAATAGGCGTGGAAGGGCTCTCCGCTGTTGATGTAGTCGTCCACGGAGGCCTCCATCATCTCCAGATCGGAGGAGGGCCAGTCGATCTTCATGGCCAGACCAGAATCCGCCGCCTTGAACGTGTAGCCCATGTTGGCGTGGGTGATGTTCCGGTTGTAGAAATCCCCGATGTAGTCGTGATAGCCCCAGGCTTGATAGCCCATGCCCTTGAGCGCATTGCCCAGGCAGAACGGCAGATAGTTGGTGCCCGCCACATTGAAGCTGGAATCCGTCTTCGTGCGGGACATATCCGGATAAAGCCCCATGCACATGGTGTATTCGCCGTTGGTGGTGACGGACTGGAACGTGCCGTAGTAATTTTCAAAGAGAATACCCGTATGGCTCAGCTTGTAGAGCGTCGGCGTCAGCTCCTCGCTGATAAACCACGGGCAGAAGCTCTCGGCGCAGATGGTGATGAGGTTATAGTCCTTAAGAAGTCCTGTGTAGTTGTTTTTGCGGGTGGGTGTTGCATTTGCCAGATACTCGTCTGTGGCCTTGAGAATATCGCTGTCGGTACTGTCTGCAAGAGCCGTAAAATCGATGCTTTCGATCACGTTATAGGAGTTGCTGCTGTATGTCCGCGGAACATCGCTTATATTCAAGGACGACGGCGTGATCATAATGCTGCCGCTGCCGCTGAAGAGCATGTATCGAAGCTCCTGCGCCGTGGTGGCCAGCATACCGATTTTTTTATAACTGCTGTCGGTGGAGGTGTTCACATTGGTGAAGGTACGATAGACGGAAAAGGCGTTGTCCCGTCCAACATACATGAGTCCCGTGACCGTCAGCAGCAGTGCGAGGAGCACGGCAAAGGAGGCCATAGTCTGTTTCCAGCGCAGCCGCAGCTTCAGAGCCTGCCCCCTTCGCAGGGCAAGGCAGAGGATCACGGCAATCAGCGGCAGCAGGAGGAGCAGGATCTTCAGCAGATTTTGGCGGATCCCATAGAGAAGCTGCGAGTTGAAATTGACGACCACATTTCCGCCCATGCCGATCTGGCTGACGGGCATGAAATCTCCGAAGATGCAGTGATAGACCAGCTGCACCTCGGCCAGCAGCACCTGTGCCGCGACCAGGAAAACCCCTGTGATCTGGCGCAGAACCTTTGGCAGGCTTGAGACTACCAGCGTGCAGAGTGCGCCGCCCAGCAGGCCAAACAGGACAGGATATCCCGCGTACCGGTCCATCGAGCCGAATACGCACAGATGCAGGCACAGCTCCACATAAACGCCGGTCAGGCAGAACAGCAGGAGATTTTTGCGCCACGTATTCCAAAGGCCATGGCTCATGGGCACTGCCGCTTCAGCAGCAGTGCCAGAGCCTTGATTTGTATTTGTCATGGATACATCGGATGTTTTTTCTTTGAGCATATTAGTTCTCCCGTTGGGACTTTTTTAAAAAGCTTTGTAGAATTTCAGCTGAATATGACAGACAGAGAGCTTATCTTAGAACAAATATTGAAAAAAGGCAACGGTTTCTGTAAAAAAATCAGGAAAGATTTACAGGTCACGCGGAGAATTCTATGCACCAAAGTCTGTCAACCGCAGCTTTGCAGCCCGCCTCCGGGCTGCAAATAAGGACTCTGCACCTGAAAATTGTACAAGATACATACAGACACATTGCAAAAGCCGTGCTATACTGTACGGCAAATTGAGAGTACCATTGTTTCAAGGAGGTGTGTGATGTGACGGAGACTTTGTTTCGCTTAAAGCGGCATTTGACTTCTTTTCAAATCATGATCCTCGGCTTTGCGGGCGTGATCCTATTGGGGGCGCTGGTGCTGATGCTGCCTATCGCCACAGTACAGCGGGTCTGGACGCCGTTTCATGAGGCACTGTTTACCTCCACTTCCGCTGTCTGCGTGACGGGGCTGGTGGTGCAGGATACCGGCAGTTACTGGTCCGCCTTCGGTCAGACGGTCATTTTGCTGCTGATCCAGATCGGCGGGCTGGGGGTGATCACCGGTGCGGTGACCTTCCTGATGCTCGCCGGGCGGAACATCACGCTCAAGGAGCGCAGCGCCATGCAGGATGCCATCTCCGCCCCTGCGGTGGGCGGCATCGTGCGCCTGACGAGATTTATCCTCAAGGGGACCTTTCTGGTCGAGCTGCTGGGCGCGCTGGCGCTGCTGCCAGCCTTTTGCCGGGACTATGGACTGCGGGGCGTATGGATGTCCGTTTTCCATTCCGTTTCCGCCTTCTGCAATGCGGGCTTCGATATTCTGGGGCGGACGGATTCCTTCTACCCCTCGCTGACGGCCTATGCCGCAGACCCGCTGGTCAACATTGTGATCATGCTGCTGATCATCGTGGGCGGCATCGGCTTTCTAACGTGGGACGATGTCTGTACGCACGGTCTGCACCTGCGGCGTTACCGGATGCAGAGCAAGGTCATTCTGAGCGCGACGGCGCTTTTGATCACGATTCCGGCGTTTCTCTTTTATCTGACAGACTTTGCGGACCTCCCCGTGGGAGAGCGGATATTGGCCTCCCTTTTTCAGTCGGTCACGCCGCGGACGGCCGGCTACAACACGGTTGATCTAACGAAAATGAGCGATACCTCGCAGGCGGTCACGATCCTGCTGATGCTCACCGGCGGAGCACCCGGCTCCACGGCGGGCGGCATGAAGGTCACGACGCTGGCAGTTCTCATTGCCAACGCCATTGCCGCCTTCCGCAGGCGAGAGGATCTGCAGCTCTTCCACCGCAGATTGGAGCCATCCACTGTCCGCAACGCCGCCGCCATTCTGCTGCTGTATCTGGGGCTGACCTTTGCGGGGGCGGCGGTCATCAGCACAGCGGAGGAGCTTCCCCTCGGTGCCTGTCTCTATGAAACAGCGTCCGCCGCCGGTACGGTGGGCCTGACGCTGGGGCTGACGCCGCAGCTGGGAGTCCTGTCGCAGAGCATTCTCATCCTGCTGATGTATTTCGGGCGCGTCGGCGGATTGACCTTGATCTACGCCGCATTCTCCGGGCATGACCTGACCTATGCCCGCTATCCGCAGGAGAAAATTACCGTAGGCTGAAAGGAGCACACGATGAAAACGGTATTATTGATCGGACTGGGCCGCTTCGGGCGGCATCTTGCCATGCAGCTCAACGAGCTGGGCCATCAGGTGATGGCAGTGGACAAAGACGAGGAGCGCGTCAACGAGTGCATGTCCTTTGTCACCAACGCGCAGATCGGCGACAGCACCCGTGTGGACTTTCTGCGCTCGCTGGGCGTGAGCAATTACGATGTCTGCTATGTCACCATCAGCGGGGATTTCCAGAATTCACTGGAGACGACGTCGCTGCTCAAGGAGCTGGGAGCAAAATATGTGGTATCCCGCGCTGAGCGGGATGTGCAGGCGAAATTTCTGCTGCGCAACGGCGCGGACGCGGTCGCCTACCCGGAAAAGCAGCTGGCGAAGTGGGCGGCCATCCGCTATACCGCCAACCATATTTTCAGCTATATTGAGCTGGACGAGCAGCACGCCATTATCGAGGTTGCCGTGCCGGAGGATTGGCAGGGCCGCAGCATCGGCGAGCTGGACATCCGCAGAAAATACGGCGTCAACATCCTCGGCGTGAAGCGGAACGGCAAGACCGATGTGAACATCTCCCCGGAAACTGTGCTGGACGCTGATATGACGCTGCTGGTGCTGGGAAAAAGCCAAAAACTTAAGAAGCACTTCCGGCTGTAAAGCAACATAGAGTCTTGCACGTATAAGGGCTTTACGCGCCGGAGAGGCATCTCAGCAAAAGCGCGCAGGTTTGCGGAGGAGGATTCCGCGTTGCGCAAAAACAGCAAAAAATGAGGGAGGACGGCTCTGTCCTCCCTCATTTTTGCCCTGCGCTTTCGCCCTTCTCCGTCAGCTGTTTTTCCAGTGCGGTCTGTCTGGCCAGGATGGCATTGACCTTGTCGTAAAGATCCTCGATCATGATCTCTGTCTTGAGGTTGACCTTATAATCGTTCTCTGCACGGCGGCGATCCTTTTCCTCCTGCCGGTTCTGGCTCATCATGATGAGCGGTGCCTGAATGGCCGCCACGCAAGAGAGCACCAGATTGAGCAGGATGAAGGGGTACGGGTCGAGCGCCTTTGCCGCCAGCAGCGTGTTGACAAGCATCCACAAAATCAGCACGCCGGTGAAGGAAAAGATGAACGCCCAGCTGCCCGCAAATTTGGCAATGGTGTCCGCCGCCCGCTGGCCGAGGGTGTATTTTTCCTTCTCACCCGCGGGGTTTTCGGAAATTTTGCTGTCTGCCAGCAGGTTCAGCACTTCCTCGTCCGTCATATCGCGGCGGATATCCTTGAGGACTTCTCTCAAAAGCTTACGGTTTTCTTTCATTGTGATATCATCCTTTTCTGTTTGCGAAAGTTTTGGCGTATTATCATGACGAAGGCCCCGGCGTATCTCGACCTTGCTCACTGCTCCACTGCGCCGTGCCGCGAATTCCTGTTCGGCACGGACACGATGGGGCGCGACATCTTCTCGATGATCTGGTACGGCGGGCGGCTGTCGCTGTTCATCGGCGTCGGCTCGACCGTCATTTCGACGCTGCTCGCGATCCTCTTCGGCGCGGTCAGCGGACTTACGCCCAAATGGCTCGACGCGCTGCTGATGCGCCTGACCGAAATTCTTCTCAGCGTGCCGAACCTGCTGCTTGTCATCTTCCTGCAGGCAGTCATCGGCACGCCGAGCGCGTGGAGCATCGCGCTCGTCATCGGCCTCACGAGCTGGACGAGTATCGCCAAGGTCGTGCGTACCGAGGTCAGGCAGCTGCGCGCGAGCGAGTACGTCATCGCGGCGAAGTGCATGGGCGGCAGCTTTTTCCTCATTCTGCGGCGTCACCTTGCGCCGAATTTCTTCTCGTCCATCCTCTTTATGGTGGTGATGAATGTGCGCAGCGCCATCATCGCCGAATCGACGCTCAGCTTCATGGGCCTCGGCCTGCCCATCGAGGTCGTGACCTGGGGCAGCATGCTCTCGCTCGCGGAAAAGGCGCTGATGACCGACGCGTGGTGGATCCTGCTCATCCCCGGCGCATTTCTGGTCGTGACGCTCCTTTGCATCACGACCCTCGGCGACTACCTGCGCAGCCGCACGAGCAGAAAAGAAAGCAACCTGTAAATAGCAAAAAGAAGGCACAGCCGCTCGGCTGTGCCTTCTTTCTACTTATGGAGTTTACTTCGCGTTCACGATGTTCATGAACTCTTCGCCCGTGATGGTCTCCTTCTCGTAGAGGTACTGCGCCAGCTCATCGAGCTTCGCGCGGTTCTCGGTGAGGATATGGATGGCCTTTTCGTGCTGTTTTTTCACCAGCTCCACAACGCGCTGGTCGATCTTCGTCTGCGTCTCGGCAGAGCAAGCGAGCGATGCGTCGCCGCCGAGATACTGATTGTTGACCGTTTCAAGCGCGACCATGTCGAAATCGTCGCTCATGCCGTAGCGCGTGATCATCGCGCGGGCGAGCTTCGTCGCCTGCTCGATATCGTTCGACGCGCCGGTCGTGACGGAGTGGAACACGACCTCCTCGGCGGCGCGGCCGCCGGTCAGCGTGGCGATCTTGTTCTCCATCTCGGTTTTGCTCATGAGATAATGGTTGCCCTCTTCGATCTGCATCGTGTAGCCCAGCGCGCCCGAGGTGCGCGGCACAATGGTGATCTTCTGCACGGGGGCGGAGTGCGTCTGCATCGCCGCCACGAGCGCGTGGCCGATCTCGTGGTAGGAGACGATCTTCTTCTCCTCGTCGGTCATGATGGCGTTCTTCTTCTGGTAGCCCGCGATGACGACCTCGATGCTTTCCTCAAGGTCTGCCTGCGTGGCAAAGCGGCGGCCGTCGCGCACGGCGCGCAGCGCCGCTTCGTTCACAATGTTGGCAAGCTCCGCGCCGGAAGCGCCGGAGGCCATGCGCGCGATCTTGTTGAAGTCAACGTCCTCGGCGACCTTGATCTTCTTCGCGTGGACCTGTAAGATAGCCTCACGCCCCTTGAGGTCGGGCAGCTCGACCGGCACGCGGCGGTCGAAGCGGCCGGGGCGCGTGAGCGCGGGGTCAAGGGATTCGGGGCGGTTCGTGGCGGCGAGAATGATGACGCCGTTGTTGCCCTCAAAGCCGTCCATTTCGGTGAGCAGTTGGTTCAAGGTCTGCTCGCGCTCGTCGTTGCCGCCGTACTGGCCGCCGCTGCGCTTCTGGCCGATGGCGTCGATCTCGTCGATGAAGACGATGCAGGGGGCCTTTTCCTTGGCCTGCTTGAAGAGGTCGCGCACCTTGCTCGCGCCCATGCCGACGAACATTTCGACAAATTCAGAGCCCGACATCGAGAAGAACGGCACATTCGCCTCGCCGGCGACCGCCTTGGCAAGCATCGTTTTACCGGTTCCCGGAGGGCCGACGAGCAGGATGCCCTTGGGCATCGACGCGCCGATCTCCTGATATTTGCTGGGGTCGTGCAGGTAGTTGACGACCTCGGTGAGGTTCTCCTTGGCCTCGTCCTCGCCCGCGACATCGTCAAACTTGATGCCCTCGGCGGACTTGACGTACACCTTGGCGTTGGACTTGCCCATGTTGAACATCATGGAGTTGCCTCCGCCGCCCATCTTCTCCATCATCTTGCGCGACATATACTGTCCCAGCGCGACAAAGATGATGATGGGCAGCACCCAGGCGAGAATGCTGACGAGCGTGGACGTCTGCTCGATCTCCTCACCCGTGGTGGAGACGCCCGCGTCCAGCAGGCGCTGCACCAAACCGTCGTCAGGCACCATCGCCGTCTTGTAGACGGTCTTTTCATCGCTGCTGGTGAAGAGAATGCGGTTGGACTGCTCCTGGATCTCGACCCGGCCGACCTCACCCTGCTCTGTCATGGTGACGAAAGTGTTGTAGTCGACGTCCTTGATCTGGTGCTCAGAGATCCACGGCATGGCGATGAAGTTGAAGAGCATCACAAGCAGCATCGCCACAAAGTAGTAGTACAGCAGCGGCTTTTTCGGGGACTTGACTTCGTTCATGAAAATGCGTTCCTCCGATCATTGAAATTTCCGGCAGGAAGTGCATACAAACGGGAAAAACTGAACGTAGCAAAAAGCCGGAGTTTTTGCTACGCTGAAAGAAGAGACGGGTGGTCGAAACCGCCCGGAACTTAGATTAGCTTGGAGTATAACATGGGAAAATATCCCTGTCCAGTACCCAAGATAAGAGTTTACAGTTTGGATACAAGGAGGTCACAGTTATGAAAAAAGCGACAAAGGCGGCTATATTCGTCACGGCTGCGGCGGCACTCTACGGCGCGGCGGCCTACGGCGTGACGAGAACGCTCATGGACGTCGCGATGAAGCGCGAAGCGCCCAAGGCGCTCAAAAATAAGGGCAGCGCCCAGCTCACGGGCGAAAAGTGCGACGAGCCCTACCGTGAGGCGCAGCGCGCCGCCGCGAAAAAGCTTGCGTCTTCGGAAACGGAGACAGTGCTGCTCGAAAACCGCGAGGGCTTGACGCTCGTGGGCCATCTTCGTGAATGCGAAAAGGCCAAGCGCCTTGTGATCGCGTTTCACGGCTGGCGCTCAGCGTGGTACCGCGATTTCGGCCTGCTCGCGGACTTTTTAAGCCGCGAGCAGTGCAGCGTGCTCTATGTGGAGCAGCGCGCGCAGAACGAGAGCGAGGGCGACTACATCGGCTTCGGCCTGACCGAGCGCTACGACTGCGTCGACTGGGCAAACTGGGCAGCCGAACGCTTCCCCGGCCTGCCCGTTTACCTTATGGGCGTGTCGCTCGGCGGGGCGACGGTGCTCATGGCCGCAGGCGATATTCTCCCCGCCGCGGTGCACGGCGTAATCGCCGACTCGGCCTACACCTCGCCGCGTGCGATCTGGCAGCACGTGATGGGGAAGAACCTGCATCTTCCTGTCCGCGCAGCAACCGTCATCGCCGATCTTCTGTGCCAGAAGAGACTGAACGCCTCGTCCGGCAGCTACTCCACCGTCGAGGCGCTCAAAAATACCGATGTTCCGATTTTACTGATCCACGGCGAGGACGACCACTTCGTCCCGCTCAAAATGGCGTTTGAAAACCGCGACGCCTGCGCCGCGCCCTGCAAGCTGCTCGTCGTGCCCGGTGCGGATCACGCAATGAGCTACTATATGGGCCGCGGCGCGTACGAGGCCGCCGTGCGCGCCTTCTGGGAGCATTTTGACAAGTGAGGGTTCCCCCTCACTTGTCCTCCTCTTCCGTTTCAAGGCCCGCAAAGCGTCTGGACGGGCGGTAGATCAGCACGGCGCAGAGGATCAGCATCGCCGTCGCGCCAAGGCTGATGGGATAGACCCACATGACGGTCTGGAACGTCATGCTCGTCGGGAAGACGAACTTGACCCACGCGATGCGGATACCGCACACGCCGAGCATCGTCAAAAGTGCGGGCGCGAGCGAAATGCCGAAGCCGCGCAGATACCCGGAGAGTATTTCGTAGATCAGGCAGAAAACATACGCCGGCAGGATCGTCGCAAGGCGAATATAGCCGATGGCAATGACCTCGGGATCGCTGTTGAAAATGGCGAGCAGCGACCTTGCGCTCAGCAGCAGGACAACGACCGAGACAAATGTCGCGATGGCTCCCTCCAAAAAGCTGAGCTGCATCGTCTTCTTGCAGCGCTTGATCTGCCCTGCGCCGTAGTTCTGGCCGACAAAGGTCGTGCAGGCCTGCGAAAACGAGTTGAGCACGTCGTAGGCGAGAATTTCCACATTGAACGCCGCGCTCGACGCCGCGATCGCCACCGTGCCGAGGGTGTTGATGGCCGACTGGATGACGATGTTGGCGAACGAGAACACCGCGCTCTGCACGCCCGCGGGAAGGCCGATGCTCAAAATGCGCTTCAAGCTCGCGCCGTCGATGCGCAGCGCTTTCCGCTCCACGCGCACGCATTTATCCGTGCGCGTCAGGCGGACGTAGAGCAGTGCCGCGCTCACGGCGTTGGCCGCCACCGTGGCGATGGCGACGCCGTTGACCGTCATATGCAGCACAATGACGAAAAAGAGGTTCAGCAGCACGTTCAGCACACCGGAGATCGCGAGCGCCGCGAGCGGCACCTTTGTGTCGCCGATGCTGCGGAAGATCGCGGCCTCAAAGTTGTAGAGCAATATCACCGGCATGCCGAGAAGATAAATGCGCAGATACAAAAGCGCATACGGGAACACGTCCTCCGGCACATTGAGAATACTCAAAAGCGGCGAGGCGATGAGCTGACCAAGCAGCGCGACCGCCGCGCCGCCGCACACAGCGAACACAATGGCCGTGTGCACCGCGCGCTTGACGGCATTGTCGTCGCGGCAGCCGATGGCGTTCGCGATGACGACGTTCGCGCCGAGCGCGATGCCGATGAAAAGGTTGACGATGAGGCCGATGATCGGGCCGTTTGCGCCCACCGCCGCGACGGCGACTGTGCGCGCATCGCCCGTGAAGTTGCCGACGATGGCAACGTCCGAGGCGTGGAAGAGCTGCTCCAAGATCGCCGTGGCCGCGACCGGCAGGGCAAAGAGCGGCAGCTTATTCCAGATGGAGCCGTGCAGCATGTCGATCTCATGCTTTTTGACTGTAGTTCCCATGATCTCTCTCATTTCTTTCTGTTTTCCGCTTGACCGAGCACCAGTATAGTGCCGCCGCGGCAAAATGGCAAATGTTTTTTGCGTGACCGCCCTGTCAGCATTGACAGGACGGTCGTTTCGCTGTAATATAAGGCCCGCTGACGGCAAATTTCCCAAAAATACGAGGATTTTTTATGGATTATTACCTTTTGACCGATCTGGCCGCGCGCGTCGGCTATCATCTGGCGCTCAGCGGGGCGGAGACGTTCCGCGTCGAAGAGACGATACGCCGCATCATCGGCGCCTACGGCATTGAATGCGAGACCTTTTCCATCCCCAACTGCGTGATGGTCAGCCTCGAGGCGGCCAACGGCAAGCCTTTGATGGTGATGAAGCGAGTCGGCTTTCACGGCAATGACCTCGAGTCGGTGGAAAAGCTCAACGCGCTCTCGCGCCGCATCTGCGCCGAAACGCCTGACCCGAGCGTCGCCGCGCAGTGGCTCGACGAAACGCTCAAGGGGCGGCGGCACTACTCGGTGCCCGTTTATTACCTGGGCAATTTCTGCGCCGCGGCGGGCTTTTGCCCGGTGTTTGGCGGCACGCTGCGCGACAGCCTGTTCGCGGGCCTTCTTGGCCTCATCATCGGCTTTGTCTCGCGCCAGATGGACAGGCGCGAGACGAACCCGTTTTTCAGCACCATCGTCGAGGCGTTCGCCATGGCGGTGCCGGCGTATCTCGCCGCGGGCTTCCATCTGGTCGACTATATCGACTTTGTCATCATCGGCACCTTAATGATCTTAGTCCCCGGCCTTCTCATCACGACCTCCATGCGCGACATCATTTACGGCGATACGAACTCCGGCATCAACCGCATCGTGCAGGTGCTTCTCTCGGCGTTCGCCATCGCGCTCGGCACGGCGGCGGCATGGCGCGTCACGTCTGGCGTATACGGGATGACGGTCGCGTCCGGCTCAGCGAGCTATCCCGCCTGGGCACAGGCCGTGATGATCTTCGTCGCCTGTACGGGCTTTTTCATCCTCTTCAATGTGCACGACTGGGGCAGCATTCTCTGCGCGCTCGGCGGCGTGTTCACATGGATGACGTACCTGCTCTGCCGTGATCTGGGCATGAGCATTTACAGCATGAATTTCTTCGCCGCCGTCGTCTCGGCGCTGTATTCTGAGCTTATGGCGCGCTCGCGCAAATACCCCGTCACGTCGTACCTTGTCATCTCGCTCCTGCCGCTGGTGCCGGGCGCGGGCATTTACTACACGATGAGCCTCGGCCTGGGCGGCGATGTGCAGGCCGCGGTGCACAAAGGACTTGAGACCGCAGGCGTCGCGGGCAGCATCGCCGTGGCGATCCTGCTGGTGTCCACGATCTTCCGCCTCGTCACCGCGCAGAACGGGAAGAGCAGAAAGTAGTGTTCGAAAAGTAAAAACTGCCGCCCGTTTGCCGTGTGCCGATAAGACAGTAATTTGAGAAAAGTACGAAATCGGCATCTGTCAGACAGGATTGGACAAAACAGGCGACATTCAACTTCGGTTGGATGCCGCCTGTTTTTATGCGTTTAAGGGTCGAAAAACGCTTGTTTTCTGCTCTGTATAGCTTAGTACAAATGCGGGTATATCCGCCTTACCCCATCGGCGCGAAAGAATTTAGAAGCGTTACAATACTTGCTTTTCGGCATATTTATTTCACAGATTCGAGAAAAACGATTTGGCGAAATTGTTTCGCTCCGGGGTGGATAACTTTACCAAATACGCAACAAATGATTTTGGTCTGAAAAACTTAAGAACAGTTACAAGGCAATCCCTCTCCCTTGAATTAGAATAATATAATTCAATACTAACTATTGACAATTTTACGATAGTTGATTATAATTTTAAGTGGAGGTGTCCGTATGTATAATTTTATTTCCTCTTGCCCGTCTTGCGGTGGAGAGCTTCATATTTCCACATTACAATGTGGCAGTTGCGGCTTGGAAATCAAGAAAGATTTTGAAGTTAGTGTCTTTGATAAGCTTTCAGATGAGCAAATCTCTTTTCTATTATCTTTTTTGAAGAATCAAGGAAATCTTAAATCACTACAAACGGAGCAAGGGATATCATACCCTGCCGCGAAAAAGAAACTAAATGATTTGCTTGTTGCAATGAATCTGGTGGATAATGTACAGCCTTATTCTGTTGAAGATATTGATACAAGCACATGGAAAATAGATCCTCAAAGTAGCAAAGCATCCGATATTGTTAAAGCAAAACTGATAAGTTGTAACGGCTTAGCCACTGTCCGCACATACAAGGGGAAAGAGTATGTTCTTCGCATCGTGGATGAGGAAAAGTTCTCCTGCGATGAAATTTTAGATTATGAATACTCAGTCTTTGATGTTATTACTGAATTGTTGGAATCACAGGGCGGCAAGGCAAAAAAGGGATATGGACGGAGAAGACTTGGCGATCCAGGGTGTGAAGAAACAACAGTTGCCGGAGCAATTATGAAGAACTATTTTGGGAAAACTACGGGGGAAAGTTGTTTTGACCCAACATTTGCTTTGGTTGCCATTCTTGAATGGGCTGGCATAGTCAGAAATGGTTGGGGGTATATCGAATTAACTGAGGAATATGTACGGGAAAGAATACAGAAGGAGGGCTAAATTGTGATACGCATTTTGTTTTGCAATATTTCGTACTTGCCGTACTACAACACGCGTCTTGACAGGGTTGCTCCGAAAAACGGCGGAGCCTATGTTGCAAAAATGCACGATGCTTATGAAAAGCATAATTTTGAAGAATGTGCCGATGGACAATACAGGGGATTTGTAGAAACTAAGTATCGTATTGGCTACGAAGAAGGTATCGCAACTAACACATACAACTCTTTACATATTGAAAGAATTGATCCTTTCGCAAAGGGAAAGACATATCTTGATGATGTTTTGGTTGTCTTCTGTGCCAAGCCTGAAAACAGTCAAACAGTAATTGTCGGTTGGTATAAAAATGCAACTGTATTTAGGCGCAGACCATTTTACAATGGTAGATTTTTCAACATCCAAGCAGATAGAAAAGATGGATTTTTACTGCCGGAAGATCAAAGAACATTTGTTGTTCCACGAGCAAGGCAAGACGGAATTGGCTTTGGACAAGCAAATATTTGGTATGCTGGTACACCAGAATGCAGCGAGTATGTCAATAAAGTTATTCGTTATATAGAAAGTCACGCTTGATGACTTAGAGCTGTATAATGTATGAGGTCTTCCATGAGAAAAAGAAAATATATCAGTAAAAAAGAACGATGGGTTAGCAATGGTTACGGAGGCAAGGTTAAAAAGACCTACTATAAATATCCTCGCAGATATAGACCACGGAAAAACAGTATTGTTGGTTTTTTGTATGCGCTTATGAAAGGGAAGTAATAAGTGTTCAGCACTACCAGTGCGCAGCCAATTTCTCCGAAATTGTTAAAGGGTTTGGGATGCTGCCCAACAAGTTTTTGCACGAGTGGGTACCGCTGTGCATTGCTTGCTAACTCCATTTATGGGGTTAGCAAGCAAACTGGATTTTGCAAAAATCGCAGAGTGTAGCTACACCTGCTGTGCTTGCTATTCTGCAAGTTCAGCAGGTGGCAAGCACGGCGATTTTCTCAAGTGTGGCTCCACTTGATTTGCTTGCTATTCTCTGCTTTACGTGATAGTAAGCGCCATTTCTGAAATTGATTTTGTATTTGTTTTTCAGAAGAGGAGGTATTTTATGATTATCGATATCTCAAATTTAGAATTTAAAAATCTGTGGGAAGACGAAAAATTATTTTTGCCAATTCGTTGGGATGGCTACGATTTTTTGCAAACCTTAAACGGGTTATTTGATTACTACATAAAGAAATTAGATCTGTTACCTAATAATGGTTATGATGTCCGTGTTGATAGCAAAGTAGTGAAAAGAGCGTGTGGATATTTATCAAAGGCCGTTGCTCACTACTTAAATGGCTTTCCATCCAAAGCATATAGTTCCTTCAAAAGCGCAATGAACATTTTTATGGACAAGCCTTTAAAGATATATCAAAAAAGTGCTATTGAACAATTTGAGGATAGACGAAATCATCATAACACTGATGATAGTTTAAAGTTGTTCCGTGTTACTGCCGTTGGTGACAACAAACCTTATGGCAGAGAGCGCGTATTTCACACTCCGTATAATCTTCGTTCAAAAGTTTCAACTAATAGATATAGTATTGCTGGATATCCCAGTTTATATTTAGGGACTTCTTTGGAGTTGTGTTGCGAAGAAACTCACATTAACCCACGTCAAGATTTTGCGCTGGCATCAATCTTTAAACTTGAACGAACGTTGGAATACTCTAACACCAATATTCAAGTTATTGAGTTAGGTGTTAAACCACAAGATTTTCTAAACAATAGACGCGTTAATGAACGATTTGAAAGAAGAATTGAGAGCTCATTATTGGACAGCTCGAATGTTCGTGCTGCATATATGCTTTGGTATCCATTAATAGCAGCTTGCTCGTATATCAGAGTTAATAAAAATGATCCCTTTGCAGCAGAATACATTATTCCTCAGCTTTTGATGCAGTGGGTTAGAAGTGAAATCGGCTCACAACAAGATGCTGAGAATGAATACGACCAATTAATTGGTATTCGTTATTTTTCTTGTGCTTCAAATAAGGCATCTGATATGGGATTCAATTATGTTTTTCCAACAAGCGGAAAGCAAAAATCTTCTTCCTTGCCATATTGCTCTGTGTTGGCCAAGTCGTTTTACTTGAGCAAACCGGTATATGTTCACGAATTTGAATATCTCTACGAATGCGAACGGTATCTTCGGGATTTAAGGGATTTTGCTTTTATCGATAGCTGAAACATAAAGGAGGTTCGACACGATGGATAAAAAACGTAAAGAGGAAGAAGTCCTCGAACTCACCGCCGATGAAATTGACGAGCTTGTGTTTGAGGAACAGCTTGCAAGCGGAGAGTATGACGAGGAAGTTCCCGAATACTATTTCTCCAATCCCGACCCGTATGCCAAGGTCGAGCCTCGCCCCGATGATGCCCCCAAGCGTGAGTTTACTTTCGATGAAAAGGGCAACATCGTCGTCAAGAATCTGTCTGCCTTTTGGTTGCCCGATGTGAAAATCGTGGACGAGATCGGCGGCACAGAATACACAGTTACAGGCAGCTACGAGGGTACGGAAACTCTCGATAAGAAGCTCCACCGCATTATGGAGCAGAACGCTGCCGATGATGAATTAGGTATCACGGAGGATGGCGAATGAACAACGACACCTCTTTTGATATAATCCAAGAATCCAATCCTGTACAGACAGTTGCCCAACCAAAGGAGGATAACGAAATGTTAAGGGCAACAGATAGAATCACAGCACTTTATTGCAGATTGTCCGTCGAGGACACCAAAGAGGATAAGAAGAACAGCAAGGAAGATTTGTCGAACTCTATCCAGAATCAAAAATCCATTCTGCTTCAATATGCACGAGACCACCGCTTCCCCCACCCGACGTTTTTCATCGACGACGGCTACAGCGGTGTGGACTTTGCTAACCGCCCAGGCTTTCAGAAAATGCTTGCGGAGATTGAAGCAGGCAATGTTGGCACAGTTATTACGAAAGACCTTTCAAGACTTGGACGTAATTCCTCACTGACAGGCTTGTACATCAACTACACATTTCCACAGAACGATGTTCGGTACATTGCCATCAACGACCACTTTGACAGTATCAATCCCAACAGTACCGACAGCGATATTGCCGGTATAAAGAACTGGTTCAACGAGTTTTTCGCAAAAGACACAAGCAGAAAGATTCGTGCAGTGCAAAAGGCAAAGGGTGAGCGTGGCGAGAGGTTGACCGTTCATGTGCCGTATGGCTATCGCAAAGATCCGGAGGACAAAACAAAATGGATCATCGACGAAGAAGCGGCACAGGTGGTCAAAAAGATTTTCACGCTCTGTATGAACGGGCGTGGACCGAGCCAAATTGCCGAACAACTTGAACGGGAAAAGATACTTACGCCCACTGCATACAAAACCAAACAGGGCGTGAAAACTCCGCACACCGAGCCGGAGAATCCTTATCGCTGGCACGAAAGCACCATCGTCAATATTCTTGAACGCAAAGAGTATATTGGTGCTACTGTCAACTTCAAAACCTATACCAATTCCATTTGGGATAAGAAGCAGAGGGAGAATCCCGAAGAAAATCAAAAGATTTTCTACAATACTCATCCTGCGATTATCAAACAGGAAGTCTTTGACAAGGTGCAGGAAATCAGACAGCAGCGACACAGGAGAACGGCAACGGGCAAGAGCAGTCCGTTTTCGGGCTTGGTGTTCTGCGCTGATTGCAGACAGAAGCTCTACTACTCCACCACCAACTACTTTGAAAAGCGGCAGGACTTTTTCATCTGCTCCACGCACCGAGCCAACAAGGACAAGTGCAGCGGGCATTACATCCGAGCCGTCGTTTTGGAGGATGTGGTCTGGAAACACATGAAAGAAGTTATCTCTTTCGTGAGCCAATACGAAGCGCATTTTAGGGTGGAAATGGAGCAAAAGCTCCGTCTGCAAAGCGAGGAAACCATAAAGGTATATAAGAAGCGTCTGGCACAGGCAGAAAAGCGTATAGGGGAGCTTGACCGCCTGTTTATCAAAATCTACGAGGATAACGCCAAGGGCAATCTGAGCGACGAACGCTTTGCCATGATGAGCAAAACTTACGAGGACGAACAGGCGCAGCTTAAAGTTGAAATCGTAAATCTGCAAAAAGAAGTCGAAGTACAGGAACGGCAGATAGAAAACCTTGAACAGTTTATTCAGCGGGTACGCAGATACACCACACTCACGGAACTCACGCCATACGCCCTCAGAGAACTTGTAAAGGCGGTTTATGTGGAAGCACCCGACAAGTCCAGCGGTAAGCGCAAACAGAAGGTACATATCGAATATGACCTCGTTGGCTACATTCCCGTGGATGAACTGATAAAAGCGGAACAGGCATGACCGAAATCATGCCTGTTCCAAGAAATTCGCATATTACTGTTTTACGACCACCGAGCATTTGGGCGGCAGTTTTTTATTGCAGTGCGTCAATGTAAGCGTTCAGCGCGGCAAAATCGCCGCGGGGATAGGCGTTCAGGTCGCGGTTTTTCGCGTTGATGAGACAGTCGGTCAAAAGAAAGACATCCATCCCGACCTCGCGTGCAGCCATGTCCTCGGTCGCGTCGTTGCCGACCATCAGGCACTCCTCCGGCTTGACGCCGAGCGTGCGCGCGACCTCGAGGTAGTAAGCAGGATTCGGCTTGCAGAAGGTCGAGGCCTCGTAGGTCGTGTAAATTTCAAAATCCTCCGGCACAAGGCCCGCCCAGCGGATGCGGTTCTCCGTCGCCATGTGGGGAAAGATCGGATTCGTCGCCAGCGCAACGCGGTAGCCGCACTCTTTGAGCTTATGGACCGTCTCCACCGACGCGGGATTAAAGCCGCAGATGTCACGCGCGGCGTTGAACTCATTGGCGTAGAAATCCTCGAAAAGGCCCTGGTCGCTTTGGCATTTTTCCTCGCCGTAGATCGCCGCGAACTTCTTCCAGAAGGCCTGCTCGTTCGTGCAGCTGCCGTCGTTTTTGACCATGGCCGCCGTGCCCGCCCAAATGGCGTCGACGAGGGATTTGGGCTCGTAGCCGTAGGGCGCGAGCTTTTTGGCGAGGGACTTGAAGTATCCGGTCGTGAACGCCTCCTGATCCATCGGCAGCAGCGTCCCGTCCAGGTCGAATAAAATGGTCGTGATGTTCAATGCGAGTCTCCTTAGGGGTAAATTACGGCAGCAGCGTTCCGCTGCGCAGGTCGATCTTGAGCGTGACGGTCGCCTGACCGGCACTGTCCGTCCGGCGGGCGGAGAGCGTCAGCACACCGCCGCTGAGCATGGGCGCGTTCTCGCTGTCCTGACAGTCAAAGTAGTATTCGCCGTCAGAAAAGAGCTCTTGTGCCTTGATCGTCACCGCCGCCCCGCCGCTTCTGCGGTAGACGAAGGTCGCACCGGCCAGATTGGAATAGGGAACGCCCGCGTACTCAGACTTGTCCGCGCCGTAAAAATACGTCTTCTGCACCAGCGCGGCAGACGGCGCGGAGCTTGCAAGCAGCGCGTCCTCGAGCTCGGGCCGGAACTGCTCGGCCGAACGGATGCTCAGGCCGCTTTTGGCGTCAAAGTGATACTCCCAGCCAAACTCCTCCACGGCAAAGCGCCACGTGAGCGGGAAATAGGTCACGCCGCGGAAGTTAAGCAGCGGGTACGGCTCGGCGGAATTGTCGAGGCATTTGCCCTTGTCCACCGTGTTGACGGCGATCTGATAGTCAGCGACGGTCGCCTTGGCGGTCACGGTATTTTTACTGGTCGCAGGCGTGTCGGTCCACGTGTCCTCGCTCGCGTCGCTGTAGCCGACAAACAGCGTGCCCTTGGGCTCGGTCTGATACCAGTTGCTCTTGAGGTGCAGGAAGCGCGAGGCGTGGTAGGTCATGGGGAAATACGTAATATCGCGGTAGACGATCAGCGGATATTCGCTGTGCGCGCTGTCGATCTTGGTATCGTTGAGCGTAACGGCAAACGTCGGGAGCGTGACAGTGACGGTTTTGCCCTTGTCCGCCGCCAGCGCGGAGCTCTGCAGCAGCAAAAGCAAGGCGAGCATAAGAGTCAAAAACTTGCAGCGTTTCATACGGCATTCCTCCTGAGTATTGATAAGAGAATTTTACCATGATTTTCAGAGCGCGTCAATTCGTACGGCCCCGGGAAAGAGCAAATGAAAAGAGACAGCTCAAAAGCTGTCTCTCTTTTTTGGTGCCTCGTCGGGGATTCGAACCCCGGACACCCTGCTTAAAAGGCAGGTGCTCTGCCAACTGAGCTAACGAAGCATATTCTATTCCAAACCACCGAAGCGGTAAAAATCTGGCAGGGATGGCTGGACTCGAACCAGCGAATGAGGGAGTCAAAGTCCCTTGCCTTACCGCTTGGCTACACCCCTATTGGGAAGAGAGGGCTGGGGCCAAATCCCATCCCTCTCTTTTTGTGGGGTGGGTAAAGGGACTCGAACCCTCGACACCCGGAACCACAATCCGGTGCTCTAACCAACTGAGCTACACCCACCACATATTCTGTATCCGTGCGATATTTGCTGCTTTGCTGAGGGGCGCCTTGTAAATGGTACGCCAGGAGGGATTCGAACCCCCGGCCTACTGCTTAGAAGGCAGTTGCTCTATCCAACTGAGCTACTGGCGCGAATTGAATGGAGCAGGTGACGGGAATCGAACCCGCATCCCCAGCTTGGAAGGCTGGTGCCCTGGCCATTGTGCTACACCCGCGTCTGCCCTCCGAAGAAATCGTCAGCTTGGTTATCATACCATTTTGGAAAAACTTTGTCAATATAAATTCTGAAAAAACTGCGATATTTTTCACAGAATCACGAAGGTCACACCCCGGTTCTCCCGCTCCAGATCCCGATCCGCCCGCAGCTGGGCACAGAGCGTGAAGCTGCGGCGGGTCTCCTCGCTGAAAATGGAGAAGTCCTCACCCCGGATCACCAGGCGCACCCGGCCCGCCTCCGCCTCCCGCCGCAGGTATTTGCGGCAGGCGGTGCGAATCTTGCCGCCGGTGCCGGAGGAGCCGTAACCGTGGATCAGCTTTAGCCCAGGGCGGCCCATTTTCCGGGCGGCGTGCAGCTCGGCCTCCAGCCAACGCAAAGCCGTATCCACTGTGGGCATACCCTGCTCCAAATTCAGTTCTTTCATGGAAATTGCCATGGTTTACCTCGCCTGCTCTATAAAATGTGTAAAGATCGGCGCCGCGTCCACCGCATCCGTGCGGCAAAGCAGGCGGCGCTGGATGGCGGAGCACCGCTGTTCGTGCTGGATGGTGCGGTCATCGTGGGGACTGCGGCACAGGCCGAGTGTGACCGTCTGTGCGTGGTCACGGCACCGTTTGAGACCAGTGTGGCCCGCATCGTGGCCCGGGACGGCATCTCGGCCGGGATGGCCGCCCGCCGCCTGAACGCCCAGACACCGGAAAGCACTCTCACCGCGCAGGCAGACTATGTGCTGCGCAACGATTCCAGCCTTGCACATCTGCAGGCTGCGGCAGAGCAGCTCTGCACAAAGCTTCTGGCAGAAGGAGGTGCGGGAAAAGAATTTTGAACAAACGATATAACGAACAAGATCCTGCCCCGCAGTACGACCCGGAGACGGCCCGCATCCGCCGCGCTCTCCGCGCCCAGAAGGCACGCCGCCGCAAAAAAATGCGCAGCCGCAGGCTGTTCCTGCTGGGCATGGCGCTGATCCTGCTGTTTGTGCTGGTGCCCAACTTGTGGGGCAGGGCAGAACGGCTTTTATACCCCCGCAAGTACGAAGCACTGGTGGACCAGTGGGCGGAGACTTACGGCCTTGACCCGCTTCTGGTGGATGCCTTCATCCGCACCGAAAGCGGCTTTGACCCGCAGGCCACCTCCACTGTGGATGCCCGGGGCCTGATGCAGATGACCGAGGAGACCTTTATCTGGCTGCGCAGCAAGATCGCACCGGACGAAGGACTGCTCTTTGCAAATCTCTACGACCCGGAGACCAGCATCCGGTTCGGATGCTATTACCTGCACCTGTGCATGGAGCGCTACAACGGCGATGTTGCCACTGCCGCTGCCGCTTATCACAGCGGGTGGGGCACGGTAGATGCTCTTTTACAGATGGAAGAGCACTCCGCAGACGGCGAAACGCTGCAGGGCTTTCCCTATAACCAGATGAACCACTACGTAAAAAAGATCACTTCCTGCTATGCGCGGTATCAGCGTATCTATGCAGAAAGCTGAGAGGAGATAAGGAACATGAGCGAGAAACTTACCGCAAAGCAGGCTGCCGAACAGCTGCTTTACAAGCCGGAGTACGCCGCCGACAAGAGCGCCGACGTGAAGGAGAAGGCTGCAGCCTTTGCCGAAGGCTACAAAGCCTTCCTGAACGCTGCCAAGACCGAGCGCGAAGCTGCCGCCGCCAGCGAAAAGCTGCTGCTGGAAGCCGGTTACGAGAAGTTTGAACCGAAAAAGGTCTATGCTCCCGGTCAGAAGATCTATTTTGTGCAGGAGCACAAGGCGGTGGTGGCCGCTACCATCGGCCGGAAATCGTTTGAGGAGGGCTTCCGTCTGGTGATCGCCCACATCGACAGCCCCCGTCTGGACCTGCGCCCGAACCCCCTGTATGAGTCCGACCACCTGAGCTACTTCAAGACCCACTACTACGGCGGCATCCGCAAGTATCAGTGGGGCACCATGCCGCTGGCCATCCACGGCGTGTTCACCCGTGCCGACGGTTCCAGCGTGTCGGTCTGCATCGGTGAGGACGAGAACGATCCCGTGTTCTGCATCACCGACCTTCTGCCCCATCTGGGTGCTGAGCAGAACGAGCGCAAGCTCAGCGAGGGCATCAAGGGCGAGGAGCTGAACGTGCTCATCGGCTCTGACACCGTGGAGGAAGAGGACGTCAAGGAGGCTGTCAAGCTGAACACCCTCATCCTGCTGAACCAGAAGTATGGCATCACCGAGCGCGACTTCACCCGCGCCGAGATTGAGGTGGTGCCCGCTGCCAAGGCACGCGACGTGGGCTTTGACCGCTCCATGATTGGTGCCTACGGCCACGATGACCGCGTGGATGCTTACCCCGCACTGCTGGCCGAGATCGAGACCAAGGATCCCGTGCACACCACCATCTGCGTGCTGACCGATAAGGAAGAGATCGGCTCCGACGGCGTGACCGGTATGCAGAGTATGTATGTGTTCCACTTTATGCAGCTGCTCTGCCGTGCTGCCGGTCAGGACGACATTCTCGCCTTCCGCAACAGCGTGTGCCTGTCTGCGGACGTGACCGCTGCCTACGACCCCTCCTGGGCAAGCGCCTTTGAAAAGCAGAACGGCACCTACGCCGGCCGCGGCATTGCCATCTTCAAGTACACCGGCAGCCGCGGCAAGAGCTCTGCCAGCGACGCCAACGCCGAGCTGCTGGGCGACATCACCCGGATGCTGGATGCCAACAACGTGGCATGGCAGATCGGCGAGATGGGTCGTCTGGATCTGGGCGGCGGCGGCACCATTGCCAAGTATGTGGCAAACCGCGGCATCAAGGTGCTGGATATGGGTGTGCCTGTGCTGTCCATGCACTCTCCCTTCGAGGTCATCCACAAGAC
>OGLB01000378.1_pt1 | contig 25128 bp, 18 predicted proteins | sample 1572551 | NCBI WGS metagenome assembly OGLB01 (sample SAMEA2582003, study PRJEB24529) | metagenome | biome: Human gut stool | place: China | collected 2011
CGAGAAGAGCCAGTCGTGCAGGATAATCATGTTCTCTTCGGTGGGGTGCTTCTCGGTGCGGATGAGGCGCTGGATGCTCTTGTTCTCCACACCGGGGTAGCTGTTGAGGAACGTCGAGGTCACGACGCACCAGCCCGTGAATTCGTTGATGTCGTAGGGGCAGCTCTTCTGCAAGCCGACCTTGGTCCGGTCGTGGTACAGCTCCAATTTCAGCTGATCGGGCATGACCAATTTGAGGATGAAGCCCAGCGAGTCGGTATCTTCGATGTTGTCGTAGAACCCGTGTACCTGTACGTCGGCCTTACGCGAACCGGCCTTTATGGTGATGGTGTTCGACAGGAGGCGGTAGTGCTTCCCCTCGACGGCATTGCTGCCCTGGTCGATGATCTCCACGCCGAACGTGCGGTCGTAATCGCACGCGACGGTCGAGGAGACCGGTACCGAGAAATAGTCTTGGTTCTGGAGTACGGCGTAGGTCGCCAGGGTGTCGGCGAACAGCACGTACTCCGCATCGGAGTAGGTCTTATATTCCTCCTTGCAACCCGTTGCGAGGGCGGCCAGGAGTCCCGTTGCAAACAAAACCGTGATAATTCGTTTCATTGTCTCTCTTCTATTCGTTGTTGCTATCTGTTGCTTTCGTTCGGGAGTATCTCCGAACCGGGGGCTTCCAGCTCGTGCTGCGGGATCGGCCATACGAAAAGCGGGTTGTCGGCTTCGATCTTGAGCGAGCTGCCTTCGGCCTGGGAATTGGCCTGCGGCTTACGCTCGAAGCCCTTGTGCCAGCGTTTGAGGTCGTGCAGGCGGAAACCCTCCATGTAGAGTTCGCGCAGGCGCTCATCGGAGATGGTCTGCAACCAGTTGTCCTTCGTGACGTTGATCGTACCGCCCGATTTGTAGCGCATCTTGCGCAGCGTCGAGAGGTCGTTGCCGGCCTTCGAAAAATCGTTCTTTTGGCAGTAGGCCTCGGCGCGGATCAGGTACTGCTCCGCCAGGCGGAACGGCTTGGGCATCGAGACATGGGAGATCTGGCAAAAATCGAAGATTGCCCTGGTTTTGAAACTTTCGGTGCAGACATTAAGGCAGCGCGGAAAGCAAAGCATCTCACACGAAAAGACTTGGCGGAAAAGGTAAACATCGAATCCCGGTATCTTGCCAATATCGAGAATGAAGGGACGATTCCCAGCCTGCCCGTCGTGATACAGCTTATCAAGATTTGCGGCCTGCCCGTGGAACACTACTTCAATCCAGAAGTCATGCGGGAGGAAAGCGAAGATCGGAAACGTGTCAGCCACAAGCTGAAACTTTGCCCGGAGCAGTATCTACCAATCGTGGAGGGTGCCATTGACGGGGCCTTGAAAATCAAACAGCCAGAAGAAGAAACGGAGGGTGAATAAAAACATCCTCTGTTTTCTTTTTTATGGGGACGCGCAAGCGCCCTCTTTTTTTGCACTTTTTCTGTCCAGCGGTCTATTTTGCGGGTAGTTTTGGCGTTTGGGAACGTCTTGTTAGCGGAGAAACAGTAACGTAGCAAGCATAGGGAGTGTAGCCACACTCCCGAACAAACGGCCCGCCCCGTCCCTGCCGGGCCGCGTCCGTTTTGCTTGTTGGGGAAGTCCCCAAACCCCTTGAATGGAAAGGACGGTGAATCATGGCAAACAGAAAACGAAAGATCGTGCTGCGCGTTCCCGTGACGCAGGAGGAACGGGAGCTGATCGAACAGAAAATGGTGCTGCTGCACACGAAGAACTTTTCGGCCTACGCCCGGAAGATGCTCATTGACGGCTATATCGTCAACATGGACACTACCGACATCCGGGCGCAGACCGCCGAGATACAGAAGATCGGCGTCAACGTCAATCAAATTGCAAAGCGCCTCAACAGCATGGGGCCGGTGTACGCGCAGGACATCGAGGATATAAAGGGGGCGCTGACGCAGATATGGCAGTTACAAAGATACATCCTATCAAGTCAACACTGAAAAAAGCCCTTGACTACATCGAGAACCCGGACAAGACCTACGACAAAATGCTGGTGTCCTCCTTTGCCTGCTCTTATGAAACAGCGGATATTGAATTTGAAATGCTGCTGGCGCAGGCGTACCAAAAGGGCAACAATCTGGCCCACCACCTGATACAGTCCTTTGCCCCCGGCGAGGCCACGCCGGAACAGGCCCATGAGATCGGGAGGCAGCTTGCCGATGAAGTGCTGCAAGGAAAATACCCCTATGTGCTGACAACCCACATAGACAAAGGACACGTTCATAATCACATTATTTTCTGTGCGGTGGATATGGTGAATCAGCGCAAGTACATTTCCAATAAACAGAGCTATGCCTACATCCGGCGTACCAGCGACAGGCTGTGTAAGGAAAACGGATTGTCCGTGGTGAAGCCCGGCCAGAGCAAGGGCAAGAGCTACGCCGAATGGGACGCCCAGCGGAAAGGGACGAGCTGGAAAGCGAAGCTGAAAGCCGCCATTGACGCCGCCATCCCGCAGGCCAAAGACTTTGACGACTTCCTGCGGCTCATGCAGGCGCAGGGCTATGAGATCAAACCGGGCAAATTTATTTCGTTCCGCGCTCCCGGACAGGAACGCTTTACCCGCTGCAAGACTTTGGGGGAAGCCTACACCGAGGAAGCAATCAAAGAACGTATCAAAGGCCGCGTTATCACCAGAGTGCCCAAAGAGCGTAAAGGAATTTCCCTGCGGATTGATCTGGAAAACAACATCAAGGCCCAGCAATCGGCGGGCTACGAGAAGTGGGTGACACTCCACAACTTAAAGCAGGCTGCAAAGACTTTGAATTTCCTGACGGAACACGGGATAGACACCTACCCGGATTTGGAAAGCAGAGTGGCCGAGATCACCGCCGCCAGCGACGAGGCCGCCGCTGCCCTCAAAGCTATGGAACACCGGCTTGCGGATATGGCGGTGCTGATAAAGAACGTCACCACGTATAAGCAGCTCCGGCCCGTGTCTATGGAATACCGCAAAGCAAAGGATAAGGCACAATTCCGGCGTGAGCATGAAAGCACGTTGATTCTCTATGAAGCTGCGGCAAAGGCCCTGAAAGAACAGGGCGTGAAAAAGCTCCCTGATCTGTACGCCCTGAAAGCCGAGTACAAATGGCTGGCCGAGGAAAAGGAACGGCTGTATGAACAGTACGGCGAAGCGAAAAAGCGGATGCAAGAATACGGCATTATCAAGCAGAATGTAGACGGCATTTTGCGGGTGAAGCCGGGAAAGGAATGGACACAAGAGTTATGAGCATACCGAGAATGAATTACCCTCAATACCGCAAGGCCCGGCGTCTGACGCATGAGTGCTGTAATTACTGTAACGGTAATTGCCTGTTACTGGACGATGGCGAGGAATGTGTGTGCGTCCAGAGCATTTCCTATTCGCTGCTGTGTCGGTGGTTTCGTGCCGCTGTTCTCCCAATGGACGGGGCGCTGTATGCCGAGATCATCCAGAGCCGGGACAGCGTGAAGCGGTGCGCTGTGTGCGGGGCTGCATTTACACCGAAATCCAACCGGGCCAAATATTGCCCGGATTGCGCGGTGCGGATGCGCCGGAAGCAAGAGGCCGAAAGGCAGCGGAAAAGATATTACGAGTTTTTGCAAATAGATAAGTAGTGTGATAATTACTATTTCAAAATACTTATTTAGAAAGTTTCTACATTGATTGTAGATGACAAAGTTTTCTTTTCTTTATATAATAAAAATAATCCTATTGTTTTTGGCAAATTGAGAGGTGTTATGATGTATATTGATTTTATCAAAAATAAATATCCTGACATTCCAGATATTGATCGGCAGGCGTACATAGACAGAGACAAGAAGGCCTTGATTAGTATTGTTCAAGAGAAAATCGCTCAAAACGCAGAGGAGATTGTAGAACGCTGGTATAAGTTAAGCGACATTGGATTTCTCCCTCAGGAAGAAAAATTTTTGGATCTTCTGAAAGAAGCAGAGCAACTATATAGTTTTGGTTTTTATACGGGAACAATTGCAGTTGTTGGAATTGCTTGCGAAGAATACTGTAGATATTTAAATTAAAACATAAACTTGCAGATGTAGAAACTCAAGAAAAGCGAATAGACAAGTTGTATCAAGACGGAGTAATTACAAGCGACATAAAAGATGCACTACATACTGTTCGAAAATTGCGAAACGATTGCATGCACTACAATATTTCCTTTAAGCAGTTAGACGAAAACGAGTTAGAGCAACACGCCTTTGATATGATTGTCCAGTACAAAGCTTGCTTACATCCGTTAGCAATTAAAGTGGATGATAGAAGCGAGGAAGATCTTATTGCGGATTTTGTTAAGGCAAAAAAATCGAATTTAAGAGAATATCTTTACAAACATAGAAATATTTTGCACCAAACAAAAGACATCAATCTGCAAATTAGCCCCAATGTGGAAAACATGATTTTTGTATCAGTTTACTATATTGGCGAAATAGACATTTCAGAGCACTTCCACGAGATGACATTGATTGATCTAAATAATCCTTATCCAGTTGTGGTTGATTTAACATTGCCACAATGTGAAATGATAAAAAATCTAAAGTTAAAAGAAGGCAACCTGATTACAGCCACCCTAACTTCAGCAGTTTCGAGTATTGGTCAAACAGAAGAATGGTTGTTATTGAAAATAGATGATATTTCTCGAATGATATATAATTTGGAAGATATTTTTCCTTCGTGAGAAATTATTTGTTTGCCCATAACAAGGTTAACCATCTACGCATTTAGGGGGCAAAAAGCCCACAGAAATCAAGGCTTTTCGGCGTTGGTCGGTGGGGTGGCAGAATGATTTATCAAATCCCTGTCGGAACGGGCTTTGAAATGCGTAGGAAAATGTTTCCGGCGCTGGTTTTCCTGCCGGTTCTGTGGTATGCTGGAATAAGACAAAAAACGGCAGAAGTTGACACGATGGCCGAACAGGAAATGTTGCTGGACACAGCTACCATCAAGGCCGCTGTCGCCGGTGAGAAGTGGGCCAAACAAAAGGTGATCGAACACTACACCCCCATGATCGACGAGCTGGCCGTTGACGAGGATATGAAGCAGCACCTTATTTTGAAGCTACTGGAAGAACTGCCAAACTTCCCGATGGAACAGGAATAAAAAAGAGCGCCGGACGCAGAGGCTTTGACACCTCCGCGCCCGGCGTTTTGGATAATTGCCGATTATGTCATAGCATGATATAATACAATAAAACAAAGTGGGAAACGGTGGAACTTGTATGAATATTGAAAACTATATTGAATCACAATACAGAGAATTATTATTGTGTAGTCAAATAAATGCGGAATACTCCGATTTATATAAATCATTTAGAAACCAAAAACTTCGGGAAATTCTTATGACCTTACATCATGATCTGGTCGGGCTTTTTAGAACAATGAACGAAAGACTACCAACCGGGGAACATGAAGCACATTTTTGGGCAGAACCGAGCAGAGATTTAATTAAGAGAATTGAAATTATATTCAGCTTAGTAAGTTCATTAAAGGAAACGCCTTTAGCCTTTCAAATAGACCCATACTATTTAGATTTACTCACACGCTGTCGTGATTTCCTTAGTTCAAGCGGCGGAAGTTCATTGCCGCCCAATATGGCAAAGGTCGAATTATATTATACACTTCCTATTTTTCTACCTCTTAGTAGCATAACCATTTCACATAAGCAACAAGATTTTACATTTGATTTGAAACTGATAGGAAGCGGTTCTTATGCTAATGTTTATAAATATAAGGACACTTTTTATAATCGTCCTTTTATTTTGAAGCGTGCAAAAAAGGAACTTACAGATAAAGAAGTTGCCCGTTTCAAAAGAGAATTTGATGTAATGAATGATCTATCTTCTCCATACATACTCGAAGTTTACTGCTACAATCCAGATAAAAATGAGTATATTATGGAATATATGGATTATACACTGGACGGATATATCGCTGCTCATAACTCCACCTTAACAATTGTACAGCGAAAAGGAATTGCCCAACAAATATTACGTGCCTTTGATTATCTTCATTCAAAAGGACATCTACATCGTGATATAAGTCCTAAAAATATTTTGATAAAAGAGTACGATGATACTCTTGTAGTGAAACTTTCAGATTTTGGACTTGTAAAAATTCCTGATAGTACGCTAACAACGGTTAATACAGAGTTCAAGGGCTATTTTAATGATCCTGCACTGGTTGTCGAGGGGTTTAACACTTATGGCATAGTTCACGAAACTTATGCGCTCACCAGAGTTATTTATTTTGTAATGACAGGCAAAACCAATACAGAAAAAATTACGAATCAGAATTTACGAGCTTTTGTTGAGAAAGGATTGAACCCGGATAAAATCAAAAGATTTCAAAATATTCGCGATATGATTTCAGCATTTAAGGCCATATAAAAATGCCGGACGCAGAGGCAATACAGCCCCTGCGCCCGGCGTTTTGCTTATTCGTCTGTGAAGTGGAACCTATGCGCCGCAAAGTCGGCGTCGCTCATGGCGTCCAGCTTATCGGCGGTCTGGCGGGCCAGCGCCGCCATGTCCTCGTCCATGTCCGGCAGGGCGGCCCGGATGTTGGCCGCCGTCCTGCGCCGGTCGGTCTTGTGATACATACAGATCAGGTTTTCTTCTTCCACGGTAAACTGTACCATTGTCATACCTCCAATTCGTTTTTCTTGGTTCTGGCCGGGGCCTTTTTCGAGGCTTGGGCCTGTTTGATTTCGGATAGCTGCCTGCGGATGGAAGCGCGGGGCCGCCGCACTTCCTTGTCCCGGTTCTCGTCCTTGCCAATCACTGCATACAGGCCGTGCCGGTCTTTCATGCCGGTAAAGCACAGGGATTTATAGGGCAGCATGGAAAACAGCCGGTCGGTGTCCTTGCTGGATGCAATCTGCACAAAGTATGGGGACAGCTCCACCATGAAATGCGTCTTGTTGGGGCTGTTGGGGGCGGACAGATCTTTCAGTCCGGCCACGATCCGCTGCGCCTCGGCCAAAATCATGCTGTCATGCAGCGCCGTGACGTGGGCCTTAAAGTCGCCGGGCGCAAGCTGCGCCCGGCCTTTCTGTTCATGCCGCAACAGCTCCCGCAGGTGTTCCGGCTCATTGGGCTTGGCCTCATACCGCAGGAACGCCCCCAGATTGGGATCGGGCCGTCCGTCGAAGTACAGACCGGCGGGCTGCTCCCGGTCGCCCTTTTCATAGTGCAGGATGATGTTGTCGGCCTGTACCGCCTCGGCTGCGACGTGCCGGAAGTGCTGGGGATAGTCCAGCTCATAGAGATTGCCGCGAATGACACCCCGCACCTTGCCGGTCAGCTCCACGGCGTAGGCCAGCACCCGGTCACGGGCCTGCTCCCCGTAAAACTTCCATGTGTTGTGTTGCGCGGTGCCTTGCAGGTACACATCACTTTCCCGGAAACAGTACGTCCCGGACGGGCGGGACATCCACAAAAGCGTCTTGTCCTCGGCCTTATCGCTGGCAGCGGCCCACCCGATGATCTCCTTGTCGATCTCAAAATCGTTGCGATAAAAGGCGGTGTTCTGCCGCATGAGCTGTTCCAGCGCGGCCAGAACATCCACATTCTCAAACCTGTTCATGGTGTCACACCTCCAATTCCTGTGCTTTCTCCCGCTGCGGCGGTTTCTTCTGCTGTTCCTCCTTGGCGGCTTTGAGCTGCGCCCGGATGGACGGTTTTTTCTGTTTCTGCGCCGGGCGCTGGGGCTGCTTGGGCTTTTGGGCCTCTGCCTTGGCTGCCTCGGCCACGTCAAACAAGGAAATCTGTTCCCCGGCTTTGGCCTTGGCTTCCAGCTCACTCATGGTTGGGGCATTGTTCAGAACGCCGTCGATCATGTTGTAGTTCTGCTCGGTCGTCATTTCAGCAGCCTTGATGGGGCTTTCCTGCTGGGCGGGAATGGCAAAGGCGTCCGTGCCGTTGCCCATGATAAGATACTTGCCGTCCTCGGATTGGTGATGGAAACCATAGCCTGCGGCCTCCAACTGCTCCCGGCTCATGTCGGTTACAAGGAAGCTGCCCCTTGGGGTCTGGATGCTCTCGCCGGTCAGCAATTCCCGTGGTGTAAGCTGCTTTTCCCGCTGCAAGAAGAACTCCGGCACCGGCGTAAAGCCGAAGCTGTCACAGTAGTGGGCTTCCTCCTTGCCGCTGCGGGTCAGCACCACAATGTCGGAAACGGAAAGGCTGTGGCCGGTGAAGTCGGCGGGACGGTCAAGGTTGAATGTACGGTAAATGTCCTCCAGCGTGGTTTTGCCGTCCAGCGGGGCCGTGTAAACCAGATCGTAATTCTGCCGGTCAACGGCCAGCCCCGCTTCCTGCAAGCTCTCGTAAGCCTCAAAGCGATAATCCCGTGTTTCCGGCCCGCCTTTGATCTGGTAGATGGCAAAGATGTCGCCCTGCTCCGGCGCGGCGGCGCTGCGCTCGGCCAGTGTCTTTTCGGCACGTTCCCGCACATCGTCCCGCAGCGGCACCGTATAGAGGGTGGATGCAGAGGAAAAGCCCACGTTATTGAGAACGTAGTCCACATCGGCCTCTTTCAAGGCTCCTGCTGGGTAGTAGTCGGCCCGTGCGGGGGTGTCGCTCACCTTGCCGCTGGCAATATCATGGTTCAATCCCGTTTCCAGATGGGTACAGATTTTGCCGTCCACGGCCAGCGTCACATAGTACCAGCCAATATAACCGCCGGTCTTTTCGTCGGCTCCCTCGTTAAATTCCACATTGAGCAGCGTGTAGGGCTTCAAGCCCTTTTCGGCCGCGATCTCGTTGTCCTTGGCCTCCCGCTGCAACAGCGCAGGCAGGGCCGCTTCCTTGGTGGCCTTGACGATCTCCGGGTTGTACTGCACTAAGGTACGGTTGACACATTCCGTCTGCACCTTGACCGTCTTGGCTTTCGGCGTCAGGTGGTTGCCGATAAACAGGGACGTGCCGTTGTCGAAACGGATCGTCATGTCGCTGGTGCCGCGCCATTTGCCAGTACAGGGGGACGTGTGGATTTCGCCGGTCTTACAGCCAAACGCCTGCGCGATCACATCAATCTTAGCCTGCAAGGGCAGGTCTTTGTAGCGGTCAGCGATTTCCAGCGCCTTTTTCTGCAACTCCGTCAGGGTTTCGGCAGGGGCCGCCTGCGGCTCGGCGTCGGAAGTAACTTCCTGCGCCGGGGCGGTTTCCGGCTCCTGCACGGATTCTTGTTCCGGTTCCGGCACTGGTGCCGGTTCCTGTTCCGGCTGCTCCTGTTCCTTGGCATACAGCTCCTTGACGGCCTCTTGCGTCAGCTCCCCGGTGTTGAGCTGATCCATCAGCTCCCGGCACCGTTCCGGCGTCCCGACGTAGAGAATATCCCCGATCTTGGCCCTGCCATTGTCCTGCGGAACATAGGCTTGCAGCATATACAGGTTTTCCCGGCTGTCGCTGCGGGGGTTGGCGTGTACCCGGTAGAAGTAGTCCGGCTCGGCCTGTTCCTGTGCCGCCTGCGCCTGCTGTTTCCGGTTGCTGTTGCGTTGCAGCTCCGTGGGCTTGATGCCGGAAAGGGGCTGAATACAAGCGATCCTGTCCGACGCATAGTAGGCATTGTCGTTCAAAAGCCGCTGCCATGCGCCCACACTCGGCGCCCAGCGGAAACCGTGTTCTTTCAACTGCTGGCGGGCGTCCGCTTCAGGCTTGCCGTCAAAGAACACCTGCAAGCGGCCCTGATCCCGGTTGGCCTCCACATGGCCGCCGTCAAACTCCCAGCCCACATAGGCCACTTCATTTGCACGGGTCAGGCTTTCGATCCGCTGACGGACACGGCGGATTTCCGCATTGTTGTTGGACAGCTCCCAGCTCTGAAACGGCTTCTTTTCATAGTGCCAGCCGGACGCCATATCTGCTTTCAGGTTTTCGATGTTTTCAGGAGAGAGGTTCGGGCAGCCGTCCAGCGTACCGTGTTTGCGGTAATAGGCATTGACCGCTTTCATAGTTTCCTGCGCCTTTTCCAGACCGTCCAGCTTTTTTTGCAGCTTGGGAATGGCCTGCGGGTCGTCCTGCCGGATGCCGCCCATGCCGGTGCCGCGGATTTTATCAAGCAGCCCTTGGATGTACTGCCATTCCTGCATATTGCTGTCGCGGGCCGCGTTCTGTTTCTCTTTCTTCCGTACAGGGAAATTGGAACCGCCGGCAATCAAAATGGACGGAACACGGGCGTCAATCTCATAGCCGTGGTTCATGTTGGCAGCCAGCTTCCGGGCATAGGTATCAAGCAGGCTGTCGATCTTCTCATGGTACATGGGATCGACGCGCTTTTTCTGTTCCTGTGCCAGTGCAAAGGCTTCATCCACATAATGCCGGTACTCGGCTGTGGCGCTGCCGGGCTTGTAATCGGAAAAGCTGTTCATTTCCTTGGCACGGCGAGCCGCACCCTCATTGATGGAATAGTAGTAGTCGGACGCCGCAGGCTCTTTCACCGGCTGTTCCGGGGGTTCCTGCTGGAGCGACTCTTGGGCCTCCTGCGGCTGGGCCGGAGCCTCATAGCCAGCCGCCGCATATTCCTCCACGGTCATACCGGCATCGGCGGCCTCCTGTGCAATTTCCGCCTCCACCTGCGCTTTGTAGTCCTGCAAGCTCTGGTCGAAGTCGGTCAGTTTCGGCATTTCCGGCAAAGGCTCTCCGTGGTTGAGCAGCGGACGGCACTCCATAGCGTAGTCCACCAGCGCCCCATAGTAGGCGGTTTCCTCCGGCGTCAGGGTGTCGCTGGACGCCAAACGGGTCTGCGCCTCCTGTTCCAGCCGGGACAGGTTGCAATGCAGCTCCATGTAGGGGATGATCTCGGTGAGAAAGGCTTCACGGCTGGCGTGATCCTCCGCCCACGCCTCCGGGCCGCCCTGCCGGGTCAAATGGTCTTTCCATTTTTCATCGTTCAGATAAAAGGTCTGATACTCCCGGATATGCTCAATCAGGGAACCGTCCCGGTCGCCAAAATCCTGCCGCCCGGAATAGCTGTGCGGCTCTCCTTGGAATGTGAAATCAATGCGGAAGTCGGTCTTGTCATAGTAGCCGCCGCCTCGATGTTCTGCGTCCAGCCGGGCAAACAGGGCGTCGGCCTCATGCAGCGGCATTTGCTGGCCCATTTCCAGATCGGGGCTTTCGGTGAAAAGGATCGTCACAACCGGCTCTGCCGTGGGGTCAAGGGTGGGCTGCTGTGCGGCCTTGGCCTCTGCGATTTCCCGGTCAATCCGGCTTTTCACCAGCTCGTCCACATGGCCGTGCTGCATTTCATAGCCATGTTCGCACAGGCGGTTGATAAGCTCGATCACCTTGTCCGTGTTGCCCACAGCCTCGGCGTACTCCACGATCAACCGGCGTTCCTCGTTGCCCATGCGCTGTCCGTTGCGCTCGGCCCAGTCGATCAGGGCGTTGGCCCGTTCCGTGGGGGTGGCCTCCGGCATAATGGGTTTGTTGTTCAAAAGGCCGTCAATCCCATTCCACGGCTGCGGCTCCGGCTGGACCTCGGCCCGTTGCAGCGTCCCGTCGCCGGAAAGGACAAAGCCCTGTGTCTGAATGGCGTCTAACGTGCCTTGCGTCACCTCGCCGGTTGATTTCACATCGGCGTCAATCAGGGTTTGCAGCATGGCCTTTACACTGTCGGTCATTTCCTGCTGCTGTTCCGGGGGCAGCTTGGAAAACACACTGTCGGGGGCAGGCTGCTCGGCGGCCTGTTCCACAGTTTGCTCCACGGCCTGCTGCGCCTGCCGCTGTTGCTGAAGCTTGGCAAGGTGGCCGTCGATGGTGGTAATCAGCTCATGGGCGGTGGCCCGGATGGTTTCAAGGGACGCCCGCAGCTCTTTCAGGTCTTTGCCGGAACTCCAACCAGCCACATACCCAAAGGAATAGTCGGACGTGTCCAGTCCGTAGTGCTGGCAGACGGCATAGGCCACGCTCTCGGCCTGCACCTCGCGGGTGCGGCTGTCGGGCCGGTCGGCCTGCTTGGTCACAGGGGCGTCCGGGTCAATGGCGTGGAGCTTGGCATGGGCAATCTCATGGATGGCTGTTTTCAAAGTTTGCAGCTCACTCATGTTCTCCTGTATGGCGATCCGCTTTTCCGTCAGGTGATAGTAGCCGTGAGAACCACCGGGGATGTCCTCAAAGGCCATCGGCACGGGGGAAGTCTGTTCCAGTGCCTTGAAGAAGTCCTCGTATTGCTCCACATTTCCGGCCAGCTCGTCCACACCGATAGATGGCAACGGTTCGCCCTCGGTCTGGCTCACATCAAAGACAGACACGATTTTGAACGCCGGAACTTGCGTTTCCTGTACTTCGGTCAGAGGCTTGCCGTCCTTGTCCATGACCGGCTGACCCTGTTCGTCCAGCTTCGGCATTTCCTTTTTCACCTTGTAGGGAGCCGGAGCCAGAATTTTGATGCCTTTCTCGCCCCGCTTCACATTGCGGTGAAAATCGTCCCGCCACTTGTTGTAGCCAGCCACAAGCTGGCCGCCCTGCATGGCGATCAGCAGCGTATTGTTGAAGCTGTAACTGTGGAACTTCGCCATAGAGGTGAGATAGGCTATGTAGCGTTCACTCTCGAAAAGCTCCTGTATGCCGGTTTCCAGCCGGTCGGTGATTTCTTTCATGCGGTCAGCGCTGTTCTGGCTGTTGAGAATAATGGGGACGACGGGCGGCGGGGCCGCAGCTTCGGCGGTGGGCGCTACCTCTGGCTGCACCGTCCGGGCCGGGGCCTCGTCCCGCAGAATTTCCGGCGCGGGATAGGCCATCACACGGTATTCCTCCGGCACCGGCTGGCCCTCATGGACACGCTGCCACTCGTCGCCGCTTTTCACCAGATAGCCGTAATCGGTGAAAACACCATGCTCCGTATTGGCAATATGCAGGCCGAAACGGGGCAGGAAAATTCCCGCTTTCCATTTCTCCGGCATATCCACCATGCCGGAACGGTTCAGGTAGTAGTCACCCAACTGGCCCGTGCCGGTGACATCCGGCAGATGCACATAGTAGTCCACGTTGTCGGGGTAGTCGATGATCTGACCGATGCTGTGGAAGTCGCTCTGCGGGCTTGTCAGGGCTGCGTTCAGCTCCGCAAGCTCGGCGGCGTCCAGCTTTTCCAGCCTTGCGGCAAGGAAGTTCAGCTCGTCCACGTCGGCGGACAGCACCAGATCGCGGGGCAGTTTAATGGGACGCTCCTGCGGGCTTCGGTAGCCGTACAAGAAAAAGTCCTGCGGATTATCGGCACCGATCCCGATTTCCCGCAGGGCTGCTTGCAGCTTTTCGGTTGTGGTCGGCAAAGAAAACCAAAGGCCCTCTTTGCCTTGCTCATAACGCTGTCGGTTATGAAGCAGGATAGAAAATACTTCGCTCATTTGTCGCTCCTTTCTGAAAAATGGCATAAGAAAAGCAGGAAACCTTTGAAAGATTTCCTGCTAAAACTTTTAATTGAAACATCAATAGAATGGTGTTTTTAACATCTCTGAATAATATAGGGGTTTATTCAATTCATATTTTTGCATCACATCACGCACCACGTCCTCAAACCATTTTGGCGCATAAGGAGAAATGTATACTGCCGAAATTAGCTTCTCAAGATCGACTGCTTTTTCTATACCGCTGTGTGCCTGATGACTTGTGATAATAGCGCGTACTTCTCTCTCGTGTTCAAATGCTTTTCGTTTATACCAGAACGAACCATTTACGGAAGAAAATCTTTTGGAAAAATCAATATATTTAACTTTCCCAATTTTTATTGCGGGGTCTTTGTCAAGAGCCTCATACAACTGTTGGTATGTAGTTTGAATTGCAAGTGCATTGTTCACATTTGTTGAGTACAATTTCCACATTGCTTCTGATTCAGATTCGTTACAATGCCAACAACTTATAAATGTATGTTTCCTTCGGGCATTTCCACTGGCGTTCAACTCGGACAACAAACGTGTTGTATTTTCCTCAATGTATTCGTCTGTTAAATCTTCTGGTTTCATGCCGGGCGCAGTTTGAATTGCTTCTCTAAAAAAATCGAGATAAAATGCGTCCCATTTTTCTTTCCGCTCCAATGTGCCTTTTGCACCCTCAAATATATCCTCAAATGATTCCGCAGATGCAAAGTATAGTGTCTTTTTACCAATCATCGAAAGGAACTTGCTTAAATCCATGTAACGCCAAAGTTTAGATTCTGGCGCAACTTTTTCGTATTCTGGTTCCGTCCAATGATAACGAACTACGGTTTCTGATAGCAAATATGCACAATCATCACAAAGGACAACAGGATTTCTTTCTGTATCATATCCCAAATGCGCACACATACCATTTTGAAATTTTCTCCCACAATTCGTACAGGCATCACTATGCTCGTTGTAAAACACATCCAATTCGCGGGTGTGCCTATGTGTCATTTCCTGCATAACTTACCCCAACTCTCTTACGTTTTATTTTATTATATCAGTACCAAAAATCATTTGAAAGATAATAATTGTAAATTGTAAGAGTGCAGGGGTTTGGGGCTTTCCCCAACAAGCAAAATCCCCGGTCCGGCAGGGTGGCCGGGTCAGGGATTTATCGGAAGTGTGGCTACACTTCCTATGCTTGCTACGTTACTCCGTCAGCTCTTTTTCTCCACGCGATAATTGACGTATTTCCCGCCGGTATCGGCCAAAAGCACCGTTCCGTCGTAGGTTTTGCCGGTTTTCATGGAGCGCAGGCCCTTTACCTTTGCCTTTCCGTCTTTGAGCAGCGCGGCGGCGATCTTCGGGGTGAACGTCTTGCCCCGTTCCTCAAAAAATCGGTCATTCTTCCACATGACAAACTGGCAGGCCCGGTTTCCGCAGTAATAGTTTTTCTTGCCCTCGTAGACGGCTTCGCCGCAGCGGGGACACTTGCCGATAACCACACGCTCGGTCTGAAACAACTTTTGCGCGTCCTCGCTGATCTGCGAATACCGGGAAATCAGGCTTCGGGTCATTTCCTCAATGCCCACCATGAAGCCCTCCGGGTCAGCCTCGCCCTTGGCAATGGCCGTCAGCTTGGTTTCCCATTCTGCCGTGAGCTGGGGAGAAGTCAGCACTTCCGGCAGGACGCACACAAGGTTGTGGCCGTCCTTGGTAGGAAGTAGCTGTTTGCCTTTGCGTTCCACAAAGCCCATCTGCACCAGCTTTTCCAGAATGGAAGCGCGGGTTGCCGGGGTTCCCAAACCTTGGCGCTCGGCGTCCTCCGGCATATCCTCGGCCCCGGCCCGTTCCATAGCAGACAGCAGCGTATCTTCGGTGTAGGGCTTGGGCGGCGTGGTGAAATGCTCGGTGATACTTGCCTCCACCGGGTCAAAGGTCTGGCCCTCGGTGATCTCCGGCAGCTCCCTTGCCAGCTCCGGCGCGTCCTCGTCGGCGTCGGTCTTGAACGACGCCTTGAAGCGGCGCTCAATCTCTTTCCAGCCGGGGGTAAGAATGGTTTTGCCCTTGGCGGTGAACTCGTTCCCGGCGCAGGTGAATGTGGCGGTGACGGCCTCATACACATGGGGCGCAGCCACGGCACACATCAGCTTGCAGCACACAAGGGACAGCAGTTTCTTTTCGCCCTCGCTCAGCCCGTCAAAGCCTTTCTGCACAAACTCCATCGTGGGAATAATGGCGTGGTGGTCGGACACCTTTTTGCTGTTCAGCACCCGCCCAAACTGCGGGGCAATGTCCAGCCCCGCCGCAAAGAAAAGCAGCGGCCACAGGCCGGACACGATGCTTTCCGCCGTAGGCTGCATATCGTCGGTAAGATACTGGCTGTCGGTGCGGGGATAAGTCAGCAGCTTCTTTTCGTAGAGATGTTGGGCATAGTCAAGGGTCTGCTTGGCGGTAAATCCAAACAGGCGGTTGGCCTCCCGCTGCAAGGTGGTGAGATCGTAAAGACGGGGCGGCTGCTCCGTCTTTTTCTCACGCTTCACCGATACACAAACGGCCTGCGCTCCTGCACAGGCCGTCTTGGTGGCGTCGGCGTCGTCGGGGTTCATAAAGCGGTCGCTGGCCGCCTCCATGCCGCCCGCCGCGATATGAACAACGTGGTATTTCTCTTTTTTGAAATTGCTGATCTTGGCCTCCCGGTCAACCAGCATATTGAGGGTAGGCGTCTGGACACGGCCCACGGTCAGGGTCTTGTGGTAGAGGATGGAGAAAAGCCGGGTGGCGTTGATCCCCACAAGCCAATCGGCCTGCGCCCGGCACAGGGCCGATTGATACAGGTTGTCGTAGTCGGCCCCCGGTTTCAGGTGGGCAAAGCCCTCGCGGATCGCCGCGTCCTCCATGCTGGAAATCCAAAGACGCTTGAACGGCTTTTTACAGCCCGCCATCTGGTAGACGAAACGGAAAATCAATTCGCCCTCGCGCCCGGCGTCGGTGGCGCACACAAGGCCCGTCACGTCGGGACGCTCCATCAGGGAGCGCAGCACGGCAAACTGTCCTTTCTTTTCGGCGGGGATAATGTACTGCCATTCCTGCGGCAAAATCGGCAGGTCGTCATAGCGCCACTTCTTGAAACGCTCGTCATAGGCTCCGGCGTCGGCAAGGGAAACAAGGTGGCCGATACACCAGCTCACCAGATAGCCGTTTCCCTCCATGTAGCCGTCCCGTTTCTGATCCGCACCGATCACGCCCGCAATGCTGCGGGCGACGCTCGGTTTCTCTGCAATTACCAACTGAATACTCATTCCTTATTCCTCCTTATCCTGCGCGGGTTCCTCGTCCTCCGGGGTCGGTTCGTCCTCGTCGTCCTCGTCCTCGCCAAAATCGTATTCGTCCAGCTCGTCGCCGCCCTTGGTGTCGGCCTTGGGCTTCTTAAACTTGAAGAAGTAAAGGGCCGCGCCGCCGCCGATCAGGGCCACCACAAGGAACACGACAAGGCCGCCCATGCCGGTGCTTTTCGCTTCATCTTCCTGCGGCTGCTCGGTTTCCTCTGGCTCCTGCGGTTCCGGCTCCGGCCCGGTACACTCGGTCATATTGGTTTTACATACCGGGCAATTCGTGTTGACGGCTCCCGCCGCGCACTTGGTCGTACAGGTACAGGTTTCCGGGGCGGCTTCGCCGTCCTCCAACAGTGCTTGCAGGTCGGCGTCGTCCACTTGGTTGAGGAAGTGAACGGCGGTTTCCTTGTCCTCGTTGGCGCGGTCGATCAAAATATAAAAGTAGTTGCCCGCCTTGGTGGTAACGGTGATAAGCTGCTTATCTCCGTAGAAATCATCCACCAGTGTTGCGTTGCCCTCCGGGGTGACAGGTACGCCCTCCGGCTCCATGCCGCCAGTGGTGGGTTCTTCCTCCTGCGGTGCCTCGGTGGTTTCCGGCAAAGGCTCCGGGTTGGGGTCAGTGCCACCGGCAAACGCGGTGGTGGAAAAGGCCGTCAGGCAAAGCACGGCGGCGAGTGTCACGGTAAACGTGCGAATGATCTTATTCTTCATCGGCATTGTCCTCCTGTTCAAAATCCGGCTGCGGGGCCGGGGCGGTCTGCAAAGCGCCGCCGCGCAGGAACGCCGCAAATTCCTCCGGCTTCATGTTCAGGCCGCGCACAAGCTGGATGATCTGCAAATTCTCCTGTTCGGTCTTTGCCGCTTCCAGCTCACGAAGCTGCTTTTGCAGCTCTGCGATCTTGGCCTTGGTTTTTTCAATGTCCTTTTCGATACGGTCAAGTTTGTTTGCCATAGTCAAAACTCCTTTCTGGCGTCAAGGCAGACGCCCGTAACAATAGAAATGCTGCTGCCAATAACTCGAATTGAGGTTGGTGTAAGAAATCGGGTCGCCACAGTGCAACATCACGGAATTGCCCACATAAATGCCGACATGGGAAACGCCGGGGGTGTCGTAGGTGCCGACGAAAAATACAAGGTCGCCGGGCTTGGCCTGTTCCGGGGAAACAGGGGTACAGATATTGCAAAGGCCCTGTGCGCCCAGCCGTCCCACGTCCCATCCGCTGTGATTGATTACCCAGCTCACAAAGCCGCTGCAATCAAAGCTGGTGCTGGGAGAGCTGCCGCCCCACACATAGGGATAACCCACATACTTTTCCGCCTCGGCCATCATTGCGGCAAAGGTGGCGTCCTCCAAAGCCTCCGGGGGTATCTCGTAATAGGTCGGCTCCTTGACGGTGGAAGCGTTGGGATAGGTGCCGTTTGGAAACAGGTCAGGCCGGTTGCCCAGCGTGTGCATATACACCGCATACAGGCTCATTTGTTCCTCGCCCATGATGTAAACAGGCAGATGGGACATATCGAAGTTTTCCAGCTTCACGTTGCAGATGTAATAGGTGTAGGGAACTTCCACGGTGTAGGTGTTGCCCTCGCTGTCCGTCCTCGTTTCGGTGCGGTATCGTACCTGTACTTCTTCCTCAACGGTCAAGATATACTGTTTCTCAAAGAGCATTTCAAGGGTGCTTTGCACTTCATCGAGTGTAAACACGCCCTCATGCCACGCGGAAAGGATAGAAATTAGCACATAGGGGTCATGCTCGATCTCGTCCGCGTTTACCCGGTATTCGTCATAGCCGGGGTATTCGCTTTCGATATTGTCCAGCATATCTTGTAACTCGGCTTCCATAGCGGCATACGCGCTTTCCGCGCCCGTTATATCCGCGTCCTCGGAGAGATAGGACGACGCAATCAAGCCGCTGCCGCTGTTGCCGCCAAAGAGGGAGCAAGAGGACAGCCCGCCGAAAAGCAGCAGCACGATAAAGGCAATCCCGCCCACAATCAAGCAGCCTTTCCAATGCCGGACAACAAAGAACGTCGCCCGTTTGGTTTCCTGCGCGGTTTTCTTCGCCGCCTTTGCGGTGGCTTCAGCGGTTTTTTTCGCTTTGCCGCCCGCTTTCAGCGTTTTTGCATACTGCTTTTTAATGCGCTGCTTCTGCCAAAAACGGGAAATGGGGTTGGAGTGCGCAAGCGCGGGGTTATCGTGCAACGCCTTTTGATAGAGAAAATCTGCGTTTGCCTTTACCGCTTGTTTTTCCGCTGCCGCCGCTGCCCGGTAGGGTTTCAGCTTATGGCGGCGTATGCCGCCCTTAACTGCCCGCGCCGCCATGCCGCCCGCTTTCTCTCCGGCAAGTTCTACCCGGTGCCCGCTTTCCACACCGACGTTTTCTTTCTCTACCTCGTAGATTTTCCCATGTACGGTACTGTTTAACTCCTGTGCCGGACGGGATAAGGGGTTATGCCGCAACTTGCCGTTTGGGGGCTTATCCGTCTTTTCAAAGGAAAGGCGCGTCTTTGCCTTGCCTTTCGCTTCGTCAAAAACGCGCTCTTTCTTGATTTTGGTCTGCTTGGGGATAGCCGCCCGCGCTGCGTCTAAACAGTCTGCCGCCTTATCCGATTTCTTGATCGCTTTTTGAAGTTCCGGCGTTGCCCGTTCCGCTTCGGAAAACTGCAAGCGGGAAGAATGGGTTTTAGGCTGCGTCGCGTCAAGGGCTTTTTTCTCCGCGCCTTTTGCTGCGTGTCGCTCAATCTCTGCGCCGATATGCTGCACAACCTTTTCCGCTGCCACCCCTGCGGGGGCTGAATAGTTTTCTTCCTGCGGCCTTTCGCTGATACTGGACGTTTCGCCCGTCGTGAGGTTTTCCGCAACCGCACCGTCGCGGGTCATTTTTTGCGTTACCTTGTCGGGGGCTTTCAGTTCCTTGCTCAATCTTCATCACCTCCAATCCGCTGTTTTGCAAGTTCGCAATAGTCGGGGTTTAACTCAATGCCGATATAGCGGCGGTTAAGCCGTTTTGCTACCATGCCCGTCGTGCCGCTGCCGAAAAAGGGGTCAAGGACAATCCCGCCGATGGGACAGCCCGCCAAAATGCACGTTTCCGCAAGTTTGGGCGGGTATGCTGCGAAATGCCCGCCATGATACGCGACATTGTTGATCTGCCAAACGTTGCGGCGGCTGCGGACGGGAGAAATCAACTCGTCGGCGTATGCGCCCTTTTCGCGGGGGCGGTTGATTTTCTGCGGTTGGTTTTGCCCCGGAACAGTAACGTTATACTTATTTCCTTTGCTAACTCCGCTTTTCAGCCGCCCCGCCGTTGTGGGGGCTATCGGCTCGGCTACTGCTTGCCAATCGTAATAATACTTCTTTGACTTGGTAAGCAGAAACACATATTCATAGCAGCGGGTCGGCCTGTCCCGCGTGCTTTCCGGCATGGGGTTTGTTTTGTGCCAAATGATAGAACTGCGCAAATACCAACCGTCGCCCCGCAAGGCGAGGGCTACAAGCCACGGAATACCAATTAAATCTTTGGGCTTGCAGCCGGGGGCGCGGTGGTTAAACGCCACTTGCTGCCCGTTCCTGCCTTTGGGGTATTTGGGGTCTTGGTGGTCGGCTTTGCTGCCTGTGCCGCAATAAGTGTCCGCGATATTCAGCCAACAAGTACCCTCCGGCGTAAGCACCCGCTTTACCTCATGGAATACCGCCGTAATACGGGAAACATATTCCTCCGGCGTTGCTTCCCGTCCGATCTGCCCGTCTGCGCCGTAGTCCCGCAAGGCATAGTAGGGTGGGGACGTTACGCAACAATCAACTGCATTTTCCGGCAAGGTTTGAAGCACCTGCAAGCTGTCGCCGCAATAGATTTTGTCCATTTCTATCCTCATGCCGACACCTCGCCGGGTTTGGTCGTCATTACACGATAGAGTTCCGTATCTTGCGGGAAACGGTCAATAAAGGGCAAAATCACGTTGCCATAGAAGATAAGCCCCTCGCCCGCGTCGGAATGGGTTACATAGGTCATTTGCTGCTGCGAAATGTTAAGCTGCTTTGCAAGGATTTCCCTGTCGCCCTGTGCTTGGTTGAGCATATAGACAAAATCGCTGTTTTCAAAAACGTTTGAAACTTCTCTGCTCGTCAAAAGGTCTTTGACGTTCTGCGTGATACCTGTCGGAATACCGCCCCACTTCCTAAAACGCTTCCAAATCTCGACGCTGTATGCTGCGGGCTGTTCCTCTTTCAAGAGTAAATGAAATTCGTCGATGTAATACCGCGTCGCCTTGCCCTCGCTGCGGTTTACCGTTACTCTGTTCCATACTTGGTCTTGGACGATAAGCATACCGACTTTTTTAAGCTGCGTACCGAGTTCCTTAATATCAAAGCAGACAAGGCGATTATGAATGTCAACGTTTGTCCTGTGGTTAAAAATGTTCAAGCTGCCGTTTACATAGAGTTCCAATGCCGACGCGATACGCTGCGCTTCCTTTTCCGGCTGCTTCTTGATTTCATTGTAGAGGTCGCCCAAAATCGGCATATTCTCCGGCTTCGGGTCTGCAAGGTAGCTGCGGTACACGCTGATAACGGCGCGGTCAATCAAAGTCTTTTCAACCGCTTCCAGCCCGTTTTTGCCGCCCATAATCAACTCGCAAAAGGAAAGGATAAAATCGCTCTTTAAGGCTATGGGCGTGTCGCCCTCGCTGTAATTGAGGTTTATATCCATCGGGTTAATGTACTGCGTGCTGTTCTGCGAAACCTTGATAACCTGCCCTTTCAGCCGTTCCACAAGGGGGTAATATTCCGCTTCCGGGTCGCAAATGATAATATCGTCTGCGGTAATGAGAAAAGCGTTGGTGATCTCGCGCTTTGCCGAAAAACTCTTGCCGCTGCCGGGTGTGCCGAGTATCAAGCCGTTAGGGTTCTTCAGCCTTTTCCTGTCGCACAAAATCATGTTATTCGATAATGCGTTTAAGCCGTAATACAACGCTTCGCCGCTTTGGAACAGCTCTTGTACCGTAAAGGGGACGAAAATGGCGGTGCTGGAAGTCGTCAAGCCCCGCTGGATTTGGATTAGGTTTTCGCCCAATGGGATAGAGGACATAAGCCCCTGTTCCTGCCGGTAGTCAAGGCGGGTGAGCATACAGTTGTATTTCTGTGCGATACTTGCGGCCTGAAATACGTCGTTGTCCAATTTCTGCTTTGTGTCTGCCACATTCAAAACTAACAGCGTAAGCAAAAACATTCGCTCGTTCCGGCTCTGCAAATCCCGCAAAAGGTTTTTCGCTTCGCCGCCGTAGGTGGCAAGGTCGGACGGAATTATATCCATATCGTAGCCGCTGCGGATTGCCTTTTTCTGTTCCTCGATTTTCATACGGTCAAGGTCGGTGATTTTCCGCTTGATCGTCTTGATCGCTTCGTTGTGGTCGATACTCTGAATGTGCAGATTGACGACAATCCCGTTTTCCGCTTCCATGAAGTCGGCAAGCATACGGTCTGAAAGTTCCGGCGCGGCAATCTGCAAAAAGGAAACCGCGCCAAACTTCCCGCCCATTTGAAACATTCGCCCGTCGCCAAAACGGAAAGAGGACGGGGCAATAAAGTCTTTGACGGAAAGGCCGCTTACGGGTAGCCATTCCCACGCAAAGTTAAAGCGTTCCCCGTCCGGGTGGAAAATCCCATGCAGCACTTCAAGACGCTGTTTCCCGTCCAATACCCGCGCCGCCGCGCCGATCACCTTAAAATGGTTGAGGGTGTCCGTTTCGATACGGGCAAGCCGCGCCCGCGCCGATTTAATATCTTTTGCTTCAATGGTAAAGGTGAGAAACTTTGTCTTGATAAGCCCGTTGTTGCCGCGTTCAAGCTGTGTTTGCAGCATTTCGGTGTATTCGGCTCTGATACTGTCAAAGTCGTCATTCTGTGGGGCAATCGTGATACTGCTCTTGAAATCCTCCTTGTTCGCATGGCGGCTGATTAAGGAAAGCTGCACACTGATAGAAGCGTCAAAAGAGTTATACATATCGCAAAGGGCTTCAAAAATGGCGGTCTTGTCGTCCGGCTGCGCAAGCTGATAGTTAATATCTTCAAACTCAATGCACTTGGAATACCGCCCGTTTGCAAGGCGGCAAATCCCGTCCTTATACATTCGTTCAAACGGTATGCTGTCCTGCGCCGTATGGGGCTTCCCGTCGCCCTTTGACTGCCGGATAAGCGCGTCGATCTGTTTCTTTTCCTGCCGCGTAAGTTTACGCTTTTCGTTTTGGGTGTTTTTCTTTTCCTTTGACAATCGCCCGTACCTCCTTATCTAATTGCTCTTGCCGCGCAAGGGCGGCATAAAAATTGTTGGTCTGATAAGGTCGCTCTTTGGGGCGAAGAAACTTCACTTCCACAAATTGCCGTATAATCACTTCCAGCGGTTGCCCGTTCTTCTCGTACATAGCGAGTAGGAACATGGGCAGCATGGCAAGCACCATGCACAAAGCCGCCGTTGTCGTTCCCGCGCTGTCCTTTGTCAAAAAGAATAGCGGTAGCCCGATAGCCACCGCCGCGCCGAAACAGAGTAATTGTCTTTTGGTAAGGTTGAACATTACCTTGCTTTTGATTTTTGTTAAGTCCTTTGGGACGGTTACATACGCCATTTCAAACCTCCTTTCTGCCCGGAATGTAATCTTCAAAACGGGGGACAGCATAGAAAAGCCGTTTGTTATTTACCCACCGTTGCAAATGGCGGGTAACAGGCGGGGCGGTTGGACGCTCGTAAATCATCACATACGGGTCAAAGCCCATAGCCCGCAAGGTGTTCACGCGGTATAAATCCTGTTCGTGAGTGCTGCCGTAGTTGGTAAGAACATACACGCGCCGCTGGCGGCTGCTCTTAATGGCGGTCAAATCCAAAAAACGTTGGAAATACCCGGTTAAGTCCTCGTCGGGATTATCCCATGCAAAATGTACCGCTTTTATCCGTACCCGATTTAACAGGCTGACATTATCCCTGTTCACAAGGCGAATATCCAGCCCTTGCGAAAAATCCACCCATGCGCGGCTTCGTATAAGCTGCTCAATGAGATTTTCATGGTCGGGACAGGCAAGCAGATTAGCGTCCATGATTTTTATTTCCGGCTGCCATTTCCAAAACTCGGACAAATCCGCAACCTTAACACTTTTGCGTCCCTCTTTACTGCTGACAATGCAAAACCCGCAATTTCTCGGACAACCCCGGCTTAAAAAGCCGTAGGCAATCCCGAAAAACTGCGGGTAGATAGAATAATCCGGGTAACTGTGTTCCACTTCCGGCGGCAAGCGGTTTTTCGTGTCGTAGCCCGTACCGCCGAAAATAACTTGTTCCGCGTTGGTAACGGTTATCGTGTCTTTGGAATAGGTGTCCGTAAAGACGCGGCTTTTATATACAAGGTCGTACCGCCCCTTTGCGTTCCACCATTCCACCGTATGCCCCTTTGCTTTATGATACGCGGATAGCTTCATCAAGCAGAGGTTGGGGAAATTATGGCTGTCAACGTCGATTAAACCGATTTTCAAATCATAACTCACCCCCTTAATGTGCCGAAAAGACGCTCTTTGCAAGGCTTCCCGTTTTGAAAAGCGTAAAGCACAAGAGGACGGTATAGCCCATGCAAGCCCAGATCGCGCCGGAAATGTCGTCGGTCGCTGCGATTGTTTGTATCAACACCGCATAAATGCCGACACACACCAAGATCAGAAACGCCTGAAAACCAAGCGCAAGCAAAGATTTTAAGTAATTCTGTCCCATGCTGCCCCATTCGTGATTTACCATTGTTGCCATAGGGATAGGGGCAACGCTCGTTACAAGATATATTTCAATCATGCGCCCATACACCACAAGCATAATGCAGATTGACAGGGCTTTCATGGTAAGCCCTACAAAGAGGGATTGAAACCATAACCCCAAAAGACCGCCCACGCTCATAGCGTCGAGTTTTGCTTCAATGTCGGTAATGACGGTGGTAACGTCTATGCTTGTATCGGATATGATAACCCCCGCGCTCTGATTGACGACGCTCTGCGTAACGTCGAAAACTCCCATGACGATGTTCCAAGTGTTTGTTACCAGCAGCACCGCAACAAAGGTCTTAAAAATCCATTTGAAGAAAATCCAAGTGTCGAGATCGTGCAGATTGTTTTTTTCAATTACAAGCTGGATTAGTTCATAACACATGACAAAGGTAATGATAACGCCCGCAATCGGTACAATGACGTTTTCCGAAAGGCTGCGTATCATGTTGAATATGCCCGCGTTCCACCCGGCGGGGGTCGTGCCGACTTGTGTTGCGATTTCTCCAACCTCTGTATTTACGCTGTCAAACAAGCCGGAAAGGTTCGATAAAATCCCGTCTGTCAAAATGCCGCGAAACCAATCTTCAATCATCTGCCATATCA
>OGLB01000380.1_pt1 | contig 25079 bp, 20 predicted proteins | sample 1572551 | NCBI WGS metagenome assembly OGLB01 (sample SAMEA2582003, study PRJEB24529) | metagenome | biome: Human gut stool | place: China | collected 2011
GTCAAGAATCCACAAGGGCAAGTTCTACGCTCTTCCGCAGTCACCGCAGATTTACAAGCAGCTTTTGATGGTATCGGGTTTTGACCGCTATATTCAGCTTGCCCGTTGTTTCAGAGATGAGGATTTAAGAGCCGACCGTCAGCCTGAGTTTACTCAGATTGATATGGAGCTTTCGTTTGTGGATATGGACGAAATTATGGAAATCAACGAGGGACTTTTCAAGCGTTTGTTTAAGGAAGTTCTCGGCAAGGAGCTTGTAACTCCTTTTGAAAAAATGACATACAACGATGCTATGGAGAACTACGGCTCGGATAAGCCTGATATTCGTTTCGATATGAAGATTCAGAATATTTCCGACCTTGTAAAGGATTGCGGCTTCAGCGTATTTACAAGTGCAATTGAGAACGGCGGTTCTGTAAGGGCAATTGTTGCCAAGAACGCATCATCTGTGTACACAAGAAAAGAAATTGACAAGCTCACGGAATATGCTAAGGGCATCGGTGCAAAGGGTCTTGCCTATGTAAGATGGGTTGACGAGCCTAACGCATCATTCAAGAAGTTTATGAGTGAAGAAGAGCTTTCTGCAATCTACGAAAGACTCGGTGCGGAAAAGGGCGATGTTATCCTCATCGTTGCCGACAAGAACAGCACGGTTCTTTCAACACTCGGCGCACTCCGTCTTGTTGTTGCAAAGCGTCTTGATATTATCCCCGATGTATTCAAGTTCCTCTGGATTGTTGACTTCCCGTTCTTTGAATATGATGAGGAAAGCGGTGAATGGCTTGCAATGCATCACCCGTTTACAATGCCTAAGGAGGAATGTTTGCAGTACCTTGACACAGATCCGTCAAAGGTTATTGCAAAGGCCTATGACCTCACACTCAACGGTGTTGAGCTTTCAAGCGGTTCAATGCGTATCACAGACTACGAGCTCCAGCAGAAGATGTTCAAGGCTTTGAAGCTCACCGATGAAGAAATCGAAGCAAAGTTCGGCTTCCTTGTTGAAGCCTACAAATACGGCGCTCCGCCGCACGGTGGTATGGGTATCGGTCTTGACCGTGTTACAATGCTGATGTGCAAGGCTGACAGCCTCCGTGATGTAACAGCATTCCCGAAGGTTCAGAATGCAAGCGAGCTTATGTCTGCGTGTCCGGCAGAAGTTGATGACGAAAGCCTTGAAGTTCTCGGAATCAAGGTTGTCAACAAAGAAGACTGATTAAGGGTATAATCTATGAGTCCGGATACAATTGCAATAATCATCTCTGTGTCGATAGTCGTACTTGCAATAGCAATTATAGTTACGGTAATTGTCAGTAAGATAAGACATCTTTCAAGAACATTGTTCGGTACAAGCTCCCTTATAGAGGGCATTCAGGGCGTTAAAGAGGATCAGGAGCAAATGCGTGAAACTCCCCGTTCGCTTCACGGAATGACCTCGGTTTATATGCCAATGATAAAAAAGGATTTTCCCGAGCTTGATGTTGAGCAGTATATGAACAAAACCCGTTCACTTTTGCGAAACTACTTTTCGGCGGTTGAGTCAAAAAGGCTCGGCGTTATTGCGGAGGAGGTCACTCCGAATTTTACAAACTATGTTCAGGGAATTATCGACCAGCTTTCATCTGTTGCAAATACACAGCACTATGAGGATGTCAATATTTACGATGTTCAGATTGCCCGCTATATAAAAAACGGTGCAACGGTAACGATACTTTTTGAGGCATCTGTCGGTTACTTTTCGTATGTTACCGATATGAACAATGAGGTGACCTTCGGCAGCAGAGAGAACAGAATGCAGACAATCTATGAGGTTGGGCTGATGTATGTTCAGGACGCTGACCGGCTTCATAACAGAGCAACCGCTCTCGGAGTGAATTGCCCCAACTGCGGCGCTCCCGTAAAAACGCTGGGAGAAAAATTTTGTCAGTTCTGCGGAACTGCAATAAAAGAAATTAACATTCGTTCATGGAAGTTTAATTCCGTAAACGAACAGACACTTCAACAGAGAAAATTCTGAAAGTTTGACGGTCGGGTTGTCAGAGCCAAACGCCCTCTTCCCGACCGTCTTTTTGCATTATTTATGATGGCAAAACATTGGAACAATAAAAAAACATATGCCATTCAGCCTGTTTTTTAATAATAGTATTGAAATTTTTCTTCAAACATATTATTATTAGTGTAACAGCAATATCTGAAAAATCAGCTATAAGCTACAAAAATTAAGGAGTTAAATTATGGGTATTATTAAAGCAGCGATAAATGCAGTCGGAGGCGGACTCGCAGATTCATGGCTCGAGGTCATTGAACCGTCCCCTATGGGCGACAACACCCTCATCTGTCCCGGTCAGCTTGTTTCACAGAACGGCAAAAGTCAGAACAAAAAGGGTTCTGAAAACATCGTATCAAACGGTTCTGTAATTCATGTTTACGATAACCAGATGATGATTCTTATTGACGGCGGTAAGATTGTTGACTTTACTGCAGAGCCGGGTTATTTTAAGGTAAATAACAGCTCAATGCCGTCACTTTTCTGCGGTCAGTTCGGTGATTCGATCAAGGAAACATTTAACCGTATTAAGTACGGCGGAATCCCCTCACAGGCTCAGAGGGTTTTCTATATAAATCTTCAGGAAATCAAGGGTATTCCTTTCGGAACATCAACTCCCGTAAACTACTTTGACAATTTTTACAATTCAGAGCTTATGCTCCGTGCTCACGGTACATATTCAATCAAGGTTGTTGAGCCGTTCAAGTTCTATCAGGAGGTTATTCCGAGAGAGGCTGTTACGGAAAACAAGTCTGTTGATTTCGCAGATGTAAGAGCACAGTATAACGAGGAGTTCGTTGGCGCTCTCGGTTCTGCAATCAACCAGTATTCCGCTGACGGTGAGAGAATCAGCTTTATCAAGTCAAAACAGCGTCTTATCGGTCAGTATATGGCACAGACGCTTGATGAGGAATGGACACAGGCTCGTGGTATGGAAGTCTTTGCCGTTGGTATGGATGTTTCCTACACAGAGGACAGTCAGGAGCTCATCAATATGCGCAACAAGGGTGCAATGCTCTCGGATGCAGCAGTTCAGCAGGGCTATGTTGCAGCCAATATTTCAGAGGGCCTTAAAGATGCCGGCTCAAATGCAAACGGTGCAATGGCAGGCTTTATGGGCATGGGCATGGGTATGAATGCCGGCGGAAATATCATGGGCGGTTATCAGCAGAATCCGCAGTACCGTCAGCAGCAGCCGACTCAGCCACAGCAACAGGCTCAGTCACAGCAGACTCCCGCTGTGCAGGCAGGCGGTGCAGCCGCAGGCTCATGGACTTGCTCATGCGGTGCGGTAAACACAGGCAAGTTCTGCTCGGAGTGCGGTTCAAAGAAACCCGAGGCTCCCAAAAAGCGTTTCTGCACAAACTGCGGATATGAGCATTCTGCAATAACAAAGTTCTGGCCCGAGTCCGGAGCGAAGACAGAATAATCTGAATTTTAAGTACAAACAATCCCTCTTCTCAAACGGAGGGGGATGTTTCAGAATTTAATTATAAGGGGTAAGTTATGGCAACTGTAAACTACACCTGTCCGAACTGCGCCGCTCCGCTGAAATTCAATCCCGATAAGCAGATGTTCAGTTGTGAATACTGTATGTCCGATTTTACGGAAAAGTATGTTCAGGATTTTTTTGCCAAGAAGGAGCAAAAAGAGAACAGCGCAGAAAAGCAGGAGAAAAAGGAACAGGAAAAGGCTAAAGACCATGCCGCCAACCAGGCGCAGAGCAATGACAGCGCACAGGCAGAAAACAAAACTGAGGAAGAGGCTGTTATCTACAACTGCCCAAGCTGCGGTGCTCAGGTTGTTACAACAGCGTCAACTGCGGCAACAACCTGCTTCTATTGTCAGAATCCTGTTGTTCTCGGCGGCAGACTTTCGGGCGAATTTAAACCCGACCGTGTGATTCCGTTCAAGCTTTCAAAGCAGAAGGCAATTGACAAGTTTCTTGAAATGTGCAAAAGGAAATGGTTTTTGCCGAAGAATTTTGTCAGCGAAAAGCATTTTGACAAACTCACGGGTGTGTATTTTCCGTATTGGTATGTTGACGAACAGCGTAGCGCACAGATGGTTGCAAAGGGCGAAAAGGTTCGTTCGTGGACTGTCGGAGATGACCGTTACACGGAAACAAAGGTTTTTGAGCTCCACAGAGCAGGCAATCTGATTGTAAATAATGTTTTTGAAAGAGCGTTAAAAGGTCAGGACAGAGATATGCTCCAATGCGTACACCCTTACGATTTGGGCGAGGCTCACCCGTTTGCAATGTCCTATCTTTCGGGCTTTCAGGCAGAAAAGCGTGACATTGAGCAAAATGAGGTTGCACAGGCAGTTCAAACAAGAATCAACGGCTATTGTCAACAGCTTATGAAAGACACGGCAAGCGGATACAGTGCTGTTCAGATTCAGAACTACAACGATAAAATCGACCTTGAAAATTGGAACTATACCCTCTTGCCCGTTTGGGTTGTAACCTATAAATACAGGGGTAAAATTCTGCCGTTTGCAGTTAACGGTCAGACGGGCAAAACCTACGGTGAGCTTCCTACCTCCGCAGGAAAGCTTCTTGCTTTCGCTGCAATTATTGCCGCAGCTCTTATGGCACTCGGCTTGTTGGGAGGTCTGTTGTTCTTATGATGAATGTTACAAAAAGACTTTCCGCAATGCTTGCGGCAATGATTATGGTTTTCTGTACTCCGCTCTTTGTTTTTGCGGCGGGACAAACAGAACTCCGTGATGATGCCGAACTGTTTACCTCGGAGGAAGAAACACAGCTTCAGGCGGAACTTGACGCTTTTGCTCAAAAAACCGGCTGGGTTGCGGTTATCTATACTAACAACGAGGGCAAAACCGAGGACAATATCAAACCTTTTGCAAACCGTTATTATGCCGACAAATACGGCAAAACTACGGCGGGTGTTATACTCACAATTGATATGAAGGGCAGAGCAATCGACTTCAGAACAAAAGGCGATGCAATGTATTATTTCGGCGATGGCCGTGTTAATACTCTTCTTGATGATGTTCAGCGTGATATGAAGCAAGGCAACTATTACAGTGCTGCCGAACAATTCCTCTATTATGTTGACCACTACTATGACGAGGGTATTGACGATGACGAGTCAAACGAAAATATTGATTTGCAGGAAAAAGAGGATAACAAATTCCTCTATGTCGTAAAGCATTACGGCATTATCATTGCAGCCGGTTCAATCATTGTTGCCGTTATTGTTGTTATTGTAGTGAAAAATCGTTACAAGCACAACGGCAAAGCGGGAACTTATGACCTCAAGAAAAACAGCAAGACTATGCTTACCGACAAGAAGGATATCTTCCTGACAAAGCATGTTTCCGTTACGAGAATCCGGAGTGATTCCGACAGCTCGGGCGGTTCATCAAGCAGCTCCTCCGGTGGCGGCGGTTCATCGGGCGGCGGAAGCAGAAGCTTTTAATGCTGAAAACTATTTGAATTTTACGGAGAATGCTGTATTCTCTGTTTGGGGGCGGCAGAAATGCCGTCCTCTTTTAATGTGAAAAATTATGAGGAATATTGAAATTATTCAAAAACTGAATACCATGCACACAGCCTGTGAAAGCGAACTTTTACAGCTGATTACAACTTACGACGAAAAAGATTTTGAATATCTTCGCAAATGTGCAAGAGATACTGCCGACAAAATTTTCGGCAACAAAATTTATATCCGTGGCTTGATTGAATTTTCGAGTATATGCAAAAACGACTGCTACTACTGTGGACTTCGCCGTTCAAACAGCAATGCCGTGCGTTACCGACTTTCAAAGGATGAAATTCTCTCGTGTTGCCAAAACGGACACGAACTCGGATTCCGCACATTTGTGTTGCAGGGCGGTGAGGACGGATTTTTTACAGATGATGTGATGTGCGGCATTGTGTCGGAAATAAAAAATAGATTTCCCGATTGTGCCGTAACGCTATCGCTTGGCGAAAGGTCGTATGAAAGCTATCAAAGACTTTTTGACAGCGGTGCTGACAGATATCTTCTCCGTCACGAAACAGCCGACAAAAAACACTATTCCATGTTGCATCCGCCCGAAATGTCACTTGAAAACCGAATGCAATGCCTGTATAATTTAAAGAGAATAGGTTATCAGACAGGCGCAGGATTTATGGTCGGTTCACCGTTCCAAATTCCCGAAATGCTTGTCAAGGATTTAAAATTTATTGAAAAATTAAGTCCCGAAATGTGCGGAATAGGTCCGTTTGTACCGCACAAAGACACAAAATTTAAAAATGAAAATCATGGCGATGTAAGCCTTGTGCTTATGTTGCTTTCAATAATAAGGCTTTTAAAGCCGAACATTCTTTTGCCGGCAACAACCGCCTTGGGTACGGTCGATCCGCTTGGTCGGGAAAAGGGTATTCTTCACGGTGCAAATGTTGTAATGCCCAACCTTTCCCCTGTTAAGCACAGAAAAGATTACTCGCTCTACGATAACAAAATCTGTACGGGAGACGAAGCGGCACAATGTATCGGCTGTCTTGCAGACAGAATGAAAAAAATCGGCTGTGAAATCGTGACCGACCGAGGAGATTACAAAGCGGATATTTAATCCGAAAGGAAATATTATGAATAAGTACGATAAAAATTCGCTGAAAGCGGAGGAGTTTATCAATGACGAAGAAATTCTTGACTCCCTGAAATTTGCTGATGAAAATAAAAATAACCTTGAACTTGTCGATAAAATAATCGAAAAGGCAAGGCTCAAAAAGGGTATCAATCACCGTGAGGCAAGCGTTCTTTTAGCTTGTGAAGATAAGGAGAGAATCAAAGAAATCTACAACCTTGCCCGTCAGATTAAGAAGGATTTTTACGGTGACAGAATTGTCATGTTCGCCCCTCTCTATCTTTCAAACTACTGCGTAAACGGCTGTGTCTATTGCCCGTATCATGCAAAGAACAAGCATATCTGCCGTAAAAAGCTCACACAGGATGAGGTCAGAAAAGAAGTTATCGCACTTCAGGATATGGGACACAAGCGCCTTGCAATTGAGGCAGGCGAAGATCCCGTAAACAACCCGATTGAGTACATTCTCGACTGCATAAAGACCATTTATTCGGTCAATCACAAGAACGGTGCAATCAGACGGGTTAATGTGAACATTGCCGCAACAACCGTTGAAAATTATAAAAAGCTCAAGGAAGCCGGAATCGGCACATACATTCTTTTTCAGGAAACCTACAATAAAAAGAGTTATGAACAGCTCCATCCCACAGGTCCCAAGCACAACTACAATTACCACACCGAGGCAATGGACAGAGCCATGCAGGGCGGTATTGATGATGTGGGAATCGGTGTGCTTTTCGGGCTTGAGCTTTACCGCTATGAGCTTGCAGGACTTCTTATGCACGCAGAGCATCTTGAGGCTGTTCACGGTGTCGGTCCGCACACAATCAGCGTTCCCCGAATCAAGGCGGCAGACGATATAAATCCCGATGATTTTGACAACGGAATTGACGATGAAACCTTTGCCAAAATAGTCGCAATTATCAGAATTGCAGTTCCCTACACGGGTATGATTATTTCAACCCGAGAGAGCGAAAGCGTTCGCAAAAAGGTGCTTGAACTCGGTATTTCTCAGATCAGCGGAGGCTCACGCACAAGCGTAGGAGGATATGACGAACCCGAATCGGAAGAAGAAAATTCGGCTCAGTTTGATGTTTCCGACAACCGCAGTCTTGATGAGGTTGTAAGGTGGCTTATGAATCTCGGCTATATTCCGTCATTCTGCACCGCCTGTTACCGTGAGGGCAGAACGGGCGACCGCTTTATGTCGCTTTGCAAGAGCGGTCAGATTCAGAACTGTTGCCACCCCAACGCCCTTATGACGCTTGAAGAATATCTTGTTGATTATGCAAGCGATGATACAAGGAATGTCGGTCAAAAACTCATTGAACAGGAACTCGAAAAAATCCCCAACGAAAAAGTCCGCACCATTGCAAAAGAACATATTTTTGACATAAGAAACAACAATAAAAGAGATTTCAGATTTTGACGGAGGGCGTAATGGGAATGAATGATACACCGTCGTCGGAACGACTGCACATCGGATTTTTCGGCAGACGAAATGTAGGAAAATCAAGCGTTGTGAATGCGGTCACAAATCAAAATATGTCGCTTGTATCGGACAAAAAAGGCACAACAACCGATCCTGTGGAAAAGACAATGGAGCTTCTTCCGCTCGGTCCTGTTGTGATAATCGACACGGCAGGCTTTGATGATGAGGGCGAACTCGGCAAAATGCGTGTTGAACGCACAAAATCCGTGCTGAACCGTGTTGACATTGCCGTGCTTGTGGTTGACGGAACAATCGGAATGACCTCGGTTGAAAACGAACTTGTATCGCTTTTTGAAGAGAAGAAAATTCCGTATCTTATTGTGTTCAACAAATGCGATTTGCTTGACAATACTACTGACGGTAAAATCTTTGTAAGTGCAAAAAACAACACGAATATCGAACTTTTAAAGGATAAAATCGCAAAAGCTGTAAACGCACAAAAATCCGATAAAAGGCTTTGCGGTGACCTTGTTAATAAAAATGACTTTGTTGTGCTTGTAATCCCGATTGACTCCGCCGCCCCCAAGGGCAGAATAATTCTTCCGCAGCAGCAGGTTATCCGTGATTTGCTCGACAGCGGAGCAATCCCTGTTTGTGTGCGTGAAAGCGAACTTGCCGATACTCTGAAAAATCTCGGTACAAAACCAAAGCTCGTCATAACCGACAGTCAGGTATTTAAGCCTGTTTCGGAGATTGTGCCGAACGATATCAAACTGACCTCGTTTTCAATTCTTATGGCGAGGTACAAGGGCTTTCTTAAAACTGCCGTAAACGGTGCAAGGGCAATTGAGTCGCTTAATGACGGTGACAAAATTCTCATCAGCGAGGGTTGCACTCATCACAGACAATGCGACGATATCGGCACGGTAAAACTTCCCCGATTGCTGAAAAATTACACCGGCAAAAATTTTGAGATCGTGACAAGCTCGGGAAAGGGTTTTCCGAGCGATTTGTCGGAATTTTCGCTTGCAATCCATTGCGGTGCGTGTATGCTCAATTCAAGAGAGGTAATCAGCCGAATGAACCGTTCGGTTGAAAGCGGAGTTCCGTTCACAAACTACGGAATCGCCATAGCCTATATGCGTGGAATTCTCGACCGTTCAATTGAAATGTTTGATGAATAAAATAAAAATTCGGTATGTAAAAATACACACCGAAACAGATTGACATAATTAAAAATTGATGTTAATATATAAGTAAGGAAACGGCTTGAGCTGTTTCGCTATTCAAAACTAATTATTTTTTATAACCGTCTTGTATGGCAGTACAGGGCGGTTATTTCTTTATATTCTTAATGACTTCATTAAAAGCCACAAAAACAATTGCAAGTACAAATAAATATGTAATCTCTGCCATTGGAATATACACCTCCTTTCCAGAGGTGTCGAAACAGCCGCCGCCGTTTCCTTACAAAGTGATTATATCAAATATATTGTTTATGTTCAAGTGCCGATTGTATATTACATAGCATCTGTAAATTTGCAATATTATTCTAATAAAGGCAATCCTACTTTACCGTAAGATTGCCTTTATTTTATGCTTTGTGATTTTCTCTTAAATCTGTTCTCTTGATTTTTCCGCTGATTGTTTTTGGAAATTCATCGACAATTTCAAGGTGCTGAATCCACTTGTAGCTTGCCATACGCTTGTTGCAGAAGGTTTTGATTTTGTTTTCAAGCTCCTTATCATGCGGTGCGCCGTCTGTCATTTTGACAATCGCCTTAATTGCCTGACCTCTGTCTTTGTCCGGAACACCTATAACCGCACATTCAAGTACATTCGGATATTGCATAAGAACATTTTCAACTTCAAACGGACCTACTCTGAAGCCTCTTGTTTTGATAAGGTCATCGGCTCTGCCGACATACCAGAAATATCCGTTCTCGTCTTTATATGCCGTGTCGCCTGTGTGATATACACCGTGTCGCCACACCTTTTCATAAAGATTTTCGTTGTTATAGTATGTGATGAAAATTCCGTGCTGTTTTCTGTCCTTTGGAGGGAATACAACAACTTCGCCTACTTCACCCTGCTTAACCTCGTTGCATTCATCGTCAACAATTCGTACATCATAAAGCGGAGTAGGTTTGCCCATTGAGCCTGCAATCGCCTTGTCCCCTTTGAGATTTGCAAGCATAAGAACCGACTCGGTCTGACCGAAGCCCTCGCAAAGTTCAATTCCCGTCTGCTTAAACACCTCTTCAAAAACTTCATTGTTGAGTGCCTCGCCTGCTGTCGTAAGGTGAGAAAGTGCAGAAAGGTCGTACTTGTTCATACCCCTTTTAATGAAGTATCTGTAAACTGTCGGCGGTGCGCAGAAGGTTGTCACCTTGTACTTTTCCATTATACGCAACAGCTTGCCCGGAGAGAATTTGTCAAAGTCATAGACCATAACGGCTGAACCGCAGAGCCATTGACCGTAGATTTTGCCCCATGACGCTTTTGCCCAGCCTGTTTCGGCAACAGTGAGGTGAAGTCCGCCGTCTTTTACACATTGCCAGTATTTTGCCGTGATAATGTGTCCGAGTGTGTAGATATGATTGTGTTCAACAGCCTTAGGATAGCCTGTTGTGCCTGAGGTAAAGTAAATTACCATAGGTTCTTCTGCTTTTGTTTCAACTCTTTCAAGGGTATCGGGAGCGTTTTCAACTTCTTCGGTAAAATCAACCGCACCGAAAATCTGCCTTCTCGGAACAAAAACGGTTTCAAGCGTGTTCGGCTGAGATGCAACCGCAAGCATATCTTCGGCGGTAGTTTCATCGGGAGTGCACACAGCTGCCTTTATCCCTGCCGTGTTAACACGATACGAAATGTCGCTTTGAGTCAGAAGATTTGTTGCGGGAATAATAACCGCACCAAGCTTGTGGAGTGCAGGAGCAACATACCAGTATTCGTAGTTTCGTTTCAGAATAACAAGAACCTTGTCGCCTTTTTTAATGCCGTGATTTCTGAAAACATTTGCAGCCTTGTTGCTCAGTCTGCTGATGTCGGAGTATGTGAAAATCTTTTCCTCTTTTTCGGGATTTGTCCACACAACTGCCGTGTCATTCGGCACAAGTTCTGCCATTTTGTCAACAACATCATAGCCAAAATTATAGTTTTCGGGAAACACAAGTTCAAAGCTTGTCAGTTTTCCGTTTTCGTCGGTAGTTTCTTTACAGAAATTTTTGTATAATTGCATTTTTTACATCCTTATTTAATTCGGTTTTTTGGTTTGCTTTTTCAATTAATATTGTATAACACAAACCCTTTTCTATACAATACCGCTCATTATGAAAAAACACGAACTAAAATTTATAATTATTCATCCACGGAATGTAGCTATCCAAATTTGCATAACACTATCCGTATATCGGTATATTGTGAATAACAGGAGCAAATTATTAACATTTTCAACACATTTATTCACATATCGTTTCAAGGAGTTGAAAGCCGTAAATCTGAATATTATACAATTTTTAAACGGCAAAACAGTATGATGATACCCTGTTCTACAAATTTGCTTTTTTGCTTGCAATCGGATAAATAAAATATTATAATATAGGTTACAGTCTTGTTTCAAAAAGGTAACAGACTGACAGAGTTAAAGAGAATAAAGAAATAAAAATAGAAACAAAACATTTCAGAGGGAGAAATATATATGAGAATAGTTGTTCTTGCAGGCGGACTGAGCACAGAGCGTGAAGTTTCAATTTCATCAGGCACACTTGTTGCCGAGGCTCTCAGAAGCAAGGGACACGAGGTTGTTTTGCTTGATGTATTTATGGGCTATGAGGAAAACATCTGTGACATTGACGCACTTTTCAAGCAGAACTACAGCTTTACCGACGGAAATTCAATCGGTGACGATGTTGAAAATACAATCACAAATATCAAAGAGGCAAAGGAAAATCGCCTTGACAAAACATCACGCTATATCGGCAGAAATGTAATTGAAATCTGCGCCGAGGCAGACATCACCTTCCTTGCACTTCACGGCGGTGAGGGTGAAAACGGTCAGTTGCAGGCAACACTTGATTTGTTCGGAATCAAGTACACAGGTTCGGGATATCTCGGTTCTGCGCTTGCAATGAACAAAGGTCTTACAAAAAGCGTATTTATGCAGAAGAATATCAACACTCCGTCAGGTGAACTTTACAAGAACGAAAAGGACGCTCTTACATGGAATATGTTCCCGTGCATTGTTAAGCCATGCTCGGGCGGTTCAAGCGTAGGCGTTTCAAAGGTTGAGAATGCAGATCAGTATAAAAAGGCTGTTAGAGAGGCTCTCAAATATGAGGACGAAATTGTTGTTGAGCAGTTCGTAACAGGCAGAGAATTTTCCGTCGGTCTTATCGGCGGCAGGGCACTTCCGCCGATTGAGATTGCTCCTAAGTCGGGAATGTACGATTATGCCGCAAAATATCAGGCAGGCGCAACAGTTGAAACCTGTCCCGCAGACATTGACGAAGAAACCGACAAAAAGCTCCGTGATGCCGCAACAGAGGCATACGAGGCACTTCACCTTGAAAGCTATGCACGAAGAGACTTTCTTCTTGACAAAGGCGGTTTTACATACTGCCTCGAGGCAAACACTCTCCCCGGCATGACTCCCACAAGTCTTCTTCCTCAGGAGGCGGCTGTTGAGGGTATAAGCTATCCCGATTTGTGCGAAAAGATTATTGAAATTTCACTTGCAAAATATCCAGAAGAAAAATCTGATTTTTAATAAGAGGTTAGTATGAAAGACTTTACTCTTGCCGAAATCGCAAAGGCTTGCAACGGCGAATATGTCGGCGATGAATCGCTTAAAAACACAAAAATAACCTCTGTTGAGCGTGACAGCCGACAGGTGAAGAACGGAAGTCTGTTTCTTGCCATAAAGGGCGAGCGTGTTGACGGTCACGATTTTATCGAAAAATGCTTTGCACAGGGTGCTGTGTGTGCATTGTGCGAGAAAGCTCCCGAAAATGCGACAAAGCCTTGCATAGTCGTTCCCTCAACACTTGATGCCGTTAAGAAAATCGGCAAGGCATACAGAGAAAAATTCGACATTCCTGTTATCGGAATTTCGGGCAGCGTCGGAAAAACCTCTACAAAAGAAATGCTCTATGCCGTTCTTTCACAGAAGTTCAAGACCCACAAAACACAAGGCAATCTCAATAACGAGCTTGGTGTTCCGCTAACACTTCTTTCAATGCCCGAGGATACCGAGGCGGCTGTTATAGAAATGGGTATTTCCGATTTCGGTGAAATGACAAGACTTTCCGAAATGGTTCAGCCTACAATCTGCGTGCTTACAATCATCGGCGAATGTCATCTTGAAAATCTTGGCAACCGTGACGGTGTTCTCAAGGCTAAAACAGAAATGTTCAAAAATGCCCGTGAAAATGCAGATTTTATTCTTAATGGCGATGATGATAAGCTTTCAACCGTTAAGACCGTAAACGGCAAAAAGCCTGTTTTCTTCGGACTTGACGCAAAGAACGATTTTTACGCAAAGAATATAAAAAACAGCGGTGACGGCAAGGTTCTTGCAACACTCTGTTTTGACAATAATAATATTGATGTTGAAATTCCTGCAATCGGCACATATATGGTAACAAATGCTCTTGCGGCTGCTGCCGCAGGCAAGCTTCTCGGACTTACCGATGAAGAAATTGCAAACGGTGTTGCCTCGTACAAAACAGTAGGCAGTCGTGCCAATGTTATCAATACAGGCAAAATCAAAATCATTGACGATTGCTACAACGCAAATCCGACATCCGTCAGAGCATCTCTTGACACACTTTCCAACCTTGACGGCAGAAAGGTTGCAATCCTCGGCGATATGAAGGAGCTCGGAAGTGAGGAGTTGAAACTCCACTTTGACACGGGTGTTTATGCAAAATCAAAGGGCATCGGTACGGTCATAACCGTAGGCGAGCTTGCAAAGGAGCTTGCAAAAGGTGCAGACGGCAAAGCGTTTGACACAATCGAAGATGCAAAATCCGAAATTCTTAAAACAATTAAAAGCGGAGATGTTGTGCTTGTTAAGGCATCTCATTCAATGCAGTTTGAAAACATTGTTGAGTTTCTCAAACAGAATTTTTGATTTACCGCAAAAAAATGTTGACAAATCAAAAATACAGTCATATAATTGTCTTATAAAGAAAAAACCTGTGAGCAAGAATAGTAGGTTTTTCCAAAGCTTTCAGAGAGTCAGCGGTTGGTGTAAGCTGACAGCAGAGGACTTGCCGAATGGACTTGTGAGGGCGGGCCGAAAGCCTTTTGGCAAGTAGTTTCCGACGGAGCTCAACCGTTAAAGTGAGAGGCATATGTTAGTATGCTGTTAAAGCGGGCGTTTATCGTCAATTTGGGTGGTACCGCAGAAGTTGATTTTTCAAGACTTTTGTCCCTTGTGGGGACAAAGGTCTTTTTTGTTTATGTTTAAAACTTTTACCAAAGAAAGGTTGGTGTACGATGATTAAACCGTCTTACGATGAGGTGTTGAACCTCAAGGACAATTACAGCGTTATTCCGATTTACAAGGAAATCTACGCTGACGCATTTACCCCGATTAACCTGCTCAGAAAAATTGCAGGAAAATCCGACAAATTCTTTCTTCTTGAAAGTATCGAGGGCGGTGAAAAGTGGGCAAGGTATTCATTCATCGGATTCAACCCCAAGGCAAGGCTTTCGTACAAAAACGGAACTCTCACGGTTACGGGCGAGGGTGCAAGAGTTGTTAAAACAGCAAAGCCGTATGATGCTCTCCGTGAGTATCTTGCCGATTACAAAACTCCGCATTTCAAAGACATTCCGCCGTTCACAGGCGGTCTTGTCGGCTATTTCGGTTACGCAATGATTTCTGTTGCAGAGCCTGTTTTAAAGCTCAAAAGAGGAGATACAAACGATTTTGATATGATGCTTTTCGACAAGATTATAGCCTACGATCATCTTAAAGAAAAACTCATTATCATTGTTAATATGAAAACAAACGACACCAAGGCGCAGTATGAACTTGCCAAAAAGGATATTGCAGAGATAATTTCGACAATAACATCTCCCGAACCCCTTCCAAAGCTTGAGAGTGACGGGAATGTTGAATTTACAAGCACATATTCAAAAGAAGAATTCTGCAAAATGGTCGAGAAAACCAAGGAGTACATTTTTGACGGTGATATCTTCCAATGTGTTGTTTCAAGAAGATTTGAGGCGGATTACAAAAATTCCCTCATCAATGCATACAGAGTTCTGAGAAGTACAAACCCGTCACCTTATATGGTTTATATGTCAATTGACGGTGACGAGATTATAAGCACCTCTCCCGAAACACTTGTAAAGCTTCAGAACGGGGTGCTTAACACATTCCCGATTGCAGGTTCTCGCCCGAGAGGTAAAACAGATACAGAGGACAATGCCCTTGCAGACGAGCTTATTCACGATGAGAAGGAGCTTGCAGAGCATAATATGCTCGTTGACCTCGGACGAAACGACATCGGAAAAATCTCCGAATTTAATTCGGTTAAGGTTACAAAATATCAGGAGGTTCTCCGCTATTCAAAGATAATGCACATTTGCAGTGAGGTTGAGGGCAAGCTCAAGGACGGACTTGACGCTTTTGATGCAATCGAATCCCTCCTCCCTGCCGGCACACTTTCGGGTGCTCCGAAAATCAGAGCCTGTGAAATTATTGAAGAGCTTGAAAGAACTCCCCGAGGTGTATATGGCGGAGCACTCGGATATGTTGATTTTAACGGCAACCTCGACACCTGTATCGCTATCAGAATGGCGGTCAAGAAAAACGACAAGGTTTATGTTCAGGCGGGCGCAGGCATTGTAGCCGACAGCGTCCCCGAAAGCGAATACGAGGAAACCTACAACAAGGCTCTTGCTGTTATGAATGCAGTTAAAAATGCAGGGGAGGTAAACGCTTTATGATACTTTTTATTGATAACTACGACAGCTTTACCTACAATCTTGTACAGTTCTGCGGCAGCGTAAATCCCGATATCAAGGTTGTAAGAAACGATGAAATAACAGTTGACGAAATCAAAAAGCTTGCTCCCTCCCACATCATCCTTTCGCCCGGTCCGGGCTATCCGAAAGATGCCGGAATATGTGAGGAGGTTATAAAGGAGCTTGCAGGACAGTTTCCGATTCTCGGTATCTGCCTCGGTCATCAGGCAATATGCGAGGTTTACAGTGCAACAATCGCCCACGCAATAAAGCTTATGCACGGCAAAAAGAGCGATATCATTGTTGACACGGACAAGAAAATTTTTAACGGACTTCCAAAGGTTGTTGAGGGTGCAAGGTATCATTCGTTGATTGCGAAAAGAGATACAGTTCCCGACACACTCGAGGTAATCGCAGAAGACCGTGACGGCGAGGTTATGGGAGTAAAGCACAAGGATTTTGAGCTTTACGGATTGCAGTTTCACCCCGAATCAATTCTCACCTCACACGGTATGGAAATGATAAAGAATTTTATTACACTTTGCAAATAACACGGAAAGGATTGAAGTTTTATGATTAAAGAGGCAATAAAAAAGTTGGTTGCAGGCAATGACCTCACTTTTGATGAGGCGGCACAGGTTATGGACGAAATGTTCTCAGGCACAGCAACTCAGTCGCAGATGGCGGCATATCTCACAGCCTTGAGAATCAAGGGTGAAACAATTGACGAAATTACCGCAAGCGCACAGGTTATGAGAGAAAAAGCACTCCACATCAAGCCTAACCGTGATGTACTCGATATCGTCGGCACAGGCGGCGACGGTACAGGCACATTCAATATTTCAACAACAGCGGCATTTATAATTGCCGCCGCAGGAATCCCCGTTGCAAAGCACGGCAACCGTTCAATGTCAAGCAAAAGCGGTTCGGCAGACTGTCTTGAACAGCTCGGAATCAACATCAACATCACTCCCGAAAAGAGCGAAGAGGTTCTTAACAAAGCAGGCATCTGCTTTATGTTTGCACAGGGCTACCATTCATCAATGAAGTATGTAGGTCCTGTCCGTAAGGAAATCGGAATCAGGAACATTTTCAATGTTCTCGGACCTCTCACAAACCCTGCAGGCGCAGACCTTCAGGTAACGGGTGTGTATTCTGAGGCTCTTGTTGAGCCGATTGCACAGGTTTTCTCAAACCTCGGTGTTAAGAAAGGCTATGTTTTCTACGGCATGGACGGTATGGACGAGGTTACTCTCACAACAACAACAAAGGTGTGTGAGATTGACAACGGCAAGTTCAACACATTCATTCTCAATCCCGAAGATTACGGTCTTAAACTTTGTGCACCCGAGGATCTTGCAGGCGGTGACGGCAAAGAAAATGCTGAAATCACAAAAGAAATTCTCAGCGGTGAAATTAAGGACGCAAAGCGTGATATCGTTGTTCTCAATGCCGCACTCGGACTTTGCACAGGCGGCAAGGCAGATTCAATTCAGGACGGCATAAAGCTTGCAAACGAAATTATCGACAGCGGCAAGGCTTATGCAAAGATTGAAGAATTTGCAAAGGCTTCCAACGAATAAGGGTGACACAATGATACTTGAAACAATTGCAGACGCAAACAGAGTAAGATATGAAGAAATCGAAAAGCAAGTTCCGCTTGAAGTGATAAAGCAAAAAGCACTTTCAATGGAAACAGGCAATGAATTTCCGTTTGAAAAGGCGCTTGCGGGCAAGGATATTTCATTCATTTGTGAGGTCAAAAAAGCGTCCCCGTCAAAGGGAATTATCGCAGAGGATTTTCCCTATGTTCAGATTGCCAAGGATTATGAAAACGCAGGTGCAAGCGCAATTTCCGTTCTGACAGAACCGAAGTGGTTCAAGGGCGAAAATGCTTTTCTTGAAGAGATTTCAAAGAATGTAAGTATTCCGCTTTTGAGAAAAGACTTCACAGTTTGTGAATATCAGATTTACGAGGCAAAGACAATCGGTGCGTCAGCCGTACTGCTTATCTGCTCACTTCTTGACACGGACACAATCAGAAGATGGATTAAGCTTTGCGACTCTCTCGGACTTTCGGCTCTTGTTGAGGCTCACACAGCCGATGAGGTGTATTCCGCAATTGCCGCAGGAGCAAGAGTTATCGGTGTAAACAACCGAAATCTTCGTGACTTCACGGTGGATATAAATAACTGTACAAAGCTCCGTAAGCTTGTTCCAGACAACATTATTTTTGTTGCCGAAAGCGGAATCAAAACACGGGATGACATCAAGGTGCTTGAAAACGCAGGAGTAAACGCAGTTCTCATAGGTGAAACCCTTATGAGAAATCCCGACAAAAAAGCCGCACTTGACGAATTGTCGGGCAGAAAATAAAAAATTGATTTATAAGCCGTGTGCAAAGCACACCAATGATATAAAAGTAATTAAGGGGAATCAAGATGACAAAAGGAAAATTCGGTATTCACGGCGGACAGTTCGTTCCCGAAACGCTGATGAATGCAATTAATGAATTTGAAGAGGCATACAACAGGTATAAGGACGATCCCGAGTTTGTTGCAGAACTCGACACACTTATGCGTGAATACGCAGGCAGACCGTCACTTCTCTATTATGCCGAAAAAATGACAAAAGACCTCGGCGGTGCAAAGATTTATCTCAAGCGTGAGGACTTGAACCACACAGGTTCACACAAGCTCAACAACTGCCTCGGTCAGTGCCTTCTTGCAAAGAGAATGGGCAAAACAAGAGTTATTGCCGAAACAGGCGCAGGTCAGCACGGTGTTGCAACGGCAACCGTAGCCGCACTTTTAGGACTTGAATGTGAAATCTTTATGGGCAAAGAGGACACAATCCGTCAGGCTCTCAATGTTTACAGAATGAAGCTTCTCGGTGCGAAGGTCCATGCCGTTGAAACAGGCACAATGACTCTTAAAGATGCCGTAAACGAGGCAATGCGTGAATGGACAAACAGAGTTTCCGACACACACTATGTTCTCGGCTCGGTAATGGGACCGCACCCGTTCCCGACTGTTGTCCGTGATTTTCAGAGTGTAATCGGCAAGGAAATCAAGTCACAGATGCTTGAAAAGGAAGGCAGACTTCCCGATGTTGTTATGGCTTGCGTAGGCGGCGGAAGCAACGCAATGGGCGCTTTCTATGAGTTTATCAAGGATGAAAATGTAAAGCTTATCGGCTGTGAGGCCGCAGGCCTCGGCATAGATACTCCAAAAACTGCCGCTACAATCTTCCACGGTAGGAAGTCGTACTTCTGTCAGAACGAATACGGTCAGATTGCTCCCGTATATTCAATTTCGGCAGGTCTTGACTACCCCGGTATCGGTCCCGAACACGCAAACCTTGCCGACACGGGCAGAGCAAGCTATGTTCCCGTTACAGACGAAGAGGCTGTAAACGCATTTGAATATCTTTCAAGAACAGAGGGTATCATCCCCGCAATTGAAAGCGCACACGCAGTTGCACATTGTATAAAAATTGCCCCGACAATGGACAAAGACAAGATTATCGTAGTCAACCTTTCGGGCAGAGGCGACAAGGATGTTGCGGCTATCGCAAGATACAGAGGGGAGGATCTCCATGACTGATATTAAATCTGCATTCCAAAACGGCAAGGCATTCATCCCGTTTGTAACAGCGGGTGATCCCGATCTTGAAACAACAGAAAAGCTTCTTATTGAAATGAGCAAAAACGGTGCCGATATCATCGAAATCGGTATTCCGTTTTCAGACCCGATTGCTGAGGGTGTTGTAATTCAGGAGGCTGACCTCCGTTCTCTTTCGGCAGGCACAACAACAGATAAAATCTTTGATATGGTAAAGCGTATCCGTCCGCAGATTGATGCCGTTCTTGCCGTTATGACCTATATGAATCCGATTTTCGTATATGGTACGGAAAGGTTTATGGCAAAGTGTCAGGAGTGCGGAATTTCCGCAGTTATCGTTCCCGACACACCGTATGAAGAAAAGCACGAGCTTACCGATTACAGCGGAAAATACGGCATTGATGTAATTTCTCTCATCGCTCCTACATCTCACGAGAGAATCAAGATGATTGCAAAAGAGGCAGAGGGCTTTGTTTACTGCGTTTCATCAATGGGCGTTACAGGCGTAAGAAGTGAAATCACAACCGATGTAGGCGAAATGGTAAGACTTGTTAAGTCAGTAAAGGATATTCCGTGTGCAATCGGTTTCGGCATTTCAACTCCGGAGCAGGCAAAGAAAATGAGTGAAAGTGCAGACGGTGTTATCGTTGGTTCTGCAATCGTGAAAATTATTGCAAAGTACGGCAAAGACAGCGTTAAGCCTGTTTGCGACTATGTTAAAAGTATGAAGGAAGCGATTTCGTGAGTACACTCGAAGAACTTCAAAGCGTAATTGACAAAAGTAAAAGAATAGTATTTTTCGGCGGTGCGGGAGTTTCGACAGAAAGCGGAATCCCCGACTTCCGAAGTGTTGACGGTCTGTACAATCAAAAGTACGATTATCCGCCTGAGCAGATTCTCAGTCACACATTTTTTGTTCACAAAACAAGCGAGTTCTTCCGCTTTTATCGTGACAAAATGCTCTGCCTTGACAAAAAGCCGAACAAGGCGCACTATAAGCTTGCGGAGCTTGAAAAGGCGGGAAAGCTTTCGGCTGTTGTCACCCAAAACATTGACGGACTTCATCAGACAGCAGGCAGTAAGCGTGTTTATGAGCTGCACGGAAGCGTTCTTCGCAACTACTGCACAAAGTGCGGCAGGTTCTATGACGCAGAGTTTATCAAGAACTCTGCCGATATTCCCAAATGCACTTGCGGAGGTATCATAAAACCCGATGTTGTGCTTTATGAAGAGGGACTTGACGACAGCACGGTAACGGGTGCGGTCAACGCAATTTCAAAGGCTGACACGCTGATTATTGCCGGCACAAGCCTCACGGTTTATCCGGCGGCCGGGTTTATTCGCTATTTCGGCGGCGATAATCTTGTGCTTATCAACCGTGATCCCACCCCAATGGACAAGAACGCAAATCTTGTGTTCCATGAAAAAGTGGGAGAATTGCTTGACAAAATTACCGTAAACATATAAAATTTATGCGGCGGGGAAATTTCTGTTATTTTTCTGTTACAGCATATAGATAAATGAAAAAATCAATACACAAGATGTTGTTGCGGAACAGAGAAAACCGATAAAATCCGCATAAAATCCAACTTTTTTTGTAAAAAGACTTGATTTTTGCACATTCTTGTGCTATCATAATTCCTATATGACCGATACTTTAAGGAGGTGGGACAATGCCAAACATCAAATCTGCTAAAAAGCGTGTTAAAGTTATTGCTACAAAGACTGCTCGTAACAAGGCTACAAAATCTGCTCTCAGAACAGCTGTAAAGAAGGCTTATTACGCAGTTGACACTAACGCTGACAACAAAACAGAGGCAGTTCGTCTTGCTATTAAGAAAATTGACCAGGCAGCAGCTAAGGGTATTCTTCACAAGAACACTGCTGCAAGAAGCAAATCATCACTTGCTAAAAGACTTAACGCATCAGCATAAGTGCAATAAATCTTACAGGCTTAAAAGCAGAGAATATTCTCTGCTTTTTTATTTTGTTCTGTTGACATTTTTGTAAAAACTGTTAGAATATAAATAAAGATACGGCAGATACTACTGCCATACAAGCATACAAAATTTGGAGGCGACAGAATATGAAAAATCATAAGTGCAGATGGGCTTTAATTATCGGTATCATCTCTGCAGTTGCAGCTCTTTCTGCTGCTCTCACAGCGTTCTTTATTGTTAAGGATAAGCAGAAAAAAGATGACGAGGAGCTTATGGAATACCTCGACAGCTCAATTGAGTGATTATTGAGTAAATCTTAAAAGCCGAATGCGGACCGTTCATTTTTTGGGCGGTCCGTTTTTATGAAACTTCATTTTATTTTCGTGGTGATTTTATGATACGGGAAGAACTTGACCGACTTCTCTGTGACGCCAAAAGCAACGCAGAACTCAAAGAAAAACTTCTGAAAACCGAACAGAGCGAAAATCCGATTGATAACTTCTGTTCCCTCTGTTGGTCGTTCGGGTACAAAATCAGCGCAGGCGAACTTTTTGCACTCGGACTTGACGAAAGCGACACCAAGCTTCGCAGTGTGAACGGCGGCGGAGTGAACGCAATTGACGGCTGGGACGATGCCTACGAGCAATTTATTCTTACATTGAAATGGACATGACTATGAAACACTACTTCCCGAAATACTGCGAAAAATTCAGATGCATTGCGAACCTCTGTCCCGACAGCTGTTGCAGGGACTGGGATGTTGTTGTCGATGATACAAGCTTTGATTTTTATAATACCGCCAAAGGCGAGTTTGGCGACAGGCTCAGGTCGCTTATGACAATTGACGAGGACGGCGACAGAATTTTCATCAGGCAAGGTGAAAAATGCCCGTTCTGGAACAGCGACATGCTGTGCGATATTTACATCAACCTCGGTGAAAATCACCTTTGTCACACCTGTAAGGAATTTCCGAGAATCACTCAGGACTACACCGTTTTTTGTGAACATACGCTTTCGTTTGCCTGTCCCGAGGCGGCAAGGCTTATGCTTGAATCGGATTTTGACACAGGCTTTGCAACCGATATTCCGCAGGATTCACAGACCGATTACAGCACAACCGAGATGAATTTTCTGCTCTCTGCAAGAAAACGCACTTTTGAAATTCTCTCAGACTGCAAAATGTCCTTGTCCGAAAGATTGTGCAGACTTCTTGCCTTCAACGAGCGAGTGCAGAATATGCTTGACGATGAAATTTTTGATATCACGGCTATGCCGACAGATGAATATAAAAAGCAAAGCTGCAAAGATGCGTCATTCATTTTTGATTTGCACAAAAGCCTTGATATCATGAGTAAGGATTGGCTATGTGAGCTTGAAGCAACTGCCGATTTTGCAAAAAATAATATGCTGTCAAACCGTTTTGACAAACCGCTTACCGCCTATCTTGACTACTATGTCCGCAGATATTACCTTTCTGCAATCGACAGTCGGAATGTTGTTTTCACAATCAAGCGAATGGTCTGTGCATACATAGTAACCGCCTATGAACTTGAAAGGCCCAACAATCCGACTCAAACCGAAATTGTGAAAATTCTGCAGGGATATTCAAAAGAGGTCGAACATTCCTATGAAAACGGCGAACTTCTCGAAGATGAATTTATTTTCAATCCACTTTTTTCAACCGACAATTTAATAGGTATTTTATAAACAAATCCCGAACACATTTTACCGTGTTCGGGATTTATTGTTTATTCTTTATTTTCGTCAGAATTCTTTTTGTTTCGTTTTTTCACGGAAACAATGTCGAGTTCAAACCAGAATGTACTGCCTTTGCCGAGTGTACTGCGAACGCCGTATCTTGCTTTGTGGCTGTCAAGAATACCCTTGACTATTGACAAGCCAAGTCCCGTGCCGATAACGCCACGCTTATGCTCCTTGTCAACCTTGTAGTAACGATCCCAGATGTATTCAAGCTTTTCGGGCGGAATGCCGTCACCGTGATCCGTTACCTCAATGAGAACCTTTTTGCCGTTTACCTTTTGCGTTACAATAACAGTTTTGTCTTCACCGACATAATTGACTGCGTTGTTCACAAGATTATAGATTACCTGTGAAATTTTCAGTTCATCGGCAAAAATGTAAACATCTTCATCACTCTCAAACAGAATGTTGTATCCGTCCTGTTCCTTGAGCTTTGCGTACCTTGTGAAAATATTCTTGATGCTGTCGGTAAGACAGAACTCCGATTTTTCGGGTTGAATTGAACCCGATTGAATCTTTGAGAGGTCAAGCAAATCGTTGACAAGTGTTGAAAGTCTTGTTGCCTCGTCAATAATAATCTGAATATTTTCGGGAGTGTTTTCACCGGGCAGGTCACGCATAACCTCGCCGTAGCCTGTAATCATTGTCAGCGGTGTTCTCAAATCGTGCGAGATGTTGGCAATAAGTTCTTTTTGCAACTTTTCGGTTGCGGCAAGCTCCGTTTTTGCGTAGTTCAGCGTTTCGTTGAGCTCTTCAACCTCAAGATATCCTCTTGCGTTAAAGTCAACATCATAGTTTTTCTTTGCAAGCTCCTTTGCCGCCGTGTTTGTCTTAGAAATCGGTTTTGCAATTCTGTAGCTTGCGTAAAGCGAAATTATAACGGCAAGAAGCACAAACACAACCGAAACGATTGCAAGCTGGTCACGGACGATTTCAACCGTGTTAGTCAGCGGTGTGATTGACGATGTTACAATCAAAAAGCATTCGCTGCCGTCTTGCAGATTGATAATGTCGGTGTAGACCATATTTTGAACATTTTTATCGGGAGCAGAAGCATACCGAACAGTATTCCTCTCGGCTGTGTCGGATGAAGAATATTCATTAAAAAACTGTCGCTCAAACTTGCCTTTAATGCTGTCCTCTTTGTAGTTGCTTGTGATGAACATATAATGTCCGTCATTTTCCTCTGCCAGCTTGTAGTATGAATAGACATCGTGATACTGAAAATTCAGGTTTGAAACGGGGTTGTCATATTCGCAACAATACTTCAATGTGAAAAGAGAAGTTGAATCGTAAACATATACCGAAAGTGAATTGTAGCTTGCAACATTTTCAATTGTTCCGAGAGCGTTTTTGTTTTCTTCAATCGACTTTGAAATAACCTGTGCGTTCTTTTCAACCTGTGAAGATTTTGTAGCTGTGTAGAACGATTCAAGAAAAAAGGTCTGGAACACCCACAACACGATCACAATTGCAAATCCGAACAGAAGAAAATAGCATAACAGCTTAAAATTCAACGGCAGATAATGGCGGTCAAATCGTTTGTTAGATTGTTTCAAAACGGTAACCCACCCCTCGAAGCGTTACAATGCATCTGCTGTATTCGCCAAGGCTCTTTCTGAGAAGCTTAATGTGTGTGTCAAGCGTTCTTTCGTCACCGAAGAAGTCGTAGCCCCAGACCTCGCTTATAAGCTTTT
>OGLB01000392.1_pt1 | contig 24628 bp, 19 predicted proteins | sample 1572551 | NCBI WGS metagenome assembly OGLB01 (sample SAMEA2582003, study PRJEB24529) | metagenome | biome: Human gut stool | place: China | collected 2011
CGGCAAAGATATAAATTTATCGGATTTACCCCTCAGATTATTACGTTGACCCAATATTACCGTTTGAGGTGGAGCAAAAGGTGGAGATAAAAGGTGGAGCAAAAATCTCCACCGAATTAGAGTCTTTCTCACTGATTTGCAATATTTTGCGTATCAAGAAAACGTGGTCGGTTTCCTACTTTTGTCCAAACTAAAAACTGTAGGAAAAATGAAAAGAAGTTCATTCAATGTGCTTTTCTTCTTGAAGAAGACCAAGCTGCTGAAAAACGGAGAAGCATCCGTTTGTATGCGTATCACTGTAGATGGTACGCGAGTTGAAAACAACATCCGCAAAAGCATTGACCCGTCTCTCTGGAGTCAGGCTAAGGAATCCGCCAGAGGCAAAAGCCGCAAATCATGCGACCTGAATGCCTACATCGAAAATGCGAGAATCAAGTTACATCAGATCTTTTGTGAACTGGAAGAACAGAACCAACCTATAACGGCACGTCTGTTGCAGGAAATATTTTTCGGACAGGACAAAGAACCGGAAGCGGTCCGCACCCTCATCGGTACCATGCAGGAGCACAATGACCAATGCCGTGCCCTAGTCGGGAAAGACTACGCCCTGATTACCGTTCGCCGTTATGAAAGCTGCAAGCGCTATCTTGCCGAACTTATCAGACAGAAATACGGAAAGGATGATCTGCCGCTGGCGGAAGTCAACGGTGAGCTGGTACGTGCCTTTGAATTTTATCTGAAGACGGAAAAGGAATGTCAGCAGAATACCGTTATCCGTTATATGAAATGTCTGAAGAAAATTACCAATCTGGCACTGGCCAATGAATGGATAGCCAAAGACCCGTTTATCGGTATCAAGTTCCACGAAAAAGAAGTAATCCGTGAGTTTCTTACCATGGATGAGCTACTGACCATCTACCACAAGGAATTTCCTCTGGAGCGAATTACCGTAGTCCGTGATGTTTTTATTTTCGCTGGCTTCACCGGTTTGGCTTTCATTGACGTACAACAGCTTTCCCCTGAGCATATCGTAAAAGACAACAACGAAAACCTGTGGATCAGGAAGCCACGTCAGAAAACAAAGAACATGTGCAATATTCCGCTGCTGGATATTCCTTTGGAAATCCTGAGAAAATATGCAGATTATCCTGCCTGCAAAAAGAAAGGAGTATTGCTGCCTGTCCCCTGCAATCAGAAGATGAACAGCTACCTGAAAGAGATTGCAGACCTATGCCTGATAAAGAAGAACCTGACTACACACACCGCCCGCCACTCGTACGCCACATCTGTCTGTTTGGCCAATGGGGTAAGCATTGAGAATGTAGCCAAAATGCTCGGTCACTCCAATATCAAGATGACGCAGCACTATGCAAGGGTACTCGACAGTTCCATTCTGAAAGATATGAATAATGTAAAGGATGTACTTTCAAATTGTCTGTAGCTTATGAAAAGAGAAATTATCCATATGGAGGACGGCAGGATTGTTATTCCTGCTGTTCATCCTGATAAGATTCGTATGGACGAAGCCGAACTTGTCGGCTTGTTCAATGTAGTTGCACCGACTTTAAGGGCTGCGAAAAGAAGAATATATAAACTTGGGATATTGCAACCATTCACCGCAGAACAACGTATTCCGTTAAAAGAGGGGTATCAGGTAGTCTATAACCTGGAAATGATATTTGCGCTTGCCTTTCAGATTAATACTTATCCGGCCCAACAATTACGTGAGTATATAATAAGCAGACTGTTCCAATCTGAAAAGTCAATGATTATCTGCATAATGAATGGTAATCATAAATCATATCTAAAATGCTGATAAATATTGATTTCAGTGTTTCATGCGGATAATAAGACGCAAATTTTGCAGTTAATTATCCGCGAAACTCCCTTAAATTAGTATTATATAAAGTTTATCGTGATAAATCATTACCTTTGGAAGTAAATATTAAAAATATGATTGAACCTTTCAAAGATTATGGAGATTTTGTAAACCATAAAAACGAACGAATTATCTGTTTCAATGTAAGCAGAACATATTTGGGTTGTGAACGTCCGAATTTATATGAATGTACCCGCAAATATTGGAGATTAAATGGTCAACGAGCCAAGAAAGCAGATTTAGTTTTTGCAATTTGTTGTGGTTATATTGTTGGAATCTTCAAGCCGCATCACTAGTTTCCTACCCAATGTGAGAAATACAAAGGACGATGGGAGTTTGAAGGAGAACAAATATTTGATTCTCCTTACCAGAATCAAGATATATCAAAAATCGTACGTAACAGACAAAATCCTGTGATGTATATAAACATGTAGTTATATGACAGCAAATTCTGATTTAATAATATATCAAGAAAACGAACTTTACGGCCTGAAAGATTGTAATGACAATGTCATTATTTCTCCTCAATATAAGGAAATGTATCCATTCAGTTGTGGTTTAGCTCTCGTCAAAAACAATAAGTCCCAACTTGGTTACATAAATAAAGAAAATAAACTCATAGTACCGTTTGATTTATATTCTTGGTGTGACCCACAATTCGTTTGTGGATATGCTCGGGTTGTACGCTATAATACAATAAGCGGGAAAGACGAATGGGGAATTATAGATACAGATGGTAATGTCATTGTACCTATAAAATATGATAAGATATGGTCTCTTAATGAAAGTTATCTACATTCGGTTAAAGCTTTCATTGAAAATAAAGAGGTTCTTATAAATCTTTGTATATTTCCTAAACGTGTTGTTTTTAGCGGTTTAAAGTATATAGCAACATATACGATAGAAAATTTCAAAGCTATTTTTAATTGTACACGTATAGATGTAAAGGTAAATCCAAAGACAGAAGAACTATTTTTCTCTTACGGGTGCCACACTGGGTATGTTGCATTAAAATGGAAGCCAATCGCGCCAGTTATATCAGTAGTTATTAATAGTGCCGGTTCTCTCTTTTTGCTTCTACATGAAAAAAAAGATACGGGAAAAACAAACTTTGAAAAAAGTATTTATAAAAGACACAGGGAAAAATCATCTAAACAACTTTCTAATACAACTTCTTGGGAGTATGAAAAAGAAAATACAATAGATTCAGACAGTTGGAGTGACCCATACGGAGACGAACGGGCATATTATGATGGTTGGTCTAGAGAAGATGTCGAGTCTGGATTAGCTGATGCATACGAATAATTCATTTCTGAAAAAATAAATCAAAAGAAACTTTAATCTATAAATTATTTAAGGTTTACAAAGTAAAATCACAAGAGTTAGTCAAGCATATCTAAAATGCTGATAAATATTGATTTCACTATTTCATGCGGATAATAAGCCGCAAAATTTGCGGTTAATTATCCGCAAAACCGTATATTTGCAGAAAACAGTGATGCCTATGTATATACATGAACATAAAGAATGGCCTTCTTTTTCGTGGAACAAGGAACTTGTCAGTGAGAAGCTGAACAAGGTAAACAAAGCTGTCGGTTATCTGATGGGACGCCTTAGTGTAATCGGTTTTAACGACAAGATGTCTGCCGTAGTTGAATCCATATCTCATGACATCATTGCATCATCAGAAATTGAAGGAGTGGAATTGAACAATGAGCAGGTACGTTCATCTGTAGCCCGCAAACTTGGAGTACAACTACCGAATCCGACCGAATCCTCACGATATATAGACGGAGTAGTGGAAATGGCACTTGATGCAACTGTCAATTTCAACAGTCCGCTTACCCATGAAAGACTCTTTGGCTGGCACAACTGCCTGTTTCCTACCGGATGGAGCGGTCCAACGAAAATAGATGTAGCCCGATACCGCAGTGGAGAGATGAAAGTTATTTCTGGAATGTTCGGTCGGGAAAAGGTACATTATGTAGCGCCTGCTCCTGAAAGAATAGACAAAGAAATGAATCGGTTTCTGGACTGGTTCAATTCAGATGTACATAACGGCTATGTCAAATCGGCGATAGCCCATTTGTGGTTTGTCTGTATCCATCCTTTCGATGACGGAAACGGACGAATCGGACGAGCCATTGCTGATATGGCACTTTCACAGGCTGAAGACTCAAAGATGCGTTTCTTCAGTATCTCCCATCAGATAAATAAGGATAAAAAACAGTATTACGACATATTGGAGAAAACGCAGAAGGGAGATTGTGAAATTACTGAATGGATTATCTGGTATCTTGACTGCCTGCTCCGTTCCGTCGAGCAATCCGACGAAACATTGTCGAATGTTCTTAACAAGGCCATATTCTGGCAAACCCATGCCGAAACAGCCCTGTCCGAACGACAACGTGAAGTCTTGAATTTATATTTGGACGGTTATCCCGGCAAACTGACGGCTAAAAACTGGGCAAAACGTGTAAAGGTATCACCGGATACAGCAGCACGCGATATAAAAGATCTGGTAGAAAAGGGTATTCTGATACCCCAGCAGGGGCGGGTTCGTGACGTATTCTACGGAATCCGGTGTAGTGAGTCTATCCTTGTCATCCCCATGCCTGAAGATTTATAACCCGAACTAAAGAATATTAATACTATTTTTAAGTGTCATCATTCCTTTTTAAATCTCTAACCCATTAACAAGACGATTATAAAAACACGAAATTTATTTCTCTAAACTTGAAAGGATTCATATATTTGCCACCTAACAGACAAATACAAGCAACGCCACAAAACTTAAAAGAATTTATAAATCTTAACTCTAACAAAAACCGACATCCATGAAGCATATTAATCTCCAATCCGTCATTGAAGCTTATAGAAATCTAGAATCTTCATTGTTCCAGAAATTAATGAATAGCTACGGAATCATTGTAGGAGGATTAAATGGCATTAAAGATTATGAACTTGATGGCATAGAAGGACTGATAAACAATATATTTAAACATACAGCCGACATTACGGTCACCAGCAATTACTATCTAGGCTACTCAATTCCTCAGATAGGAAAAGAATTCGACTTACTCCGTTTTGGCACCAACTACCTAGTCAACATTGAAATAAAAACAAAAAGTTCACCAGAAAAGATACTAAAGCAACAAGTAAAAAATAAATATTATCTCAGTTTCCTAGAAAAAGAAACTCATATTTATACTTATGTATTAAATGAGAACAAATTATACAAACTCATGATAGACAAAAGTGGGCCTATTACCAGAGAAATCGACTTTCATGAGCTATGCGATGATTTATCATCACAGAAAATTATGTACCTGAATCACATTGATGAGGTATTCGAACCTTCTAATTATCTGATTTCTCCATTCAATTCTACTGACAGATTCATAAACGAAGAATATTTTCTCACTATACAACAAGAAGAAATATGCAAAGCCATACAAAAGCAATTAGCCGATAAAACCACAAACTTCATCGCACTTACAGGAGGAGCAGGTACAGGCAAGACACTCTTAACTTATCATATCGCCAAAAAAGCAATTCAAGTTGGTCATGAAGTACTTATATTGCACTGTGCCCAACTTAATGCAGGTCATGAACTATTAAAAAATAAATACAAATGGCATATACATATGCCTAGATATGCTCCCAGTTTTTCTGATTATGATTTAGTTATCATCGATGAAGCTCAACGTATGCGACCAGAGCAGTTTAATAAATATACGGAAGAAATAGGTACATTAAATATAAAATGCATATTTTCCTACGATGAAAAGCAATATTTGAGCGACAACGAAAAAGAATATAATTTAAAAAAAAGGATTGAAGAAGAACTATCATGCACTCCATACATATTGACAAACAAAATACGGACAAACAAAGAAATTGCGTTTTTTATAAAACAACTTTTCGATTCTCAAACAAATATTCCAGGCATTACATATCCACACATTGAGCTTACATATTGTAAAGACTACTTTTCTGCAAAAATATTGCTACAAACTCTGCTAAATGAAGGATGGGAAATTCCTAGTTATACACCTGGAACACGTTCTATTTTCGATTATGAAAAATACTTTCCCAGTAACAAAATGTGTGCACATTCTGTGATAGGGCAGGAATTTAACAATGTGGCCATTGTAATTGATGAACATTTCAAATATACAAAAAACGGAAAGCTAACGGCCAGTAACCAATATTATTCACAAAGGCAAATGTTATACCAAATTATTACTCGAGCCCGAAAAAGACTTCATATCATTGTGGTCAACAATGCTTCTATGCTAGCACGATGTATAGAGATTCTTAATAAATAATGTACTAAAAACAGGCCAACCTCAAAATCGAGATTAGCCTGTCTTTTTTAATTTTATCGTCCTCCTGCCGGAAGATTCTTCAAGAAATAATCTGTCATAGACTTGCGAAGGTGATACGTGGTGCCTTCCCGCTCACTGATGGAATGTGAACGCATGGGATAGGACAGCTGATAAAATACCTTACCGTGTTTCACCAGCTCATTCACCAGCATCTCACAACTCTGGTAATGCACATTGTCGTCACCCGTACCATGAATAAGCAGCAGGTTACCCTTCAGTCCCTCTACATAAGTAATAGGAGAACCCTTACGATAACCTTCCGGATTTGCCTGCGGTGTATTCATGTAACGTTCCTGATAAATCGTGTCATACAACCGCTGGTCGGATACGAAGGCAATGGCAATACCCGTACAGAATACATCCGGATAGCGGAACATACAATTCAATGTCTGGCTGCCTCCTCCGCTCCAGCCTGTAATACCGATACGGGAAGTATCAATGAATGAATACTGACGGGCCAAGTCCAGAATTCCTTGCGCCTGGTCTTGCGAAGCAAAAGTTCCTACCTCTCCATAGATACACTTTCTCCATTCCCGTCCGCGAGGAGCCGCAGCCCCACGGTTCTCAATGCTGACTACAATATATCCCTGATTAGCCAGGTACTGATGCCACAGGTCACCTCCCTGCCATACATCCTGCACCGTAGAGCCGGCAGGTTCACCGTACACATCAATGATGACCGGATATTTCTTCGACGGATCAAAATTAACGGGCTTGATCATCCATGCATCCAGTTGCAGGTCTCCGGAACGGGTTTTGACAAACTCCTTCGGACTCAACTGAAGTTGCTGATACTGCGATGCAGCTTCCTCGTTATTTTCAATGACCGACACCGTTTTATGAGAAGGCAAGGCCACCATCTCTATCCGAGGAGGAGTCACAGAGTTGCTGAACGTATGTACCGCATATTTCCCGTCGGGAGACAAATCGTACCGATGCTGTCCCTGCTCATCCATCGGACTGAGGCGTTTCACTTCACCCTTTCCTAACAACTCGGCAGAATAAAGATACCGCTGGGTATAATTATCGGGTGAAGCAATGAAATAGACGAGACCTTTCTTCACGTCCATGCCCACCTGTTCGATAAAGTCGAACTCCCCTTTGGTAATGGGCTGAACATCTTTTCCGTCACGACTTACACGGTAAAGATGACGCCAGCCGCTTCGTTCACTCTGCCAGGTAAAGTAAGTATTATTCTTCAGCCAGGTCACCTGATCATTTGTTTCCACCCATGCGGCATCTGTCTCTGTCAGGATATTCTTCGGAGCACCGCCTCCAATGGTAGCAATCCACACCTTGTTCGTGTTCTGCGGACGGTTCATCTGCTGAATAAACAAATCATTGCTTTCCGGTATAAAATCCATTCGCATGATATAATTCTGACGAGGGTCACCGGGCAGATCAATCCATGTAGTCTCTCCACCGGAAGCTGCTACGTATCCCACCTTAACCGTCGAGTTCGTAGTTCCGGCCTTCGGATAAGGGAAACGAAGGATTTTCGGATAAAGCGAATCGACATTGTTGATAATGTCAAACCACCCAGTACCTTCTGTATCGCTTTGCCAATAGGCTATGTACTTGCCATCGGGACTCCAGCGGAAGCCGTCACGGCAAGAGAATTCTTCCTCGTACACCCAGTCGAATGTACCGTTCACAATCGTATTACTTCCGTCGCGGGTCAACTGTACAACCTTTCCGTCGGAAACATACTCCACATAGATATTGTTTCCGCTGACATAAGCCACACGTGTACCATCGGGCGAGAATTTGGCAAACATCAGACTGCTCTCTGGCAACTGTGCTCCTAATTGCCTCAACTTGCCCGTTTCCATGTTCAATACCCAATAGTCTCCGCGCGTATCATACCTCCAGACACGCCGTGTATTGGTATATACCAAAACCTGCTTATGGGAGGTGTCAAAACTAAAACTACGGACAGACAACGTGTCGGAAGTACCCGGCTTTACGAACATGGAAGCAGGAATAAGTACCTCACGCTTGTTCTTACCGGGCGTATACGAAACGATGTCGTATCCCCCAGCCGGATTTTTCTCCTTCTTTGAATAACTGTTCCCCTCTGAAAGCCAGTTTACCCGGCTTTCGCCCTTCGTGACAATCAGACCTCCGTTCACCACTTCCTCCAAGGTTGGTACATGCTGTGCATAGGATGAGAAGGCGGTCAGACAACACAGAGCTAAAAAGATGCTTTTTGTGTTCATCTACGCATTAATTTATGGTTGATTAAAATAAACTTGTAAGATATGCCAAAAGTACAACTTTTCAATACACAAACGGAACAATCTGACATAAAAAAACGTACTTGCACTTCTTCGAGAAACGCAAGTACGCTATTATTAAACACATGAACCTCAAATCTTCCTTTTCTGAGGCTTTTTAGAATTTTACCAAAATACGGAATACCTTACCCGGATTCGCAGCCCAGCCTTCCATGGCTTCCGATGCTTTTTCGGGCGACACAATGCTTGAAATCAATTTTTCTACCGGACAATTCCCTGTTTTCATATAATGTATTACAGCACGGAAATCGGCTGGCAATGCGTTTCGGGAGCCACGGATATCCAACTCTTTCTGTACAAAGTATTTCGTCTGAAATTCAACCCCGCTCTTGGCATAACCGATACATACCACGCGTCCCGTAAAGCTGACCTCATCGACCGCCATCACGTAAGTGGCCGGACTGCCTACCGCCTCGATTACCACATCAGCTCCCAGCCCGCCGGAATATTCCTGCACACGTTCATGCACATTCTCCGTGCGTGAATTGATGACATACGTAGCTCCTACCTCACGAGCCAGCGCTAACTTCTCGTCATCCAGATCGACGGCGATCACAGTAGCTCCACGCAAGGCGGCACGTACTATGGCTCCCATCCCAACCATACCACAGCCTATCACCATTACTATCTCATTGTCAATCACCTGACCGCGTGACACGGCATGAAAGCCCACACTCATCGGTTCAATCAACGCACAGTCACGTGAAGAGATACCCTCTGCCGGAATCACTTTCGACCAGGGAAGCACCGCATATTCACACATCACGCCGTTACGCTGTACGCCCAACGTCTCATTGTGTTCGCAGGCATTTACCCGCCCGTTCCGACACGAGGCACATTTTCCACAATTCGTATAGGGATTCAGTGTCACATTCATACCCTTCTTAAAACTCTCCGGTACGCCCGGTCCTACGACATCTATTACCGCACCGACCTCATGTCCCGGAATGACCGGCATTTTCACCATCGGATTCCGCCCCAGATAAGTATTCAGGTCAGAACCACAGAAACCTACATATTCAATCTTTACCAATATTTCCCCAGCCTTCAGTTCAGGCTTCTCAATCTCTACGACCGCCATTTTCTGGGGAGCTGCAATTTGAACCGCTTTCATTTTCTTGTTATTTTATTTTCAGATAGACTATTTTCAATCCAATACCTTGTATCCTCTCCACCCGTAATAGGCGCAAAATAAGAAACAAACCATCGGAACTACATACGCCAGATGATACATCTGTTCATTAACGTGCATCAGATAAGCCGTAAACTGGGGCAGGCAAGCATTACCCACTATCGACATCACCAGAAAAGCAGAGCCACTTTTCGTCTGACTGCCCAAATCTTTCAGTGCCAATGAAAACTGGGTAGGATACATGATGGACATGAAGAACGAAATGCCCAGCATGGCATACAGACCAATCCAGCCTCCACACACGGCAACTACGGCACAAAGCAGAATATTCACCAATGCATAGACCAGCAACATATCTTGCGGACGGAAACGAATCATCAGTCCGGTACCAATCCATCGTCCCAGCAGGAAAGCCAGCATATACAAACCGAAATAGGTGGTAGCTTCCGACTCCGAAATTCCGGCATACGAACAGCAATAGACTAAAAACAGGCTGTTGATAGCCGTCTGTCCGCCATTATAAAAAAACTGTGCAATGACGCCCCACCGCAGATGCGACCGCTTCCATACACTGAAATCAATCAGTTTTTCCTTAGAAGTGCCCCGCTGCCCTTCATCTCCAATCTTAGGCAACCTAGAGAAAATAAAGATTCCCGCAATAACCAGCAGCAATACCGCCAATGCCAGATAAGGAGTTTTCATAGCATCCGTCTCAAACTGGATATAGGCTTCCCATCCGCCCGGATAATCCGCCGGAAGCGTTTCACGCGTATAGTGCGTGCCACTCAATATCAGTTTACTCAAAAACATGGCTGCTATGAAAGCTCCGAGCCCGTTAAATGACTGCGCCAGATTCAGTCGTTGAGGAGCTGTAGCCGCATCACCTAAAGCCGTTACGTACGGATTGGCTGCGGTCTCTAAAAAACACATCCCGGTAGCAATAACAAAGAAGATGCACAGATAAGCCCAATATTCCTTCAACATGGCAGCCGGAAAGAACAACAGACCACCTGCTGCCGCCAACACCAAGCCGAAAATAATACCAGCTTTGTAGCTATACCGCTTCATGAACATGGCTATCGGAATCGGGAAAATAAAATACGCCAGCCAGTAAGCTGTTTCCGTAAAGGACGCTTCAAAGGTATTCAGCTCACAGGTCTTCATCAGCTGCCGAATCATGGTAGGCAGCAGGTTACTACTGATAGCCCACAAAAAGAAAAGGCTGAAAACCAGTGCAAGCGGCAGTTTATAGCTATTATTATTTTTCATCATTTCCCCGTTTTTTTATTCCGACATATTCTTGATGTAAGGAAGTTCCGACAGATTATGGAAGCCATAGAAACTGCGGGCATTTTCTCCTAAGAAGAGGGCTTTCTCTCTTTCCGTCAACTCTGCGGACTTACTCACAAAGTCGTACGACATGCGGTAGGTAATGGCCGTAATGGTACGCGGATAATCCGACCCCCACATCAGTTTCTCAAAGCCGACCAGCTCGGCAGCCTCACGGATAGCTCTTACCGCCCCCTTAAACGGATAAAATTCATCATTGAACAACCAGGTAATTCCTCCCGATTCAATACGTACATGAGGATGACGCGCCAACTTAATCTGTTCCTTCCACTGAGGACGGGTTACCATACCAAAATGCCCGATGGCCACTTTCAACTTCGGATACTCCTGAATTACCTCCTCCAGTTCGCCCACCTGTGTCGCTCCGTCGGCCATGTCAATGGAAAGCAGCACCCCGTTCTGCTCCATCAGATGGAACATCTGCATCATTTCCTCACAGTTCAATCTTACACGCCCCTCCTGAAGCAACAAGCGCTGTGCAGGAATCTTAATCCCCTGGAATCCCCGTGCAATAAGCTGACGCGCCTGATCCAGATATCCCGGCTTACGGAACTCACACATTCCGCATACAAAGAAACGGTCGGGATAACGAGCCGCAACCTCAGCCAAATAGTCATTCTGAAAACCGTCGATAAACTCTTGCGTCACCACGGCCGCAGACACCTGCGCATAGTCCATGTTAGATAGGAACACCTCGGCACTGTTTACTCCATCGGTCATGAACGGGGGAAGCATCTGTCTCACTTCCCCCATGAACAATGACCTTCCATTCTCCAAGGTGCGGATAGGAAGTCCCTCAACCACCGTATCCTGCTTCAACCACAAATGAGAATGTGCATCAATTATTATAAACCCCATATACAAATTCCTCCTTTAAGAATTAGCCCAACTTACACGGAACTGGTCGCCGATAATTTCACGCACTTCACGCACCAAAATTTCATCCATCGGCTCCTCTATGTAAGCCACATTCTTCTTCACATTCTGCGGATTGGCCGTACTGAACAATGTCGTAGCAATGCGCGGATTGCTCACAGCATACTGCATGGCCAGTTTTTCTATCGGATAATTCTTACTCTTACAATGCTCCATAGCCTTTCGGCAAGCCTCTACCAACGGCTGAGGAGCCGGATGCCATGACGGTACACCTCTTTCGGTCAGCAATCCCATAGACAATGGAGAGGCGCTGATTACCCCAATACCTTTCGACTCAAAATAGTCCAGAAAATCGACCAGCTTGTCATCGCACAAGCAATAATGACAGAAGTTCAGCACCGACTCTACCGTCCCTGCCGGTGAATGGTCAATCACCCATTTCAGGTTCTCCAGTTGCAAGTCGGTGATACCCACATGGCCTACTACCCCTTTCTCTCTTAACTCCACCAAAGCCGGCAAAGTCTCATTAACCACCTGATTCAAGTCGGCAAACTCAATGTCGTGCACATTAATCAAATCAATATAATCCACATGCAGGCGTTCCATACTTTCGTACACACTCTCCGTAGCCCGCTTTCCGGAATAATCCCAGGTATTTACCCCGTCTTTTCCATAACGTCCTACCTTCGTAGAGAGATAATACTTATCGCGAGGAATCTCCTTCAGGGCCTTTCCTAATACCGTTTCAGCCTTATAATGTCCGTAATAAGGAGACACATCAATAAAATTCATCCCCAAGTCAATGGCGGTAAACACCGCTTCCAGTCCTTCTTTTTCTTTAATGTCATGGAAGACTCCTCCCAAAGAAGAAGCTCCGAAACTCAAAGAGGATACCTTCATCCCCGTCTTTCCTATTTCATGGTATTCCATAGTGATAACTTTTTAAGATTCATACAAATAAAACATACGCTCCATCAACTGCCATTTCTCGGCAGAGCTGCTTCCCTGCACACATTCCTGAAAACGTGCCACATGATCTTCCCACTCTGCCTGTCTGGGCAACTGTGCCAGGCGTTTCATCGCGCTATCCCAGTCAAAATCAAGCGGCGTTTCCACAATCATGAACAGCTTACAACCTACGATATAGATTTCCATTTCCAGTATCCCCACTGAACGGATTCCTGCCCGAATCTCCGGCCAGGCTTCTTCACGACTATGTATCTTCCGGTATTCCGCTATCAGTTCCGGGTTGTTTTTCAAATCCAATGCCTGACAATATCGCTTGACGGGCATACCGTACTCTTTTACTCTATATCCTTCCATCTTATTACATTTTATTATTTCGCGATTCGCAATACGGGAGCAATCTGATTCAACGGCTGTGCAGGAAGCGTAACCGACAAGCCTTCGGCGGTACGGACAAAATCGACTTTACCGTATCCCAATAATTCCACCTTACGAATCTTTCCTTCATAAAGTTTACTGTCTGTAGCCAATGACTTGATGTTCACCTTTCCATCTGCCGGCCATGCCAGCACAGTAGCGTACAAATATTTCGGAGTCTGTGTGAAACGGATTTCCTTTGCTCCTGCCTGACTGTAAGAACCTTCATTGAATCCCTGAGCATTGAGCGGAATATCTTCTTCCGCAATCGGGCCTTCCCCGAACACTACCCACGGACGCGTATCATAAATAGCTTCCTTATTAATGTTCATCCATGCCCCAAATTCATTCAGGATTTTCTCTTCTTTTTCATCGAAAGTTCCATCTGCACGCAGAGGTACGCTCAGCAACAGATTTCCGTTCTTGCTCACAATATCGACCAACAGTTTAGCCACGTATGCCGCTGATTTATATTCGTTTTTCTCGTAAATAGACGTATTGTAATGCCATCCGCCAATGCAGGAACATGACTGCCACGGCTGATCGATAATTTTATTGGGAGCACCGCGCTCTACGTCCCACACCAAGGCTTTTCGCTGATTTTCATCAAGAATCTTACCAAACATCACCGCTTCCAGTTTCCCTTTGTGAGTAGCCATATTGTGGTTGTAGAAATGAGCCGCAATCTTCAATCCCGCGTCACTCACCGGATAGAAAGGTGCTACTGTCACATCAAAATACAGCAAATCGGGATTATAACGATTGATCACATCGAGTGTACGGTTATAGAAGTTTGTACAATATTCCTGGCTCGGCACACAAACTCCATTGCCCCAAGCCCACTGGCGGTGAATCATTCCGTTGTCCCAGCTGTTTTCACTCAACGGATGGTTCTGTGCATACAAATCCTGCGGATCGTATCCTTCCCACCATTTTCCTTTTCCGTCTGCTTTGGTCAGTTTTCCATCGTATGGAATTCCTTTCTTCGGACCTTTCGTGTCATGACGCTGAGAAGGCTCATACCAGCTCCACGCATGGTCGGCATGCAAGCTGACTCCAAAATACAATCCGTATTTTCTTGCCGCTTTTTCCCATCCGGCCAGAATATCTTTCTTCGGCCCCATATTCACTGAATTCCAAGGCTGATACTTGCTGTCCCACAAGTCCATGTTGTCATGATGATTACCCAAAGCAAAAAAGTACTGGGCACCTATTTTCTTATAAAAGGCTACCAGCTTGTCTGGGTCCCAGTTTTCCGCCTTCCACAAGGGAATAATATCCTTGAAACCCACTTCCGACGGGTGTCCGTAGTGTTTTACATGATATTCATATTCACGAGTACCCTCCATATACATGGAACGAGCCATCCAGTCGCCTGAACCTTCCACACACTGCGGTCCCCAATGGGCCCATATACCAAATTTCACGTTACGGAACCATTCCGGCACCTGATAGTTTTCCAATGAACTCCATGTGGGTTCGAACTTTCCTTTCATCATCGGTTCATCCTGTTCCGATACCGGTACCTGATAAGTCTGTGCCGACAATCCAGCCATGGATAAAAATAGAGAGGCGAATATAAGTTTTGCTTTCATAAGTATTATTCTGATTGTGTTTTTACAAAAACAAATGTACGGAGAAGTTTAAACAAGGGATAGGATTAAACTGAGCGTTTATAGGTCAATATCGACAAAACAAAAGAGTTTAATGAGATTCAATGTGATTATATCGATTTTTATTGACAAATATCGATTATTGAAGGAAGCACTCGGAAAAGAAAAAATAATCATGTAATTTTAGGGCGAAAAAGAATTGCTTATGAACTTGCAAGTAGAACAAATGCATCCACTCGTCCTGAATGTGGGACTGGCTATACATAATGCCGACTGGAACTGGAAAAACGTAAATAGTCCGTTTACACGCTTATATTATATCACAGAAGGTACTGCACAAATAGAATTACCCGACGGAATACATACTCTATATCCGCATCACATGTATTTTATTCCATCATTTACAGTGCATACCAATATCTGCGATTCACATTTTGAGCACTACTACTTACATATTTATGAAGATCACTACTCAGAAGACGACTGGCTGGAACATTGGAAGTTCCCGTTAGAAATAGAAGCAAGTCCACTTGATTTATCTCTTTTCCAACGTTTATGTGAAATTAATCCACACATGAATCTTCAGAAGTCAGACCCGACAACCTATGACAACAATCCTACACTCATGAGAAATCTACTTAGAAACAGGCAACGAGCCTTCTGTGACAAAGTAGAATCAAGAGGCATTGTACTGCAACTATTGTCACATTTCCTAAAATATGCCCAGCCTAAAAATGAAATGGAAGACAACCGAATTGCCAAGGCTGTACGCTATATCCATAAACATATTGCAGAAGAAATTGAATTAGAAAAACTTGCGGAAATCTCTTGCCTTTCCAAAGACCACTTTATCCGGCTTTTCAAAAAAGGAATGGGTACTACTCCGTTACAATATGTCAATCAAAAAAAGATAGAAAAAGCTCAGTTGCTTTTACTTACAGAAGAACTCGCTGTAAAAGAAATTGCATTTCGACTGGCATTTGAGGATTATTCTTATTTCAACCGGCTGTTCAAAAAAATCACAGGTATGACTCCCCAAGAATATCGCCGGTTATACTCACACTAGTCATTATAATCACATTTTCCGAAAAGACTTTTATATAACTGCCAGATGATAAACATATACTCTCAAAGCACTTTCTACGTTTCTCTCCCATAAGCCATACGGTTCACATCCGGGAAACCTACATTTCCGGAACTTAAAACATATAGTTCCCGGCAAGAAAACATAAAAGAATGACTGACGTTATTTTCATAGCGTACAGGCATTCTTCACAATAAATCATCTAATAGACTAGTTTTTCATTTGAACCTTCATCACAAATCCTCCACGCGGCAGACAGTCCACCTCATGTATAGCTTTCTTCAAGCCAGAGAGCATCTGTATATCAAACTGATTACGTTCTTTTCCATCGGCATACAAAGTGATTTCTTTGACGGGTTCCTGAATAAAACTTAAATCCACAGCAAGCGATTTCTTCTCGTTTGTTCCGTTCAGACCGGCAATATACCAGCAATCACCACTTTTCCGGGCAAGCACTACATAGCTGGAAGGATAACCGCTTAGCAATTTCGTATCGTCCCAAACGGTGGGAAGCGAAGAGATAAACGAACGTATTTCAGCTGGTTGGGCATGGTATCCTTCGGGGCGGTCGGCCAAATGCTGCAAGGCAGATTCAAACGCAACCAGCAGAGCCAGTTCATGCCCGTTCGAAGTGATATGCGGATGCTGAGAGTCTGTAAAAGTACAAGGAGTATAGTCCATCGGGCCCACTACATTACGCGTAAAAGGCAATGTACAGTTATGCCATGCCGCACTGTCGGTCAATGTCTCCTTATTATTATACCATTCAGCTCCATATACTCCTTCTACTGACATCATATGAGGATAAGTGCGCTGCCAGCCTCGCGGAATAGGAGCTCCATGAAAGTTTACCATCAAATGATATTTAGCCGCATCCTCCAGAATGTCCACAAAATAATTCATCGTAGATATACTGTCCTGGCTGAAGAAATCTACTTTTACTCCTTTCACACCCATGGACTCAAGCCAGGCAAATTCTTTCTGACGTGTCTCCGGTTTGTTCAGACGATACAAAGGACCAAACGCACACCACGCGGTGGAGGAGTTATACCACAACAAAGGAGCAACTTTCTTCTGTTTTGCATAAGCCAAGGCATCTTCCACATTGCCACCGTTCCCCATTTCGTCCCATTCCGCATCAATCAACATGTAAGGAAGATGAAAATCTGCCGCAAAATCAATATACTTCTTTATCAGCTGATAATCTCTTGAACCGTGATTATAAGCCCAGTAAATCCAGGAAACGACTCCCGGCTTAATCCAGGAAACATCGCTCAGCCGGCAAGGCTCACTGACGTCTGTCACTAAAGTGGACTCTACCACATCGGCCAGAGAACCGATAATGGCCACGCGCCAAGGCGAACACCATCTACCGGAAGCTTTGGCCGGTTCTGCCATCTCTACTTTATAGGTCGACTCATTGGCAGCATTGTTCAGCCAGGAACCACAGTTACCTTTCGCCACATTTGCTTCTGAGATAAGAGTAAATACAGAATCTGCCACTTCAAACAATGCCGGGAATCCCCATTGTCCTGCAGTATATCCTTGCACACGACCTTTATTTTTCAAATAGAAGTCTTCATAGGCCTGGTTCAACTTCTGTGTCCATCGGGTAATTCCTTTCTGAAAGGTAAAAGCTGTAGTTTCATCGGTCACACACATTTCTTTTGCCGGCTGGGGAAGCACGTAACGAAAAGCGATACCGTCATCGTACACCCGAAATTCCAAATCCAGCGATACATTCTGGGCGTTCTTGAAATGAAATATCTGCTGGTTTCCCTCGTTCGTGCAATGGCGACGTTTACCCGTTATCATGGTATAATCCTCACGTACAGGAGTCACGGCGGAAGAAGACACATAATTAAATTCGTCTCCGGATGTACGCTGAAGTTGAATCCCCAAATTCTTTAACTGAACTACCGAAATCGAAGAATCACCTTTCTTATAAATCACACGCAATCCTTTCGCAGGATTATCCCAGCTCACTCCTATTTTCTTATTAGGAGAGTATAAACTCTCATCTGCTTTCACAGTTATACCGGAAAAGAATACACATACGAAAAGAAGGCATGCTTTCCATGAATTAGAAATTAATTGTCTGTACATAGTTGTTTATTCGTTTTTATTGGATTACAAAATTATCCGTTCTTTCAGGAAACAAATTGCATAAAACCGTTTTATACAGGACAATATCGATATATAAAGAGTACATAAACAAATTTTATCCACAAAAAGTTCTTACTATGTACGCAAAAAGTGACTTTTTGCACAGTATTGTGCCCTTTAACAAAACAGGACAATATGCAACAGAGCTTGATAAAGAGGAGATAACAATATAATTTTATATAAAACTTCCCCTAAAAGCGAGGAATCGAGGAAAAACTTTCTACTTTTGCAACTTGTAATTAAAAGAACTCATTTGCAGATGAAAATAAAGTTTTTGCCATTGATTGCAGTACTCTTTGCTGCAACATCTATAATGACATCGTGTTTGGATAATGATGTAGAACAGATTACGTATACATCTGAAACCAGTATTACGGGATTCTCTCTGGGGACATTACACATTGACCGTGTAGGAAAAGATAAGGACGGGAAAGATAGTGCATACGTAGATACACTTGATTGTTCTAACTATCCATTCACCATTGACCAAATTAATAGAACCATCACAAACAAAGACTCACTCCCTGTAGGAACCCACATCGACAAGGTTATTACTAGTATCACATATGATGCAGGGATATTGGGTTACAAACCCAAAGGATCAGATCGTGATACCATCTGGACATCAACTGACTCTATTGATTTTACTGACCCGGTAGAATTTAAAGTGTATGCATATAGTAACGTGGAAGGAAAGCCTTATAAAGTTACCATCAACGTACATAAACAAGAACCGGATACTATTTCATGGAAAAAATTTGATAATTCATTCAGTGATAGAAGTTTGCTGAGTGAACAGAAAGCAGTATACGCCAACGGGAAGGTATATGTATTCGGAAAAAATGAAAACGGCACTCATATTGAATACTCGGATGTGTCAAATGACAATCCTAACCCTTGGACTCCTGTAGCAATTAATATTACAGATGTTGATACCTATTCTGCTACTGCATGGGCAGGAAACATCTATTTTCTGGCAGGAACTAATAAGCAGCTTTACAAACTGGACGTAAACAGCAATGACGTGACACAAGTAAGTACAGAAACATTCGAAGTGCTGATAGGTGGAAACGATACAAAAGAGGAACTTTATGCCGTAATCAACAAAATAAGCAACGGAGTAAGCAACAGCGTAAGTCATACATATAAAAATGGCGTATGGATCCCAGATTCCACCGATCCATCCACACAGTTACAGTTCCCTATAAAAAAGCCATTCTTTACTACTACTATTACTGCATCATACAACAGCAATATTACCACAACAATAGCACTCTGCAATAACCCAGGTACTACTGCTAATGATACAACAGCATTGGTATTCAATCGTATGTCAGGTGACAACAAATGGGAAGAAAGAATTCAAAACCTTCCGCTTCCTAATTTGGAAAATGTCACCATGATTTACTATGACGGAAAGTTGTATGCTTTCGGTGGTGGTTACGGAGAAATCAAGCCTTTCAGCCAGTTCTATTGCTCTACCGACAACGGACTTTGCTGGAGACCTGTGACTGAATGTATGGCCTTCCCTGCAGAAGTTCCTGACCCAGAAAAACCTAATAAAGAGTATATTAACTTCCCTAATTTATACGACACACACCAGGGTAATTACTCATGTGCCGTAACTCCCAAATTGGAGAACGAAACATACAGAGGTAATTTTATCTGGATTGTGTGGGAAGATGGAAGCATCTGCAGAGGACGTATCAATCGGTTGGGATTTACTCCTAAATGGTAATCTAAGAACCCTGAAAAACAACAAGCCATGCTATATAAAGACCAAATAGACAAAAATCGGATACCGGCACACATTGCCATCATTATGGATGGTAACGGACGCTGGGCCAAACAGCAGGGACACGCCCGTACTTTCGGACACCAGGCTGGCGCTGAGACCGTACATGTCATTGCGGAAGAAGCCGCACGGTTAGGCGTGAAATATCTGACTCTTTATACATTCTCTACTGAAAACTGGAATCGTCCGGTAGACGAAGTAGCCGCTTTGATGAGTTTGCTTATGGACTCCATTGAAGAAGAAACCTTCATGAAAAACAACATCAGCTTCCGCATCATCGGTGAAACAGAAAAATTGCCGGAAAACGTACTTGCACGACTGAACAAGTGTATCGAACGTACATCAAAGAACACGGGAATGTGTCTGACATTAGCATTAAGCTATTCTTCTAAATGGGAAATTACGGAGGCTGTCAAAAAAATTGCCCGTGAAGTGAAGGAAGGAACCCTTTCTCCCGAAGAAATTACAGACCAGACCATCGACCGATGCCTGGCTACTCATTATATGCCCGACCCGGACTTGTTAATCAGAACAGGCGGTGAAATCCGTCTGAGCAACTACCTGCTTTGGCAGTGCGCCTACGCGGAACTGTATTTCTGTGACACTTTCTGGCCGGACTTCAAGGCCGAAGAATTATGTAAGGCTATTTGTGACTTTCAAAAAAGAGAACGCCGATTCGGCAAAACCAGTGAACAAATTTAACAAAGAACAATGCAAAACCGTTTTTCACTTATCCTATTGATTGCTGCATGTCTTTCGTCTGCTCCAATGGGGGGATATGCACAGGACAATAATACAACTGAACAAAGCGATAAGCCAGTTATCCTTTACAACGGAACACCTAAAAAATATGAAATCGCCGACATCAAGGTCAGCGGAGTAAAGAACTATGAGGATTATGTCCTGATAGGTATTTCCGGCTTGGCTGTCGGACAAACTATTACCGTACCGGGAGATGACATCACCTCGGCCGTAAAAAGATACTGGCGTCATGGCTTGTTCTCTGACGTGAAAATCACTGCGGATAAGATTGTAGATAATAAAATCTACCTGTCTATCCAGCTGACACAGCGTCCACGTATTACCGACATCGTGATTCACGGTGTGAAGAAGAGTGAACGTGAGGATTTGCAGGCTAAACTGGGTATGGCAAAAGGTACTCAGGTTACACCGAACTTGATTGACCGTGCCAAGATTTTGATCAAGAAGCATTTTGACGAAAAAGGTTTCAAGAATGCGGAAGTAAACATCATTGAACGCGAAGACCCGGAAAACAAGGAGCAGGTATATGTAGATGTGAACATTGACAAGAAAGCTAAAGTCAAAGTCCACCAGATTACCATTGACGGAAACGAGGTCCTGACTGACAAGAAGTTGAAGCGTGTCATGAAGAAGACCAACGAAAAAGGTAAGCTGATTAACCTTTTCCGTGCCAAGAAGTTCATCAATGAACGTTACGAAGAAGACAAGCAGAAAATCATCGATAAATATAACGAGCTGGGTTACCGTGACGCACAGATTGTAGTAGACAGTGTATCGCCATACGATGAAAAAACGGTAGATGTCTACATGAAAATCTACGAAGGACAGAAATATTACCTTCGTGACATCACCTGGGTAGGTAACACGGTATATCCTTCTGACCTGTTGAACGAACAGCTCCGCATGAAACGCGGTGATGTATATAACCAGAAGTTGCTGAACGACCGTATCTCTAATGATGAAGATGCAATCGGTAACAACTACTATAACCGCGGATATGTGTTCTACCGCCTCGATCCGGTGGAAGTAAACATTGACGGTGACTCTATCGACCTGGAAATGCGTATCACCGAAGGTCCGCAGGCCAGCATCAGCCACGTACGCATCAACGGTAATGACCGTCTGTATGAAAACATCGTACGTCGTGAGTTGCGTACACGTCCGGGCGACCTCTTCAGTAAGGAAGCACTGGAACGTTCTTACCGTGAAATTGCACAGATGGGACACTTCAACCCTGAAAATATCAAACCGGATGTACAGCCGAACTTCCAGGACGGTACAGTCGACATCAACTGGGGACTGGAATCAAAAGCCAACGACCAGGTGGAATTCTCCGCAGGTTGGGGACAGACTGGTATCATCGGTAAGCTGAGTTTGAAGTTCACCAACTTCTCATTTGCGAATTTGTTCCGCAAAAACGACAACTACCGCGGTATCCTGCCACAAGGTGACGGACAGACACTGACCATCAGTGGACAGACCAACGGACGCTACTATCAGTCATACAGTGTTTCGTTCTTTGACCCATGGTTTGGCGGCAAGCGCCCGAACTCATTCTCTGTTTCGGCCTTCTACTCTATCCAGACCGACGTGAGCAGCCAGTATTACAACTCTGCTTACATGAACAACTACTACAACATGTTGAGCGGATACGGATACTACGGAGGTTATGGAAACTATTATGACAACTACGAATCTTACTACGACCCCGACAAGTCAATCAAGATGTTCGGTGTATCTGTAGGATGGGGTAAGCGTCTGCGCTGGCCGGATGACTACTTTACCTTGTCGGCTGAATTGTCTTACCAGCGATTCATGCTGAAAGACTGGAGTTACCTCTATATCAAACTGAACAACGGACAGTACATGAACACCGGTAACTGTAATAACCGTTGCATTAAACTTGAAATCTATGGATAATAAAATCATATTGACCATCGGCCGGCAGTTTGGCAGCGGTGGTCGCGAGGTAGGACAGAAGCTGGCAAAAGAACTGGGCATCGGCTATTATGACAAGGAACTGATGGCGCTTGCCGCGAAGGAAAGCGGATTGAGCGAGGAGTTTTTCGAGAAAGCGGACGAGAAGGCTTCCAGTGGTTTGGCGTATGCTTTTACGATGGGCTATTCGTATATGGGGTTGTTCCCGCCGTATGCCGATGTGCTGTCTAACGACCGTTTGTTCCTGTATCAGAGCGATACGATCCGTAACCTGGCGGAAAAAGGTTCTTGTGTGATTGTCGGACGATGTGCCGACTATATCCTTCGTGACAATCCTGACTGCCTGAGTTTCTTTATTCATAACAACAAGGAAAACCGTATTCAACGGATCATCGAAAGCCAGAACCTGACGGTCGAACAGGCGGAGGAATTGATGCTGAAGACCGACAAGTCGCGTGCTGCTTATTATAACTATTATACGAATAAGGAATGGGGCGTTGCATCCACCTACAACTTTTCGATAGATGTCTCTGTGTTGGGGATAGACGAGACGGTTGCGTTCATGAAGAATTTTGTAGAACGGAAAATGGACAAGCGTCCGCCGCATTTCGGATAATTATTATATCTTTGCCTCCGACTTATCATAGGGGTGCCTTACTATACAGGCTGAGATTATACCCATTGAACCTGCCGGATAACGCCGTGAAGGGAAAAGGTAGAATTACTAAATAAAGGGAAGCGTTACCTCTATGTGCTTCCCGATGTTTAAACTCTAATTATTATTTTGTAATGGAACAGATTGTTTCAACAGGAATTATCGACTCTTACTTTGCGAAGTTAAAGAGCAATTTGTCTATTGATGTCGCTATTGTCGGTGGTGGTCCTTCTGGTATCGTAGCCGCTTATTATCTGGCTAAGGCCGGAAAGAAGGTGGCTTTGTTCGACCGTAAGCTGGCCCCCGGTGGAGGTATGTGGGGGGGCGCCATGATGTTCAACGATATCGTGGTTCAGGAAGAGGCTATGCCGATCGTGCGTGAGTTGGGTGTAAGTTATAAGGATGCCGGAAACGGTACTTATATCATGGATTCCGTACACACGCCCTCGGCTTTGATCTATGGTGCGACGAAAGCCGGTGCGACTATTTTCAACTGCTATTCCGTAGAAGATGTAGTGTTCCATAACGATGCCGTAGCCGGTGTGGTTGTGAACTGGGCTCCGGTTATCCGCGAAGGTATGCATGTGGACCCGCTGACAATCATGTCCAAGGCTGTCCTGGAAGGAACCGGCCACGACTGTGAAATCGCACGCGTGGTTGCTCGCAAGAACGATATCAAGCTGAATACTCCGACTGGGGGCGTGATCGGCGAACGTTCGCTGAATGTCGAGCTGGGTGAGTCTACAACCGTAGAAAATACGAAGGAAATCTATCCGGGACTGTTCGTTTCTGGTATGGCTGCCAATGGGGTGAGTGGTAGTTTCCGCATGGGGCCGATCTTTGGCGGTATGCTGATGAGCGGTAAGAAGGCGGCCGAACTTATTTGTGCTAAGCTGGACAAATAAAGGCTTATTTCCGAATAACAAGGAGATGTCAAAACACATCTTCATCACGATTTTTTAGGCATGGATTATATGGGTTTATATCCATGCCTGATTTATGTCATTTCGTAAGTAAGTTTTCACTTGGCATACCTTTCTTCTCTATCGGGAGAAATCATAGAAACTGTTTTCATCTATCACTCTATCACTGACGAGCCTGTAGTTATTGATATTTAAACGTTAGAGGTAGTGATAGATGCCATTCCCCTCTATCACTACTCTATCCCTACTCTGTAACTCCTTTGTCACTCATGAAATATGGAGCTTTTATCATATGATTGAAAAACAATATGGTTCTTCATTCCACAAAAGCTATCTCTTTTTTTAGCAAAGACAAGCACATAATTCCGTAAACACCCCCATGTT
>OGLB01000403.1_pt1 | contig 24222 bp, 16 predicted proteins | sample 1572551 | NCBI WGS metagenome assembly OGLB01 (sample SAMEA2582003, study PRJEB24529) | metagenome | biome: Human gut stool | place: China | collected 2011
ACTCAAAACAAAAGCCCAAATCTGCTATTTTTTGCTTTTTTAGTCATTCTTTTTCGTTAAAACATCTATTACAATATATTATTACTACTACATTATCTTTCTACTCCAGCACCAATACATGGCTTGTGCCATCCTGCGCTGTGAAGACGTTCAGACCGATCTTCGTCAGATAGTCGCCGCTGTACTGCTTGCCGTTACACTCCAAGTCTGACTGCTTGCCAGGCATGAGGTTTGTCTCCTTCACGGTGTACATCTTTGTGGCATCAAGACCCTGCAACTTCACGTTCTGCTGCGGTTCCTTGTAGCGCGGATGCAGGTCGTAGGCGAAGAGCACCGCACGCTGCTTGTCCTTGCTTACGTAGTTGATGGCGCAATGGCTGCCTGCGTATGGCGAAACAAGACGATACTGGTCGCCTTCGAGAATCATCAGTTTCATGCTGTTATAGTTCTTTACAGCCTGCTGCACGAACTTGTAGTCGTCGGCAGAGAGCGACTTGAGGTCGATGTCGAAGCCCAACTTGCATGAGCTGCATACGTCGGTGCGGAACTTTACGGATGTGTTCTTGTTCCAGTTGGTGACGTGCGAGCCCATTGTCTTTGCAGGGAAGAACTTCGAGAGGCTCCACTGGATGTAGATGCGCTCGTACGGGTCGGTGTCGTCAGAACACCAGAACTCGGTGAAGTATTTGAGCATCTCGTAATCCATACGTCCGCCACCGCCAGAGCAGAGCATCATCGGCAGATTAGGATACTTGTCATGAATGCGTGTGAGCACATTATAGATGCCACGAACGTGGTCGATGTAGGAGTTGCCCTGATTCTGCTTGTGGTATGGCGAGTAGATATTGGTTATCACGCTGTTGCAGTCCCACTTGAAGTAAGCCACTTCCGGGTTCTCGGTCATGATGCGGTCGACGATGCCGAACACATAATCCTGCACTTTAGGATTAGAGATGTCGAGCACGAGCTGGTTGCGATAGTAATATGTGTCGCGCTGCGGCTGTAAGATGACCCAATCAGGATGCTTCTCAAACAGTTCGCTCTTCGGGTTCACCATCTCCGGTTCAATCCATATACCGAACTTCACACCTGCTTTCTTTGCATCTCTAACGAGGCCCGGTATGCCATCCGGCAACTTGCTCTTTGTAGCCTCCCAGTCGCCCAGTCCGGCGTGATCGTCCTTGCGCGGATACTTATTGGCGAACCATCCGTCGTCGAGCAGGAACATATCCACACCAAGGTCTTTGGCATCCTTCATCAGTTCGGCAAGACTCTGCTGGTTGAAGTCGAAGCCTGTATTCTCCCAGTTGTTCAGGAGCGTGAGACGGTCGTCCATGCCCATGTTCACCTGATACTGACGAGCCCAGTCATGCAAGTTGCGCGAAGCCTCGCCCATACCGTTGTCGCTCATCGCGAAGATGAACTCAGGAGTGGTGAACACCTCGCCTGCCTTCAGTTTATAGTCGGAAGCATAAGGATTGATGGCAGGAATGACACGCAGCGCGCCGACGTTGTCCACCTCAAAAGTAAAGCGGAAGTTACCAGGCCATCCTATCGTTCCGAGCATCACCTTGCCCTCGTTCTCCTTAGCAGGCTCGTCGAAGCCCAACTCGAAGAAAGGCTCAGCATGCATAGCGGCGCGTGTGCCGAGCTTTGTGTCGATAATCTTTTTGCCCGTGCTCAACTGGGTTGTCTCGGGCTGACCTTCCTTAGCCCAGTCGCTGTGATAGTTAGTGAGATAATACTTTGAAGATTTGAAGTAGAGCATCGTTGAGCTGTAGCGCCAGAGTGTGATGGCAGACTTCTCCTTGTGAGAGATCTCGCTCCATGCCTTTATCACATTCTCCTTCGGATAAGCCACATAGTGGAGCTTCACTGTCAGCGGATACACCTTGTCCTGAAGTGTGATGACTGTCTCAGTGCCGCCCTTCACAGCCTTCTGCTCCGACGACTTATAATATAAATATGTAGACATATTGCCGTCGGCATGTGTAACGGCTACAGCCGGTTCGAAGAAGTCTTCAGCGCCGGAAGTGGCGTACACCTCATGACCGCGCTGGCACACAGCACCGTCAGAAGCGGCATAAACATCCCACTTCAGATTCTCGTAGTCGGCAGGATTCTGCAACTTGTCGCCGAGATAGACCTGATAGAGTCGGCCTTTTGGCGACACTTTCATCACGAGGTCGGTCTTTTCGGTAGACACACGGATGATTTCTTGAGCGAATGTGATGGCAGAAGTCATGCACATTGCTGCGATTAGCATAATAGTTTTCTTCATTTTCGTATGGTTTTTTTATTAGAATTTAATGCTTGCGTTGAACTCTACGGTGAACGGGCGGAGATAGTTGCCGCTCATGTACTTGCCGGCATACTTGCCTGCCTCATCCTTTGTGATAAGTTCCGAACCGCTGATTGTGCCCTTGGCACCCTTCTCGTTGAAGATGTTAATGACGCTGACACCGAGACTCAGATTCCTGTTCACATTCCAATTGACACCACCGAATGTCTCCCAGTGGCCGTTGAAGTAGAGTGCCTCCTGAAGGTTAGCGTATGTCTTGCCGAAGTAGCGGAAACTGAGCCAAGCACTGAGGTTCTTCGTGATGTCGTATCTCGGGTCAAGCTCAATAAGCACCTGCGGAATCTCCTTCACAATCTTGTTGTTGGCATTAACGCTCATAGTCTGACCGTCGCTGAACGTAACACTTGCATTGTAGTTCTTGTAAACTGGCTTCTGATAGGTGAAGAGAGCGTGCATGTGGAAGTTCTTGAACGGGTTGATTTCGGCAGACGTTGTCCAACCCAATGTCTGGATGTTGTAGATGAGCAACACGGTCTTGCCCTCAGAGGTACCAGGCTTGGTGAGGTTCTGCTGGTCGATATTGTTCGACTTTGAGATGTATGTCACCATCGACGAGAGGTCGAGCCATGAGTTCTTGTAGAAGATACCACCGCGAACCAACGGAATGGTCACGCGCTTGTACTGCTCCTCCGTAGGACCGGTGCCGGCATACTCGCTGATGCGCGGGAAGCGTGTGGCGATGGTGGCGTCGGCAGTAAGACCGAACTGGTTTGTTACGTTGTATGTCATCTGCAAGGTGGCTGCATAGTTGAGCTTGTTCTTCGTAACATTGGCTGGCGCGATGCTATGCTCTGTAGCTACGATAGATCCGTCTGCAGCTGTAGAATACGTATTGAAGTTGCCGAGGTGGAAGCCACGGAAGCGCGACGCAGAAATCTGGTCTGCCGACATGCGATAGTATTCGAGACGTCCGCCGTAGAACAGCTTGAACTTAGGAGTGACGCGCCATTCGTCGGTGAAATAGAGAGCGAGTTTGTTCTCCGAACCCTTTGTATATTCAGGACTCAACTCGTTGTAGCCGAAGGTTTCAGAGCGGTGTGCAGTCTGTGTCGGGTCGAGCGGATTGACGTACATCTGGCTCAGTGTACGAGGATAAGCTTCAACGGTGCCCGCCCACTGGAACGAAGACGAATAGTAGTTGAGGTGGTAGTACCATTCGTTCAAACCAATCATCAGTTTGTGGTTGTTCAGCTGCTTGCTCATCTCGGTTGTAAGGAGGGCGTTGCTCACCTTGCCGAAGTGCAGCCAAGTACGGCGACCTTCGATGAGTCCGCTGTATGCTGAACCGTCAGAAAGCTGGTAGCCGTCAGACTCGGTAACCTCAGAAATCGTGCTGCCGCCGTAGTCTACGCAGTTGGCGCGCGGAGCGTTCATATACTTTGCGTTCAACTTCCACAACCAGCCGTTGTCAAACTGATACTTGCTCACCAAAGCCACCTCATTGGCACGGTTGTCATTGTCGTCTGTCATGTTCCAGGTCTCCATCTTGCCGATCTTGGTGTTCAGGTATCTGAACGAACCATTACGCTGCACGTATGAATCCATACCTGGGTCGAAACCTGCAAGCTGCTTTATGCTGCCGTCGCCGGCGTAGATGAACGGAGCGGCATTGGCGAAGTTGCCGGGGTTCTTGCTATTCGAATACTTATATAATAAAGAAATGTGACCTTTGCCGCCGTTCAGTATGCGCGTAAGACCCAAATGGTATATCTGCGTGCGATCGGCGTAGTCGGTAAAGCGCAGTTTGAAGCTGCCCGGGTCGAAGTTCTGATACATTCCGGCGGTGTAGAGCCAGTTGTTCCCGATTCCGCCAGAGAGGTTGAGGTCAAAGTTCTGCATACCGAAGTGGTTAGCCTTATAATTGAGTTTGCCGCTGAACTTCTTCTCGCCCAACTCGCTGAAAGCCGACACAGCATAAGCGATGTTGCCAGTCTTGATGGCACTCTCCGACGGAGTCATAAGGTCGGTGCCTTTCAGCGAAGCGTCGCTACGCCAGTGGGCAGAGAGTTTGTGCACGGACGACGAATAAACGGCAGGCAGTCCGTTCTCGTATACCGTTACGTCTTCGCTCGGCAATCCAATCTGAATCTCGCGCGGTTTGTTAGCGTCAGAAGCGTTGAGCATCACGTTGCGCTCTTCCTTCTTCTGCGGTTCCGAATCGTTTGTTGAATTGTTGTCTGTATGCGTCTGTGCATACATGCCCGTAGAGGCAGAAGCCAAGAGGGCGAATGAGAATGTTTTAAGTTTTAGGTTCATATCCGTTGTGTGTATGTTTACGGTTGCAAAGTTACAAGATATATCGGCTGATTGTATGTGTGCGTAAAATGAAAGTAGACATAAATTAAGGCATAGAAACTTATAACTTATTATATATCAGAACGTTTAAAGATTTAGTCTTTTTTATCAAAGTAAATGGTTTTATCTTAATAATATTAGCTAAATTTGCAGCATAAAAACTAAAAACCCACTATTATGCGCATCTTTTTATACCTATTATTCATTTTTTTGCCGCTGCAGACTACAGCCCAAACCAAGTTGGCTACAACCGGTATCTCTGGCGAGCAAGACCTGCTGGGCCTTCTCGACAGTTATATCGACAAGCGCGAAATGTACTCGGAGCAGAAGGAAAAGAAGATTGACCAACTGAAACTAAAGTTGCGAACGGTGGAAGACATCCCGCAGCGACTCGCACTCCTGAACAGTATCTATCGAGAATACTATACATACCATTACGATTCGGCAATGGTATACGTGAACCGCGGCCTCGCTCTATCAGAGAGCGAGAACAACGCCTACTACACAACGCTCAACAAGATAAATCGTGCGGCGGTGTTGTCTGCGGGTGGTTTCTACAGTCAGTCGGAGGAACTGCTTGATGATATAAAGAAGAGAGGTGTGCCTAAGCAGTTAAAACAATACTATTACTATACGCGCACGTGGCTGTACAACTATTGGGAAGCGTTCAGCAAGAAGTCGGAGTTCATGGACTATTACCATAAGAAGAAGTTCGAGAATCTGAAGCTCACGGTGGAAGCCACAAGCAGCAAGGATGTGGCTCTGCATGCCTATCTTAGCGGCGAAATTGCTTTCCTCACCAACCCCATGAGCAAGGCTCTGCTGCAATTCTACACAAAGGCTCTGCTGAACAGCCGGGTAGACAGCCGTGTGCATGCCTCGGCAGCATACTGCATAGCACGCTATTATCGCGAGTTGGGCGACATACAGCGATATGAAAAGTACATTATTGAAGCGGCTATCTCGGATATAACATGCCCTTTGAAGGAGAATCTTGCGCTGCAGGAGTTCTCGACATATCTGTATGAGAAGGACCCGAAGTATGCCGACCGTGCGGCACGCTACATCTACTGCTCTATGGAGGACGCCCGATTCTACAACAACCGACTGCGTATGCTCGAGATTTCGAGCATACTGCCTATCATTGCCACAGCCAATCAGGAGGCGTTGGCGCATAAGGAGCGCATCGTGAGAGGTGTGCTTGCGATGGTTAGTTTTCTGTCGCTGATGTTGCTGGCAATGGCTATCTTCGGATACAAGCAGAACAAATGGCTGGCAGGTAGCCGCAAAGAGGTGAAGATGCAGAACCAGCAGTTGAAGGAACTGAACGAACGCCTCATAGCGACGAACCATCACCGCGAGACCTACATGCGTCTGTTCATGGACATCAGTGCGGTGTACATACGCAAACTGATGGAGTACCGTAAACTGGTGAGCAGGAAAATAAAGGCCAACCAAACGGCTGACCTTCTTAAGACTATCAACAGTTATAAGCTCGCGGAGGAAGAGGCGACAGCGTTCTACACGCGTTTCGACCGCGCCTTCACGGAGCTGTACCCGGGCTTTGTTGACGAACTGAACGGTCTGCTGCTTCCGGAAGGAAGGATTGCGCAGCCGTCTCCTAACGCCCTGACGACGGAGGCGCGCATCTATGCGCTGATGCGCTTGGGCGTGAGGGAGAGTCAGGAGATAGCCACGCTGCTGTTCTACTCTACGCAGACGATATACAACTACAGGTCGGCGATGCGCACTCGGGCTGTTAACCGCGAGACGTTCGACGAGGATATCAACAGGCTGTGTCGTGTGGGGTAGAAAAAAAGCTTTTCCGGAAACGGGAGGGGATTACTTCAGCAGGAAGTGCTCGGGGTGCTGGAAGCCGTTGAGGTAGTCGCGGGCTGCCATGCGTTTCTTGCCGGCGGGCTGCAGCTCCAGAATTTCGAGCCACTCGTCGACGGTGGCAACGAGGAGGCGACGGTTTTCGGCTTTGAGTGTTCCAACTTCTACACCGGTTGGTTGGTCGTGGGGCTTTGCTGCTTTATAGTCTGGTGCACTTGAGACAAGTGCACCCCCTGCTACAGACTCGTGGGTCTTTGCAGTCTTATAGATCTTAAGCACTTGGGCGGGAGCGTTAGCGTCGCGTGGGGTGAGCATACACCATGCGCCGGGCACGGGCGAGAGTCCGCGCACGAAGTCGTAGATGCGCTTTGCTGTGAGCGAGAAATCGATGGCGCAGGTCTCCTTGAATATCTTGGGGGCGGCGTGGTGGGCGTCGCTATGCTGCTGCGGTTGCGAGGGCACGTCACCGTCGGTAGAGAGCACGAGGTCGACGGTGTCGGTGCAGAGCTGGGCGCCGAGCTGCATGAGTGCGTCGTAGACGTACTCTACGTCGGCATCGTCGGGGATGGGGAACTGGCGCTGGGCGATGATGCGACCGGTGTCGATGTCGTGGTCGAGGAAGAAGGTGGTGACGCCGGTGAGGGTCTCGCCGTTGATGACTGCCCAGTTGATCGGGGCTGCGCCACGATAGTCGGGGAGCAGGGCTGCATGGACGTTGAATGTGCCGAAGCGCGGCATTGCCCACACCACTTCGGGGAGCATGCGGAACGCGACAACGACCTGCAGGTCGGCATGGTAGCTGCGTAGCTGCTCAAGGAAGTGCTCGTCCTTCATCTTCAGGGGCTGCAGCACGGGCAGACCGTGGGCAAGGGCGTACTCCTTGACGGGCGAGGGACGCAGCACGGAAGCGTGGCGACCGACGGGTTTGTCGGGCTGCGTGACGACAGCCACTACGTTATAACCGTTTTCTACAAGTCGCTGGAGCGAGCCAACGGCAAACTCGGGTGTTCCCATGAACACTATGCGGAGGTTTTTCTTTTCCATTGTGTTTTGTTTTAATTTCTTTAAGCCGAACTAAGTGGGTATAGGGCGGCGGTTAAGCCGAACTAAGCCTGTCTAAGGCGGCGGTTAAGCCGAACTAAGCCTTCTTGGGCCTTTCTAAGCCCTCCACGACGGGGAGGGTTGGGAGGGGCTTTTTACTCTTTTACTTTTTTACTCTTTTATGGGTGCGTGGTATGGGCAAGATGCCCATACCTCCTACTGAATGGCTACGGCAGGAATGCCGTAGCCTCCTACTTTTTACTCCTTTACTCTTTTACTTTTTTACTCTTAAAATACAAAGTTACGGTTTTTTCGGCAAATATCGGCTATGCTTATAATAAAGAGCGAGAAAAATTGTCTTTAAACTTACGGCATAACAGGAAAAAGCAGTAACTTTGTAAAAGTAAAAGAGTAAAAAGGTAAAAAAGTAAAAGAGTAAAAAAGTAAAAAAGGTAAAAACAAAATAAGAAATAACAATGACACAGAAAGAAGACATTCAGAATGCGGTGGACGTGATGCGTAAGGGCGGCGTGATACTCTACCCTACGGACACGGTATGGGGTATCGGTTGCGATGCGACGAACGCGGAGGCAGTGGCTAAGGTGTACAGGATAAAGCAGCGCGACGACTCGAAGGCTCTTATTTGTCTCGCCGACTCGGTAGACCGCGTGCAGCGCTATGTGCGCGACGTGCCGCCAGTGGCGTGGGACTTGATGGAGCTCGCGGAGAAGCCGACAACGGTGGTGCTGGACGGCGCTGTGAACCTCGCCCCGAACCTCATCGCGGAGGATGGCAGCATCGCTCTGCGCGTGACGAAGGAGCCGTTCTCGAAGGAGCTTTGCTATCGCTTCCAGAAGGCTATCGTGAGCACAAGTGCGAACATAAGCGGTGAGCCTACGGCTCAGAACTACCGCGACATCGCACCGGAGATACTGGAAGCTGTGGACTATGTGTGCTGGACACGCCGCCAGGAGCACCAGCCGCACACGCCGAGCAGCATCATCAAACTGACTAAGGACGGACGGGTAACCATCATACGCAAGTAAATGGAAGAGACTGCGATTGAAAAGAAAGGCGCAACGCTGGAAGAAAGGCTGTACGCTTGGCGCACGAAGCATCTTTCCGACCGTCAGGCGACTATCATCCTCGCCTTGTGTATCGGATTCTTTGCGTCGGTGGCTGCCTACGTGCTCCACTCGATAATTCACATCATACAGCATCTGCTGACATCGAGGTTTCATGCCGACACGTTCAACTGGCTCTACCTGATGTTCCCGGTTGTGGGCATATTCCTAACGTCGCTCTTCGTGCGCTATGTGGTGAAGGACAACATATCGCATGGTATCACGCGAATACTCTACGCCATATCCTCGAAGCAGTCGCGACTGAAGGCGCACAACTGCTGGACATCGGTGGTGGCATCGGCTATCACCATCGGCTTCGGCGGATCGGTGGGTGCCGAGGCTCCGATTGTGCTGACTGGTTCTGCCATCGGCTCGAACCTCGGCAGACTGTTCGGCATGGACAAGAAGAAGCTGATTCTGTTAGTGGGTTGCGGTGCTGCCGCTGCCATCGCCGGCATCTTCAAGGCTCCGATAGCCGGACTGGTGTTCACGCTTGAGGTGCTGATGGTAGACCTAAGTATGGCATCGCTGCTGCCTATACTCACGGCTGCGGTCACGGCAACGTGCTTCACATATATATTCATGGGAAGCGCGTCGCTGTTCAGTTTTCATCTGGACAGCATGTGGGGCGTGGAGCGTGTGCCGGCGTGCATCATACTCGGTATCGCCTGCGGACTGGTGAGCATCTACTTCATACGCTCAATGTCGGTGTGCGAGGGCATGTTCGGCAAGTTGAAGCAACACCGCTGGGCTAAGTTGGCGTTGGGCGGTGTACTGCTCAGCTCGCTCATCTTCGTCTTCCCCGTGCTCTACGGCGAGGGATACTCGGCTATCAACGTACTGCTGAACGGCACGAGCGAAGCCGACTGGAACGAACTGCTGCACAACTCTATGTTCTCGGGCAACGGCAAGTGGCTCATACTGTTCATTGCGCTGGTCATACTGACAAAGACATTCGCTACGGCAGCCACAAACGGCGGTGGCGGTTGCGGCGGTACGTTCGCCCCGTCGCTCTTCGTGGGAGCTTTCACGGGGTTCCTCTTCTCACGTCTGTGGAACATGTATCAGGTGGGCATATATATACCTGAGAAGAACTACACGCTGCTCGGCATGGCTGGCGTGATGGCTGGTGTGATGCACGCCCCGCTGACGGGTATCTTCCTCATCGCCGAGATTACGAACGGCTACGACATGTTCATGCCACTGATGATTGTGAGCATCGTGTCGGTGATGACTATCAGCATCTTCGAGCCTCACAGCATCTACGCCATGCGTCTGGCACGCGAGGGTAAGTTGGTCACTCACCACACCGACCGCTCGGTGCTCACGCTGATGACGATGGACAGCGTGATAGAACGCGACTTCACAGCCGTAACACCCGATATGCCATTAGGCAAACTGGTGAACGCTATATCGAAGAGCCACACGTCGTTCATACCGGTGCTCGACAACGCCGGTTCGGTGCTTGGCGAGATTGACATCACGAAGATACGCCACATCATGTTCCGCGCAGAACTCTACAACAAGCTCACCGTACAACAGCTGATGCTCCCCATCGCTGCGCAGGTTGGCGAGAGCGATTCAATGGAGGAGGTGATGCGCAAGTTCGACCTCAAAGGCACGCGCTACATGCCCGTGGTGAACGTATCAGGACATCTAACGGGATATATCTCGCGCTCAAGAGCGTATAGCATGTACAGAAAAATGGTAGCCGACTTCTCGGCAGAATAAGAACTCTCAATTAATAATTAATACGCAATAAAGGGCAGGCTCTTTGTGGAGTCTGCCCTTTATTGCGTTTAGAACGGATAGCCGATTGCGAAGTGCAAGCTCTGACTGTCCTTAAAACGGTCGAAATTGTAAAAGCCGTTCTTATATGGCAGGTGTAGACCTATGCCCCAATCGAGACGTAGCACGAAGAAGTCGAGGTCATAGCGGATGCCGACGCCCGTGCCGAGTGCCATCTCCTTAAGTATATTCTTCGGTTTGAACACAGCACCTGGACGGTCGCTGTCGCTGCGTAGTGTCCACACGTTGCCTGCATCGAGGAACAGCGCACCATAGAGGTTGCCGAAGAGACGCGGACGATACTCGAGGTTGGCTTGCAGCTTCATGTCGCCAGTCTGGTCGAGATACGAGAGGTAGGATGTCTTGGCGTGATAGCGACCCGGACCGATGCTGCGCACGTTGAACGCACGGATGCTATTGGCACCACCTACGTAGAACTGCTCGCTGTAGGGCGCACTGATAGCGTTGCCGTATGCCCATACCACGCCCATATTAACGTGTCCGACGAGCTTACTATGTTCGGTCAGCTGCCACGTCTTGCTATAGTCGGTCTCCACCTTCAGGAACTGCGCATACGGGTTCTTGAACATTGTTTTCTCCTTATCAGTCCACTTCTCGCCGAACGCCATATAACCAAGCGAAAGAAGGTTGGCAGCCTCGCTCAGCGTCACCTGCCAGTAGATCGGGTTATGAAGTCGGGCTGGCGACTGGTACGAGAACGAGTAGCGCATCTTAGGCACAAACTGGTCGCTCATCGCCACAAGCAGATACGGACTCTTGTTCACCAGTTCGGTGAAAGCCGGTGTCATGTGCTTCATGTATTCGTACTGAATGATGAGTGGCGAGAACTGATGATGCACAAGCACTCGTGAGTGGGTCTTGTACGTCAGTTCGCCCGAGACGATATGGCGCTGGAAAAATCCCGAACGGTTAAGCACATCGAACGAACCCTTTATAAGCGTTGTCGGTGGGGCATAGCGTATGTAGACGTGCTTTCCCTTTGCACGGCGCATACGGCGCAAACGACGTGTGAGACTATTCAAAAACATCAGTCGAGGCATCTCCACCGACACGTCTGCACCATATTCGTATGAGTTGAACTTCGAACTTGATCCGTCGGCTTGGTGTCCTGTCTGCCACTCGTAGGAGCCTTTGAGGTTGACGGTAAGCTTCTCGCCACCACGGAAAGCGTTGCGCTTAACGAAACCAAGGTTCAGCCCGGGGCCCACACGTCCGGTTGTCTTACCTACGAGATTGCCTTCGAGATAGACATCGTAGGGCTTGTCAAACACGCAGTTGAGCGTGATATCAAGCGTGTCACACGTCTTGGATGTGTCGCGCGGAGCGAACGAGAGGTCTACACGCGAGAAGAGGCCCTTCGCGGTGAGCGTATTGATGGTTTGCTGATAAGCATCGTAGCTGTACATTCTGCCAGGGCGTATTCGCATATCGCGCGTAATCACACTACGACGCATCGGTTCGCGCTTGCCATTATAGACGATGGTATAGTTGCGACGGTGAGTGGTGTCGCGCAGCTGCTCCAACGCCGACTGCTTGCGCATCTCAAGATTGACGTGACCGATGTACCACTTGCGTCCCACTTCGTCAGGAAGGCTGTCGGCGTAATGCAGACGCACGCTCACCTCGCCAGGTTCGGCAATGGTGTCGGCGAGGTATGTAGCATAGCTCGGCTGATAATAGAAGAAACCCTTGTTGCGCAGGAGCGTAGAGATACGAGTGCGCTCGGCTTCGAGCACCGTCACATCGAACGGTGCGTCCTTCTTTACGAGCGATTTTGAAGCATTCTCCTCAATTATCTTTTGCGCTTCTTCGGGGAAGTTGGTGTACGTGAGCGTGTCGATAGTGTAGAGGTCGCCGAAGTTGACGTTGTACTTCACCTTTGCCGTTCGCGAGCTGTCGGATGTCAGCACGTCGTAGTTGACGTATCCACTGAAATAGCCACGCGCTCGCAGCAGCTCCTTCACCACTTGTGAGTGTAGCGCAGGATTGACAGCACTAAGCAGCACTGGTGGCTTACCGAACGTTGTACGTATCCACTTGCCCAAACCGCCACGCGAATGCTGAAACGCATTGTATATCCACAGACGGTAAGGAGGCATACGGTGGTACGGACTATCGAAGAGTGCACCGTTAGGGGTAGTGGCGAGTGCCGCCTCCACTTCCTCCTGTGTAGAGTAGAAGTGATCGCAAGCCACATAGTTCTCGTATTCGGTCTTGCGTAAGCCCGTGAACAGCTTGTCATCCTCAGGTACAGAACTTGTCGACGAGCAACCGACAAGCACCATTACACATATTATTATATATAGCGTATTCTTCATATATCTTTACTTTTTAACACTGGTAGTGTCAGTATTCTGCACAGCCGTTGTATCCTTCTTCTGCTGCAACGAGGTGTTATTGCCGTTTTGCAGCATCATATAGTCGTCGTTGCGCTTTAGACGGAATATATCCTTCAGGCTCTGCAACTTGCGACGCCAGATGAAACCGCCACCGAACTGACCGACGTAACCCTCAAGCCAGTCGTACGTAGCACGGTCATAGAAAAGTTTCAGATACTTATTCGACTTTGGCGAGAGACGATACTCCAACGCTACATTGTCGAAGAACGTGTCGTTCTGATTCTCTATCTCAGCACCACTCGACACCTTTCCACCAATCACGATGCGCAGACGGTTGTTGAGGAAGCGCTTCGAGAACTTGAACGAGTAGTCGGTGTGCACCGCACCAGAGCCAAGCTGCGTGTTGTCCATGCCGAACGAAAGGTCGAGCGTACGCAGTGCGCTGCCAGAGATGGCACTGATTTGCGAACTGAGGAACGAGCTGAGCGCGCTGTTCATATTGAACGAGCCCATACTGTTGTCGGAGAGATACATACCAGTGGTGAGCATCGTCACGGCGAGCTTGCCACGGTTCTCTACCGACTGCGTCATCAGCTCGTTGTGTATCTCTTGGTCGTCGGGGGCATCGATGGTGAACTGTAAGCCCATATCGTTGAGTGTCTTCGTTATCTCCACGCCACACTCGAACGTCACGCTACGACCTACGCCAGCCTCATTGGTGACGGTAGTCTTGTTCTCCTCCGTCGCCGTGATGTTCAGACGCGGGTTCATAGCATCGCCCATAAACTCAACGTAGCTACCATCCTTTATCGTGAAAGTCTTCAGTGGGATAACGGGCAACGAATACTTCATCTCACCCTGTCCTATCGTGTAGCGACCATAGAGTCCGAGTCCGTCCACTTCGGTGTATTTCATGCGCAGCTCGCCTCCACCTACAATGTCCACATAGTTCGACTTTGTAGCGTTCAAGGCGCAGAGCACGTGTGCACCCTCGTCGATGCTAACCGTGAGGTCCATCGTCAAGCCGCTCAGCGGTGGACGCTCCACCTTCACGTCATCAGGATTTTTGAAGTTGACAAACTTCACAAGTCCGTCGAGTTGGTTGTCGGTGGTGAGCGGAGAGTCGCGCAGTATGTATGTGATGTCCGACGAACCGAGCACGTCAAGACGACCACGGAAGCGCAGGGCGTCAAGCGGACCATCGGCAAGACCGAGGAAGTTGACATACGCCTTGCCGAAGGCTTCTGAGCGTGCCTTCTCCTTCGAGTCGATGAGTAGGTAGTTGTTTGCACGCATACGCATATACATCGTCATGTTCGACATATTACTGAAGTCGACATTGCCGTAGAGCGTCAGTGGATTACCATTGCGTGCGAAAAGTTGGAAGTTCTCAAACTTCATCTTGCTGTCGGTTATCGTCACTGGGTCTTCGCACAAGCGCATCTTCACGCCGTAAGGCTCGCTCGCTATATACGCCGACTCGAACATCAGCTCGCCATCTACGTCGAGGCGGTCGAGTTGTCCGTCCACTTTTACACGTCCGACGGCATATCCACCAAAATTGAGTAGGCGGTCGGGGATGAAGCCGTTGAGCATCAACAATGGTGTGCGTTGCAACTCAATGTCGGCATTAAGATGTCCGAAACCACTTGTGATGTACGTACCGCTTAGCGTGCACACCTCCTGGTCGTCTATCGATAGCGTGCCGTCAACACAATGCTCATTACCTTCGTCGCGTGGCATGTAGATAAACTCGCTCGCCACATTACCAATCTTACAACCATCGTAAGACAAATTGTCAACACGCACAGATGATGACACCGACATATCGCTTTCGCTATTGATGTAGTGGAAGTCGCCATTCATCACACCCGACACGTTCGGTGCATACGGTATAACGGATAGTACTTTAGCGAGGTCGAAGCGAGTGAGTCCGATAGTGAGGTCTTGCAAGGCTTCGGTGCTATCGTTGCTAAACACCTTCACACCCATACCATCATCAGCCAGCAACCTCATATCAGCCGAAATGCGGTTGTTGTCGGCAAAGAACACATAGTTGCCCTTGTTCACCTTAAACTTCTTGTAGCCAAACACAGGGTCGATACCGCCGAGCGACACTCGTATACCGTTCTGCTCCATGTCGGCTTTCACACCAAGAGCCACACCAAGACGGTTGCGATCGTCGTAGATGCGTGTGCCGAAGAAGAGCGACTGTTGATAGAATGCGCCACGGAAAAGGGCGTTGAACACGTATTGCTTGTTGTAGCGGTTGTTGCGTATCTGTCCATCGAAGAGCGTCTTCGTCGAGTCGGAACTGATGTTGACGCGTATCGTATCGAGTTGTATGCCTGCAGTCACGAGCGAGTCGATGCGCACATTACCATTGATGCCCTGCACGGGCGACGTGTTCATATTAATATAAGCATCGCGGAACTCGTAGCCGAAACGTCGAGCAGTGCGCGAGAGGATGTTCTCCTTGCCGGCATTGAAGTAGACAGAAAGGTCGGGCAGGCGTTCGCGCAGACGCAGCTGGTCGATGTAGCGTTCCTTGCGCTGCTTCTCAGCCTCTATGTTCACCTCATTAAAGTTGTCGAGTATGTGCTCCACTGAACCAGCACCATCAACACGCAACACGAAGTCGCCACACGCCACATTGGCATGTGTTGAGTCGCTACGTGTGAATATGTCTATCAGAATGTTTTCAGGTCGATATGTAGCAGCCGAGTCGCGCAGCACGATATTGCCGACAACGCCCTGCATACTGTGCGTCGCCTCCAAATCCGACTTCACGTCCAAATGTGCTGTCATCGACGTTTTGAGTGGTCGCTCGGTAAGACCGAGTTTGTAGAAGTCTGCGTAGAGCAGATTGCATATTACGTTGGCATCTATGCGACGATTGTCGAGGAGCGTACGTAGGTCGATAATGCCATTGAGCAGCGGTGTACGACTATCGAGCAGTGCCCTTCCCACACCGTTGTGCACCTCTGCCTTTAGGTTTATGTTCGAGAGGTCATAATCGGTGTATTTGAAATTATTCACCTTCACACGCGCATCGAGACGTGTCTTTGACGAAAGAAAATCGAAGCCTGCACCATCAGCCACGAGCTCACCGCTGAACGGATGCAACCCCATACCCGGCAAGAAGTTCTGAAGTGGCAATGCGTGTGCTTCCATATTGGCACGATAAGCCAATGAACGCATATTGAACGCGCCCCTACCGCGTAGCGAACCACCGCCTTGAGTAGCAACGAAATCGGTAGCGTACTGCGGTCCGTTCACTCGGCAGTTGCCTTTGAACGTTATGCCATTGGGTATGCACACTGACGAATTAGCATTCAAGCCCATCATAGGCAGCAGGAAGCTGATGTTGTCGGCACGTGCGTCGAGGTTTATGTTGGCTGTAAGATGGTCTACGTCGGTTAGATTGCCAGCCTTGCCTTCGACTTTTATGTTGAACGCCGTTGGCAGTTTGGCAGACACCTCACGAATGTTGAGGTTCTGCATATTGCCGTTGATGTCGGCATGAAGGGAGAGCGGTTGCTCGGGCAGACGCAGGATAAACTGCAGAGGCATCATACCGAGCACTTGCAGTATGTCCGACTTACCTACGGAAGCATCAAGATACAGACGCATCACACCAGGGTTGGTGTCGGCAAAGGTAGAGAAGTCCATATCGGCACTCGCTTTAAGCCACGACACGGGCGTGGTAAGGCGGAAGTCGGGCAGCGAGATGTGTGCCGTGTCAAGGCTCACATGTCCCTTAGCACTGGTCACACTTATGCCGCTCTGCTCACGAAAGGCGCAACGGTTGAGTGCAAGCTGAAGCTGAGTACCTTCTTGTGCAAAACGCAACGAGTCGATGCGCAACGACACACCTTTAAGCCCGATGTGGTTGACATCAAGCCCTTTCTGTCGCAGGGCAAAGTTGTTGTCGTATGTCACAAAGCCGTCACGCCAGTCGAACGTGCCAACCTTGTAAACGCCCGTACCAAGATTGATGTCGCCATTTGCAGCACTGACATCAGCGAGTCCGACACCGATAGCAAGGGTATCGCCGGGCATGTGTATCTTGACGGCTGAACGCTTCACCGACAAGTGGGTGAAGGCTATCTGCCAGTTGTTTTCGGTTTCGGTTGTGTCTTCTGGTACAGTGTCGCTGAGCGCAATATCAAGATTTGCATCGGTGAGAAGCACGGGTCCAAGGTCTACTGTCTCCTTAGTAAGTGCCACCTTACTCGGTTCTACCTTTAAACGCCCTACTCCACCTTTCACTCGTGCAGCAGGCACGAGTTGCGCTGTATTGATATTCACGCGGCGGAAATCCAAGTCGGTAACTTCCACATTGCCTGCAAATAGCGGCATGAGTTTCACACCTACAATCAGTTCGTCGGCAGCAGCGATTGTATCAATATTATTATGCAGCGAGTCGTTAGGCTGCGTAGCAAGAAGCCCTTGCACGCTTAGGTCGAGTGGAAAGCTAAGGCGCACACGCTCCACCGACACACTCATGCCGGTAGACTCAGAAGCATAAGCAGCAGCCTTCTTTACCACCCAGTTTTGCACGGGCGGTATGTAGAGCAGCACAGCCAACAGCACGAGGAGCACTATCGGCGTGGCAAGAACGGCTGCCGCAACCTTTAAACTTCGTTTATATATAGGCTTCATCTTCGTTTATTTTATTTGCAGTTCGTTATGTTCGAGGTATTTAGGAGGGTATGGCATCTTGCCATACCTACGCAGCCTTCTGATTAAGCAGACTTTTAGGAAGGGGAAAGAGGGTAAGCCTTCTTTAGGCGCTTAAGCCGAACCAAGCCTCTTGGAGGGTGGCGTTTAAGCCGAACTAAGCCTCTTGGAGGGTGGCGTTTAAGCCGAACTAAGCCTCTTTATGCCTTCTAAGCCCTCCACGACGGGGAGGGTTGGGAGGGGCTTTTTTACTTTTTTACTTTTTTACTTTTTTACTCTTTTACTTTTTTACTCTTTTACTTTTAAAAGTTGCCAAAGTCTGTCTGCCGGCACTTCCGCCTCAACGCAAATTGGCTCTTTCGATACGGGGTGTACAAACTCTACGCGGCGTGAGTGGAGCGAGATGCTTCCGTCGGGGTTGCTGCGTGGTGCTCCATACTTCAGGTCGCCCTTTATGGGACACCCCATGTGCGCCAGTTGGCAGCGTATCTGGTGATGTCTACCCGTGAGTAGTGTAATCTCAAGCAGCATATAGTTGTCCGACACGGAGTGCACCTTATACTTCAGAACAGCCTTCTTCGCACCTGGTACCTCCTTGGAGTGGGCGTAGCTTTTGTTTTGGCGTTCGTTGCGTGTGAGCCAGTCGGTTAGCGTTCCCTCTGGGGCTATTTCGCTGCGCTTCGTTATTGCCCAATACGTTTTGTGGACATCGCCCGTGCGGAACATGTCGTTCAGTCGCGAGAGTGCTTTAGAGGTCTTTGCGAAGACAACAAGTCCGCTCACGGGGCGGTCAAGACGATGCACAACACCGAGGAACACGTTGCCAGGTTTGTTGTACTTCTCTTTGATATACTCCTTCACGATGTCTGAGAGCGGTTTATCGCCGGTTTTGTCGCCTTGAACGATTTCGCCGCTACACTTGTTGACTATGATTATGTGGTTGTCTTCGTAGACTACTTTCATTGTTTGTCAGTTAATAAAAACACAAAGAGGGTGTATCAAAATAGAAGTTATGGAAGTTGGGGCTCCCGATAATTTCAGTTTTGAAACACCCTCATTATCGTAAAAAATCTGCTTGTAGACAGAATTACATGTTCATGCCACCATCTACCTGAATAACCTGTCCGCTTACGTATGAAGACATATCAGAAGCGAGGAATACGCATACGTTTGCGATGTCTTCTGTCTGACCTCCGCGACGCAATGGAATCTTCTTCATCCAGTCCTTGCGTACGTCCTCTGGAAGCTGTGCTGTCATTGGTGTCTCGATGAAACCAGGAGCGATAGCGTTAGCACGCACGCCCTTCGGACCAAGCTCCTGAGCAATTGACTTTGCCAAGCCAATCATACCTGCCTTAGAAGCCGAGTAGTTGCACTGGCCAGCATTGCCATGAACGCCTACGACTGACGACATATTGATGATTGAACCGCTACGCTGACGAAGCATGATCGGCGCACAAGCGTGGATGAAGTTGAACGCTGACTTGAGGTTTACGTTGAGCACTGCGTCCCACTGAGCCTCAGACATACGGAGCATCAATCCGTCCTTTGTGATACCAGCGTTGTTCACCAGCACGTCGATAGAACCGAAGTCGGCATGTATCTGCTTTACAACTTTCTCTGTCTCCTCAAAATCGGCAGCATTGCCTGCGTATGCACGACAAGTAACGCCCAAAGCCTCAATCTCCTTACGTGTAGCCTCAAGTCCGGCAGCCATGTCGTCGTTGAGCACGAGGTCGGTGAATGCGATGTTTGCGCCTTCAGAGGCGAACTTCATAGCGACAGCCTTTCCGATGCCGCGGGCTGCTCCCGTGACGAGGGCAGTCTTACCTGTTAATAATCCCATTTCTTAAATTATTAAATATATAAACGTTTCTAATTGTTCAATTTCTTTCCGAGCGCACCATACACCACCTTTGCCACGAGCGGCTTGCTGGCTTCCTCGGTGAGTCCGTGACCGATGCGTCCGTAGATGAACGGCACCTCAAGACCCTTTATACAATAGTGAGTGATATCAGCTACGAGGTTTACGTCGTCGATATCAAACTCGCCGTCCGCCTTGCCCTCCTGATAAACCTTACGAAAGAGATCTATCTCATAGTCGTCAAACTTTTTGCGCACCTTCTCCACCATCCAAATATTGCGGAAGAACTCGGCACGCAGATTGCCATTGCGCACTACCGTCTCTCTAATCATGATCAGATGGGTGTAGATAAGCTCTATAACCTTGTCCAACGGACGCATCTTCATAGCAGCCACCTCGTCGAGTTTGTCGCTCAAGCGCTCCAATTCCGACTCTATCACAGCCGAATACACCTCCTCCTTGCTATTGAAATAGGTGTACAACGTGCGACGACCTTTGCCCGATGCCACGGCGATGTCGTTCATCGTGGTGTTCGCTACGCCGTTCTTTGCAAACAGCTGTCGCGCAATATCTATGAGTTTCTGACGTGTCTTGGATATTGACATATTGAGATTACCCCTTTCCTGTTTATTTTAAACGAATAAGCAGAGCGTTGCAGCACTCTTTAATGGACGAGAGTTGCATTTGCACACACCCTCTAACAATGTGCAAAAGTACTGCAATATTTTCAAAAAAGCAAATAAATGGGCGTTAATATGCTCACTTATACCGCATTTCTTCATTTATATCCACATCCGCGTCGGTCGATGCAGACATCCGCGCCGGTCGATGCAGACATCCGCGCCGGTCGATGCAGACATCCGCGTCGGTCGATGCAGACATCCGCGTCGGTCGATGCAGACCGCCCAAAACCGACAACAACACTATTGTACGTCAGACTTAAAATAAAAGAAGTTATACTTTGAAGGTTTAAAAGATTTTCATATCTTTGCATAAGAAAGGCTGCATCTCGGCAATTCAAGCAAACTTGATTGCACTCGATTTGCACTTTCTTTGCATAAAAACAACTAAAACCTATATCATAATATGACGCTAAACAAACACACCACCATACTCAGTATGGCTTTCGCCGCAATCATGTCGCTTGGCACTATGCAAACCGACGCACAATCGCTCTCACCATCAACCAAATGGCAGTGGAATAAGGGTAAAATCGTGATTGAGTCGCCCGAACGACCTGCCGGACAGAAGGACGTGCTACAGTTAGCTCTGCCGAAGATGAAGACTGTACGTGTGGGCTTCGTCGGTCTGGGTATGCGCGGACCAAGTGCTGTGGCTGACTTCGCACTCATCCCTGGCGTAGAAATTGTAGCACTATGCGACTATGAGCACGACCGTGCCGAGCGACAGAACGCAACACTACGCAAACACGGACTGCCTCCAGCTGCTGTATATTCGGGCGAAAAGGGATACGAGGAGTTGTGCAGACGCAACGATATCGACCTCGTGTACATCGCTACCGACTGGGACCACCACGCCATTGTAGCAAAGTGCGCTCTCGAAAACGGCAAGAATGTGGCTGACGAGGTGCCATCGGCTATGAACTTGGAAGAATGTTGGGAACTGGTAAATCTCGCCGAGCAGAAACAGCTCAACTGCATGATTCTTGAAAACTGCTGCTACGACTGGTTCGAAATGCGAACGCTGAACATGGCGCAACATGGTGTATTCGGAGAGATAATACGTGCACAAGGAGCATACATCCACAATCTCGACGAGTTCTGGGACTATTATTGGAAAAACCCTAACGGTTCCGACCCCGAACAATTAGGATGGCGACTAAAATACAATCGCGAAAATCGTGGCGACATATACGCTACGCATGGCTTAGGACCAGTAGCGCAGGCACTCGACATTCATCGTGGCGACCGCATGGCACTACTCGTGGCAATGGATACGAAGAGCGTACACGGAAAGGAGTTGGTGGAGGCGAAAACGGGTAAGCCGTGCAACGACTTCCGCAACGGCGACCACACAACAACACTTATCCGCACCGCAAATCAAAAGGTTATAGAGCTGCAACACGACGTGATGAACCCTCAACCCTACAATCGACTCTATCAGCTAACTGGCTCACGTGGCTTCGCCAACAAATACCCCATCGAAGGATACGCTTTGGACAGCAAGCAGCTCACTGCAAGCGGTGTGCAACCACAGGTGGACAACCTCTCTACACATAGCTTCATGCCAGAAGCCGAAAGAAAAGCACTCGAAGAGAAGTACGAACACCCAATTCTGAAGAAGTTCGGTAAACTGGCAAAAGAGGTTGGAGGACATGGCGGCATGGACTTCATTATGACTGCACGTCTCGTCTACTGCCTGCAAAACGGACTGCCGCTCGACATGGACGTGTACGACCTGGCTGAGTGGTGCGCCATCGCCGAACTCAGCGCATTGTCAATGGACAACGACTGCGCTCCAGTCACCTTCCCCGACTTCACTCGCGGACTATGGAACAAGTACCAAGGCTACCGCCACGCTTATGCTTCGCCTGAGGAAGAGGCAGCAGCAGAAGCTATCGCCCAAGCCTTCACAAAGGCATCTAAAGAAGCAACAGCTAAGTTGAAGCTATGGCAGCTCTACGACAATGTGCAGAATGCCAAGAGCGATGCAATGAAGCAGAAGGCACAAACAGCCCTCAACAAAGCTATAGCCAAGGCAAGAGCAATCGTAGCCAAACAACTGTAACACCCCTCAACACCCCTTCACCTCTTCACCTCTTTTTACCCGAATAACAATACTTAATCCATCGCCTGCTATATGATAACTCTTCCCGAAAGTTTCTGGATTTTATTCGTGATAATAATCTTCTGCCTTATAATAAAGGAGGCGAAGAATGGTGTCTCGCATTCTTTAAATCCAGAAAAAGCTAAACAAGAACTCGAAGACGCCAAGGAATCACTTGCGTTTACAAGGCATAAATCATGGCTTATACGTGTTGCCGACCGCGAATCGCGACGTATGGAGAAGCGCCTTGAATATCTGTACCGTCTACGCAAAAAGGCTGTAAAACGCTTTGGTGAGGATTCTGAACAAGTAGTACGTATAGACAAATGGTTAATGGAGGTGCGGCGATACATGCTTGAATTTTCAAGGGTATCGACAAATGCTTACAAATTAGGGACTGGGATTTGAATGTATCTCGAATATTTTTCGTATATTTGCGGTATAACCAATTAATTCGTCTGCAATATGTTAGCAATACTTATTTTCAGCTGGATAGTATCAGTTCTTTTTGTAGTCTTTGCCGAAAGAAATAACGGCTATTCTTCATCGTTGAGTCACGATGAAAAAATAAAAAGAATGAGAGAAAAAAGACGCAAATTAGAACAAGAAATGGCTGCCAGGGCTGCAAAGCGAAAAGAAGAACACCGTATATGGATGGAGCTTATGGGCTTTGCAAAAGAAGAAAAAAAAAGAAACTGATAAAGACAAACTATAATATCGTATTTTTCAGGTCTTATATAAACAACATCCTTATTATGAAAAGGTTCGAAATGAACGAATTGAAAGCAAAGATAAAGTCTCTTGCTGAGCGTAACCGTTTAGCAACAACCGACGAAGAGCGTGCTGCCGTAGCTGCAGAGATGAACACTCTAAGGAGTGAGAACGAACAGGCTTTCACCGAAGCTTTGGAAGCTCTTATTAAAATTACAGCAGATGCCGTGCAGGAGCTGCACTGCAGAAACATTAAAAACAACTAACAAAGCGTCCGAGCTACCGTCCGAGTCTCCGCAACGCCCATAAACTACAAATGGTCGAAGTCCCTTTGTATAAAGGAATTTCGACCATTTGTAGTTGCGGAGGCAGGATTTAAAAGCACTCTACCACCATCTGTAACTTGCTGATTATCAATGGTTATTTATTTCAAATATCTCCTTTTTGCACCAAATTTGGCGCAGAACTGGCGCAAGACACAACATCCCAAATCGTTGATTATGAACGGCTTATGTTACATAATTTAACTATTTTAAGATTTGTAAGGTCTACTTTTGGCTCATGGTTCCTCAATGTATTGAGGATTTTTGGGCACAAATTAACCTATACATGTTGTTCAACCAACACGACTTTACCGCCACTCTTTGCATAAGCCTCACAAGTCAGGATTATTTTTGAAACACTATAAGCGAAATTGTGCTCATTACATCGTAGCACTATGTAGCTTATTTGATATTCAGCACATTACGTAACTTTTATGTCGCAAAAAAATGTAGCCTACTTGTAGCGTCTTGTAGCGCAGTGTAGCGTTATATCCAATTATTTATGCAAAGTTAGTATAAAACTATTAGAAAGAAGATTATTTCCTTTGGTTTAACACTAACTTTGCACCATTAATTAATGTCAGAGGCTACAAACGAAGTTTCTTACTTTTTCTTGGTATTCTTCTTCTGTCATACCTCCGGTCTCTATCATTGAGTCAAGCACATCGCCAAGTTCGTCAAATGCTATATCATGATGATACTCTTTGGTCGTACCATCCTTCTCACCATAGATACGATAGTAGTCTGAGCCTTCATCCAAAGCAATATATAACATGCCTTGAAATTGAAATCCATTCACTTGCATAACAAGTGCCGCCATGGTGAAGTCTTCGCCATTGACCTTCTTGACAACTTGGGTAGCGTGCATCTTTGAGATGCCCCAACTGTTGATAACGTCTATCGGCGTTGTATGCAGCAATTGGGAGAAGATAGTGTTAACAACACATCTTATATGTTCTTTGTCTAATGTATTCATATAATATTGTTCTTATTTACAATACTCTGTTAATTCTTATGTAATCGATTGAAAATGAGAGAGTTAATTAAC
>OGLB01000404.1_pt1 | contig 24218 bp, 27 predicted proteins | sample 1572551 | NCBI WGS metagenome assembly OGLB01 (sample SAMEA2582003, study PRJEB24529) | metagenome | biome: Human gut stool | place: China | collected 2011
CGTTGTCAGTGTCCAGTGAGTAGTTTTTAAAGCGGATGACCTCCTGACCGAGCCAGCCGTTTATTTCCCGAATCCTGTCCTGTAACGGGATAAGCTCATTGCGGACAAAGACCTTTGCCACTTTCTCAATATCACCCAGCGATCCGACGTTCTCCGGCTTGCCGCCCATCAACTGAAAGGGGATGCGGTGTGCGTCCAGCAGGTCAGCGGCGCTGGCTTTTTTGATATTAAAAAAATCGTCCTTCGTTGCCACTTCACTGAGCGGGATAATTTTAATGCCGTCGGCTTTCCCCTGCGGGGCATAGAGAAACAGGTTTTTAAAGTTGTTGCGGCCTTTCGACTTCACCATGTTTTCGCGGAGCATTTCGATATCGTTGCGATCCTGCACGGCATCAGTGACGTACATGATGTATCCGGCATGTGCGCCGTTTTCGTAATACTTGCGGCGGAACAGCGTGGCTGACTCATTCAGCCAGGCAGAGTTAAGGGCGCTGAGATATTCCGGCAGACCGTACAGCTCCTGATTAATATCCGGCTCCAGCAGGTGAAACACGGAGCCGGGCGCGAAAGGTGTCGGCTCATGGAAGGACGGCACCCACCAGTAAACATCCTCTTCCACGCCACGGCGGGTATATTTTGCCGGTGAGGTTTCCAGTCTGATGACCTTACCGGTGGTGCTGTAACGCTTTTCCAGAAACGCATTACCGAACACCAGAAAATCCAGCACAAAGCGGCTGAAATCCTGCTGGGAAAGCCACGGATGCGGGATAAATGTCGAGGCCAGAATATTGCGTTTGACGTAAATCGGTGAGCTGTGATGCACGGCAGCACGCAGGCTTTTTGCCAGACCGGTAAAGCTGACCGGTGGCTCATACCATCTGCCGTTACTGATGCACTCGACGTAATCCAGAATATCACGGCGGTCGAGTACCGGCACCGGCTCACCAAAGGTGAATGCCTCCATTTTCGGGGCGCTGGCGGTCATTTTTTTTGCCGCAGGTTGCGGTGTTTTCCCTTTTTTCTTGCTCATCAGTAAAACTCCAGAATGGTGGATGTCAGCGGGGTGCTGATACCGGCGGTGAGTGGCTCATTTAACAGGGCGTGCATGGTCGCCCAGGCGAGGTCGGCGTGGCTGGCTTCCTCGCTGCGGCTGGCCTCATAGGTGGCACTGCGTCCGCTGCTGGTCATGGTCTTGCGGATAGCCATAAACGAGCTGGTGATGTCGGTGGCGCTGACGTCATATTCCAGACAGCCACGGCGGATAACGTCTTTTGCCTTGAGCACCATTGCGGTTTTCATTTCCGGCGTGTAGCGGATATCACGCGCGGCGGGATAGAACGAGCGCACGAGCTGGAACACGCCGACACCGAGGCCGGTGGCATCAATACCGATGTATTCGACGTTGTATTTTTCGGTGAGTTTGCGGATGGATTCCGCCTGAGTGGCAAAGTCCATGCCTTTCCACTGGTGACGCTCAAGTATTCTGAATTTGCCACCGGCCACCACCGGCGGTGCCAGCACCACGCATCCGGCGCTGTCGCCACGGTGTGACGGGTCGTAACCAATCCATACAGGGCGGGAGCCGAACGGATTGGCGGCAAACGGCGCATAGTCTTCCCATTCTTCCAGCGTGTCGACCATGCAGCGTTGCAGCTCCTCGAACGGGAACACCGACGCCTTGTCGTCAACAAATTCACACATGAACAGGTTTTTAAAATCGTCGGCGCTGTTTTCGCGTTTAAGCTGCTCAATGTCGAACAGCGTGCAGCCACCTTTCAGGGCGTCCTCAATGGTGACAATCTGCCGCCACTGGCCGTCCGCACAGAGAAGACCTCCGGCAAGTGCGTTATGACTGACGTCGATTTCCACGCGTTCGGCGGCGCTGGCGCGTCCCCGGTTGAACAGTTCACCCGACCAGAACGGGTAGGCGTCGTGCGCCAGCGTGGACGGGGTGGAGAAATAGGTCGAGCGCAGGTGACTCTGTGAGGCCATACCTGATGCCACCTTACGCAGTACCTGAAAATTCGGGATCCAGAAAATCTCGTCGACGTACAGGTCGCCGTTATGGCTCTGCGCGGTGTTGGAGTTGGTGCCGAGAAAAATCAGTTTTGCGCCGTTATTGCCCAGGACAATCGGGTCACCGGTCAGGTCAACGTCAACCAGACGGGCAAAGGCGATGATGTATTCACGGAATACATACGCCTGCGTTTTACTGGCCGACAGAAAAATCTGGTTATGACCGGTTTTCAGGGCACGCAGCAGCGCCTCGCGGGAAAAATAAAACGTCGCGCCAATCTGGCGGGATTTCAGGATATCTCGGATGCGGTGCTCAAGCCCGGCGCGATACCAGTGCAACTGATATTCGAAAGACTGCTCAAAGAAAATCTGCTCCAGCTTTTCGATGGCCTCGTCACTGAAAAAATTCTTTTTCGGTTTGTGCCGCCCGCCTTTGTTGCGGTTAGCGACGTTCGGATTAAGGTCTGCCTCGTTGCCGGTCTGACTGTAACGGTTAACCCGTGCCAGTCGTTCAATCTGGCGTCCCAGCAGGTCAATTTCCTTGAAGTCACCGCCGGTTTTCTGCGGTTTGATGATGAGCTGGGTCAGCCGCGCTTCCAGACTCATTTCGACACGGCTGATGGGGGCAACGCTGTCCCAGCCGTCGCGCTGTTTCCAGCTCTGCACCGTCGGGCGTTTCATCTGCAACATGGCGGCAATCTGCGGCACGGAAAACCCCTGCCAGTACAGCAGCGCCGCCTGACGACGCGGGTCGTGTAAAAGAGTGGTGTCTGTGGTGATGGTCATGAATACCTCGCCGTGATGAATACACGGCAAGGCTACTGAGTCGCGCCCCGCGATTCGCTAAGGTGCTGTTGTGTCAGTGATAAGCCATCCGGGACTGATGGCGGAGGATGCGCATCGTCGGGAAACTGATGCCGACATGTGACTCCTCTAATCACTATTCAGGACTCCTGACAATGGCAAAAAAAGTCTCAAAATTCTTTCGTATCGGCGTTGAGGGTGACACCTGTGACGGGCGTGTCATCAGTGCGCAGGATATTCAGGAAATGGCCGAAACCTTTGACCCGAGAGTCTATGGTTGCCGCATTAACCTGGAACATCTGCGCGGCATCCTGCCAGACGGTATTTTTAAGCGTTATGGCGATGTGGTCGAACTGAAGGCCGAAAAGATTGACGACGATTCGGCGCTGAAAGGCAAATGGGCGCTGTTTGCGAAAATCACCCCGACCGATGACCTTATCGCGATGAACAAGGCCGCGCAGAAGGTATACACATCAATGGAAATTCAGCCGAACTTTGCCAATACCGGCAAATGTTATCTGGTGGGGCTGGCCGTCACCGATGACCCGGCAAGCCTCGGCACGGAATACCTGGAATTCTGCCGCACCGCAAAACACAACCCCCTGAACCGCTTCAAATTAAGCCCTGAAAACCTGATTTCAGTGGCAACGCCCGTTGAGCTGGAATTTGAAGACCTGCCTGAAACCGTGTTCACCGCCCTGACCGAAAAGGTGAAATCCATTTTTGGCCGCAAACAGGCCAGCGATGACGCCCGTCTGAATGACGTGCATGAAGCGGTGACCGCTGTTGCTGAACATGTGCAGGAAAAACTGAGCGCCACTGAGCAGCGCCTCGCTGAGATGGAAACTGCCTTTTCCGCTCTTAAGCAGGAGGTGACTGACAGGGCGGATGAAACCAGCCAGGCATTCACCCGCCTGAAAAACAGTCTCGACAACACCGAAAGTCTGACCCAGCAGCGCCGCAGCAAGGCCACCGGTGGTGGCGGTGACGCCCTGATGACGAACTGCTGACCGGCGTCAGTCAGTCCGGGAAAACCTTCACGATTAACCCTTAATTTCAGGAAAAACTATGCGCCAGGAAACCCGCTTTAAATTTAATGCCTACCTGTCCCGTGTTGCCGAACTGAACGGCATCGACGCCGGTGATGTGTCGAAAAAATTCACCGTTGAACCGTCGGTCACCCAGACCTTGATGAACACCATGCAGGAGTCCTCTGATTTTCTGACCCGCATCAACATTGTGCCGGTCAGCGAAATGAAAGGGGAAAAAATTGGTATCGGTGTCACTGGCTCCATCGCCAGCACCACCGACACCGCCGGTGGCACCGAGCGTCAGCCAAAGGACTTCTCGAAGCTGGCGTCAAACAAGTACGAATGCGACCAGATTAATTTCGATTTTTATATCCGCTACAAAACGCTGGACCTGTGGGCGCGTTATCAGGATTTCCAGCTCCGTATCCGTAACGCCATTATCAAACGCCAGTCCCTTGATTTCATCATGGCCGGTTTTAACGGCGTGAAGCGTGCCGAAACCTCTGACCGCAGCAGCAATCCGATGCTGCAGGATGTGGCGGTCGGCTGGCTGCAGAAATACCGCAATGAAGCCCCGGCGCGCGTGATGAGCAAGGTCACTGACGAGGAAGTCCGCACCACCTCTGAGGTTATCCGCGTGGGCAAGGGCGGTGATTATGCCAGCCTTGATGCACTGGTGATGGATGCGACCAACAACCTGATTGAGCCGTGGTATCAGGAAGACCCTGACCTTGTGGTGATTGTGGGACGTCAGCTACTGGCGGACAAGTATTTTCCCATCGTCAACAAGGAGCAGGACAACAGCGAAATGCTGGCCGCTGACGTCATCATCAGCCAGAAACGCATCGGCAACCTGCCAGCGGTACGCGTCCCGTACTTCCCGGCGGATGCGATGCTCATCACGAAGCTGGAAAACCTGTCCATCTACTACATGGATGACAGCCATCGCCGCGTGATTGAGGAAAACCCGAAACTCGACCGCGTGGAGAACTACGAGTCAATGAACATTGATTACGTGGTGGAGGACTACGCCGCCGGTTGTCTGGTGGAAAAAATTAAGGTCGGTGATTTCTCCACACCGGCTAAAGCGACCGCAGAGCCGGGAGCGTAACCGATGACGAGTCCCGCACAGCGCCACATGATGCGGGTTTCGGCAGCGATGACCGCGCAGCGGGAAGCCGCCCCGCTGCGACATGCAACTGTCTATGAGCAGATGCTGGTCAAGCTGGCCGCAGACCAGCGCACACTGAAAGCGATTTATTCAAAAGAGCTGAAGGCCGCGAAAAAACGCGAACTGCTGCCGTTCTGGTTGCCGTGGGTGAACGGCGTGCTGGAGCAGGGCAAAGGTGCACAGGATGACATTCTGATGACGGTCATGCTGTGGCGTCTGGATACCGGCGATATTGCCGGTGCGCTGGAGATTGCCCGTTATGCCCTGAAGTATGGTCTGACCATGCCGGGTAAACACCGCCGCACCCCGCCGTACATGTTCACCGAGGAGGTGGCGCTCGCGGCCATGCGCGCTCACGCTGCCGGTGAGTCTGTGGATCCCCGCCTGCTGACGGACACACTTGAACTGACTGCCACGGCAGACATGCCTGATGAAGTGCGCGCAAAGCTGCACAAAATCACCGGTCTGTTTCTGCGTGACGGTGGTGATGCCGCCGGTGCGCTGGCTCACCTGCAACGTGCGACACAGCTCGACTGTCAGGCAGGCGTCAAAAAAGAGATTGAACGACTGGAGCGGGAGCTGAAACCGAAGCCGGAGCCGCAGCCCAAAGCGGCCACCCGTACCCCGCGTAAGACCCGGAGCGTGACACCGGCAAAACGTGGACGCCCGAAAAAGAAAGCCAGTTAACAACCGAATGCGCCCCGCGCCAGGGCGGCACGCCGGTCAGTGAGGGGGAATCACCTGACGCTGTACCGGCGTCCACCGCCCGACTTTTCAGAGGTAGTCATGATGACGCTGATTATTCCGCGAAAGGAGGCTCCCGTGTCCGGTGAGGGTACGGTGGTCATCCCGCAACCGGCAGGCGACGAGCCGGTGATTAAAAACACGTTCTTTTTTCCCGATATCGACCCGAAGCGCGTCCGGGAACGTATGCGCCTTGAGCAGACCGTCGCCCCCGCCCGTCTGCGTGAGGCCATCAAGTCAGGCATGGCGGAGACGAATGCGGAGCTGTACGAGTACCGCGAACAGAAAATTGCCGCCGGTTTTACGCGTCTGGCTGACGTCCCGGCGGACGATATCGACGGTGAAAGCATCAGGGTTTTTTACTACGAGCGCGCCGTGTGTGCGATGGCGACCGCGTCGCTTTATGAGCGTTATCGCGGCGTGGATGCCAGTGCGAAAGGCGACAAGAAGGCCGACAGCATTGACAGCACCATTGATGAGCTGTGGCGGGATATGCGCTGGGCGGTGGCGCGTATCCAGGACAAGCCGCGCTGCATCGTGAGTCAAATCTGATGAAGACCTTTGCGCTACAGGGCGACACGCTCGACGCCATTTGTGTCCGGTATTACGGGCGCACTGAGGGCGTGGTCGAGGCTGTGCTCGCCACAAATCCGGGACTGGCTGAACTGGGGGCGGTGCTGCCACATGGCACCGCCGTCGAACTGCCCGACGTTCAGACCGCGCCCGTGGCTGAAACTGTCAATCTGTGGGAGTAACGCATGACAGCAGAAGAAAAAAGCGTCCTGTCGCTTTTCATGATTGGGGTGCTGATTGTTGTCGGCAAGGTGCTTGCCGGTGGTGAACCCATCACCCCGCGTCTGTTTATCGGGCGCATGTTGCTCGGTGGTTTTGTCTCGATGGTTGCCGGTGTTGTTCTGGTGCAGTTTCCTGACCTGTCACTGCCTGCGGTGTGCGGCATCGGCTCCATGCTGGGTATCGCCGGTTATCAGGTGATTGAGATTGCCATTCAGCGCCGCTTTAAGGGCAGGGGGAAACCGTAATGCCGGTAATTAACACGCATCAGAATATCGCCGCCTTTCTCGACATGCTGGCCGTGTCCGAAGGGACGGCGAATCACCCGCTGACGAAAAACCGGGGCTATGACGTGATAGTCACCGGACTGGACGGAAAGCCGGAAATATTCACCGACTACAGTGACCACCCGTTCGCGCATGGCCGACCGGCGAAGGTGTTTAACCGTCGCGGTGAAAAATCCACGGCTTCCGGTCGCTATCAGCAGCTTTACCTGTTCTGGCCGCACTACCGCAAACAGCTTGCCCTGCCGGATTTCAGTCCGTTGTCACAGGACAGACTTGCCATTCAGTTGATCCGCGAACGCGGTGCACTGGATGACATCCGGGAGGGACGCATTGAGCGCGCCATTTCACGCTGTCGCAATATCTGGGCGTCCCTGCCGGGAGCCGGTTACGGTCAGCGTGAGCATTCACTGGAAAAACTGGTCACCGTCTGGCGTACCGCTGGCGGCGTACCGGCTTAAACGGAGTAAACACCATGAAGAAATTATCCCTTTCACTGATGCTGAACGTGTCGCTGGCGCTGATGCTGGCACTGTCCCTGATTTACCCGCAGAGCGTGGCCGTCAATTTTGTCGCCGCCTGGGCGATTCTGGCGACAGTTATCTGTGTGGTTGCCGGTGGTGTCGGCGTGTATGCCACTGAGTATGTACTTGAACGCTACGGGCGGGAGCTTCCGCCGGAATCGCTGGCCGTGAAGATTGTCACGTCGCTGTATTTGCAGCCGGTGACGTGGTGCAGACGGGCGATGGGTCTGGTGGTGATGGTGGCGACGTTTATCTCGCTGGTCGCTGCCGGGTGGATTTTTACCGCGCTGATTTATCTCGTGGCGGCGCTGTTATTCCGGCTGATACGTACGGCCTGTCGTCAGCGTTTTGAGGGGCGGGAACCATGTCAAAGCTGATGATTGTGCTGGTCGTGTTGTTATCGCTGGCGGTGGCCGGTCTGTTTCTGGTGAAACACAAAAATGCCAGTCTGCGCGCCTCGCTGGACAGGGCGAATAACGTCGCCAGTGAACAGCAGACGACCATCACCATGCTTAAAAATCAGCTTCATGTTGCGCTCACCAGGGCAGACAAAAACGAGCTGGCGCAGGTGGCACTGCGTCAGGAACTGGAGAACGCCGCGAAGCGTGAAGCACAGCGCGAGAAAACCATCACGAGGTTACTTAATGAAAACGAAGATTTTCGCCGCTGGTACGGCGCTGACCTGCCTGATGCTGTGCGCCGGTTGCACCAGCGCCCGGCCTGCACCGACGCCAGTGATTGTCCACAACGCCTGCCCGAAAGTGAGTCTTTGCCCGATGCCGGGCAGTGACCCGGAGACGAACGGCGATTTAAGTGCCGATATCCGGCAGCTTGAGAACGCGCTGGCACGTTGTGCCAGCCAGGTAAAAATGATTAAACACTGTCAGGACGAAAACGATGCTCAAACCCGACAGCCTGCGCAGGGCGCTGACTGATGCCGTCACGGTGCTGAAAACCAGTCCCGAGATGCTGCGGATATTCGTGGATAACGGGAGTATTGCCTCCACACTAGCGACGTCGCTGTCATTCGAAAAGCGTTACACGCTCAATGTCATTGTGACCGACTTTACCGGTGAGTTTGACCTGCTTATTGTGCCGGTGCTGGCGTGGCTGCGGGAAAATCAGCCCGACATCATGACCACCGACGAAGGCCAGAAAAAGGGCTTCACGTTTTATGCAGACATCAACAATGACAGCAGCTTTGATATCAGCATCAGCCTGATGCTGACCGAGCGCACGCTGGTCAGTGAGGTGGACGGCGCGCTGCATGTGAAGAATATCCCGGAACCTCTGCCGCCGGAGCCGGTCACCCGCCCGATGGAGCTGTATATCAATGGCGAACTGGTGAGCAAGTGGGATGAATGAGTTTAAGCGTTTTGAAGACCGGCTGACCGGACTGATTGAATCGCTGTCACCGTCAGGGCGTCGGCGACTGAGTGCCGAACTGGCGAAACGTCTGCGGCAGAGTCAGCAGCGTCGGGTGATGGCTCAGAAAGCCCCGGACGGCACACCCTACGCGCCACGTCAGCAGCAGAGCGCCAGAAAAAAGACCGGTCGCGTTAAGCGAAAAATGTTTGCGAAACTTATCACCAGTCGTTTTTTGCATATCCGCGCCAGCCCGGAACAGGCATCAATGGAATTTTACGGCGGGAAGTCACCGAAAATCGCCAGCGTGCATCAGTTTGGGCTGTCGGAAGAAACCCGGAAAGACGGTAAGAAAATTGATTATCCGGCGCGTCCTCTGCTCGGCTTTACCGGTGAGGATGTGCAGATGATTGAAGAGATTATCCTGGCTCACCTGAATCGTTAGCTTTAATCATCTGAGAATATAAGATAGAAATCAATTGATTAGCATAATTTATTTTGAATTTTCATGTTAATAAATAAAAGGCCAGTTATTGGCCTTTTATCATTACTTTCCATTTTTTAATGAATTGATTAACGATGCTATTTGCTCAATGCCATCAAATGTAGATGGTATCTTATCATCGGATAGCATGATGTTTGAAAATACTACGTCTTCGAATTTTGAAAGCGCTTCCGGATTGTTTTTCCTTATCTCTGAGGAATAGTCGCTATAACTCTGAACGAACTGACAAAGGCTCTTTCTGAGTTCTATTTGCATAATCTGAGTTCGTAACGATATATGATTTAGCAGTACAACTCTAAAGTAATACATGAAAATCAATGTAACTGATGCAAAAGGTAGTGCTGACATAAAATATGTGGCAGCATTTGTCGTTTCGAGAGCTGGTAATTTATGCATTCCATAGTATATCAGCGGGGAGGGAATGATTATAGCCAAGATGATAAGAATTATTCTTGATAGCATGATTTCACTTTCTTTCTTTTTGCCAAGTGAATTAAAGCCTTCAAACAATCCAACAAAATTAAATGCGACTTCATACCCTTTTAATGACTCTTTGATTGACTCTATTTTGGCATGTTGCTCCTTTAAGAAGGAGTCGCACTTTTCGAAAAATTGACGCCCTTCGTTTAAACTATCAATGTATTTTTTATATGTGTCAACATTGCTGGAGCTTAAAACTTCTTTAACCATTGCTAATGGCAGTTCTCTAAGAGAAAAGTCTATCTGTGCTCTGCTCCGCTCATCGAATTCATTATAGTTATACAGAGCAAAATCCTTGATGGTTCTTAGTGGTGAAAAGTGAGACTCTATTTCCGGAGAGAGAATGCTTGGTTCAATGATAAATCTAAAAAAGCAAGTGAATATAAGGTTGATGCTGTTGTTATCTTCTCCCTTTTCTCTTAAGAAACTTTTAAAGGTGTCGCCAATCATAGCAATGTTGTACTGGGATTTTTTGTCCCAATCTTCAGGGTTTTCGGAAATGAAGTTTATTGCTTGAGCAATTATTTTGTTTCTGTTTGATTCAAAGTTTGTGCTGGGAGTCAGCGTGTTCAAAAAGACCAGATAATCTTTGAACAATTCTTTCATTGTTTCTGACGAGAAAAAGTAAGTACTCATAATGGATTTTGTTGTCCCTTGTTGTTCTGTGCACCAGAAATCGTGGTGTGATTTACTTCGAGATTGTACAGAATCATTATTATCGAATGAATGCACAATACAATGAAATTCTTCGCTTTATACGCAATATGATTCGCACTGGCATTATCGTCGAAACCGACCTTAATGCCGGTCGCTGCCGTGTGCAGACCGGCGGCATGTGCACCGACTGGCTTCAGTGGCTGACCCATCGCGCCGGTCGTTCGCGCACATGGTGGGCACCTTCCGTGGGGGAACAGGTGCTGATTCTGGCCGTGGGCGGTGAACTCGACACGGCGTTCGTTCTGCCGGGGATTTATTCCGGCGATAACCCCGCGCCGTCGGCGTCGGCGGATGCCCTGCATATCCGTTTTCCTGACGGGGCGGTGATTGAGTATGAACCTGAAACCAGTGCACTCACGGTAAGCGGAATTAAAACGGCCAGCGTGACGGCTTCTGATTCTGTTACTGCCACGGTGCCGGTGGTCATGGTGAAAGCATCAACCCGCGTCACCCTGGACACACCGGAGGTGGTCTGCACCAACAAGCTGATTACCGGCACGCTGGAAGTGCAGAAGGGCGGGACGATGCGCGGCAACATTGAACACACCGGCGGTGAACTTTCATCAAACGGGAAGGTACTGCATACCCATAAACACCCCGGCGACAGCGGCGGCAAAACCGGGAGTCCTCTATGACAGCGCGTTATCTCGGAATGAATCGCAGTGATGGCCTGACGGTCACTGACTTTGAGCATATCAGCCAGAGTATCGGCGATATCCTGCGCACACCGGTCGGCTCGCGGGTGATGCGTCGTGATTACGGCTCGTTGCTGGCGTCAATGATTGACCAGCCGCAGACCCCGGCGCTTGAGTTGCAGATTAAGGTCGCCTGTTACATGGCGGTGCTGAAATGGGAACCCCGCGTCACCCTGTCATCCGTCACCACGGCGCGCAGTTTTGACGGGCGAATGACAGTTACGTTAACCGGCCAGCACAACGACACCGGCCAGCCACTTTCGTTAACCATCCCTGTGAGTTGAAACCATGCCGATTATCGACCTGAACCAGCTACCTGCACCGGATGTGGTCGAGGAGCTGGACTTTGAAACCATTCTTGCCGAACGCAAGGCGACACTGATTTCCCTTTACCCGGAAGACCAGCAGGAGGCGGTCGCCCGTACCCTGACGCTGGAATCCGAACCTCTCGTCAAACTGCTGGAGGAAAATGCTTATCGTGAGCTTATCTGGCGTCAGCGTGTGAATGAGGCCGCACGGGCGGTGATGCTGGCCTGTGCTGCCGGTAATGACCTTGATGTGATTGGTGCCAATTACAACACCACGCGCCTGATTATCACCCCGGCAGATGATTCGACCCTCCCGCCGACACCGGCCGTGATGGAATCTGACACCGATTATCGTCTGCGTATTCAGCAGGCGTTTGAAGGTTTAAGCGTCGCCGGGTCGGTGGGTGCCTATCAGTATCATGGTCGCAGTGCTGACGGGCGTGTCGCGGATATCTCTGTCACCAGTCCGTCTCCGGCCTGCGTCACCATCTCTGTGCTGTCACGTGAGAATAACGGTGTCGCATCCGAAGACCTGCTGGCGGTGGTGCGTAACGCCCTGAATGGCGAGGACGTCAGGCCGGTGGCCGACCGCGTGACCGTGCAGTCTGCCGCCATCGTTGAATACCAGATAAACGCCACGCTTTACCTTTACCCTGGTCCCGAAAGCGAACCCATACGCGCTGCCGCCGTGAAAAAACTGGAAGCGTACATCACGGCACAGCACCGGCTGGGGCGCGACATCCGTCTGTCTGCCATTTATGCCGCTTTGCATGTGGAGGGCGTGCAGCGTGTCGAGCTGGCGGCACCACTAGCCGACATCGTGCTCAACAGTACGCAGGCGTCTTTCTGTACCGAATACCGCGTCGTGACCGGAGGCTCGGATGAGTGATTCGCGACTGCTGCCGACCGGCTCATCACCGCTTGAAGTCGCCGCCGCAAAAGCCTGTGCGGAAATTGAAAAAACGCCGGTCAGTATTCGTGAGCTGTGGAACCCGGATACCTGTCCGGCAAATCTGCTTCCGTGGCTGGCGTGGGCGTTTTCGGTCGACAGGTGGGATGAAAAGTGGCCGGAAGCGACAAAACGCGCCGTTATCCGCGATGCCTATTTCATCCACTGTCATAAGGGCACTATAGGTGCAATCCGGCGTGTGGTGGAGCCGCTCGGCTATCTCATCAACGTGACGGAGTGGTGGGAAACCAGTGACCCGCCCGGCACCTTCCGGCTTGATATTGGTGTACTGGAAAGTGGCATCACAGAGGCAATGTATCAGGAAATGGAACGGCTTATTGCTGATGCCAAACCTGCAAGCCGTCATCTTATTGGCCTGAACATTACCCGGGACATTCCCGGCTACCTGTTCGCCGGTGGTGTGGCTTACGACGGCGATGTAATTACGGTTTACCCCGGATAAGTGAGGAATAATGAGCACAAAATTCAAAACCGTTATCACCACTGCCGGTGCAGCAAAGCTGGCAGCGGCAACCGCACCGGGAGGGCGGAAGGTCAACATTACCACGATGGCCGTCGGGGATGGCGGTGGTAAATTGCCTGTCCCGGATGCCGGACAGACCGGGCTTATCCACGAAGTCTGGCGACATACGCTGAACAAAATCAGCCAGGACAAACGAAACAGTAATTATATTATCGCAGAGCTGGTTATTCCGCCGGAGGTGGGCGGTTTCTGGATGCGTGAGCTTGGCCTGTACGATGATGCGGGAACGTTAATTGCCGTGGCGAACATGGCCGAAAGTTATAAACCAGCTCTTGCCGAAGGCTCAGGGCGTTCGCAGACCTGTCGCATGGTCATCATCGTCAGCAGTGTGGCCTCGGTGGAGCTGACCATTGACACCACAACGGTGATGGCGACACAGGATTACGTTGATGACAAAATTGCAGAGCACGAACAGTCACGACGTCACCCGGACGCCTCGCTGACCGCAAAAGGTTTTACTCAGTTAAGCAGTGCGACCAACAGCACGTCTGAAACACTGGCCGCAACGCCGAAAGCGGTAAAGGCCGCCTATGACCTTGCTAACGGGAAATATACCGCACAGGACGCTACCATAGCGCGAAAAGGTCTTGTCCAGCTCAGTAGTGCCACCAACAGCACGTCTGAAACGCTCGCCGCAACGCCGAAAGCGGTAAAGGCAGCATATGACCTTGCTAACGGGAAATACACTGCACAGGACGCCACCACCGCGCGAAAAGGCCTTGTTCAGCTTAGTAGCGCCACCAACAGCGATTCTGAAACGCTTGCGGCAACACCAAAGGCGGTAAAGGCCGCGTATGACCTTGCTAACGGGAAATATACCGCACAGGATGCCACCACGGCGCGAAAAGGTCTTGTCCAGCTCAGTAGCGCCACCAACAGTGATTCTGAAACGCTGGCCGCAACACCAAAAGCGGTGAAGTCTGCCAATGACAATGCTGAAAAACGTCTTCAGAAAGATAAGAACGGTGCGGATATTCCTGATAAAGAACGCTTCCTGAGTAACATTAATGTTTACAGCAAAGGTGAAGTGGATAAGAAAAAGGGAATGCGAAAGTATTCGTTTGCAGCCCCTGCAAATGTCGTTGCCGGGAAGTGGTATCCCGTTATCTTTCGCCGTGCTGCCAGCCTTTCAGGAGAAATGGCATCCCGCGTCGTTATTTCCACTGGTTGTTATAACGGCGATTATGTAATGAATAACTGCGAGTTTAATGGCATGGTTATGCCCGGAGGATGGACTGATCGCGGTTCATATGCGGCAGGCTATTTCTGGACGTATCAGACCAATGAGCGTTCAATCCATTCCATTGTTACAAGCCTGAAAGATGATGATGTATGTAGTGTTTTTTATGTTGAAGCCAGAGCTTTCCCTGTGCAAATTCTTGCAGAGGAAGGGCTAACGGTTATTGTTCCGACAGAGGATTATGTCGTCGGTCAAACGACATATAAGTGGGGGGCAACTAATCCTGCTACAGAAAGCACGAACGCACAGGCTATTCTGGATTTTAAAAATGGGCGTGGTTATTACTGCTCACATCCATTTATTTCCAGCCTTTCGGGAAATGCTGCAACAGCAACGAAGTTAGCGAACGCAAGAAATATTAATGGTGTCAGATTTGATGGCTCTGCTGATATAAATATTAATACACTGGTATCCAGAAACCGTGTTACTGCATTAGGTGGGAGCGTAAAGGGGACACCAGGTATTCAGATGTATGAGGCATACAACAATGGCTACCCAACAGCCTATGGTAATGTGCTTCATCTCACTGGCGTAACCGCAGTAGGAGAGGGTGAGTTACTTATTGGCTGGAGTGGAACCAGCGGTGCTCATGCTCCGGCATATATTCGCTCCCGACGAGATACCACAGATGCTAACTGGTCTGGATGGGCGCAACTATATACAACTGCTCATAAGCCCTCAGCGGGAGATGTTGGTGCATACACCAAAGCTGAGTCAGATTCACGTTATGTGAGAGACATGCGGCTGGGCGGTGCATCTACATATAAACCAGCAAATAATGGTACTACATGGACGCATCAGGCTCCGTCAGGTTGCGTATATACCGGCATTATTGTTCAGGATACCGGCTCAAACTCTGCCGATAACATTGGTGGTGTATATTACAGACCGGTTCAGAAATACATTAACGGGACATGGTATAACGTGGCGCAGGTATAATTTATGCAGCATTTAAAAAATATTACGGCGGGTAATCCAAGAACGGTTGAACAATATCAATTGACAAAGGACTTTGATGTTGTCTGGTTTTTTTCAGAAGATGGTAAGAACTGGTACGAAGAACAAAAGTATTTTGCTGATGACACGATAAAAATAGCGTACGACAAAGATAATATTATCCGCTATGTGGAAAAGGATGTGACAGCTATCAGACCGGATGGATTAAGTGTTGTTGAAGTGGCGGATATTACTGCTAACCGACGGGCGGACATTTCAGGGGGCTGGATGTTTAAGGACGGCAAAGTGATTAAACGCATTTATACGGCAGAGGAATTGCAGCAGCAGGCAGAAATTCGGAAAGCCAGACTTCTTGCAGATGCTGAATCCGTGATTTTGCCGCTGGAGCGCGCGGTCAGACTGAACATGGCAACAGATGAGGAGCGTAGCCGACTGGAATCATGGGAACGCTACAGCGTTCTGGTCAGTCGTGTGGATCCTGCAAATCCTGAATGGCCAGAAATGCCGCAATAAGTTGTATGAGTTCTGGTGGGAGTTTACATATCTATGGCACAGAGTAAAGCCTAATCTGACAGTCCGCTCTGTGCCAGGAGCGGACATCCCACACTTCTGCTTCTGTGGCTAAAATCCGTATGCCACTACACTGCTGGCTTTTTAAGCGGCATTAATCATATGGCTTCCTATGAATACGAAGGGTAAAATGGATAGGTATACGCTATAGAATTATGTATATGCTACATATACCAACAACGAAAGCAGGTTGCAAAGCAGCCTGTATAATCATCACTTAAGTTCATGGAATAAAATATGCATACTGGCTTTAAGGGAACTTATGACGCACTTTTGAGGCTTGAGAAGGCTATAGAAGGTCTGACCATCCAAGATGGGTTGATGACGAATACTCTTGGAGTTGAGGTTCCGGCAATAACATCAGATGACCTAATTGACCAAATAATTTGCATTATTAACAAGCTGAAAGCATATGGTGATATTGAACTAACTGAAAAAGAAATTGTCGCTTATTCATCTCTCCCTGAAAAAATTGACACACTCATTAAAGTTCACGTCCCAGAGTTCTCAGGCGTTAACTCCGCACGAGCTATATCTTCATATATGCTAACACTGGCATATGTTGACCATTTCTTGGATGAATCGTTTACATGGAAGCGGTTGGATAATGCTAATTTACTTCCTAGAAATTTAAGCAGAAAAATTAAAAGCATGGAGGCGAGAATTAACAAGATTGATCCTGAGATGGATGCTCTTGAGAGTAAAGTTAAAACGATTAATGATGCTCATGTAGCTGCAGAAAATATACCTATAGACTTAAATGAATTAAAGGAATACAACAAAGAAGCATCTGATTTAAAGGAGAAGATATCTAAAACTCATTTCAGTTTAGAGTCCCAAGAAGAAGCCGCAAAAAAAATTATTGATGAGTTGCGAGAAAAAAATATAGAGGCTGCCCGGTATCTGGCTCTTTGCGAAGAGGCTATTAGGGCTTCAACATCGAAAGGCTTAGCAGGAGCATTTGAAATAAAAGCAGATAAGCTTAACCGAAGTATCCAACTATGGGTTGCCGGTTTGGCAGTTGCTTTGGGGCTTGGTGGTTTAGTCGGATATGAAAGATTGAAAGTTCTTTCTGGAGTTTTGAATAACCCAAATCCCAGTGCGGTAGTAATACTCACTCAATTACTATTATCTGTTTTTAGCATAGGCGCCCCTCTTTGGTTTGCTTGGATGTCTACAAAACAAATTAATCAACGTTTCAAACTCGCAGAGGATTATGCTTATAAAGCTTCTGTGGCTAAAGCGTATGAGGGATACAAAAATGAGGCATGCAAGGTATCAGATGGAGAGTTCGAAAAACGCTTATTTGATTCTGCGCTAAGTCGACTTGAAGAGGCTCCATTGCGTTTTGTGAAAGATGAAGATCATACTACTCCTTGGACAGAAATGCTTAATTCTAAGTCGTTTCAAAAATTCTTAGATGCCTCCATTGATAATGTAAATTATGTTAAAGGGATTATAAGTAAGAAAGGCCAATCAGCAGCTAAAGCAAGCAATGATGAGGTTAATCACATTGAAAAACTAAAGAATGAAGCTTGAATTATAATACTGCCTCCGCAAGTGCGAGGCTTTTACATTAACTGCCCTGCAGTAAATCTAGGGCAGTTTTACGTGCTAGGGGCTGAGTTGGCTAACCGGCTCTTTCAGCAGTCGGTCTGCCGCTATTGAGCTGGGGCTCAACGTGTGTGAGAACGTCAGATTCAATACGTAGGTATGGCCTCACTCCTTATTTGAGCACTCGCAATACAGAGCGTTAAAGTGATCGCCTTTCGGTACTGATCTGCGAATGACTTTGGGGGATTTGCACTCAGGGGAGAGTAACTTCGTGACAACTTCCGCTCTTAGCTAAAAGCAGACTGTCAGATTTGATAGCGTTTCGGCTATGTAAATAGTCAGTCGGAAAATGAGTGTGTACAAGTCAGGACAGGCGGGCTGATTTCCCGCCTTTTCTTTATCTGTTGTTTCATCCCCTGACCAGCCAGGTCAAATAGCGTCTCATGTACTACCCAACGGAAAATAGTTGCACCCATTAACCACGGAGTTAAACGGATGAGTGACTATCATCACGGCGTGCAGGTGCTGGAGATTAACGACGGCACCCGCGTCATTTCCACCGTATCCACGGCTATTGTCGGCATGGTCTGCACGGCCAGCGATGCGGATGCGGAAACCTTCCCCCTCAATAAACCGGTGCTGATTACCAATGTGCAGAGCGCAATTGCAAAGGCCGGTAAAAAAGGCACGCTGGCGGCATCGTTGCAGGCCATCGCCGACCAGTCAAAACCGGTCACCGTTGTCGTGCGTGTGGAAGACGGCACCGGCGAAGACGAAGAAACGAAACTCGCGCAGACCGTTTCCAATATCATCGGAACCACCGACGAAAACGGTCAGTACACCGGACTGAAAGCCCTGCTGGCGGCGGAGTCGGTAACCGGTGTTAAACCGCGTATTCTTGGTGTGCCGGGGCTGGATACCAAAGAGGTGGCTGTTGCACTGGCATCAGTCTGTCAGAAGTTGCGCGCTTTCGGGTATATCAGCGCATGGGGCTGTAAAACCATTTCCGAGGTGAAAGCCTACCGCCAGAATTTCAGCCAGCGTGAGCTGATGGTCATCTGGCCGGATTTCCTCGCATGGGATACGGTCACCAGTACCACCGCCACCGCGTATGCCACCGCCCGTGCGCTGGGTCTGCGCGCTAAAATCGACCAGGAGCAGGGCTGGCATAAAACGCTGTCCAATGTCGGGGTGAACGGTGTTACCGGCATCAGCGCATCCGTCTTCTGGGATTTGCAGGAGTCCGGCACCGATGCTGACCTGCTTAACGAGTCAGGCGTCACTACGCTGATTCGTCGCGACGGTTTCCGCTTCTGGGGTAACCGTACCTGCTCCGATGACCCGCTGTTCCTCTTTGAAAACTACACCCGCACCGCGCAGGTGCTGGCCGACACGATGGCTGAGGCGCACATGTGGGCGGTGGACAAGCCCATCACTGCAACGCTGATTCGCGACATCGTTGACGGCATCAATGCCAAATTCCGTGAGCTGAAAACAAACGGCTATATCGTGGATGCGACCTGCTGGTTCAGCGAAGAATCCAACGATGCGGAAACCCTCAAGGCCGGAAAACTGTATATCGACTACGACTATACACCGGTGCCTCCTCTCGAAAACCTGACCCTGCGCCAGCGTATTACCGATAAATACCTGGCAAATCTGGTCACCTCGGTTAACAGCAATTAAGGAGCCTGACCGATGGCAATGCCGCGCAAACTCAAGTTAATGAACGTCTTTCTGAACGGCTACAGCTATCAGGGCGTCGCAAAGTCCGTCACGCTGCCAAAACTGACCCGTAAGCTCGAAAACTATCGCGGTGCGGGGATGAACGGAAGCGCACCGGTAGACCTCGGCCTTGATGACGATGCGCTGTCAATGGAGTGGTCGCTCGGGGGCTTCCCGGATTCGGTTATCTGGGAGCTTTACGCTGCAACCGGTGTGGATGCCGTGCCGATTCGTTTTGCTGGCTCTTACCAGCGCGACGATACCGGCGAAACGGTGGCCGTCGAAGTGGTCATGCGTGGACGTCAGAAAGAAATCGACACCGGCGAGGGGAAACAGGGAGAAGATACCGAGTCGAAAATCTCCGTGGTCTGCACCTATTTCCGGCTGACGATGGACGGTAAGGAGCTGGTCGAAATCGACACCATCAACATGATTGAGAAGGTGAACGGCGTCGACCGGCTGGAGCAACACCGCCGCAATATCGGCCTGTGATTTTCATCCGGTCAGCCTGGCTGATCGGTTAACCCCGATTCAGAAGTGAGAAAACCATGAACAAAGAAAATGTCATTACCCTGGACAATCCGGTCAAACGTGGTGAGCAGGTTATCGAACAGGTCACGCTGATGAAACCCAATGCCGGGACGCTGCGCGGTGTCAGTCTGGCTGCGGTTGCAAACTCCGAAGTCGATGCACTGATTAAAGTGCTGCCGCGCATGACGGCACCGATGCTGACCGAGCAGGAAGTCGCCGCGCTGGAACTGCCTGACCTTGTGGCGCTGGCCGGTAAGGTGGTCGGTTTTTTGTCGCCGAACTCGGTGCGGTAACGTTCCCGAAAAATCTGTCGGTCGATGACCTGATGGCGGATGTGGCAGTGATATTTCACTGGCCGCCATCAGAACTGTATCCCATGAGCCTGACCGAACTCATCACATGGCGCGAAAAGGCGCTCCGGCGAAGCGGAAACACGAATGAGTAACAATGTAAAATTACAGGTATTGCTCAGGGCTGTTGACCAGGCATCCCGCCCGTTTAAATCCATCCGCACAGCGAGTAAGTCGCTGTCGGGGGATATCCGGGAAACACAAAAATCACTGCGCGAGCTGAACGGTCACGCATCCCGTATTGAGGGATTCCGCAAGACCAGTGCACAGCTCGCCGTGACTGGTCATGCACTTGAAAAGGCTCGGCAGGAAGCCGAAGCCCTTGCCACACAGTTTAAAAACACCGAACGTCCGACCCGTGCTCAGGCGAAAGTGCTGGAATCCGCAAAGCGTGCGGCGGAGGACTTACAGGCGAAATATAACCGCCTGACGGATTCCGTTAAGCGCCAGCAGCGGGAACTGGCCGCTGTGGGAATTAATACCCGCAATCTTGCACATGATGAGCTGGGACTGAAAAACCGTATCAGTGAAACCACCGCACAGCTTAACCGTCAGCGTGACGCGCTGGCGCGTGTCAGTGCGCAACAGGCAAAACTTAACGCAGTAAAACAGCGTTATCAGGCAGGCAAGGAACTGGCCGGAAATATGGCCTCAGTGGGCGCTGCCGGTGTGGGGATTGCGGCGGCGGGAACGATGGCCGGAGTTAAGTTGCTGATGCCCGGTTATGAGTTTGCGCAGAAAAACTCAGAATTGCAGGCCGTGCTCGGTGTGGCAAAAGATTCCGCCGAAATGGCCGCGCTCCGCAAGCAGGCGCGCCAGCTCGGCGATAATACCGCCGCCTCGGCGGATGATGCAGCCGGTGCGCAGATTATCATTGCGAAAGCGGGTGGGGATGTTGATGCCATTCAGGCGGCAACGCCGGTCACGCTGAATATGGCGCTGGCGAACCGTCGCACGATGGAAGAAAACGCCGCCCTGCTGATGGGGATGAAATCCGCCTTTCAGCTTTCAAACGATAAGGTCGCTCATATCGGGGATGTTCTCTCCATGACGATGAACAAAACCGCCGCCGATTTTGACGGCATGAGCGATGCGCTGACCTATGCCGCACCTGTGGCAAAAAATGCCGGTGTCAGCATTGAAGAAACCGCCGCAATGGTCGGGGCGCTGCATGATGCAAAAATCACAGGCTCAATGGCGGGAACGGGAAGCCGTGCCGTGTTAAGCCGCCTGCAGGCACCGACGGGAAAAGCATGGGATGCACTCAAAGAGCTTGGTGTGAAAACCTCAGACAGTAAGGGAAACACCCGACCAGTATTTACCATTCTGAAAGAAATGCAGGCCAGCTTTGAGAAAAACCGGCTCGGTACTGCCCAGCAGGCTGAATACATGAAAACTATTTTCGGGGAGGAGGCCAGCTCAGCCGCCGCCGTGCTGATGACTGCCGCCTCAACCGGAAAGCTGGACAAACTGACCGCTGCGTTTAAAGCCTCAGACGGAAAGACTGCCGAGCTGGTAAATATCATGCAGGACAACCTCGGCGGTGACTTTAAGGAGTTTCAGTCCGCTTATGAGGCGGTGGGGACTGACCTGTTTGACCAGCAGGAAGGCGCACTGCGTAAGCTCACGCAGACGGCCACAAAGTATGTGTTAAAACTCGACGGCTGGATCCAGAAAAACAAATCACTGGCGTCAACCATCGGCCTCATTGTCGGTGGTGCACTGGCGCTGACTGCTGTCATCGGTGCCATTGGCCTCGTAGCCTGGCCGGTTATCACCGGCATTAATGCCATCATCGCGGCAGCAGGCGCAATGGGGGCAATCTTCACGACGGTTGGCAGTGCTGTTATGACGGCCATCGGGGCGATTAGCTGGCCGATTGTGGCTGTGGTGGCCGCCATTGTCGCCGGGGCGTTGCTTATTCGTAAATACTGGGAGCCTGTCAGCGCATTCTTTGGCGGTGTGGTTGAAGGGCTGAAAGCAGCATTTGCGCCAGTGGGGGAACTGTTCACGCCACTTAAGCCGGTGTTTGACTGGCTGGGTGAAAAGTTACAGGCCGCGTGGCAGTGGTTTAAAAACCTGATTGCCCCGGTCAAAGCTACCCAGGACACCCTGAACCGTTGCCGTGACACGGGCGTTATGTTCGGGCAGGCACTGGCTGACGCGCTGATGCTGCCGCTTAATGCGTTCAACAAACTGCGCAGTGGTATTGACTGGGTACTGGAAAAACTCGGTGTTATCAACAAAGAGTCAGACACACTTGACCAGACCGCCGCCAGAACTCAAGCCGCCACGTATGGCAGCGGTGGTTATATTCCGGCGACCAGCTCTTATGCAGGTTATCAGGCTTATCAGCCGGTCACGGCACCGGCTGGCCGCTCTTATGTGGACCAGAGTAAAAACGAATATCACATCAGCCTGACGGGTGGTACTGCACCGGGGACACAGCTTGACCGCCAGTTACAGGATGCGCTCGAAAAATACGAGCGGGATAAACGTGCGCGCGCCCGTGCCAGCATGATGCATGACGGTTAAGGAGGTGACGAAAAATGATGCTCGCGTTAGGTATGTTTGTTTTTATGCGCCAGACGCTGCCACACCAGACCATGCAGCGTGAATCAGATTATCGCTGGCCGTCAAATTCCCGTATCGGTAAACGGGATGCCTACCAGTTTCTCGGCGTTGGTGAGGAAAACATGACGCTTGCCGGTGTGCTTTATCCCGAACTGACCGGCGGCAAGCTGACGATGACCACGCTCAGACTGATGGCAGAGGAAGGCCGGGCGTGGCCGTTGCTGGATGGCACAGGCATGATTTACGGCATGTATGTCATCAGCAGGGTGAGTGAAACAGGGAGTATTTTCTTTGCAGACGGCACACCCCGGAAAATTGATTTTACGCTGTCACTCACCCGCGTGGATGAATCACTGGCCGCGCTTTATGGCGATATCGGTAAACAGGCGGAGTCGCTCATCGGTAAGGCTGGCAGTATGGCGACCAGATTCACGGGTATGACGGGGGCGGGATAATGCTGGATGCGCTGACATTTGATGCAGGCAGTACGCTGACGCCGGATTACATGCTGATGCTCGACAGCAGGGATATTACCGGCAATATCAGCGACCGTCTGATGAGCATGACCCTGACGGATAACCGGGGCTTTGAGGCTGACCAGCTTGATATTGAACTGAACGATGCCGACGGGCAGGTCGGGCTGCCGGTTCGTGGCGCTGTCCTGACGGTGTATATCGGCTGGAAAGGTTTTGCCCTGGTATGCAAAGGGAAATTTACCGTTGATGAGGTTGAACACCGGGGCGCACCGGATGTGGTCACCATCCGCGCCCGGAGTGCAGATTTTCGCGGGACGCTCAATTCCCGCCGTGAAGGCTCATGGCATGACACCACGCTCGGTGCGATTGTTGAGGCGATTGCCTCCCGTAACAGGCTGGAAGCCAGTGTCGCTCCGTCACTGGCAGGAATTAAAATCCCGCACATCGACCAGTCGCAGGAGTCTGATGCGAAATTTCTGACCCGTCTTGCAGAACGCAACGGCGGTGAGGTGTCGGTAAAAATGGGAAAACTGCTGTTTCTCAAAGCGGGGCAGGGGGTGACGGCCAGCGGTAAGAAAATCCCGCAGATCACCATCACCCGCAGCGACGGCGACCGTCATCATTTTGCGATTGCCGACCGTGGAGCCTACACCGGCGTAACGGCAAAGTGGTTACACACCAAAGACCCGAAGCCGCAAAAGCAGAAGGTAAAACTGAAACGCAAAAAGAAAGAAAAACACCTGCGTGCACTGGAGCACCCAAAAGCGAAACCGGTCAGGCAGAAGAAAGCGCCAAAAGTACCGGAAGCGCGCGAAGGTGAATATATGGCCGGTGAGGCTGACAATGTTTTTGCCCTGACCACGGTATATGCCACGAAAGCGCAGGCCATGCGCGCCGCTCAGGCGAAGTGGGATAAACTGCAACGGGGCGTTGCGGAGTTCTCCATCAGCCTGGCTACCGGTCGGGCAGATATTTACACGGAAACACCGGTCAGGGTGTCAGGCTTTAAGCGCGTCATAGACGAGCAGGACTGGACAATCACTAAGGTGACACATTTTCTGAATAATAGCGGCTTCACGACGTCCTTAGAGCTTGAGGTCAGGCTTTCTGATGTGGAGTACGAAACAGAAGATTATGAGTGATGTATTTTGTTTATCTGTTTGTTTTATAAGGATAAATTAACTAAAATGGCACTATCAACAAAACCGGAAGAGGTGCTCGCGATGTTTCATTGTCCTTTATGCCAGCATGCCGCACATGCGCGTACAAGCCGCTATATCACTGACACGACAAAAGAGCGTTATCACCAGTG
>OGLB01000431.1_pt1 | contig 22802 bp, 17 predicted proteins | sample 1572551 | NCBI WGS metagenome assembly OGLB01 (sample SAMEA2582003, study PRJEB24529) | metagenome | biome: Human gut stool | place: China | collected 2011
GCTTAGGGATAATGTAAGTACTACCAGAATGGTCCAAAAAAATATCCGCACCCCCACTACACCTCTTTCGTCGCCTAACGGCGCCACTTCCCCCGTGGGGGCAGCTCTGCGATGAAGAAATAAAAGAGCTCAGTTCTTATTTGTCTTAAACTTATATACCTGCGGCTGTTGGTAATTAACCCTATCCTTTTACTTATTACTGCACCTTTAGAAACCATAAAACCAGCCTCCGGCTGTCGGTAATTAACCCTATCCACCGCGAAGCGGTCCCCCCTTCCCCGTCTGGGAAGGCGAGGTTAGCGGCTCTCGGGAAAGGAGAAACAGCGTTTTTCATCACGACTGGTAGCTGCAAAGCTTCGGTGAAATTGATAGTATTGCTAAAAGTAGAACAAATGTTTATAATTGCTAAAGAGGTCATCAAGACCCGAGGCGGCAGATGCGGCCGCCTGACGGCGCGGGGAAGGCTGCCATTCCCTGCTGGCTCCTGTTTCCCGGAGCCTTGCCGGATTTTCGGAACGAAGTGAGTCTAATACAGGAGTAGCAAGTGGAACCATCAAGGATCATTGCGCTTGTCCCCTGCGTCACCGGCCCTGCTTCCTCGTGCCTGGTGATTTATGAGGACTGGTGGGAGAGTATGTCGTACTGCACGGTAGAAAAATATATGCAGACGATGGCGTCATTCATGGGGAATGACAATCAGGCATGCAGGAAGCTTTTCAAAGGAAAGAGAGGGACGGGTCTTCTTTTTAACGACGGATCTATATTTGTACAGGTCAAACTTTCGGACAAAGCGCCATCACTGGGATACGTGCGCCTGTCCGCCATCCGGAGCCTTTACACCGATGGCGAGGGAAAATGCATCATAGGCCTTTCGGGAGGCCGAGAGCTTCTGACCCACTGGTCCCTCCCCACCGTAGAACGCCACATCCGCCTGGTGAGAGACGTCCTCTCCCCGAAAGCAGGAAGAAAAGAACTCGAGTGGAAAGCCCCGGAGAAGAATCCCATAAGGATACCGGCCGCCATTGAGTGAGGGAACGGAAAAGACAAGACTCAGTACATCGCAGTTAATAATATCGGTTCGCAACGATGCGTAAGGTTTTGACCTGCCCCAGCGGGGAAGAATGCCTTTGACCTTGCTCCGTCAGGAGAAGGGGGACCACTTGCGGTAGATGAGTTGCATTTCTCCGCGGTTTTACCGCGGTTTTCCGGTGTCGTCAGCGTAGTCTGACAACAAAAAAAGGACTCTCGACGGGTGACCTTGCTCCGACAGGAGAAGGGGGACCGCTTGCGGTGGATGAGATGTAGTTCCACGCGGTTTTACCGCGGTTTTCCGGTGTCGTCAGCGTAGCCTGACAACGAAAAAAGGACCCTCGATGGGTCCTTTTTTCGTAACTACTATTATTCCCCCAGTATCGGTTTCTTTTCTGCGATGCCGATTTTTCTTGGGTATGTCTTGGGGCATGGGGCTGTTTTCCTGATGTAGAGGATACAGCGTTTTTCTCCTGTAGGAAGTTCGAGGTTTTTGACTTCTTCTACTTCTGCGTTGAGTTCGCGGAGGATTTTGCCGGATTCCTTGAGTTCATCTAAGGCGCCCGGGCCTTTCATGGCTGCGAAGACGCCGCCGACTTTGACGAATGGGAGGGCCCATTCGGAGATGACGGGGAGCATTTTCACGGCTCTGGCTGTGACGATGTCGAAGGATTCTCTGGTTTTTCTTCTTCTTCCGCCTTCTTCGGCGCGGATGTGAAGGCACTTGACGTTTTTGATGCCTAGTTTCTGGCATGCGTTTTCGACGAAGGTGAGTTTTTTCTGGATGGAATCTGCCAGGACTGCCTGGATGTCAGGCCGGAGGATGGCAAGGGGTACGCCGGGGAAGCCGGCGCCTGTGCCAAGATCCAAGAGTTTTGCGTTTTCTGGAAAATACTTTTCGTCGTAGACGGTCAGTGAATCGTAGACGTTCTTGATCAGACTCTCTTCAGGGTCCTTGATGCCCGTCAAATTGATCCTTCCGCTCATTTCCATGACGAGGTCATTGTAAGCGAAGAGTTTCTGCGCGGCGTCCTCTCGCCCCGCAAGTACGGGCAGCTGCATCATTTCTGCGATTGTCATATGTTTCCCCTTTCAAACCGGAGCCTTGCGGCTCATTTCCCTTATAATTATTTTTCGGCTTTTCTTCTCTTAATATAAACCATCAGGACGGACATGTCAGCTGGTGATACGCCGGAGATGCGGGAGGCCTGTCCGAGTGAGAGCGGACGGACTTCGTCGAGTTTCTGGCGTGCTTCGATGGAGATGCCATCCATGTGGAGATAGTCGATGTCAGCGGGCATTTTCTCGCTTTCCATCTTGGCTGCTTTCCTGACGGCTGCTTCCTGGCGTGCGATGTAGCCTTCGTATTTGACGGTGATTTCCATTTCCTCTATGGCTTCAGGGTCAAATTCGGGGCATCCCAGGATTTCAATCATTTTTCTGTATGTCATTTCCGGACGTTTCAGGATCTGGTCGGCGCCGATGCCTGTGGTGAGCGGGGCTGCGCCTGCTTTTTCGAGGGCTTCATTGATTTCCGGCTTCGGTGTGAAGCGCGCGGTGCGGATGTATTCCATGGCATCCTCGAAGTTTTTCTTTCTTCTGAGGAAATGTTCGTATCTTGCGTCGTCGACGAGGCCGATCTGTCTGCCTTTTTCGGTGAGGCGCAGGTCTGCATTGTCCTGACGGAGGATGAGGCGGTATTCGCTGCGGCTTGTCATCATGCGGTACGGTTCGTTGGTGCCTTTGGTGACGAGGTCGTCAATGAGTGCGCCTGTGTAGGCTTCGTGGCGGCCGAGAATGAAGGGATCTTTCCCCTGGATCTTGAGGGCTGCGTTGATGCCTGCCATGAGGCCCTGTGCCGCGGCTTCTTCGTATCCGCTGGTGCCGTTGGCCTGGCCGGCGGAGTAGAGGCCCGGGAGTTTCTTGAGTTCGAGGGTCGGATAGAGCTGGAGCGGGTCCAGGAGGTCATACTCGATGGCGTAGGCCGGACGCATGACTTTGACGTCTTCGAGGCCCGGGATGGTGCGCAGGAAGGCGTACTGGACGTCGATCGGCATGGATGTGGACATGCCCTGGACGTACATTTCGTTCGTATCAAGGCCTTCCGGCTCGATGAAGAGCTGGTGGCGTTTCTTGTCGGCAAAGCGTACTACTTTGTCTTCGATGGACGGGCAGTAGCGGGCGCCGACGCCATGGATGAGGCCTGCGTACTTGGGTGCGCGCATGAGGTTGTCGCGGATGATCTGGTGGGTCTCTTCATTTGTATAGGTGAGCCAGCAGTTTCTCTGGTTCCTGTCTTCTCTTTCGTTCATGAAGGAGAAGGCATGGTTCTGCGGGTCGCCTTCTTCGAGCTGCATGTGGTCGAGGTGAAGGCTTCTGATGTCGACGCGGCTCGGTGTGCCTGTCTTGAAGCGGAGGATCTTGATGCCTCTCTTCTTCAGGTTTTCGGAGAGTCCGACGGAGGGTCTCATGCCGTTCGGGCCGCCGGAGTACATGGTCTCGCCGATGATGATTTCGCTGTCGAGGTAGGTGCCTGTGCAGAGGATGACTGCCTTGGCGCGGTATTCTTCATGGAGTTCGGTCGTGATGCCGGCGCATTTGCCGTCTTCGACGATGATGTCCATGACCTGGATCTGTTTGAGGTCAAGATTATCTGTGTTTTCAACGACTTTCTTCATGTAGCGGTGGTATTCGCTCTTGTCGGACTGGGCGCGCAGGGCATAGACAGCCGGGCCTTTTCCAAGGTTGAGCATGCGCATCTGGATGGCGGTAGCATCGGCAGCGATGCCCATTTCTCCTCCCAGTGCGTCGATTTCCTTGACAAGATGGCTCTTGCCCGGTCCGCCGATGGCAGGGTTGCAGGGCATCATGGCCACGTTCTCGAGTGAAATCGTGGTAAGGAGCGTCTTCATGCCCATCCGGGCAGCAGCAAGCGCCGCCTCGCATCCGGCATGGCCGGCGCCGACCACGATCACGTCATACGTATCTATCAGATACATGGGTATCCTTCTTTCTGATTCAAAAAAAGCAAAGCAGAGTGTTTCGTAAGAAGAAATTCTGCTCTATTCACAATACCATATTATATAAGAAAAATAGCTCTATTTCAAAGTATAGGGCAGAAAAATAAAAAGAGGATGCAAAGGGACATCCTCTGGATGGAAGATTGAAAGGGATGGGAAAAGATTGGAAGGATTGGAAAACCATACAACCAAGGCTGACGCCTTGAGGAACTGCTGTATCCGACGCCTCCGGCGCCACCTTCTCCTTCGGAGCAAGGTTAACACCCTTAAACCTCGCTTCGCTCGAAAAAAAACGCAATGAACACCTCTCGGTTGGCATGTTTTCCGCTTGCGTCAGCAAAGTTTGCTTGTTTCCCCCTTCGCGCTCCGCCGCGGTTTTGAAGGTGTAATAAGAAAGAGCTTTTAGATATTAAATCGTACCATGGATTTTTTCTGCGCTGCGGCAGCAGTGCAGGACTCTGGAATGACGAGGGCAGCGAGTTCTGTTTTTCCGTTCGTACCTTGGCACTTTGGTTTTTGTTCTTTTATTTCCCTACGCAGAAGCGTTCGAAGATGCCGTTGATGAGTTCGTCGTCTACGGTGTCGCCTGTGATGGCGCCCATCTGGGTCCAGGCTTCGGTGAGGTCGACTACGATGCAGTCGGCGGGCATGCCGTTTCTGACGGATTCTAAGGCTCTTTCTACGCTTGCCAGGGATTTCTTGACGAGGTCTACGTGGCGCAGGTTGGTAAGGAAGAGTTCTCTTCCTGCGTCTGCGTCCTGGTGACCGGTGATTTTTCTGAGTTCTTCTTTGAGGTCGTCCATGCCGCTTCCGTATTGGGCGGAGAGGCGGATGCAGGGGATGTTTCCGGAAAGTTCTCTGACGTCTTCGATTTCTGTTTCCTGCGGAAGGTCGTATTTGTTGAGGATGACGATGGCGTTTCTTCCTTTGAGTGAGGAAAGGAGGTTCCTGTCATCCGGGGTGAGCGGCTGGGATCCGTCGATGACGGCGAGGATGAAGTCGGCTTTTTCCATGGAGGCTCTGGCTCTTTCTATGCCGATCTGTTCGACGCGGTTGTCTGTCTCGCGAAGGCCGGCTGTATCCATGAGGACTAAGGGGACGCCGCCGATTTTGATGGATTCTTCGATGGTGTCTCTTGTGGTGCCGGGGATGTCGGTGACGATGGCGCGGTCTTCCTGGAGAAGGGCGTTCAGAAGGCTGGATTTCCCTGCGTTCGGGCGTCCTACGATGGCTGTCCTAAGGCCGTCTTTGATAATGCGTCCTTCTTCGGATCTCTGGAGGAGATCAGCGAGGGATTTCTGGATGGTGACGAGGCCTTCTTCCATCTGTTCGTTGGTGAGGTCTTCGAGGTCTTCTTCCGGGTAGTCGATGGTGACTTCGAGTTTCGTGATGAGGTCGGTGAGTTCGTCGCGGCAGGTGTGGACGAAGCTGGAGAGTTTCCCGGAGAGGTGGCTTTCTGCCTGGGAAAGCGCAGCGGCACCTTTGGCTTCGATGACGTCCATGACGGCTTCGGCCTGTGTGAGGTCGAGGCGGCCGTTCAGGAAGGCGCGTTTCGTGAATTCGCCTCTGGCTGCCGGGACGGCGCCGTTTTCAAGGACGAGCGCGAGTGTCTGACGGAGGGCTTCCATGGATCCGTGGATCTGGATTTCGACGACGTCTTCTCCTGTGTAGGAGTGCGGCGCTTTCATGAATACGGCAAGGCCTTCGTCGACGATGGTTTTGTCTCCTCTGACGACGTGGCCGAAGCGCATGAGGTATGGCGTGGATTCGGCGAATTTCCCGCCCCTGGCCTGAAATATTTTATCGGCGATGCAGCAGGCGTCGATGCCGCTGATGCGGATGATGCCGATGCCGCCTTCGCCCGGGCTTGTCGCAATCGCTGCGATGGTTGTTTCTTCGTACATGTAAAACTCCTGTCTTTACGCGGATTTTCCGTACAATGTGTCTGTAATATTGAAAAAATTATATATTATCTTATTGTAACAGATACAGTGGAAATTTCCATAGGTGTTTTATGGAATTGATGGTAATTCTCATGTTTATTTTCAAATCTTTCTATATTTGTTATAATAATAATGTGCACTCAAGTTTGTAAAGATTTTTTCAAGACTTATTTTTATAACAATCGTACTCTATCGCTTTTTTGGATAAGGAGACTTTCATGGATAAACCATTCACGATTCTGCCCGACGCGCCTGCCATGCCGGGTGCGAAAGCCTCGCCTTTCTATGTGCAGAAGGAGAAGAAGGGCGAGCAGAAATCATACAGAACGATCACTCACTGGCACGACGAGCTGGAATGTCTGACGATCCTGGACGGGACGCTGGATTTCCAGCTGAACGAATCCGTTATTTCCCTGCAGAAGGGTTCGACGCTGATTGTCCTTCCGGGAGCGATCCACAGGAACCTGACGAAGCCGGAGGATACAGTCTTCATGCGCATCCTGGCCAATCCTGCGCTTTTGACGGCAAATGAGGAAATCCGGGAGAAGCTGGTCCGCCCGCTCCTCCAGAATGCGAGCCGGGAGTATTTCTACATCCCTGCGGGCTCGGATGATGCACCCAAGGTGCAGCGCCTTTTGAGGGAACTGCAGGCTTCCAAGGACAGCAAGGAGCCGGCAGCGCCTTTCCGCACGGTGGCTCTCATCCACATGCTTCTTTACTACCTCTACCGTTCATTCCCTCCGATGCTGAATGCGCTCCCGCAGCCTTCCTTCTCGGACCGTGCTGTCCAGAAGGACATGGTCCATTTCATTTACGAGCATTACCAGGAAAAGATCACGCTGGCGGACATTTCCGCGGCCGGCAAGGTGTCCCGCAGCAAGTGCTGCTCGCTTTTCAAGATTTACATGGGAAGCTCGCCGATCGACTTCGTGAACGACTACCGTCTCGAGGTCAGCCGCTCGCTTCTGCAGTACACGGACACCTCCGTGGCAGACATCGCCTTCAACTGCGGCTTCACGAGTCAGAGCTATTTCACCAAGCTCTTCAGCCGGACGTTCCACATGACTCCTACGGAATTTAGGAATAGTACAAAGAAAATCTCTATATAAGACTATTTTTAGCAATATCGTCGCGAAATCCCTTTTTTTTCGGGTTTCGCGATTTTTTATTGAAAATTTATTTGCGAATAATTTGCTATATCGAAAAGTGATGATATAATATAAATAGATATAGATAAACACGAATGTGTTACCCCTACTATAACTCCATCTTTCAGGGAAAGGATCTGTTGCGTACGTATAGGAAGTGACAAATCCTTTTCTTATACGGAAATGTTCCTTTCTCTCCAAAGAGAAGCTAAATCGGAGGTTAACCTATGAATCCACTCTTATTCTTCTTTCAATCTGCGTCGGCGGGCGGAGTTCTCCTCTTCCTGGCCGCAATCCTGGGCCTTGTGATGGCGAATACCGGTCTTGCTCCTTACTACGAGCATTTCCTTCATGCTGAGCTGGGTCCTCTTCCTGTGCACTTATGGATCAATGATGTGCTGATGGCCATCTTCTTCCTGCAGGTGGGACTGGAAGTGAAACGGGAAATGATCCATGGCGAGCTGAACACGAATGCCAAGCGCTTCCTGCCGGGCATCGGGGCCTTCTTCGGGCTCATCTGTCCGGCCATCGTCTACACGATCGTGAATTTCTCTTATCCTGAGTATCTCTCCGGCTGGGCCATCCCGACGGCGACCGACATCGCGTTTGCGATAGGCATCGTCTCCGTCCTGGGCTCCCGGGTTCCCATATCCATGAAAGTCTTTCTGACGACTCTGGCCGTCATGGATGATCTCATGGCCATCGTCATCATTGCTCTCTTCTACACGCAGGAACTTGCGTGGATGTACCTTCTTGGCGCAGCGGCGGTCACGGCTCTCCTTTTCTACATCAACAGAATCGGTTACATCCGTCCGATCCCCTACCTCATGCTTGGCATCGTCCTCTGGTACTGCGTCTTCCGCTCGGGACTTCATGCGACACTGGCAGGCGTCATCCTCGCCTCCGCCATTCCCTTCCGCGGCATGCGGGAAGGGCGCACAGTCTCCCCGGTACAGGAATGGGAGCATGCCCTCACGAACTGGGTCACTTTCCTCATCGTGCCCCTCTTCGGATTTGCGAATACCGGTGTTTATCTCGGTCATTTCCAGATCTCGGATCTGTTCCAGCCCGTGGTCCTTGGCATCGCCATCGGACTATTCCTGGGCAAGCAGGTCGGAGTCTTCGGGACAATGTATATCCTAGTCAAAACAAAACTGGTTCCCATGCCGGCAGCTGCGACCTGGACACATGTCTACGGCATAGCACTCTGCTGCGGCATCGGCTTCACGATGAGTCTTTTCGTCGACCTTCTCGCATTTCCTCCAGGCGACGCCCGCGAACTTGCGAAAGTCGGCATATTCCTCGGATCACTTCTATCCGGCATCGCCGGGTACCTGGTTCTCCGCTTCGCGGCCACGCCTCACCCACAAAATTTGGAGGCAAGTCCGATAACCAACGTGAATTAAGCCGGCCATTCCCCTGCATAGAACCGGATGCGGCACCCGCCGGGGGGAAAGGGAACCATCATGGTAGAAGCTACCTTCACCAAGAGCATGCGCGCGCTGCTTTCGCGCACCAAGGGATCCACACTCCTTTCTTACGAATGTGCGAAAGACGAGCGATTTTCCCGTACCTACGGAAACTGCCGGATCCATCTCAATGACGGAATCATAGAAGTCGCCAATGAACCGAAACAGCTCCCCTTCTTCGGAGCCATGGAAAGCATGACCTGCTTCACCTGCCACCCGTTCAGAAACGAGGGGCAGCTGAAGAGAGACGAATTCTACCTCCCCTACAGCACATTCCCCGTAGGCGGCAAGATCAATTCAGTAGAAATCGTCACCGACTACGTCAACGTCAACCACGGAGCCTACCAAGTCTCCTTCGACATGGCCCTCCTCTTCCACATGGACAAGAAGACCCTCATGCTCGCCCGGGACACCTGGTTCTCCCAGCTCCTCACCGTCACCGACGAACGCTCCATCAACACCATCTTCCCGATCGAAGAAGTCATCAACTCCTGGTCCAACTATGGAGAATATGCGGTGGATGTGAAGAGAATGACGACGAAATTGTAATGGTATGAATATGAATAGAAGAATAGGAATCAAAAAATGACCCGTCGAGGGTCTTTTTTTGATGGTGAGCTCTGCTCACAAAACCGGAAAACCGGACTTCGTCCGTGGAACCTTTTATAAAAACCAATGAATACTGCACTCTTTCCCGGCAACAGTTGAAGTCCGGTACTCCTTCCCCGCTGGGGCAGGTCAAAACCTTCCGCAACGGCGAGAACGGCTATTATCAATAGTGATTTAAATACGTTCACCGTAAATAATAATCGTATGATGCTCGTTCGATACTATCCATCAGAATCGAGAAAACCTGCCTCGGAGAGGAAGGGGGCCCGGCTAATCTTTTAGCTGTTGCCGGGGGAAAGAGTGTAGTATCCCTTAATTTCTTTCATATAAAAAGGTTCTGCGAGTGGAACGAGGTTGGCTTGTTTTCCTCGAACGAAGTTCGGTTGTTGGTGTTCCCATTCGCACCTTGGGGCGGTTGTAAAGGTGTAATAAGAAAGAGCCTTCTTTCCCATCTTTTCTAAACAGAAGGCGTACCTTGGCATTTTAGCAGCAATGGTGGGAGCGAGAGAAATGATGATAAAACCATACAGCCGGCCCATGGCCTAGGAAATGCAACTCATCTGCCCCGTACACAAACTTTCGAGTCATTCTTGCTCCTACCATCATTGCCAACTGGTATACGGCGCACCTTCTCTTCCAGAGCAAGGTTAAGACCGGCCTACGGCCCTTCCCCTGGGAAGGCGAGTGTTAGCGGCGTCAGCGCAGTCTGACAACGAAAAAAGGACCTTCGATAGGTCCTTTTTTCGTACCATTTATTTTTTCTATCCTCAAATCCTCACGAGAAAGTGTCCTGTGAGCATTTTTAATGCGAGCTTGACTGTCTTTTGGAATCTTTTTTCTGCTTCTTCGTAGACGTCGTGCGGGGCGACTGTCTCGCTGTCGGTTCTTTTGGCGACTACGCCGCAGACGGAGCCTGCGTGAAGGCCCATGACGTCGCAGAGTGTGAAGAGGGTGGCGTTTTCCATTTCGAAGTTGGTGCAGCCGAGGTGCTGGTATTCTTCGAGGCTTCCCTGGTAGGCGCGGCGGACGTAGCCGGCGTAGCTGTCGTAGCGTTCCTGGCCGGGCCAGAAGCTGTCGGTGGAGACGGATATGCCTGTTTTGAAGGGGATCTTCAGGGTCCCTGCGGCCTCTTCTAAGGCAAGTGTGACACGCATGTCGGCAGCGGCGGGGTATTCGATGGGGGCGTAGGCTTTGGAGGCGCCATCCATTCTGACTGCTGCTTTGTTGATGACGATGTCGCCGAGGTTCAGGTCTTCCTGCATGGAGCCTGTGGTGCCTACGCGGATGAATGTTTTGACGCCGAGGCGGGCGAGTTCTTCTACGGCGAAGGTAACGCAGGGGCCGCCCATGCCGGTGGACATGACGAGGATAGGCTGTCCATTCACTTCGGCGGTCCAGGTGGTGAAGTCTCTGTGGCTGGCGACAAAGGCGGCGTTCGGATCAAGGGCTTTGGCAAGGCCTTCGACGCGTCCCGGGTCGCCGGGAACGAGGGCGTATTTGGCGCCTTTTATCATTTCTTTGGTCAGGCCGGTGTGGTACATGACTTCGCCATCTTTGGCATAATTCGGCATAATGATTCCTTCTTTCATGGAAACAAATTGTCTTTTGAGATGAAAAAGAGGATGCAGTAACGAGTGATCGTCGTACATCCTCTTTAATTGGAACGAAAGTGTAAAGCGTACAAGCAAGATGGAGGGAGTGAAAATGAACCCCTTTCGTCGCCTCCGGCGCCACTTTCCCCTAACGGGGACAGCCAAGAAATGAGAAAACCATACAGCCGCCTTACAGGCTGGGAACTACATCTCATCCGACGCCTTCGGCGCCACCTTCTCCTGACGGAGCAAGGTTAACACCCCTAAACCTCGCGTTGCTCGATAAAAACCTTACAACCAAGGCTAACGCCTTGAGGAAATGCAACTCATCCGTCGGCTCCGCCGCCACCTTCTCCTTCCGGAGCAAGGTTAAGACCGGCCTACGGCCCAGGAAATGCTGCATCCCCGTCTCCGGTGACCTCTTCTCTGTTACTCAAATGTTTTGACGTCGGCGAAGAGGCCGGCTTCTTCGTTCATTTTTTTGCTCTTTTTGTCTTTCTTTGCTTTCTTTTTGTCTTTTTTCTTGTCTTTCTTTGCTTTCTTTTCTTTTTTCTTTTCTTCGAGTTCTTCGCTGGTGGCGTAGGCGCGGAAGGCTGGCATCATGTCTTCTTCGTTCAGGTTCCAGTCTGCTTCGATGTTGTCTTCGTCTTCGCCAGGTGTTCCGAGTTCGTGGGTTTTGTATTCGAGGTTGATGTCGTCGGCGGGTTCGGAGATGTCCTGGGCTACCGGGAGGGAGTCGTCTTCTGCGTCTTCTTCTGTTTCTTCAGGAGTGCCTTCGAGAGAGACTTCTTCCGGTTCTTCCGGTTCTTCGGTTTCCTCTTCGTCTTCTTCGTCATCAGCTTCTTCTTCTTATTCTGCTTTTGTGTAATTGGCTCCCGCTGATTCCCTTATGACTTCTTCGTCTTTTTCTTCTTCAGCAGCAGCTTCTTTTTCTTCCGGAGTTTCTTCTTTGACTTCTTCTGTGTGGACGCCGCCGGTGAGCTGGGCCAGGATATCTTCCATTTCTCCTGCGAGGCGGACGACGGTTTTCAGTCTTTCGTCTTCAGCGGGGCGGGAGTCGGGATCTGGATCGAGCATGTATGTCTGCAGGAATCCTTTTGTTTCAGAAAGTTCACTGCGGAGGTTTTCTATGTTCTCCAGCATGGTTTTTTCATCAATTTTTTTTGCCATTTTCTTTCTGCTCCTTCTCGGAAGGAGTTCCTTCCGTTACCAATACCTTATCCACTCTGCGGTTGTCGCAGTCCATGACTTCGAATGTGAATCGGTCATAGGTTGCTTTTTCCGTTTCTTTCGGAATGTAGCCGAGCAGGTAGGTGATAAAGCCCCCCAAAGTCTTGTAGTAGTCTTCCGCTTCGCCTGGCAGCTCTTCCTCGATGTGGAAATATTCCCTGAATTCATCGATGGAGCAGAGCCCTTCCACCAGCCAGGAGTTTTCGGAGCGGCGGATAAATTTGTTTTTCTCGTCAATGATGTCCTGCTTGTCGCCCGGCATGTCGCCCACGATTTCTTCGAGGACGTCATGGAGTGTGATGAGGCCGGATAATGTCCCGTACTCGTCGATGACGACGGCTTCGTGGACGCCCTTCATGCGGAAGAAGCGGAGAAGTTTCGTCAGGATGAGTGTCTCCGGAATGAAGAGCGGCTGGCGTACTTTTTCGATGAGCGATGCCTTCAGCGGTTTGTCCGGGTAAAGGTGCTGGTCCATAAGGACTTCGGAAAGGTCGGCCAGGCCTTTGAAATCATCGAGGGATCCGCTCCCGACAGGAAGCCTGAAATGGGTGGTCTCCATCATGTCTTTCCAGATTTTTTCCTCGGTGTCTTCCAGGTCGAGCCATGTCAGCTGCGGACGCGCGGTCATGCAGTCAGCGGCGGTGCGGTCGTTGAGTTCAAAGACATTGTCGATGATTTCCGGTTCTTCCTTGTCGAAGGTGCCGAGTTCTGCCCCCTGTTGGAGGAGGACGCGGATTTCTTCTTCGGAGACCGGTTGCTCACCGCCCATTTTCACGCCGATTAGATTGACGACGACTTTCGTCGACCACGTGGAGAAAAGCACGAGCGGACGGCAGACGGTCGCAAGAAGGATCATCGGCCTTGCAATGGCGCAGGCTGCTTTCTCCGGAATGGCGATCGCGACCCATTTCGGGACGAGCTCGCCGATAATCAATGAAAAGTACGTCACAAGCACCATGACGGTGACCATGCTGACGCCCTGCGCATACGGGGCAAGGAACGGGATTTTCTCCAGCTCGCGCCCCAAAGGACCCGCCAGCGACGCGCCCGAAAACATACCAGTGATGATGCTGATGGTCGTGATGCCCACCTGGATCGTGGAGAAGAGTTCTTCCTTCTTCTCCGCCAGACGCAGCGCGTAGACAGCGTTCTTGCTGCCCGCGTCAATCATTTCCTGCAGCTTCGTCTTCCTGGCGCCTACGATGGCAATCTCCGCCAGAGAACAAGCCCCATTGGCCAGTACCAGCAAAATGATGATCAATAATTCGCCCCATATGTGGCCGTCATCCATACTTGTGATTTCCTCCTATAAAGAAAAATAAATTATTTTTTCTTTATTATATCATAATTTTTAGTAAATCCCATGCATGTACCACGCATGCTGGACAAAATGCGACTTTTTGACAGCAAGCCGCGGGAGTGATTTGAGGAAATAGGAAATTTTATGATGGTGAGTCGAGGAAATGGCAAAGTAGGAAAGGCTTAAAAACGGACAGCAGAGAGGAGAGATTAAAAACCATACAGCCGCCTTACAGGCTGGGAAATGATGTTTCCGTCGGCTCCGCCGCCACCTTCCTCTACGAGGCAAGGTCAAACACCCTTAAACCAGCCTTCGGCTGAAAAAACATGCCGGCATTTTGGTCTGGCATGGTTTTTTATTTCCCGGTCTTAGCTTTTCCCGGTTTCCCGGTTTTCGTTTTTACCGGTTGTATGTTTTCCCCCCGGTTCTCGGGTTGTTCTGCTTTCCCAGTTGTAAAGGTTTTATCTTTTTGAAGATATAAAGGATCTCCTTCCCCCTGTTGTGAAGGTCTTATCCTTTTCTCCTTTTACTGTTCTGGGTTTTCTTTTCCTTCTTCCTTCTGTCCTGCGGTTTTTTCCGGCAGGTGGTCGGGGATGAAGTCCTGGTCTTTGTGCTGTTCTTCTTTGACGCGGCGTTTGTCGTAGTACATCCAGTGGTCGACTTCGGCGATGGCGGCTTCTATGTCGTCTATGGGCATTTTGAAGATGCCGTAGCCAAGGGCTGCGCTGACGCCTTGTTCGTCGAAGGCTTGTCTCATTTTCTTGACGATTTCTTTGACGTCGTCGAGGTTGACTTCTTCTGCGACGGCTATGAATTCGTCGCCGCCTACGCGGAAGACGCGGTTCTGGTCTACGACGGAGCACATGGCGCAGGCCATTTTCCTGAGTGCTTCATCGCCTGCTTCGTGGCCGTCGGTGTCGTTGATGTCTTTGAGGTCATTGAAGTCAGCGTAGATGAGGGCGATGGGTTCGCCTTGCGGGATGTGCTGCATGAGTCCCATGAAGCGGTGCCTGTTCATGACTCCTGTGAGCTGGTCGGTGTTCCCGAGCTGTCTCAAGCGTTTGTAGATGTCTCTGTTGCGGATGAGGACGCTGAGGAATCTGGTGACGGCTGTCAGGAGGAGGGAGGCGTCTTTCAGTCTGTCGGGTGCCGGGTTGACGACTTCGACGAAACCGAAGGATTTCCTGTTGATGGCAAGGTGCCCGGAGACGAGGCTGTTGATTTTGACGGCACTGATGTTGCCGTCTTTCAAGGCCTTGTTCATTCTTTCCGGGTCGTTGATGATGGTAACTTCGCTGGGGACGTAGCCCTGGTAGAGGGCTTTCGCCTTTTCGCGCGGGATTTTCTGGAGTTTGTCGATGGTGGAAGGAACGCCTTCCTTCTTCCATTCATAGGTAGCGGAGACGTTTTCTTCATCTTCTTCGAAGATCATGACCTTGTCGGCTTTGAGGGCTTCCCCGATGCTTTCGAGCATTTTGTCGATGCTGGCGTCGGGATCTCTTTCGTCGAGGGCAATGGCGATCATTTCATTCGCTGCGGATTTTCCGACGATTTCCCCGTTCTCCTTGAGGTACTTGCCTACGTAGTCTTTCAGGCAGGTCGAGAAGGTGAAGCGGTAGTTCTTGCCGCGCCACGGTACGAGGGTGTCGCGCATGATGTAGTCCTGGCCGGTTCTTGCGTCGTGGTGGACCCACTTATAGAAGTAGTCTCTGGAGAGGCGTTCGTTCGTGCAGAATTCGCACGGGCTCTTGGCGCCTTCGAGGACTTCGTAGCATTTCTTTCCTGTGATGTCTTCATCCTCTGTCAGGCCCAGGTCGTGGCGGAGGGCTTTGTTGAGGTAGACGAGGTTGTATGTATCGGGATCGCTCATGGCGACTCTTTCGTCCATGTCGTCGAACTTTCTCCTGTCGAAGGAGATGCAGTCGCCGATGTAGTCGGATTCGCTGCGTTTCTAGAGTTTCTGGTCATTCAGACGTTCCATGAGGAGGTGCAGCATGCCGTCGAGGTTCTTGGACTCGGAGCACCATGCGGTCGAATAGCGCAGGTAGAGGGTGCAGTCGTATCCGTCGATCTTGGTGATTTCATGGATATTCTTGGCGAGCTGGATGAGGTACTTGTGGATGGATTTGGCATCCTGTCTTTTGACGAAGCAGAGGAAATTGCCGCCTTCGCCGATATGGCCGAGTGCGCGTTTCTGTACGTCGAAGGTATCAAGCGCTTTCTGGATGCGTTTCAGGAGTTTCTTCCTGATCTGCGGGCCGTACATGCGGACGGTGGCATCGAAGTCGGGCACGTCGAGCATGATAGCGCAGAAGTCTTCTCCATGGAGGCGGTAGTTGTCCGCATACTGGAGGCCTGTCATCATCATGCCGCGGAAGCCGAAGAGTCCAGTGTCCGGATCGGTGAGGCCGATCTTGACCTGCTGCTCCTGGCGCCAGAGTCCTTTGTCGACGTCGTTGAAGTAGCCGGCGAGGCCGACGATTTCATTGCCGTCATAAATCGGGAATTTCGAGGCAGCAATGGTGTGCGGTACGCCTTTGACGATGCAGTGGCCGATGACGTGGCGTTTCACGCGTCCATGACGGAGGACGGCCCATTCGTCGTCCTTGTACGGGCCTTCGTTGATATGCCAGCCCATGTCTTCGTCCGTCTTGCCGAGGATGTCTTCCAGCTTTAGGCCGTAGTAATTGAGGAAAGCGTTCGAAGCGCCTTTGAAGCGGCGGTTCTTGTCCTTCCAGAAGAACTTGATGCCGGAGAAGTCGAGGAAAGACTGCAGGGCATTGTTGATGAAAATCTGGCTGTTCTGCTGGTTGTAGTCCCTTGTTTCATTTCTTGGCACGTAGCCGAAGGATTCGAAGAATTCAGGCACTTTCTCTTCTCTTTCGCGGAGGCGTTCCATGGTGGCGTCTCTGAGGCAGAGGAGAAGGTCCTTGGACTGGGATTTATAGAGAACGATGGCGTCGAATTCTTTCCAGCGGTAGTTGCCGTCTTTCTGCTTGACGCGGAAGACGTTGTTCGCTTCGGACCGTTTCGATGCCTTCGCGATTTCATACAGTCTCTTGGCATCTGCATACTGCATGAAGCGTTCCTGATCATCTCTGTGGATGAAGCGGGCCGCATAGCGCGCGATGAGCTGGCGTGCATACGGGATGCGGTCACCTGCTTTCAGGAGCGGATTAATGGTCTCAAGGACTTCGAGGACGCCCGTGTCCATGTGGACATAGTAGATCCCGTCGTAGAAGAGGATGGCGTTTCTGAAGATTTCGTCATACCGTTTCGTTTCCTTGAATTTATCGTCAAATGTGATGTTGTAGAGGGCCAGACGGCCGACGCTGATCTGGTTCGTCCTGGCGACGATTTCCATATTGACGCGCAGGTACTTTCCATTGTCGACGTAGGTCATCGATTCTTTCTTCATGCTGTCGACAGCTTTGTCGACGAAGGTCCTGAATTTCTTGTGCATCGGCAGGTCGTCGGCCGCCAGATTGGCATTGGCCTGGCGGAGGTCGCTGACGCTGACGCCTTCGAAGACTTTCTTGTAGGCGTCGTTTTCGTAGAGGATTCTCATCGATTTGTCATTGACGGCGCAGAGGGCGACCGGCGCACCGGTGAGGACATTGATGAGGCCGAGTTTGTCGTAGGCAAATTCTTCCTGACGCGTTTCTTCGCGCAGGTTCTTGTCGCGGCAGTGGACACGGAGGTCATCATACTTCATCGGACGACCGTAGAAGTAGCCCTGGATCTTTTCGCAGCCGACGGAGCGGAGGAAATCCACCTGTTCCTGCGTCTCGGCGCCTTCAGCGAGCGTATGGACGCCGAGGGATTTCGCCATGAGGACGATGGATTTGATAATTTTCCGGCTCTGGTCATTGAAATTGCGCAGGAAGGCCATATCGATCTTCAGTTCATCGAAGTGGAAATTCTGCAGCACATTGAAGGAGGAGTAGCCGCTTCCGAAGTCGTCCATCCAGCACTGATAGCCCGCTTTCCTGAAGCGGTCGATTTCGCGCTGGAGCTTCTTGCCGTCTTTGACGAGGGCGCTTTCGGTGATTTCTATGCGAATATAACTTCTGGGCAGGCGGTACTTCCTGACGACTCTTTCGACGACGTCGAGGGGATCGACCTGATCGAAATCGGCGCTGGACAGGTTGACGGAAATCGGGAGGACCGGCATGCCGGAATCTTCCATCGTGTGCAAACGTTTCCCGACCTGCTCGACGACGTAGGAGTCCAGTTTGTAAATGAGCTTGGCATCTTCAAGGACCGGAACAAACATGTCCGGCGTGAGTCTGCCTCTTTCGGGATCTTCCCAGCGGGCGAGCGCTTCCATGCCGCAGAGCTTCCCTGTCAGGGTGCGGACGACAGGCTGGTAGAAAATCTTGATGTAGCCGTTTCTCAGGGCGCGGTCGAAATTCTCCAGGACGTACGCGCGGGCAGCGAGGTTCTTCCCCATCGTCTCGGTGTACGTGGCCCAGCTCCTGCTGGCATCGCCCTTGATGGAGTCGCAGGCGATCTTGGCCATATCGAAAGCACTGTTGGCTGTATATTCGGACGGATTGTCCGGGTCGCGGAAGAAGACGCCGGCCTTCAGTGTGATGCTGAAATTGTCGATCATTTCATCGACTTCGCGGCAGACGGCTTCCACCTGCTCGATGACGCCGTCACGCGGCGCAACGAGGGCAAAATTATCGGCATTCAAGTGGGCGATGATGGAGTACGGGAAATGCGCGCGCAGTACGTCCGCCACCTTCCGGAGCAGTTCGTCGCCCTGCTCAATGCCGTAATTGGAGTTGTACAATTTGAAGTTCGTGAGGTTGAAATAGACAGAACAGTACAGTCCGCCGGTCCCGTCGATCTTTTCCATCTGGATGTGTTCATTGACACGCTTGTAGAACGCAGTACCCCCAAGGAGCCCTGTGATATTTTCCGTCTCACCGGGCGCGTGGCTATACTTGCTCTTCATGACATTGATGGACCAGATGTCCCCGAGCCCCTTCTGCGTCGTGCGGATCAGGAGCGCATTTCCTTTATTGAAATGGCCTTCTCTCGTCCTGTACGGGAACTGGAAGTAGGCATAATTTGCCTCCGGCTGCCCCTTCACTCTTACGATATCTTTCAGCGGAATATAGTCGGATGCTTCCACCATGCCCCGGTACGTCCCTCCGGTCAGCTCCTTGAACTCCTGCCAGTTCGCGCACTGGTAGTAATTCAGAAGCTCCGCGTTGGCAAGCAAAATTTCCTCGGAATCATCTGCCTTGACCAGACAAATGCCCCCGGGGAGCCTGTCATAATAGGAATGGAGCTCTTCAATCGTTTTCTCATCCAACATCCATATTCACCGCCTTGAATCGTTCACCCTAGAACGTCCTTATATATATCAAATAAGCATTGCACAAAGAATGCTTATGTAAAGAATGCTTATGTCTCATTTTTATTTTAATATTTTCGACAAAATAAGTAAATAGTCTATTATTTCAAACGGCCAGTTTCGCGCCGGAAGAACGAAAGATATCGAAGAAAATCCGATACAATCGGGATTTTTCGTGCCTTACCAATCTTTTATGGCTTTTGATTTTTTATTTTATTTTTTTATTATATCCGTAAGACTTCTATCATTCGGCTGAGTGGTCACTTTTGGATTTCCTGCGGATGGCTCCCATTTCCTCCCGATTTCTTTCCTTTCCCCCCTACGTATTTCTCTTGACTTTTTTATATTCCCCGGTGCTACAATGAGGACAGCGGACATCCGCTCGAAAGGAGAATATCCATGAAACAGAAAAAAATGATCTGCGCACTGGCATGTGCGCTCTGTCTTCTGGGAGGCGGCGCAAGTCTGGCAGCAGCGCCTGCTCCGGCAAGTACTGCGCCGGCAGCTGAAACAGCAGCCCCTCTCGTTTCTTCGATCACTTCCATCGCCCGCAACTATGGCTGGGGCGAGCAGGTCTCCCAAATCGCTCTCGAATATCCTGAGAAAATCCTGACAACTTCCCTCTCTGCGGAAGATTTCTCCGTGGAAGGAAAGGAAATCGCCTCCGTCTGGGCAGCGACCACGGCATCCCCGGGCGAACCCACGGAAGCCGGCAGGTATGTCATCATCAATATCAAGAACACGAATCCGCAGTCCGATATGCCCTTTAAGCAGGGCGGCTCCAAAGGAAAGGAAGGCCCCAAGAACGGTGATGCGTCCATGAAGAGCGACCGCGTCATGCCTGACCTCTCCGTGAAGGTCACGCAGACCGGCCCGATCCGCACGGCCAAGGGGGGGGGACCATCCCTGCTGGAAAGACGGTCTATACGGACACTTCCGTCCTTGAGCCGGACATTTCCGGTTTCATCAAGCACACTTACACTGATCCGGCCCTGAAGGCAACGATCCCTTACTACCTCTACCTTCCGAAGGGCTATGACAAATCGAAGAGCTACCCGCTTCTCGTCTTCATCCCGGATGCCAGCACGAATATCAGCGATCCGAAAATCACCCTCGTCCAGGGCAACGGCGCGACCGTCTGGGCATCGGAGGAAGAGCAGAAGAAGCATCCTTCCATCGTCCTTGCCGTCCAGTATCCACAGGAACTCGTCGACTCCCTCGGCATGATGACGACGGATGAAAACGTTTGGACAAAGGGCCTCACCCTCGTCACCGATCTCATCCATGATGTCACGAACACGTACGCCGCCGACACGAACCGCATCTACGGCACCGGCCAGTCCCAGGGCGGCATGGCAAACATCGCCATCAGCGATAAGTATCCGGACCTCTTTGCCGCACAGTTCCTTGTCGCCTGCCAGTGGAACACGCAGGAAATGGAAGCGCTGAAGGACAAGAACCTCTGGATCCTCGTCAGCGAAGGCGACACGAAAGCGTATCCGGGCATGAACGACGCTGTCTCCCGCTGGGAAAAGCTGGGCACGAAAGTAGCCACTGCTCCCCTCTGGAACAGCCACGCTGACTCCAAGTCCATGGCCGACCTCGTGCGCCAGATCAAAAAGCAGGACGCTGCCATCAATTACACCGTCTTCCAGAACGGCAACCACATGTACACATGGACCTTTGCCTACAATATCCCGGGCATCCGTGACTGGCTCTATCTCCAGACACTGGACAACACTCCCGTTTCCTTCAACGAAAGCGGCCTTTCCCAGGGAGAGAAGCATGAAATTGCCGGCGAAGTCCTAAGCCAGGGCCTCCGTTTCTATAATGGAAAGACAGAAGAAGACGCAGCCAAAGCACTCGCCTATTTCAAGGAAGCTGACAAGCTAGGCCACATGAAAGCCGCCCGCTACATCGGACTCCTCTATCAGGAAGGCCGCGGCGTCCCGAAGAATGACAAGGAAACTGCCTCCTGGTTCAAGAAAGGCGCGGAAGACGGCGACATCACGAGCCAGTACCTCCTCGGGAAATGCTATGAGGACGGGACAGGTGTAGAAAGGGATTATGCCCTTGCATTGAAATGGTACAGGAAATCTGCGGAAAGAGGCGACATCATCGCCGCCCCGGGCATGACCGGCGAAGCCCTGCTCCTTGAAAAGGGACTTGGCGGAGAAAGAAATCTCCCCCTCGCCCGCCAGCTCCTCACGAAAGCCGCAGCCCTGGGCTATGCGCCCGCCAAAGAGGCCCTCGCCGCTCTCTGATCCCCATTTCCTTACCCATAACTTTACTTATTTCTTTACACAATCTTTACAAAACTCCTTTATACTAAAAACATACCCCTTTATATTCTGTTCCACTTGGAAAGGAGCTTACAATGTTTAAACTCCTGTTTCTGACCCACACCGGCACCGGGCAGCCGCCTGCCGCGCTCTTCATCGCAAGGCAGCTCATTCAGGATGCTGACCTCGAAGACCGCATCGAAGCAGAAAGTGCCCGAATCGAAGATTGCAAAGGTGAACCACTTTGTGAAGAAGGAAAGAACGCTCTCGAGGCTGCAGGCTTCCCAGTCACCCCCGAAGTCCCCATTCCGCTCGAATGGAAGACTTATGACAACTACAACCTCATCCTTCTCGTCGACAACCCCGATAACCCCGCCCTCTTCAATACTATGGGCGGCGACGTCGACAACAAGATCCACCTGCTCTCCGAATATGCAGGATTTGAAGGGGACATTGAGAACCCTTATGAAGAGGGCACCTTCGCCGGAGCCATCAAGGCCTCCGAGGCAGCCTGCAAGGGCCTCATCGACCAGCTCTCAAGTTGGATGAAATGATTCACTGCATCCCCCCTTGCAGCAGTGAATTGTGGAAATGAAAGAGCCATGAAGCGAGATTTACGCTTCATGGCTCTTTTACGTGGGGGAGCTGAGCCTGCCCTGCGAGCAGCGCAGGCTTTTCTGGTTTTTCTTCAGCTGAAGGCTGGTTTGAGGGAGTTAACCCTCCCTTGCTTCGCAAAGGGAAAACATGCCAACCTCGCGTTGCTCGTGGAAAACCGCACATCCTCGCCTCCATCCACACGCAATTCCCACGTAAAAACCCTCCTTACCGGATGGCAGCCGGCAGGGAGGGCTTCTTTATTTTTGGAGTTTGGGAATGATCTAGTCACAGGAACATATCAACTATGCTGCTGCGAAAGAGATGCATGGGTTAGGAGACCCTTGCGATTGGAAGGAGGAAAGACGGATTCCATCGCGCCGCTGCATCAGCGGCTGGCTCTTGTCTGCGGGATACGTGAAAGACGGCATGAATGACTTTTCCACGGAAGCACTGACAGCGTGCGGGAGCGGGAAGATTGGCGTCCGATACGGGCGGAGAGACGTAAGGTTTCTTCTTGCTGCTTTTCGGCCTGACTCTGGCCTGATGGCAGGGAGGAAAGAGCTTTCGCATCTTCTTCCTTATTCTTCTTTGGAAAAGAGGACCGGTGCTTGCGAGGCGTACGCTTGCGCCGGCGGATATACGGCAGCTTCATTGAGGCATTGGACCCCTCCGGACAAAACAAACAATGCTCGGAGAAGCGGCAGGTATATCTGCAATCGAAAAAGAGTTTCGGAGGCTTAGGCCTCATGGGGACTATTCCTTGTCCGGGTCGGCGATCGGCTGCTTTCCTTCCGGGTAACGATACCGGAGGAACCTCACCGGGCACTCTCCCTTCCAAAGACTCACCCCTGGGAACAGTCTTTTCAGGTAAACTGCGGGCAGTTGCCTATGATTATTATACAACATTTGAAGAAAATTGGCGCCGTAAAAGTACTCTTAAGGGTGACAAACAGTAAAAGTAACGATACTATCGGCTTTTAAATACTATTGAATTTTTCTGTAACTGCTTAAAAATCATGCAAGGGAATAAATGATTTCTAAGTAATCTATTGATAAAGAGGAAATTGGGGATGAGAAATGAGAGATGGGGAAATTGAAAAGCCATACAACCGAGCTAAAGCTCGAAGAAATGCAACTCATCCGTCGGCTCCGCCGCCCCCTTGGTATGATTCAACAAGAAAGACAGAATAATATCATAAATATATTAGGAGGTCA
>OGLB01000433.1_pt1 | contig 22779 bp, 25 predicted proteins | sample 1572551 | NCBI WGS metagenome assembly OGLB01 (sample SAMEA2582003, study PRJEB24529) | metagenome | biome: Human gut stool | place: China | collected 2011
TAACCGTGTAAAGCAAATGCCAAAAGTTTGAATCGCGTTCTTCGTATTCAACTTCGGCATCGGAAATTGATGTGTTGCAATGCGGGCACCAGTTTACCATTCTGTTGCCCCTGTAAATCAAATCTTTATCATATAAGCCTACGAAAACTTCCTTAACGGCCTTACTGCAGCCATCATCCATAGTGAAGCGCTCACGATCCCAATCGCATGAGGAGCCCATTTTCTTTAACTGCTCTATAATTCTGCCGCCGTATTGCTCTTTCCATTTCCAAGCACGCTCAAGGAATTTGTCCCTGCCGAGATCATCCTTAGTGAGCCCTTCCTTGCGCATTGCTTCAACGATTTTTGCCTCTGTTGCAATTGAAGCGTGATCCGTGCCCGGAAGCCATAAAGTGTCGTACCCCGCCATACGATGATATCTGATGAGAATATCCTGAAGAGTATTATCAAGAGCGTGCCCCATATGAAGCTGGCCCGTGATATTTGGGGGAGGAATAACTATTGTGTAAGTTTTTTTGCCCGGCTCACGCTTTGCGTGAAAGTATTTTTTATCACACCAAAATTTATAAGTGCGATCTTCAACCTCTGCGGGGTCATATTGCTTTGCAAGATCCTTTGCCATATTTTCAACTCCTATAAATAAAAAAGCTTTCACCTCATAATGAGACGAAAGCTGAAATTCCGCGGTACCACTCAAATTGCATTATAAAAATGCCGCTTAAACCCATAACGCAGGCGTGCGTGCACGGCTACTGAACTCACCGCACCGGCTCCAAAGCTACCTTCTTTTTCATTGCCGCAGCCTTGCACCGACCGACTGCTCTCTGAATGCAAGCGGAAAAATACTCCTCTTTTTCAAAGCCTTTAAATATCGGTTTAATATTAACAGATTGCAACATAATTGTCAACCCACGGGAAATCATTTTACAAATTCCAAAAGAAAAATAAAACTGTTTTTCCGCTGCAAAGCAAGTCTAAATTTTGCAAAAAAAGCCTTATTATTTACCGATAAGATTTATCAAAAGTTTGAATTTCTATGGCCTCTAAAAACAAAAGGCAGAGCAAATGCTCTGCCTTTTTACTGATTAGCCGTTTACGAGCTCACCGGTAAACTCGTCAACAAGGTCGATATCTTCGCCGTTGCCTCCGATACCGCCGCCTGTTTCCTGCGATGTTGTGATTACATCGGCAATCGTAAACTTTTCTATCTTCGCAAGAGGAGATTCATATTTTCTTTTCATTTTTTCTCTTCCCCTTACTTTTCATTACTTACGATATTTCCGTAATCTATTACCTGCACGGTTGTTCCGTTTACCGTTGCCTCATATTTTACATATGCTCTTGTGTAAAGCTTTTTACTTCCATATGTTATTCCGAGCCAATACTGCGAGCTTTCGGCATTCGGATTCTTTGCCGCAACGCTGCGTACTCCCGCATTACCCAATTTGAAGCTTTCTTCGCTTGGTGCGGTTTCGCTTACATAATACATTGTGCCGGCTTCGATTATCTTTGTGCCGTTACTGAATGTTGAATATGTTGTCAGCTTTGTTCCGTTATCATCTTTTACGGACCATACAAACGGCTTTTGCTCTTTTACCTTTTCGGCTGTTGCCGCATCGAGGCTTTTGCCGTTTACCGTGTAGCCGTTTCCGCTTGGCATTACGGAATAGAGATTTACATCTCCGCAGCCATAGAATGTGTATTCACCGGCTCCGTAGTTTACCACATAATATGCATTGCCGATTTTTGCAGCTATTGCAACTGCGCCGTCTGCCGGCTTAACAACAACCTTTGAATCGTAATAGATATTCTTTGTGTTTTTAGCCTGAACGGCTGTTCCGTCCAGTGTTACATTATATGATTTTTCTGTTGAAACCTTATATACGGGTTTGATTGTTCGGATTTCAGACACCGGCATTGTTGCACCTGAAGCAACATCCTTGCCGTTTACCTGCCATTTAACAAACGCATAGCTGCCGATTTCCTGAGCCTGATAAGATGCTGAGCCGGAGGTGAACTGATTTTCGTTAAACACAACGGTTGCATTTGGATCAAGATAATATGCATGTGCGGACTTACCGTAAATATCCTGAACCTGGACAGCCTGTTTATCTGCAAGAGAAGCATTATCAGTTTTATACACCTTAATATCGGTATTTGACTGAATTCTTGCCATAAAGCTATCTGTTGCCGGGAATTCCTTACCGTTTACAACTATCTTGGCAACAGTGGAATCAATTATCGCCGAAATACTTTGGTGTATTTACCGGAGTTTCGGCCTTATCATTTGTATATTCGGTTACGGTTACGGTGTAAGCATTTCTCTTTGTGCCGGTTATATCGCCGAGTGCAGAATTAAGTTCTGTTTCAATAGCGCCGACATAATTTTCAAGCTCTGTTTGAGTTGCATTCTTCCAAACAGTGCCGTTTACATTTACATATGCCGTTGAGGCAGTGCCGTCATTGGGTGTGGTTTCCGTTACTCCGTTTGCCACGCCGTTATTAAAGCTTATGCTTGCTGCGCTTGTGCCGTACTGACCGATTAAGCCATATACGGAATCCGCTCTGTTTACATATTCTTCCGTGAACGCATTCATATCCTGCTGCTTTACGGCTTCTACAATGGCATTATATGCCTCATAGTTTGCAACAGGGCTAAGTGCATTATATGCCGAAATTGCCTGCGGCATTGTTACGGTTTCGGTTTCCGAAGATTTAACAATGTTATAAGGATCTATTCCCGAATATTTATTATAATCGGCAACAAAAGCATTCCAGCTTGAATAAGTCCAATTCTGTGAATCAACCGAATTGCCGTTTGCAAAGTTTGCCTTGGCATTTTTGAAAGCTGCAAGATAATTTGCAATATCGGCTCTGTCGGCAAGACCTGCACCTGCTGAATTAAGTGAATCAACTTTAGAACTTAAAGTGTTTGCAAGAGTTTGCACATTAGCTTCGCTTACTGCACCGTTATCGCCATCTTGAACACCGAAAGTATATTTTTGGCTTGTGAGCGAATCAATTGCCTGAAGCAATGTTATCATTGAAAATTCTGTGTAACTGTCTATATTGGCAAAGTAAGTGTTTGCTGCATTTTGAATTGCATCGGAAACTTTTTTATAATTGATAATATAAGTATTTCCAGTATTTATAGATGTTTGTGTTTTACCGTTACCCCAAGCTTTCCAATATCTATAGGCCGTAAAGCCCATTTGTAATGTTGTGTAATATGAATTACTGTCAAACCCGTCACCAGTATACTTAACTATATTAGATCCAACAATCCATATACTGCTGCTCTTTTTACTGTCTACAGTGTTTCCGCCACTGTTCTTATACTCACCAACATCTGTGCTGTTAATACGAACTGAAGTATTGTTCCACCACCAATTGTTAGCGGTATCGTTTGTACTCGTATCGTCCCAATTAAAATACCAATTATCTTTTAATTTTATATTGCTTGATGTTGGATAAAACTTATATAAACATTAATAATTAGCACTAGATGCCCAATCTTTGTAACCACCTGATAAAGGTGCTGACATATTAGAAAAATCGCCATCATAAAGCCATACAAATGTTTCTGCACCAGCTACAGCAGTGTAATAATTATCATTTTTATTGCTAATCTTGAAATTGACCAAATCAGATTTTGAAAGCATATTTTGATATGCTTCTGGCTGGATAACATTCCCCGTGTCGTTAAATTTCCATTCGGAAATCAAATCCGAAAGTGTTTCGGGGCCTGTGTACTTATTACTTTCCGCAAAAGTTGTTTCCGTTGCAGCCGCAAGCTTATCCGCAAGTGCTTTGTTGGCATCTGAGGTATCATAGCCATCGTTATACTTTACGGCTGCCATATAATAGGTATATGACTCTGCCATATTTTTATAAACCGTTTTGGATGCGGCCGCCTCGCTCATTTTTTACTTATATGCGGCAATTGCTGATGAATAATTTACTTCTTCATCTGCAGCAACTGCTGCAAGCGGAACGCAAGATGAGATCATCAATACTGCCATAGCAGCTGCCAAAACCTTTTTAAGAAAAGATTTTTTCATTTAACATCCTCCTATATTGCGGCAAACCATGCATTTTGCAAAAAACGCACCACGCCCATTTAATATTATTCACATGAATTATATATTATGCGATATGTCAAGCAAATATCCTGATTTGTTAACATTTTTGAACGTTTTTCATTTTCAGCGAGCTAAAGATTTTTTTAATTTATAATCACCCCTTTTTCCAAACAAAATCAAAGCAGCCACTTTTGTTGAAACGGCTGTTTTTTTTTGAATTTATCCAATAAAAAAGCATAATAAAAACACGGTTTGCTATTGAAATATTGAATGAGGAGTATATAATAAAATTAAAAAACGGGAATAATAAACATGGAACAAAATTTAATGCTTACCGGCAAGCCAATAAAAAGCATCATTAAGTTTTCTTTGCCGATTATGGCTTCATCACTTTTACAATACAACTACACATTGGTAGACAATATACTTGTTGGGCGATATGTAAGCACGGATGCCCTTGCCGCAGTTGGCGGAGTGGGCTCGATAAACTCTTTTATTATAGGTGCGGCATTCGGGCTCACGAGTGGCTTTACCATACCCGTGGCACAGGCATTCGGCGCAAGAAACCAAGATAAAATCAACAAATATTCCGGCAGCAGCATCACAGTATCGCTGATATTGGGAATTATACTTGTTATAATTGCGCATGCAATTTCCACTCCCCTTTTGAATCTTATCGGCACACCGAACGAAATTCTCGGCCTTTCATCTGCTTATGTTAACATTCTTTATTTTGCGATCCCGTTTCAAATGCTTTCAAACAATTTCACGGCAATTTCAAGAGCTGTGGGAGAAAGCAAGAAGCCCCTTTACTATTTTATAATAAGCATTTTTGTTAATTTTTTGCTGGATTTATTGTTTATCATAGTTTTTCATTGGAGCGTTGAAGGTGCGGCGCTTGCAACACTTATTTCTCATATAACGGCAGCAGCGCTTACCGGAAACTATATTTTAAGGCACAATAAAAATGTGCATATCACAAAAGAAAATCTTAAGCCGAATATCAAAACGGCATTTACACAGTTGAAATTGGGAATACCCGTTTCCCTTCAATTTACGGTTACATCAATAGGCTCTATGATTCTTCAAAGTGCCGTAAATTCATTTGGCACTGCAACAATAGCAGGCTTCACCGCAGCCGGCAGGGTTGAAAATCTTGCCAATATACCGCTGAGCGGTCTCAGTGTGGGCACACAAACCTTTGTAGGCCAAAACTACGGCGCCGGAAATTATGACAGAATAATAAAATCCGTTAAGAAAATTTTTGTGCTTGATATAATGCTTTCCGCTGCTTTAAGTGTTGCGCTGCTTACCGCAGGTATGCCGATGGTAAGGTTGTTTATGACCGAGCCGAATGAAGAGGTGCTTTTTGCGGCTCATAAATATCTTATTGCCACGGCAGAATGCTTTAGCCTTGTGGCAGTGTTGTTTGTTTTAAGAAACACTCTACAAGGGCTTGGCTTCACATATGCAAATGCAATTGCAGGCGCAGGAGAGCTTATAGGCAGAATAGCAATAGCTCTTATTTTCACTCCGCTTATAGGCTTCAACGCTGTGTGCTACGCTGCCCCGGCCGCTTGGTTACTTGCAGATATACCGCTTGCAATTATATATTTGAAAAAGCAGAAAAAATTCAAGGCATTGGCTTTGGAAGAAAGTTGCAAACACAATGGGTAATTTACTCGGCGGAAATATGGCAAATTCATAAATGGTCAATAGATGGTCTTGAGCGAAAAATCGAATAAACGAACAAAATCTCACTCCGTAAAAAGAGTGAGATTTTTTATTGCATATTGAAGTTTGAAATGCATTTCTGAAAAAGAAAAAACCTGCGAAAACGCCGTGTTTACGCAGGTTTTGGAGCTGATAGTCGGACTCGAACCGACGGCCTGCTCATTACGAATGAGCTGCTCTACCAACTGAGCCATATCAGCATTTATTCAATTTTCCACTTGCTTTGAGCCTAAATCGACGAACAACCTTCCGTTTACGAATGCGCTGCTCTACCAACTAAGCCTCAGCGAAATCAAACAATGAATCAATAATTTTCAAATCGCATTAGCAATTATACAATAAATCACGTATCAGGTCAAGAGAATTTAAAGAAGTTCGCAGAGTTTTTCAAAAACGAAGCAAACGCTCTCTGCACGCACTTGATTTCTGCCGATATTTCCAAACTGCCGAGTAAAGGTATGCACACTGCCGTTTATAAAAAAGCCAAAGCAAACCATGCCGACGGGTTTTGCCGCAGTGCCGCCCGATGGGCCTGCAACTCCCGTTATACCGACTGCTACCTGAGATTTTGCGTTTTCTGCCGCTCCGCAAGCCATTTGTGCTGCAACGGGTTCTGACACAACGCCGAATTCTTCAATTGCATTTGGCGAAACGCCGAGATACTTTATTTTGGCTTCATTTGCATATGTTATGAAAGACACATCCAAAACAGCAGATGCGCCCGGCTCATCCACAAGAGCACCGCAGCACTTACCGCCGGTGCAACTTTCCGCAAATGAAATGTGCCAATTTTTTTTAATCAATTTATCAACAACTTCTGCAGTTAAAAACTTATTACACATAATTTACCACATCATATAATTTATTAACAACCGGCACATCGGGGCGCAAATTTTTATCTTTAAACCAGCCCCAATTCATACGCACGGCCTTCATTCCCGCACCGAGTGCTCCCTCAATATCATTAACCGGATGATCGCCCACATAAAGGCATTCCTCAGGCTTTAAACCAAGCTGAGCAGCAGTATACAAAAAAATCTGTGCCTGCGGTTTTGCAAAATCATAATCACCGGAAACAACAGTTATATCACAATACGGCAAAAGGCCGCTGTTATCAAGCTTTGTGTGTTGCAAAACAGAAGGGCCGTTTGTGATTATACCTGTTTTTATATTTCTTTTATGCAGTTCCTTCAAAAGCGGAATGGCATCATCAAAAATAATGCAATACTTGCCGAAGTTTTTCTCATAATGATTTGTTAGTGCCTTTGCACCCGGAGAGTTTTCCCACCCCCACATTTTGATAAGGCCGGAAAACCAAGTATTGCGCTCTGCGTAACCGCCGTTTCCGGTTCTAACCATATCATCTCTGCGTTTTTGCCTTTCTTCATTACTGAGATTAGGCATAAATTCGGCAGTAAATGCATCTGTGTATTTATCAAATGCAGAGGTGCGATCCTGCAAAGTTTCATCAAAATCAAATAATACTGCTTTTATCATAATCGAGTTGCTCTTTAAGTTCTTCCTTATTTTTAAATAATTTTTCAGGGCGCATATAATCAACAAGCTCAACCGTTACCGTTTCATCATAAAGATTGCCGCTGAAATCAAAAATATGCGTTTCCGAAAGCGGAACATCCACCTTCCATGTTGGCCGCACGCCGATATTCGTGAAGGCCTTATATGATTTATTTCCTATCAAAACACGGCTTTCGTATACACCGAATCGCGGCACAATTAACCCCTGTGGCAAATGCTGATTTATGGTTGGAAAACCGATTGTGCGCCCACGCTGATCGCCTTTGATTACGGGGGCTTCATAGGTGAAATTATAGCCGAGCATCTCATTGGCAGATCTTATTCTGCCCTCAGAAACAGCCTTTCTGATTCTGGTTGAGCTTATCGGCAAGCCTTCATAATCCTGAGCATCAAGAATACGAACCCAAATATCACGCTGCTCAAGATACTTTCTCATATCAAGAGCAGACCAAGAAGCATTTTTGCCGAATCTGAAATTAAATCCGCAAAGCACAGTTTGCGCACCAAATTTATCAATCAAAATTCTTTGAATAAATTCCTCGCCTGTGTAATTTTTAATTTCATCAAAATCCGCAAAAACGGCATTAGGATAGCGCTTTTCAAATATGCTTTTTTGCAGCAATGAGAATTTATTATGCACACAATAAATAATGGTTTTCTCAGCGCCCGTTACAACGGTTTTATGTGCAAGATGCATACCGTCAAAATCGCCGAGCGCAACAGCTGTTCTGTTTTTACCGTAATTGTTATCCATAATTTATTCCACAAGCAATCGCTTTACCTTTAACTGTGAATTTTCTTCCATACCCAAGCCCAAAAACTCGCCGCATGGCGAATAAACTCTGTAAACGGCGCTTTCGGCAATCGGGCTTTTTATTCTTTCTGCATCAAGCGCACCGCCGTTTTTAAAACGAATTGACTGCGCCGAAGAAACTGTTAATTTTTCAAATTGCAAAAATGCATTTTCAACGGGCAGCAAATATTTTTGCATATTTTCTCCCGCCTCTTTGGCGGCAAAAAGGGATTCAAGATTTGCACAATCATTAAGTGAAAACCCGCAAGCCAAGGTTCGGCGCAAAGCTGTCATAACCGCACCGGTACCCAGCTGCCTGCCCAAATCATCAATCAACGATCTTATATATGTGCCTTTTGTGCAAAGCACATCTATCACATAAGCATTACCGTTTTTCGGCAGCATATCAAGCCTTTTAATTTCAATTTCCCTTGCTTGGCGCTCAACATCAACGCCGCTTCTTGCAAGCTCATAAAGCCTTTTGCCGCCTACCGACACTGCTGAATACATAGGCGGCACCTGCATTATTTTACCTTTAAAGCTATCAATGGCACAACGCACCTGCTCCTCGCTGCAATTAACAGGAAACTCGCCTGTTACATTACCTGTTATATCAAGCGTGTCTGTTGTTTTTCCAAGCACAAATTCAGCACGGTAACCCTTATCGTGCTCGGGCAAATGGCTTAAAAACTTTGTGGCGCCGCCTATCATAACAGGCAAAACGCCTGTTGCAAGCGGGTCGAGCGTGCCTGCATGCCCAACTTTTTTTTCGCCGAAGATTTTTCTCAGCCTTGAGCACACGGCAAACGATGTCATTCCCTGCGGCTTATCTATGCAAATAATACCCGTCATTTAAGATATTCTCCGCATTTTTTAACAATCTGCTCCAAAGCCTCATCAACAGAGCAATCAAATCTGCACGCAGCAGCCTGCGCATGGCCGCCGCCGCCGAAATTTTTTGCAAGGGCTGCGGCATTAACGCTTTCATATGTTCTGATTGAGGCTTTGCAGGTTCTATCTGCCTTTTCACGAATCGTTATGCCGATTTCAACGCCCTCTATCTGCCTTGTCAGCGGAGCAAGAGCCTCTGTTTCTTGCTCGTTTGAGCCTGTTTTTGCATACATATCCTGAGTTACCGTTATAACGGCAACTCTATCATTGCAAAACATTTTCATATTATTCAGAGCAAGCTTTTCAAGAGCCACATATGTTTTTGTTTTCGTTTCAAACATGGCCCTGTTGATTTTGCCGTTATCGGCGCCCAAATCAATAAGCTCTGCGGCAATTCTGTAAGACTGTGCCGTGGTTGAAGCATATCTGAAGCAACCCGTATCGGTTGAAATTCCCGTATAAAGGCAATCTGCAATTTTTTTATCTATTTTTACACCCATTTCATTTATGAGCATATAGATAATTTCACACGCTGCGGGATAATCACGAAGCAAAAGCTTTTTTGCAAACTCGGTATTCGTTAAATGATGATCAACGCAAAGGTCTATTTTGCCTGCATATTTATCCTGCAGGCTGCCAAGCAAATTTTCCGTTGCAACATCAACGGCAACGATATAACTCGGCTCAAAATCCTCAAAATCAATATCATCAAAAAGATAATTATACTTTTTAGGAATTTCATCATCATTTATCACCCTTACTTTTTTGCCGATTTGCATAAGCGCACGGCAAAGAGCAAAGCCGGAGCCGAGAGTATCCCCATCCGGATGGGCGTGTGTTAAAATCAAAATGTTATTCTGCTGCAAAAGCAGCTTTGCACATTCTTTAAAATCAATTTTCATTTGAAGCGTCCTTTAGCTTTTCAAATATCTCCATTCCCTTTTTAATTGAATCATCTGCAACAAAGCTGAGCTCCGGTGCTTTTCTGAGATGGAGATTATTTCCGAGCGATCTGCGTAAATATCCCTGCGCAGAATCAAGACCCTTGCAGGCTTCTTTAGCTGCATTAAGGCCTTCCATAGCGCTGACATAAACCTTGGCATAGCTTAAATCGTTTGAAACCTTAACATTCACAACGGTAAGCATTTTACCCGCAACGCGCGGATCCTTCAATTCCCTCATAAGCGAGATTAACTCACGCTTAATATCTTCCGATATTCTGTCTATACGATAACCGGCCATGATCAATCCCTGTATTCTTCAACAACATAGCACTCAAAGATATCGCCGGGCTTAATATCATTCCAGTTTTCAAGCGAAATGCCGCATTCATAACCGGAAGAAACATCCTTAACATCATCCTTAAAGCGCTTAAGATTTTTAATAGGTGAATCTGCAATCTCTTTTCCGTCATAACACGAACTTTGCCGTTTCTGCGGATTGTGCCGCTTGTTACGAGCGAGCCTGCAATTGAGCCCACGCTTGAAACGGTGTATACCTCACGAACCTCTGCCGTGCCGGTATCTACATTACGGTACTTAACGGAACGCATACCTCTCATTGCGGCCTCAATATCCTCAATAAGATCATATATAATGCTGTATTGCTTGATTTCAATGCCGTCTCTTGCGGCATTATCCGCAGCATCCTGCTCAACATCTGTTGCAAATGCAACAATGATTGCATTTGATGCGTTTGCAAGCATAACATCGGAATCATTTACGGCACCTACTGCACCGTGAATTATTCTTACACGAACTTCATCATTTTCAATTTTAAGAAGCGACTGCTTAACAGCCTCAACAGAGCCTTGAACGTCTGCCTTGATAATAATGTTAAGCTCTTTAAGCTGCCCTTCTTCAAGAGTTGAGAACAAAGTATCAAGAGTAACCTTATGGAACTGCTTGAATTCTTCTTCCTTAGCTTTTTCTTTTCTTTGCTCAACAAGCTGCTTTGCAAGCTTTTCATTGGTTACGGCATTAAATTCATCGCCGCTCATTGGAGCCTGATCAAGTCCCATTATTTCTACCGGAACAGACGGGCCTGCACTGTTGAGCTTTTTGCCGCAATAATCCGTCATGGCTCTTACACGGCCTACTGCCGTGCCTGCAACAACATAATCGCCCGATTGAAGAGTGCCGTTTTGAACAAGAAATGTTGCTATCGGACCTCTGCCCTTATCAAGCTTAGCTTCAATAACAACGCCCTTTGCGGCTCTGTTTGGATTAGCTTTAAGCTCGCACATTTCGGCAACAAGAAGAATTGTTTCAAGAAGCTTATCTATGCCCATGCCCGTTTTAGCGGAAACAGGAACGCAGATAACATCGCCGCCCCATTCCTCGGGCACAAGCTCCTGCTCGGTGAGCTGCTCCATAACTCTTGTTGGGTTTGCACCCTCTTTATCCATTTTGTTTATTGCCACAATAATCTGCACATTTGCAGCCTTTGCATGGTTTATTGCTTCGATTGTTTGAGGCATAATACCGTCGTCTGCGGCAACAACAAGCACTGCAATATCGGTTGCCATTGCGCCTCTTGCACGCATTGCGGTAAATGCGGCATGGCCGGGTGTATCAAGAAATGTGATTTTTTGATTATTTACCTCAACCTGATAAGCACCGATTGTTTGTGTGATACCGCCGGCTTCCGTTGAAGTTACATCAGTGTGGCGGATGGCATCAAGCACGGATGTTTTACCGTGGTCTACATGCCCCATAACGCAAACTACCGGCGGACGGGTGATTGCATTTTCATCATCCTCAACCTCTTCCTCGATAATCTGCTCTTCAATAGAGATTTCAACCTTCTTTTCAACCTTTGCGCCAAGCTCTGTTGCAACTATTTCTGCAGTGTCATAATCAATTACTTCATTAACGGTTGCCATAACGCCGAGAGACATAAGCTTTTTAATAACTTCATTTGCAGTCATTCTGAGCAAGCTTGCAAGATCGCCAACGGTGATTTCATCAGGCACCTGAATTTTAATTTGCTGCTTCTTTCTTTGCTCTGCAATTCTGGCAAGGCGCTGTTGCTCTGTTTCCCTTTTGGAATGAGCCCTGATGCCCTGCGGCTTTTTCTTTCTGTATTGCTTTGATTTTTGATTGAGCTTTTGCTTTTTCTGGAAATCACCCATTGAAGATGCGGGAGCGATATCCTCGTATTTTTGATTGTATTTTTCAAGATCAACATTATTAACACGAGTGTCTATATGGCGAGCCTCGCCCTTTGTGCGGGCCTGGGGCTGAGCCTCGGCTTTTTTCTTTGCCTTTTCCTCGGCGCGCTTTGCCGCCTGCTCTGCCATTTGCAAAATTGCCGCTTGGCTTTCACGCTTTTTGTCCTTTGCGGTTTCCGCCTTTTTAGCCGGTTTATCCTGTTTTTTCGGAGCGGCATTTTCCGGCTTGGTCTTAGCCGTGCCGGATTTAAAATAGGCATCAAAATTTTTAACACTGTTTTGAATGGTTATTTTATCAAAAAGTATATTGAGTTCGTTTTCTTCGAGGACTGTGGAAGCTTTCTTGGCCGGACCGCCACAATATTTATCAAGCAGCTCTATAATTTCCTTGTTGCTCTTTCCGAAATCCTTGGCAACATCGGAAACCTTGACCTTAATTACCATATAACCGATTCCTCCTTAACCGATTTATTCGCTTAACAGCGAAATAATTTTATTACTGAAATTTTCATCATTCACCGCAACCACGCCTGCTTTGTAGCCGCAAGCGGAATAAATCTCGCCGACTGCAATATCTGCAATCGCAACCGGTGTGTGCGGAGAAAATTTATTAACGGTGAATTCTATATCTTTTTTTGTGCCCTGCGAAATTTCGGCACACACAAGCACAAGCTTTGCTTTTTTTGCACGAACGGAGCCGATCACTGCATCATGCCCCATTGAAAGCCTGCCTGCACGCCTTGCAAGGCCAAGCATTGAAAGAATTTTATCTTTTTGCATTTTCGATTTCTTCTTCCATCTTATCATAAACCTCATCTTCGATTTTCATTGAAAACGAGCGTTCTATTGATTTTCTTTTTCTTGCTTTTTTAAGACATTCGGGATTGTTGCACACATATGCGCCGCGGCCGTTTTTCTTGCCCGTTAAATCAAGGCTGACTTCGCCCTGCGGGCTTTTAACAACTCTGATAAGTTCTTTCTTATCAAACATTTCACCGCAGCCGACGCACATACGCTTAACTTCTCGCTTAGTTTTCATTATTGATTACTCCTGTGTGCCCTCATAAAAGCCTGATTCCGGCTTAATATCTATCTTCCAACCTGTGAGCTTGGCAGCAAGGCGAACATTCTGGCCCTTATTGCCGATTGCAAGGCTGAGCTGATCATCGGGAACCGTTGCACGGCAGAACTTTGCATCCTCATCAAGGATTTCAACACCGCAAACGGCAGACGGAGCAAGAGCCGCAGAAACAAATTCCGCAACATCATCGCTGTATTTAACAATATCTATTTTCTCGCCGCCGAGAGCCTCAACAATATTTGAAACACGCTGACCCTTCGGACCGATACATGCACCGATGGGATCAATTTCATCATCCTTGCTGTAAACGGCGATTTTTGTTCTTGAGCCTGCTTCACGAGACACTGATTTGATTTCGATGGTGCCGTCATAAATTTCCGGAACTTCTGTTTCAAAAAGCCTTCTTACAAGACCGGGATGTGTGCGTGAAATCATAATCTTGGGACCCTTGCCGGTGTCTTTAACATCAACAACAAAGATTTTAAGATTTTCGCCTTCCGTGATAACCTCATCCGGAATCTGTTCCATTTTCGGAAGCACTGCAACGGTTTTGCCGATTTCAACTGTTGCATTGCCCGTTACGGGATCAACACGGCTTACCTTTGCCGTTACAAGCTCTTGATTCTTGCTTTGGAATTCCGCAAGCTGCTTTCCGCGCTCTGCCTCACGAATACCCTGGCGAATAACATGCTTTGCATTTTGAGCTATAATTCTGCCGAATTCTTTTGTTTTGAGCGGAATATCAATGGTTTTGCCGACCTTTGCCGATTTACGATATTGCTGAGCTTCCTCAAGAGTTAAATCCGTGTCCGGATCCTCAACTTCCTCAACAACATTTTTGGTTACATAAACCTTGATTTTTTCCTTTTCGGGATCAATATCGCAATGTACTATATCCTTGCCGTTATAATCGTGCTTAGCGGCAACCACAATTGCAGCCGAAATTTTATCATAAAGATAATCTGCGGGAATTCCCTTTTCCTGCTCAAGCATTTTTACAGCTTCAAAAAATTCTTTGCTCATTTTTCCTATCAACCTTTCTGTTATTTATTAAAATCATTTATATCAAAATCATCCAATTTAACATAGGATGTTTCTTTTTTATCAACGGTTATATCATTTCCGTCTTGCAAAGAAACGGTTATTTTGCCGCCGTCATAAGACTTAAGAGTGCCTGTAAAATCACGCACGCCGTCTACAGGGCGGATAGTGCGCATCATTACGGCAGCACCGAGATATTTAAGAAAATGCTCTTCCTTTTTAAGCTCACGCTCAATTCCGGGCGAAGAAACCTCCAAAGTATATGAATGTGAAATAAGATCCGCCTCATCAAGCGGCTCTGTAATAAGATGCGTTAGATCAACACAATCATCAACGCTTACGCCGCCGTCTTTATCAATGAATATGCGCAAATACCAATCTGTGCCCTCTTTTTTAAAGACAACATCCCATATTTGCAGCGAAAGTTCATCGGCAAAAGGCTTAATGATCTCAAGCACTTTTTCGGAAATATTTTGTGCCATATCTGCTCCTTTCCCGGTGGATTTTCCGCACTTTGCAAAAAAACCGCCAACAATAATATGAGAGCGGCATTACTGCCACTCTCACCTTTCGTTTATATTCTTACGCTAATACTATAATATATAAATTATATATTGTCAAGCATTATTTTATTACTTAATTTTATAAAGATTGCCTTCAAACGGCCTAAGTTCATTTATTGTTGCTTCTTTTGTTGAAAGCAGCAATTCAAAGTTTGAAACATCGCAAGGGCGCTTTTGCGGCTTTTTTCCGAGATTAAGCTCAACATAGTAAAGCTCGCCGTTATATTCGCGATAATAGCAATAAAGCGGTGCCTTTGCAAGCTCCATCTTTTTGAAAACACCATACACCATTGCCGGAGTGTTTTTGCGCAGAGCAATCGCTTTTTTATAGAAATTAACAACACTGTCTTTTCTGTTTAATTCATCGGCTGCATTATATCGCCTGTAATCCGAATTAACCTTAAGCCAAGGCTTACCTGTTGTGAAGCCTGCATTTTCGGAATCGTTCCATTGAAACGGGCTTCTTGCATTATCGCGAGTTCCCGTTGCGGCACGCTTAAATGCTTTTTCTTCGCTTTTTCCTTTTTCAACAAGTTTTTTATAGAGATTAACAGCCTCAACATCGTTAAGCTCATCTGCCGATTTAAAATCAACATTGCCCATTGAAATTTCCTGACCTTGATAGATATAAGGAGTGCCGCGCAAGGTCATTTCAATAAGTGCGCAAATCTTTGAAATATCCTCTCTGTAAGCATCGGTTTTATCAACCTTTGTAACAATTCTGGGATTATCATGATTTTCAAAGAAAACGGCGGGCCAGCAGTGATTTGTATATTTTGTTTGAAATTTTTCAAATTCCAGCATAACTTTATAAAGGCTGTAATCGAATAAATCATACTTATCGTGGCCTTGATTTATCAGGAAATCAAAATTAAACACCGTGTCAAGCTCTTTGCGATAATCCGCAGTAAGCATTTTATCCATCTCAATGCCGGCGCCGCCGCATTCGCCGACTGTGTAAACATCATAATCGCCAAAGGCTTTTTCACGCATTTCACGAAGATATTCATGCAAGCGAGGACCGTAAAAATAATACTCCGCTCCCTTATACCCCGTTAAAATTCCGAGAAAGGCATTGGCATCCGGCAAGCCCGGAGTTTTACTGATAAAATTGATAACATCCATTCTGAAGCCGTCTATGCCCTTATCAAGCCACCAACGCATCATTTCATAAACACTGTTGCGAACATTTTGATTTTCCCAATTCAAATCCATTTGCTTTTTTGAAAACAAATGCATTGCCCATTGATTAAGATTTTCATAATAATTCCACGCCGGGCCCTGAAAAAGAGAAATCCAGTTATTAGGCGGCGTTTTTCCGGCATCAACCGCATCACGCCAAATATAATAATCGTGATAGGGATTGTCTTTGGATTTACACGCTTCTTTAAACCACTCATGCTCATCAGAGGTGTGATTAACAACCAAATCAATTATAAGCTTCATATCACGCTTATGAATTTCTGCAAGCATTGTATCAAAATCCTGCATTGTGCCGAATTCTGCCATAATTTTTTTATAATCCCGAATATCATATCCGTTATCATCGTTTGGCGAATCATAAAAAGGCGAGCACCAAATAGCGGTTACGCCCAAATCTTTAAGATAGTCAAGCTTTTCGGTTATACCTTTTAAATCGCCGATTCCGTCGCCGTTGCTGTCATAAAAAGAACGGGGATATATTTGATAAATCACGGCTTCTTTCCACCATTTCGGCTCAAGAACGCCCTCATCGGTAATAATTGCATCTTGTTCCAAATTAAACATATTGCATACTGTTTGCACCGTTTTCTTATCAAGCAAACCAAAAGAAAAAGTTGTGAGTGCCTTCATTTTTAAATTGGCAACAACCGATTTTTTTAAGGTTTCTGCCGGCAAGCGCAAAGCAAGCATAAGTTTTTCAAGCATATCCTTTGCCATTGGGTTTTTCATTGCCTCTTTTATAGTGGTGTTTGGTGTTATATTAGCCATAATTTCCTCCAAAGCAACAATACGGCATATGAATCGCCCACATGCCGTATACAATTTAACCGGGTTTTACCGATTTCCAAAATCAATAGATGCCCTGAGCCATCATTGCCTCTGCAACTTTTTCAAAGCCGGCAATATTTGCTCCTGCAACTAAATCATAGCCGAGACCATATTTTTCCGCAGCCTCAACAGAATGTTTGTGAATATCAATCATTGCCTGATGAAGCTTTGCATCAACTTCTTCTGCAGACCATGCAAGCCTTTGGCTGTTTTGGCTCATTTCAAGGCCGGATACGCAAACACCACCCGCATTAACAGCCTTAGACGGAGCAATAATTATATTCGGTGAATTGATAAGATATTCCTGAGCCTCTGCCGTTGTTGGCATATTTGATACTTCAATATAATATTTTACGCCGTTTTTAACAATTTTCTCTGCATCCTCAAGGCACACCTCATTTTGAGTGGCACACGGCATAATGATATCTGCATCTTCAATTCCCCAAGGAGTTTTTCCGGGCACAAATGTGGCAGACGGGAATTTATCACTGTAATCTTCAACCCTGTCTCTGCCGCTTGCACGCATTTCAAGCATAAAATCAATCTTTTCCCGAGTGCAAATTCCGTCCTTATCATAAACATAACCGGTAGGTCCGCTGATAGTAAGCGGCACAGCGCCAAGCTCATTAAGCTTTTTAACCGCACCCCAAGCAACATTGCCAAAGCCGGAAAGAGCAACTCTTTTGCCCTTAATTGTGTCGTTTTGATGCTTCAAAACTTCACATAAATAATACACGGCGCCGAAACCGGTTGCCTCGGGGCGAATAAGCGAACCGCCATAGGAAATGCCCTTGCCGGTGATAACACCGTTTTCAAAAGCATCCGTAATTCTTTTATATTGACCGAAAAGGAAGCCTATTTCTCTTGAGCCCACACCGATATCGCCGGCAGGGACATCGATATTCGGGCCTATATGCCTGTAAAGCTCCGTCATAAAAGCCTGGCAAAAGCGCATAATTTCGCCCTTGCTTTTGCCACGGGGATCAAAATCCGAGCCGCCCTTTGCACCGCCCATAGGAAGACCGGTTAACGAGTTTTTAAAGGTTTGCTCAAAGCCAAGGAAATACATAATGCTTGAATTTACGCTTGGATGAAAACGCAAGCCGCCCTTATACGGACCGATTGCGGAATTAAACTGCACACGATAGCCTCTGTTGATTCTTGTTTTGCCGTTATCGTCTACCCAAGCAATTCTGAAGGTTATAAGTCTGTCCGGCTCAACCATTCTGGTGAGCAAATCATCCTCAACATATTCGGGGTGAGCCTCAATAACTCTTTCGAGCGAATTAAAGGTTTCTTTAACCGCCTGAATATATTCCGGCTTGGCGTTATCACGCCTTTCAACCGTTTTTATAACACTGTCTATATAAGCATTCATAAAAAAATGCCTCCTTCTCTATAATCAATTATAGTTTAAAGGAGGCATTTAATCTATGAGCAGATTTTATAATATTTAATTATTTTTTAGTACATTGTGCACAAGCAATCTTATGTATGCAGAAATTATTTGTTGAATTTTTGCCAATTTATCTTTTTATCTTTGAAATAAAATAATATTCCTTATTGCGCTCGGAAATCGGACGCAAAACACGGCACGAATTGCCGACTGCAACCACATCGGAGGGAATATCCTTTGTTACAACACTGCACGAAGCGGAGGCTCAATATATCAGTTCCACGGCTTTACGCTGAGCCTGCATTATTTCATCATCAGCCGGGTCATAGAGCCTGCCGGAATGAAGCATTTCTTCAAAACCCATCATCAATTTCCTTTTTCTATGCTGATTTTATCAAAAATATCAAGCAAATCTTCTACCTTTGCATTTGCCTTTTCTTCGCCCTTAATATCAAGCACGGCATTTCCCTCATGCATCATAACAAGGCGATTGCCGTATTCAACCGCAAAGCGCAAATTATGAGTTACCATAAGAGTTGTTATCTTATTAGCCTTAACAAGCTTATCTGTGAGCATCATAACTCTTTCCGACGATTTCGGATCAAGAGCGGCAATATGCTCATCAAGGATAAGGAGCTTAATATCCGTCATATTTGCAATGATAAGCGCAAGTGCTTGGCGCTGACCGCCCGAAAGGGTGCCCACTTGCACGCCGAGCCTGTTTTCAAGGCCCATATCGCATTGTTCAAGCAAAGTTTTATAATAGTCTGTTCTTTTTTTATTAACGCATTTTCCAAGCCCAAATGGCTTATTTTTATTATCTGCAAGCGCCATATTTTCAAGAATTGTTAAATCCGGGCAAGTGCCTGCTTTCGGGTCCTGAAAAACACGGCCTATAATTTTTGCTCTTTTAAACTCCGAAGTGTTGGTGATATCTTTACCGTCAAAAAGAAGCTTACCGCCATCAGGCTTATATGAGCCGCAAATAAGATTAAGCATTGTTGTTTTGCCGCTGCCGTTTGAACCGATAACAGAGACAAATTCGCCTTCATTAACCTTGAAATTAAAATTATCAAACACGGTTGATTCATCCGGAGTTCCTGCGTTGAAGCGTTTTGTTATATTTGCGAGTTCAAGCATTCTTTTCCCTCCTTTTAAGCTTAAAATTACCTGTTTTGCCAAAAAGAAGAGCAACCACAAACAAAACTGCCATAAGCAGCTTATTATAATCGCTCGGCAAACCGATAACAACGGCGATTTGCAGGCAAGCCTTATAAATAACCGTGCCTAAAATAACCATTGTGGTGGCCTTCATAAAGCCCACACGCTTAAACAGCGAAAGGCCGATAATTACACTTGAAAGCCCAAACACAACCATGCCGACGCCCATTTGCGTGTTTGCGGATTCCGTGCTTTGAGCAACAATTGCACCGCTGAGGGCGGCAAGGCCGTTTCCGATTGCAAGGCCGAGTATTTTTGAAGCGCCGGGATTTTTTGCAAGCATAACAACATATTGCTGATTTGAGCCCGTGGCACGAAGCAGCATTCCCGATTTTGTTTTAAGATAAAGATCTATAAGAATTTTAATCAGCACAACAAATATGAGCAGCATAACAAGCTTTCTCACATTTAAGCCGCCTACATTGGACGGAAGAAGCGCTGCAATACCGCTGTTAAACACAGTGTCTTTACCAAATGTTGAGGCTATTGACTGACCGCCCGTGCCAAGCTTAACCAGCACAAGATTTATCGAAAGCAGCACCGTGTAAACCAAAATTCCCGAAAGCAGGGGCTGAAGCTTAAGCTTAACATGAAGAAGCCCTGTTAAGCACCCTGCGGCAAGGCCGCACGCAAAAGCAACAACAAGACTTATCCAAGGATTAACACCATGCATAATAAGAATTGCAGAGGTTATTGCACCGAGCGGCATAGTGCCATCAACCGAAAGATCGGGAAAATCCAAAATGCTGTAAGAAAGATAAACGCCGAGTGCCAATATAGCATACTTAAATCCTTCTTCAAGCACAACCTTCAGAACATTCAAAAATTCCATAAAAAAACTCACCTTAGCGGGCAGAGCCCGTTATTTTAAAACTATATATAAAGCACACAAATCGGCACGCAAATAATTGCGTGCCGACGATCATTAAATATATGTGCCGACCTGCTCCGTGCGTTACTGCGCAGCAGAGGTTGAAACCTTTTGAGCATCATTAAGCTCTGCTGGAATTGTGATTCCGAGAGAAGAAGCAACATCCGGATTAACAACAAGGAATGAATCCGAAACATTTACAACCGGATAAATTGCAGCGGATTTTCCGCCAAGCACATCAACTGCTATATTGCCTGTTTTTTCACCGAGCGCAACATAATCTATAGATGCCGAAGCAATGCAGCCCTTTTTAACCTGCTCGATTTCGGAGCCATAAATCGGGATACCCTTTTGATTTGCCTGTTCAAGAACAACGCTCATATTATCAACAACATTATTGTCGGTTAAATTTGTGATAGCATCAACCTCGCTTACAAGCGAAACGGAAACAGCCTGAAGCTCTGAAGCCTCATTTATTCCCTTTTGAACAAGGTTAATTCCGTTTGCATCACACTCTGCTTTAAGAATTGCAAGCTGGCTGATTGAATTAGCCTCTGTGGTGGTGTAAATAACGCCGAGGTTTTTGATATTCGGCTGAAGTGTTTTGATAAGCTTAACCTGGCCTGCAATATCAATTGCATCCGAGGTACCGGTGCAATTATTGCCCGGCTCATCAACAGAATTCACAAGACCTGCGGCAACAGGATCAGAAACCGCACAGAATATAACGGGAATATTTGACGATGCATTACGAACCGCCGAATATGCGCTTACAGCAGCCGGAGTGGCAACCGCAATAATTGCGGAATAATTGCCGGACGATGCCATTTGCTCTGCATAGCTTTGGCAATCTGAATCTGCGCTGCCGCTTGAGCCAACCTGAACATCATATTCAATGCCTGCGGAATCAAGTGCATTTTTAACACCCTGAGTGCAATTGTCAAGGCTTGAATGAGGCATATATTGCAAAATTGCAACCTTGCCAGATGTGCTGCTGCCGGAATTCTTGCCGCTTGCGGAACAACCCGCAAAAGCAGCCGCAATAAGAACCACGGCAAGCAAAACAGCTAACAGCTTTTTTGCGATTTTCATAGTTATTTCCTCCTATAAAATATAATTTCTTTAATTATACCATAAAGGATATTTCTGTCAACAAAAAAATCATTTTGCACCTGCGCTGCTTTGAGATTTTTTCCATTCCATAAAATTCATAATTTCATCACGATCCTCTTGTGAAAGGCTGCGAAGCTTTACTATAAAGGCAATTTCTTTTTCTGAAAGCTCCACAAGCTCACTGCCGCTTGAATAATCACTGCCGTCGGCAAGGCAAGTTTCCGCTTTGGGCGATCTGCCGCTCATTAAGAAATCAACAGTTACACCGAAATATTGGGCAAGAGCAAGATAAATACTGTCTTTCGGCTTAGTATCTATCTCATATCTGCGATAAGTTGCACTCTTAACACCAACTGCCTCGGCAACCTGATCGGAAGTTAATCCCCTTTCCTTTCTAAGCATTTTAAGCCTTAACGCCAACTCCGATTTTGCATGCATAATATCCCTCTCCTCAATAATATTTTTTCACGCAAGTTAGTTATGTGATTATTATACACACAAGAAAATATATCGTCAACATAATTCACATTATTTTAACTTTTTGTAGCAAATATTTTAACTATTACACATTTTCTGTGAATTGTTAACTTTTTTCTGCTTTTATTGACAAAAAAGCCTTTGTCAACTAAAATTAAATTATGTGGTTTTCAGATATATTCACGGCTTAATATATGATGTTAAACGGTGGGTAAAAGTTATAAAAAGGAGAGATATGATGGCAAAAGTAAAACGATTTTCAAGCCTGTTACTTGCAATAATCATGGCAGTATCGGCAATAATTATTCCCGGCACAAGCTATGCGGGCGATTTTGAATCCGGCTTGGCTAAGGCAGGGTTTACATCATCATACATAACAGCGCTTTCTAAGCTGCACGAAAAATATCCAAATTGGAATTTTGTGCCGCTGATAACAAATATCAGCCTTGATGAGGGCGTTGCAAACGAGCGAAAAAAGCACAGCCAGCAGCTTATACAAAAAACGAATTCAAATGAATCAAAGGGCTATTTATGCCGCTGCTCCGACTGCTATGTTAACGGCGCTTATGTTATCAGAGAAGGAAAAACATGGGTTTCCGCATCCGAAAGTGCCGTTAAATACTATATGAATCCGCTTAACTTTCTTGATGAAAAATACATTTTTCAATTTGAATCAACCTCATACGACAGCGGCCAAACCACAGCCGGAGTTGAAACAATCATCCAAAACACCTGGATGTATAATTCATACATATCCTACAAGGACTCACGCGGCAC
>OGLB01000441.1_pt1 | contig 22359 bp, 18 predicted proteins | sample 1572551 | NCBI WGS metagenome assembly OGLB01 (sample SAMEA2582003, study PRJEB24529) | metagenome | biome: Human gut stool | place: China | collected 2011
TAGCAGCGCAGAAGCCTGCCTATATTATACTCGATGAATTCCACCGTGCCGGTGCGGAATGCTGGGGCGAAAGCACGGTGGCTTTGTTAAAGTTATGCCCGGAGGCAAAACTGCTGGGGCTGACGGCGACAAACGTCCGGTATCTGGATAATAACCGTGACATGGCCGAAGAGCTTTTTGATGGCCGTGTTGCGAGCGACATGACCCTTGGCGAAGCAATCGTCAGGGGTATTTTGCCTGCTCCGAACTATGTGACTACCGTCTATCAGTACCAGAAAGACTTGGCACGTTATCAGACAAGAGTGGATAATCTGCGTTCTGCTGGGATTCAGGACGTAAATCAAAAATATCTGGATGCCCTGCGCCGTGCCTTGGAACAGGCAGATGGATTAGATAAGGTTTTCGCTCATCATATCACGAACAAGTCCGGGAAGTACATCGCGTTCTGCGCCAACAAGGAGCATATGGATGAAATGATCTCCCATGTTCCGGAGTGGTTGGCAAAGGTGAATGCGGAAGTGGCGGTGTACGAAGCCTACTCGGATGACCCCGGTACGGACAAGGCTTTTGCCGACTTCAAGGCCGATGAAAGTGACCGCCTGAAGCTGCTGTTCTGCATCGACATGCTCAACGAGGGAGTTCATGTAGAAGGCATTTCAGGTGTCATCCTGTTCCGGCCCACTATTTCACCCATCATCTACAAGCAGCAGATTGGACGCGCTTTGACCGCTGGGGAAAATTCTACACCGCTTATCCTCGATGTAGTCAACAACTTCGAGGGTCTGTGCAGCATTGCGGGGTTACAGGGCGAGATGCAGGAGGCAATCTGCCGCCTGAATGCCAACGGTGAGGGCGATAGGATCATCACCGAGCGATTTGAGGTCATCGAGCAGGTGCATGACTGCCGGGTACTGTTTGAGCAGTTGCAGGCAAGCCTTTCTTCCAGTTGGGATCATTATTTTTCGGAAGCAAGCATTTACTATGCGGAGCATGGCGACCTGAATATTCCAAAACGTTATACCACACCGGCTGGATTGAGTCTTGGCGAGTGGCTGACGACCCAGCGCCGTGTCCGTGCAGGACAGATTTCTGGTAACCTGACCGAGCAACAGATTGCACGGCTGGACAGCATCGGGATGGAGTGGGGAAATCGCAACGATGCCGCATGGGAGCGTGGGCTGGAAGAAGCGAGAAAATTTCGGGAACAGTTTGGGAATTTGCAGGTCCCAGCGAAATACAAAACGAAAGATGACTATCCTCTGGGAAAGTGGATCAACAATGCGCGGAAACGCCGAAACGATGGAAAGCTGACGGAAGAGCGCATCCGGCAGTTGGGTCAGATGGGGATGGCATGGAAGGTATTTGATGTCCGATGGGAACAGGGGTATGCACTTGCGGCAGTCTATGCGCAGGAGTATGGAAATCTGGATGTTCCACGAGATTATAAAACAGCAGATGGAAAAACGCTTGGCCGCTGGATTCAAAATCAGGAACTAGCCTATGAGCAGAAAAAGTTGTCTGCGGATCAGATCAAACGACTGGAAACCATAGGAATGCAGTGGGGCAGTCGCTATGACCGACAGTGGAATGAGGTTTATCAGGCAGCGAAACGATATTTTGAGGCAAATGGAAACCTTGACATTCCGGTGGCATATATTTCGCCGGAGGGCTATGCCCTTGGAAAATGGGTGCGGCGGCAGCAGTATGCATATCGGAATCCGGAGAAGAGCAATGCAATCTTATCACAAGAGCGCATTGAGCTGCTGGATGCCATTGGAATGCAGTGGGAGAAACCGGACTCGTGGCAGTACCGGTACGAGCTGGCGCAGGAGTATAAAAGATGCCATGGAAATCTGGATATTCCAGCAAAATACAAGACTGCGGATGGCATTTGGCTGAGCCGATGGGTGTACAACCAGAAACGGCTGCTGCAAAGCGGGTCGGAAAAGTTGAGCGAAGAGCAAAAGAAAAAGCTAAAGGAGTTATTGGGGTATTATGTCAAAATTTCAGCATGATGTGATGTTGAAGATCGTAAAAATCATCGATTTGGTAATGATCACAATTCCGTTTGCACTTTGTTGGGAACTGTATTATTCGTATCAGGTCTATGCAAAGTTTGGTTGGAAGGGCAACTGGGCCATGATCGGTCTGTTTGCGGTGTTGTTCTTTCTGTTGGGTAAAGTCTACGATGCGTTCTGGATGTCTTTGCAGCGCATTTCAGAGTTGATCTACGGACAGGTACTGGCAGCCATGGCAACCGATGGCATTCTGTACATTGTCATCTGCCTGATGGCCCGGCGGCTCTGCAATATTCTGCCGGGCATCGCAGCGATTGCCGGACAGATCCTGATGGCCTCAATCTGGGCGAAGTTGGCGCATGGATGGTACTTTAATACGTTCCAGGCCCAGCCGACTGCAGTCGTTTATGATGTTCGTCATGGATTGGAAAAGCTTATCAATGAGTACGGTCTTTCAAAAAAATACGATGTCAAGATGACATTGAACGTTGAGGAATGCCTGAACGACCTGAGCCTACTGGATGGAATGCAGAGCGTGTTCATCAGCGGTGTCCACAGCCATGAGCGCAATATCATCCTGAAATACTGTGTGGGACAGGGTATCAATGTGTTCGTGATCCCTCGTGTGGGCGATGTGATTATGAGCGGTGCCCAGCCGATGCATATGTTCCATCTGACCATGCTGCGTGTGGGCCGCTACATGGCAAGCCCGGAGTATCTGTTTGTAAAGCGCTTGATGGATATTGTGGTTTCATTGGCTGGACTGGTAATTCTCAGCCCGTTGCTTCTGATTACAGCCATTGCAGTCAAGTCCGATGGTGGTCCGGCTTTTTACAAGCAGGTTCGCCTTACCAAAGACGGCAAACCGTTCGAGATCCTGAAGTTCCGTTCTATGCGAGTGGATGCTGAAAAGGATGGTGTAGCACGCCTTTCCACCGGTGATAAAGATGACCGCATCACGAAGGTGGGCCACGTCATTCGTGCCTGCCGTCTGGACGAGCTGCCCCAGCTTCTCAATATCTTGAAGGGTGATTTGTCTATTGTAGGCCCTCGTCCGGAGCGCCCGGAGATCGCCGCCCAGTATTGTGAGGAGATGCCGGAGTTTGCGCTGCGCTTGCAGGCTAAGGCTGGTCTGACCGGTTATGCGCAGGTGTACGGCAAGTACAATACTACCCCCTACGATAAGCTGCAGATGGATCTGATGTACATTGCACATCCTAGCCTGATCGAGGATCTGAAAATCATGTTGGCGACGGTAAAGATTTTGTTCATGCCGGAGAGTACCGAGGGAATTTCCGAGGGCCAAACCACTGCTATGAGTGAAGAAAACCACTAAATATCGACAGTTTCGTACATTTTGAGCTGCTAAAAAATTGGAAGAAATTCCAGAGCGGAGTCAGGCATAAATGCAGCTCTTACAGTAGCGTCAAGCCGAGAAATCGGCAGATTGCCCTGCATGGGGGCGATATAGCACTCATGATAGTGCAAAATGCCGAGACTATGGGCGTGAGCAGGCAAAATGAGGTTGAATTGAGACGTTTATGCCCCGAAAAAGCACTTTTATGGATGCGACGGTAGCTCGTGGGTTTATGTCTGATTGCACCGTGATGGCATTACTGACACTGCGGTGACTTTCACATAGCGGTTTCGGGGCTTGGTGATGATAACATCATCTGAGATTTTATCCCGGTCTTGGAGATAACAAGGCGGTTGTGAGAATCTCATGGTCGCAGAGATGCTCATTCGTGTGGAGTAATCCGGCATAAGCAGGGGAGTTACCGTAGCGTGGATGAGTGGAACCTGGAATAAAGGCAGGGGCTACCGTAACAAGTACTGGTGCTATCCGGACTAAAGACGGGAGCTACTGTGGCAATGATTTGTCGCAGAAACGTTCATTGCACCAGTTCAAAGACATAGCGGCAGTGTGGGCTAACACTGCTGAGGACGATTAGTAGAGCTTTATAAGAAATAGACGGCTCAGACTCTTGGAGAATGAGTCTGGGCTGTAATCTTTGATATGCGGAGAGGAAAAATACTTTATGAGGATTGCTGTAGTATCGATTGGTAGTTTTGATACACAATACTCGGACTATCATATCATGCGGGATATTATACTTGGCCTTTTGGAACGAGGCCATGAGGTGAACCTGATTCAGAAGCAGTATTTGGATACACCTCAATATCCGCAGCAGTTTGAAAAGTATTTTGGAAAACAGCTCCAAGTACATAATATCAAGTTTGAGAAAAAGGCAAAGGCTGACTTGAAGGCTCGCTATCTGGCGGATTTGTCTTATTACAGACAGGCTTGCAAATGGATGAAAAAGAATAAACCGGACAAGGTTTTTCTCCAGTCATGCAACACGGCATTCTTCACAGTATTTTATGCGAAGCACATTTTGAAGTGCCCGCTACTTTACAATGAACAGGATATCTTCCCGGAAAATGCCTACTTTGCTGGAATTCTTTCAGAAAACAGCATGATTTATAAGGTGGCTCATGCGCTGCAAAAATATGTTTACAAAAATGCAACAGTGCTTAGTACGATTTCCGATGACATGAAATCTACTATCGTTACTCGGTATGGCATCTCGGAGGATAAGGTGGAGGTGATTTACAACTGGGGGCATGAGGAATTGAAAGCCCACAGTGATGAAGAAAACGTTTTCCTGAAAAAGTATCCGAAGAAGTCTGGAGAGTTCCGTGTGGTGTATGCGGGTAATCTGGGCAAGATGCAGAACGTGGAGCTCATTTTGGAGACCGCTGCTTTGATGAAAGATGATCAAGATGTCAGCTTTTATATCGTTGGGGGCGGTGTAAACGAGGAGCAACTTAAGACGTTTGCAAAAGAAAAAGAATTGAACAATGTGACATTTGTGGGAATGCAACCGCCTGAAGAAGTGGCGGATCTCTATGCTGCCGCAGACGTCAATGTGATTCCTCTTCAAAAAGGGCTTATCTATGCAGCACTTCCGAGCAAAACGGCTGACTGCTTGATCGCTGGTAAACCGATTATTACTTGTGTTGATAATGGAACGGCAGTTGAGAAGATAATCAGACCGTACGGCATCGTCAATACTGGTGCGGATGAAGAAAGACTGAAAACAGCAATTCTGAACGCAAAAGAAAAAGCTGGATTGTGTGAAACCAAAGGGCTGCTAGAAAAATATTTTTCGTTGAAGCCGAATGTCGCTAGTCATTGCCAAATGATCGAGATGATGGAATAAGAAAGGAAGCAACGGCATGAATAAAAATCTCCTGCGTGCGCCAATTGAGTTGGCAAGCCGTTTCAACAAAAATACTGAAACTCAAACTGCTTCTTACCGTAGCGATTTTATGCGTGATCGCGACCGTATTATGTACTGTAATGCGTTCCGTAGACTGGATGGAAAAACGCAGATCGACCGGATCGGAAGCTATGACCATCGCAGGAATCGGTTAACGCACACGTTGGAGGTTGCTCAGATTGCGCGTACGATTTCGCAGGCTTTGGGCTTGGATGAAGACTTGACCGAGGCTATTGCGCTTGGACACGATTTGGGACATACACCGTTTGGTCATGCGGGCGAGCGGGAGTTGAACCAGATCATGATGCCGGGCAGCACCGTGAAAATTCCGGAATCGCCACTTTACAAGGAAAACCATGACGGTTACAAAATCTGCGAAAAAAGGCTGAAAAAGCCATTGTACGGATTTAAGCACAATCTTCAAAGCGTCCGTGTGGCAGCACGTCTGGAAAATGGCTACGGTGACAGTGGCTTGAACCTGACCAATTACACTCTTTGGGGAATGATGCATCACTCAAAGTTGGCATACGGCGATGAGGATGGAAGCCCCAATTACTGTGAAATCTTCAATAAGTATCTCGAAGTGAAGGACGGTCATCAAGCGTGGTCGTTTGAGAGCTTTGTAGTGGAACAGGCAGATGAAATTGCACAGTGGCATCACGATTTGGAAGATGCACTGAGAAGCGGAGCAATGTCGGCTAAAGCAGTGTGCAGGAAAATCAGAGAGATCCTGATTACGATCATGAGCGAAAGTGATCTGCGCTGCTTTGAAGAGATGGAACGTGATGCGGAACAGGAAAATTACGACCAGAAGCGTTTTATTACACTGGCATCTAAGGTTGTAGTAAACACGTTGGTCACCTGCATTGTGACCTGCTCTAATCAAAATCTCCTGAAGCTTTCAACAGATAACAAGCTGAATGAAAATACCCGCCTCAACTTTTTCCGGGAACACACAGGAGACGAGGATGATATCAAAAATGCAGCTGCGTTTGATGTGTATAGTGATGCAGATAACAAGAAAACAAAAGAACACCTGAAAAAATTTGGTGAAGCGATTCGAACCGAGATCCATCATTCACCTGAAGTGGAACGGATGAATGCAAAAGGTCAGTACATTATCCGCAAGCTATTTCAGGCATACGCAACACATCCACAGCAGCTGCCGGATATTTCTATTGTTCAGTTTATGGTGGAGACGCACGAGAAAAACAGCCTGTCGGGGGCAAATTATCCCGATATGGTATCTGCATACAAATTGAGTTCTGGCCAAGTCAGAACTGATTTTGACAAGTTCTGGAACGACAAAAAGGACGATGCGGAAAGTAAAAATTTTTCTGTTCGCGTCTGCATGATGCGCAAGATTTGTGACCACATCGCTTCCATGACGGATCATTACGCAGTGGAAGAATATGAAAAATTGTATGGGTGAGAAATGAAGGTTTTATTTATCAATTCAGTATGCGGCATCGGCAGCACTGGCCGTATCTGCACAGATTTAGCCCAGCAGTTAGAAGCCGAAGGCAACGAGGTCAAAATTGCCTATGGCCGCAAAGGTACTGTACCGGAGCAGTTTCAAAAATATGCAGTGCGTATTGGCACAGATTTTGACTGCAAGATGCATGCGATCCAAACGCGGCTGTTCGATACCCATGGCTTTGGTTCCAAGCGTGCGACCAAAGAATTTTTGAAGTGGGCTGAGGAATATAAACCAGACCTGCTGTGGTTGCACAATCTCCATGGTTACTATATCAATGTAGAGATGCTGTTTGATTGGATCAAAAAGCATCCAGAAATGCAGGTGAAATGGACGCTGCACGACTGCTGGGCATTTACTGGTCATTGTTCGCACTTTACCATGGTAAAGTGCGAGCAATGGAAGAGTCATTGTTCGTACTGCTCTCAGCTTCGCCGCTACCCGGCTTGCTTCGCAATGAGTTCTGTCAGTAAGAATTTCGAACGCAAGCGCAAGGCTTTTACCGGGGTAAAAAACATGACCCTCATCACCCCTAGCAAGTGGCTTGCTGATTTGACACGCCAGAGTTTTCTGAAAGAGTATCCGGTCGAGGTGCATTACAACACCATTGATACCAGCATATTCAAGCCGACCCCCAGCGACTTCCGGGAACGGTATGGACTGAAGGACAAGTTTATCGTGCTGGGTGTGGCCAATGTCTGGGAGGATCGCAAGGGACTATTTGACTTTTACAAGTTGGCGCAGATGCTGGATGACCGGTACGCTATTGTTCTGGTAGGATTGAGCGAAAAACAGATTAAAGATCTACCGAAAAATATCAAGGGTATCCAGCGCACCAATAGTCTGCAGGAATTGGCTGCGATTTATACAGCGGCGGATGTTCTGGTGAACTCTAGTGTAGAGGAAACCTTTGGAATGACCCCGGTGGAAGCACAGGCGTGTGGAACACCCTCTATTGTGTACGAAGATACAGCGTGTGAAGAAGTTGCGCTGCAGAATGGGAACACCGTTGTGCCGCAGGATGTGAACGCACTGTATGAAGCAATAACAGGTTATAAATTTAATGGGGGGAGGGTAACAAATAATACGTGTCGATGCACGATTATTTGCATTCCTCGCACGAATAGTCCACAGGAACTAGCTGCGATTTATACGGCGGCAGATGTATTTGCAAATCCAACGTATGAAGATAATTACCCGACTGTCAACTTGGAAGCACAGGCATGTGGGACAAGGGTGGTTACTTATGACACAGGTGGAAGCAGAGAAACTATAAAGGTAGGAATAAAGTAACACGCTAGGTTCATAAGGCCTAAGTTGTAATTTGTTTGCAAAAGGGAACTAAAATGAGCTTATATCTCGTCATATGGATAGTGATTTGTTTTTTTGGAATAAAAGATTTTTTATTCCGAGCAACTTATAAAGTAAAGAATCGAGAATTTAAATTATTACTAATAATCCTCTTAGTAATGTTAACTTTGCGCTTTGGTCAAGGAACGGATTATTTTGCATATCGCTATATTTACAATCGTTTGTCACCAGATGGATTTGACTTTTCAATATATTCAACAGTTCATGGAGAAATTGGATATTTAATTTTATGTAATCTCTTTCGATACGCTAAATTGCCATACGAATTTTTTATTGCATGCACAGCAGTATTCCAGATGCTCTGTTTTGCTCGATTTTGTAAATATTTCAAGATTGATACTCCATTTGTTTTAGTCCTTGCGTATCCGACACTCTACATGACCTATTTCACATCCGCCATACGACAGGGGATAGTTGCTGCAGTTTACTTGGGGATTTTGATACCGATGCTTCTTGAGAAAAAATACAAGAGCTATGTTTTCGTAACTGTATTGTGCTCCTTAATTCATAGTGCATCCATTGTTTTTATATTTCCTATGGTTTTAAAAAAAATCGGAAAAATAAAAGTTGCCCAATATGGATGCGTTGTATCATGGATTATAGGATTTACAATGACACTGCCAGCAGTTAGAGAGCTTGTTATGTCTGTTGGAATAAGCGGAATCAATTATTATATGAAGACAGGACTCAGTATCTCCATTGTGTCGGTTTTTGAACGTCTATTCTTTTTGTGGGTAGTGTCATATTTGTACTTTTTCATAAATAAAGCGAAGAAAATTACAGAAAAATATCAAACCTTATATTTGATTTATCTTACTTCAATGTCAATATACGGTGTGTTTCTTGGATATAGTAATATCGCATCACGCATGAGTGGTGTGATGCGTTTTGTTGAGCTGTTTCTTCTAATCTATGCGATTCGTACAATGAAATTCAGGAATAGATTGATCATAGCTGGTTTCTTTGTGTTATTAGAATCATTGATGCTTGTAAAAAACATTAATTCCTATATTGTACAGGGTGATTATGATGATGCAGTGACGATAGCTACATATAGTTATGTGTCTATTTTTAATGAAAATAGAATATATAAAATTAGGCATATTGAAAGTAAATATCTTGCCGAGTAAAAAGGGGTAACCGCTTAAAAATAAGATGTCGCGAGATAATAATAGAGTGCATTTTCTATTCCTGTTTTTCTTCAGATTTCGATGATTTAGTGGTTTGTTATATTATGAGTTATGTGTACCGGGTGGATAAATAAGGAGAAAAATATGAAATCTAAAAAAGTATTCCAAGTTCTTGAACGAAAAATTCTAAAAGGATTGTCGTATGTAAATGGTGAATTATACAAGGAACTATGTCCTAAATATCTGAGAAAAATTGGAATAAACATTCCAGAGGATTATCGAGAAGGAAAAAGTGGTTATATTGATCCGAGTGCATATTTTGACGGAAGTGATTACCGGTTGATTTCAATTGGGAAAAATACCACAATTTCTCGCGACGTGGTTGTTCTTACGCACGATTTTTCGATTGTGAAAGGCTTGCAAGCGATTGGACAAGAAGCAACCGGTCATTTTCTGAAACCTGTGAAAATTGGTGAAAATTGCTTTATAGGCGCAAGATGTTTGATTTTGCCCGGAACAGAAATAGGAGACAATACTATTTGCGGAGGGGGGCAGTGTTGCACGGTAAAATACCATCAAACAGTATTGTAGCCGGAAATCCAGCAAAAAGAATTTGTTCCATTGAGGAATGGACAAGAAAACACATAGAAAAACAGGATTACATCTTATAATGAAACAAAAAAATGTACTTAAAAATATTATTATGCTCTACGGTATGTCAATTGCCAAAATCGTATTTCCACTTTTGACATTGCCGTATCTGACCCGTGTGCTTTCCGTAGAAAGCTACGGCGTGGTTTCGTATGTAAAAGCCGTAATGCAGTATATGCAAATTGCAGTAGATTTTGGTTTTATGCTTTCTGGTACAAAAGATATTGTAAATGCTAAAGCTGATCACGAAAAATTGGAAAAGGAAGTGGGGGATATTCTCCTTGCGCGAATCTTGCTGGTAGCGGTAAGCTTTGTTGTTCTGCTTGGAATGATCACCGTGATTCCCCTGCTGCGCGCAAATGTGGGATATACGATGCTTGCATTTATGACAGTATTTTTGTCGGTATTTCTATTTGATTATTTCTTTCAAGGAATCGAAAAAATGCAAGTCATTGCATTACGGTTTGTTACCATGCGCGGTGTTGCAACTGCTATGACTTTCGTTTTTGTTCATTCAGATAAAGATGTCTTGCTTGTTCCTCTTTTGGATGCTGTTGGTTCGCTGGTTGCAGTATTGCTCGTATTTGTCGAGTTAAAAAAAGAGAATATAGCGATCCGTTTTTCCGGTGTTAAGGCGGCGTGGAAAAAGCTGCGAGATTCTTTTGTTTACTTTGCTTCAAACATGGCAACTACCGCATTTGGTGCTCTGAATACGCTGCTGATTGGAGCGTTTCTTCCAGCCACAGAAGTGGCATATTGGAGTGTTTGTATGCAATTAATAGGTGCGGTACAGACAATGTATACTCCTATTATAGATGGAGTCTATCCTGAAATGATCAGAACAAAAAGCTGGGATTTCATCAAGCACCTCTTGATGATTTTTATGCCAATTGTATTTGCAGGAAGTGCTTTTTCGATTGTAGTTGCGCCGTATGTACTTCAAATTGTTGGCGGAAAACAATATGTTGCTGCTACACCGCTATTCCGCTTATTGGTGCCGGTCTTAATTTTTAGTTTCCCGGCAGTGGTTCTAGGGTGGCCAACATTAGGTGCATTAAATAAAGCAGCGCAGGTAACAAAAACAACAATTCTGGCCGCCGTTGTTCAGGTAGTAAGCCTGCTTTTATTGATTGCGACTGGGCATTTTACTGTAATGTGGATCGCGATATTCCGCTGTGTAACGGAGTTTGTGCTTATGACATGCCGCGGATGGTATTGTTGGAAATATCGAAAAGAGTTTTGCTGAATATGTGTCTGAAAAAGACGGCTTATGAAAGACGTATGGCAGTCAATAGGAACTACAATTGCAGCTGTTAGTTATAAGAGTACTTATCCCCAATATAAAAGAATCTCTGTCAAAAATGTTAAAGAGGAAACGAGAAAAATGAAAAGGCTTAATAAAGAAGAAGTAAAAAACTACCAACTTGGCATTTTAGATACCGTCACAGAATTTTGCGAGAAAAACCAAATCCAATACTGGCTGGATTGTGGGACATTGCTTGGCTCAATTCGTCATAAAGGCTATATTCCATGGGATGATGATATTGACGTCGGGATGTTACGCCCGGATTTTGATAGATTTATGCACAAATTTAATCAAGAAAACAATCGCTACAAATTTACTTGTAATGAACTAGATAAAGCATGTGTTTATCCTTATGGAAAGGTGATGGACACTGAAACAATTTTGTATGAGCCGGATGAAGACGGCATTGTAAGTTGCATCAATATTGATATTTTTGTTTATGATAACGCTCCTGATAGCATATCAGAATGTAAAAAAATGTATGACCGTAGCGATTGGTATTCCATGCTGAATGCTCTTCAAAATAGGATGATTGGAACGCATGGTGTGATGAAGGATATTGTGAAAGCTGTTGGATTTGTGGCGTTGCATCTTTATCCAAAGGGATATTTTGCAAAAAAAATAGTTTCCAATTCAAAGAAATATGCGGATATGCCTACTAAGTCAGTCGGAAATTTCACTTCTGTTCCCAGAATTGTTTGTGAAAAGGATGTTTTTTCTTCATTCATAAAGGTTCCTTTTGAGGGAAGAGAGTACAATGCACCTGTTGGATATGATAAATGGCTAAACGCATTTTACGGCGATTATATGCAACTCCCTCCCGAAGAGAAAAGAGTATCCCATCATATGTATAAAGCATACCAGAAGTAAAAGGGTAGTGAGCGTGAGGAAATGTCGAGTTCCATAATTACGCGTAAAGAGGTTTTACTGGAATCTTCAAAACGAATCGGAAAATTTGATGAAATGTGGCAGTTAACAGAAGCAACTATGCGAGGCGAAATTCCATTTCGGACGAGCTTTTTATGCACTTTTGAGAGAGTGTATTGAGGTGGTGAAACAGGACGAGCATTCGTCCGAAATCGAGAGGTCGTTCCAACAACTTGCGCGCGCAAATAAGTGCCCGGTGATTTGGGAATGTACAGAATACCTGTTTATATGAAAGGTATAAGAATGATATTGATGCAACGGTATACGATCCGTTATTGTTTATATTGAAAAATGAAAGAAGAAAATGATGATGAGTAAAATTCTTACATTTGGAGTATATGACTACTTCCATTTGGGACATCTGCGACTGTTCAAACAGTGCAAAAATTATGGAGATTATTTAATTGTGGCCGTTCAAGACGGAGATTATATTAAGAAGTATAAACCGGATGCTAAGGTCTTATATACGACCGCAGAACGGGTGGAAATGCTTGAATCATTGCGGATCGTTGACAAAGTGGTGGTGTATGAATCTGTTGATCCTGAATTTTTAGGGACAATTGATTTTGATATTCTTGCGCTTGGTGAAGATCACCGTGGTGGACGTTTTGACGCGGTAGAGCAGTGGTGTGAAGAGCACAACAAAAGAGTTGTTCGTTTAAAGAGAACAGAGGGAATTTGTTCTTCTGATATAAAGAAATCGCTTGAAGCAAAGTAAGAGAGGAAAATTAAAATGTCTGCATTTGATAACGCAACCCTTATGATTACTGGTGGTACTGGTTCTTTTGGTTCTACCGTTCTGAAGCACTTCCTGGATTCTGACCTGAAAGAGATTCGTATCTTCTCCCGTGACGAAAAAAAGCAGGATGATATGCGCCACGAGCTTCAAGCCAAGCACCCGGAGACTGCTGGCAAGGTCAAGTTCTACATCGGCGATGTCCGCAACCCCCAGTCCATCCGTGACGCCATGCCCGGTGTTGACTACATCTTCCACGCTGCTGCTCTGAAGCAGGTTCCTTCCTGCGAGTTCTTCCCCATGCAGGCCGTTCAGACCAACATCATCGGTACCGACAATGTTTTGCACGCCGCTATTGATGCCGGTGTCAAGCGTGTTGTCTGCCTGTCCACCGACAAGGCAGCTTACCCCATCAATGCCATGGGTATTTCCAAAGCCATGATGGAGCACGTCATCTACGCAAACGCCCGTGTGGCTGCCGAGCGGGGCGGCTCGACCATCTGCTGCACCCGTTACGGCAATGTGATGTGCAGCCGTGGCTCTGTCATTCCGTTGTTCATTGACCAGATCAAGGCTGGCAACCCCATCACCATCACGGACCCCAACATGACCCGCTTCCTAATGAACCTGGACGAGGCCGTGGATCTGGTCTTGTTCGCTTTCCAACATGCAAATCCCGGTGATTTGTTCATCCAGAAGTCTGATGCTTCCACCATCGGCGATCTGGCTAAGGCTGTCCAGCAATTGTTCGGCGATACCGGCACGAACATCATCGGCACCCGTCACGGCGAGAAGCTGTTCGAGACCCTGATGACCCGTGAGGAGCGTCTGCGCAGCCAGGACATGGGTCATTACTTCCGTGTTGCTGCGGATAATCGCGACCTGAACTATGATAAGTTCGTGGTCAAGGGTGAAGTACATACCATGGCAGATGAATCTTACACCAGCCACAACACCGAGCGTCTGGATGTGGAAGGCACAGTCAAGAAGATTCTCACCACCGAGTATGTTCAGAATGCACTGAAGGGCACCCCGAATGTCTAAAGAAAAGTTGCTGCTGGTTGGAGCCGGTGGCTTTGGCCGCATGGTGGCTGAACAAGCGATGATGGAATATGACTGTGCCTTTGTAGACGATGGGCAACCGGTGGGCACTGACATCTGTGGCATTCCGGTGGTTGGCAGCCTTGCTGATTTGCCGGAGTTGCGGAAAGAATACGGCTTGCTGGTGGTTGGCATCGGCAACAACCGGTTCCGAGCACAGGTGTATGAAAAGGCAAAAGCCCTTGGCTATTCGTTCCCAAACATCATTGCTCCCAGTGCCTATGTCAGTCCGTTTGCTGAAGTCGGCTGTGGCTGTGTGGTTCTGCAAAACGCTTGTATCCAGAACGGTGCGTCTGTCGGAAACGGTGTTCTGCTGAATGCCGGAACAGAAGTCCACTGTGATGCAGCGGTAGGAGACTACGCCTTGATCTACACCAACAGTGTGATCCGCACAGGCGCAACGGTGGGGAACTTTGCCCGCATCGGCAGCAACTGCACCATCTGCAATCATGCAACCGTGCCGGATGGCGCGGACATTCCGGACTGCACCGCAGTACATTAAAGAGGTGAAAGGATGAACATTCTAGTCACAGGCGCCAAGGGTATGGTGGGAACCGCCCTGTGCAACAACCTGAAAAACATCCGGGATGGGAAGAATAAAACTCGCCCGGCACTGAATATTGAAGAAATCTATGAGTACGATCTGGATTCTACCCCGGCGGAGCTAGACGAGTACTGCCAGAAGGCGGACTTTGTGTTCAATCTAGCAGGTGTAAATCGTCCGGAAAACCCGGAAGATTTCATGAGGGGAAACTTTGGCTTTGCCTCTGGCCTGTTGAACTGCCTGAAAAAGCACGGCAATAAGGCAACCATTATGCTGTCCTCGTCCATTCAGGCAACTCTGGCCGGACGCTTTGGCAACAGCGAGTATGGCCGCAGCAAGAAGGCGGGTGAAGAGCTGTTCTTCGATTACGCCCAAGAAACTGGTGCAAAAGTGGCGGTCTATCGTTTTCCGAATCTAATGGGACACAGTCGGCCAAAGTACAATAGTGCAGTCAGTACCTTCTGCTGGGCAGTGGCCAACGATGAATCTTTTACGGTCAATGATCGGAGTACAGAACTGGAGCTGCTGTACATCGATGACTTGGTAGAAGGTATGTTTGACCTGCTGGAAGGTAAGGAGCAGCACTGTGAGTTCGATGGCGTGGAAACGGTTCTCAAAGCGGATGGCCGCTACTGCTGCGTTCCCGTGACCCACAAGGTTACGCTGGGCGAGATCGTGGACTTGCTGCAAGAGTTCAAGGCACAGCCCACCACCCTCATGATGCCGAAAATGCCAGACGGCTCCTTTGCCAAGAAGCTTTACTCCCTGTACCTGACCTATCTGCCTACGGACAAGTTCAAGTACGCCCTGAAGATGAACATGGACAACCGCGGCTCTTTCACCGAGCTAGTGCACACCGCTGACTGCGGACAGGTGTCTATCAACATTAGCCGCCCGGGTATCACGAAAGGGCAGCACTGGCACAACTCCAAGTGGGAGCTGTTCATTGTGGTTGCTGGTTACGGTCTGATTCAGGAGAGGAACATCAACACCGGAGAAACGGTGGAGTTTGAAGTTTCCGGGGATAAGATCGAGGCTGTCCACATGATTCCCGGCTGGACTCACAACATCATCAACTTGTCAGAGACGGAAAATCTGGTGACGGTGATGACCTGCAACGAGATTTTTGACCCGAACCACCCGGACACCTTCTTCGAGCCGGTGTAAAAGAAGATACTGGTTGTCAATAGGAGAATGATATGGAACACAATTTCAAATGGAAAAACGACGGTCGCACCAAGGTCATGATTGGTTGCGGTACCCGTCCGGAGATTATCCGACTGGCTGCGGTTATCAAGCGTTGCCGGGAATACTTTGACTGCTGCGTGGTCTACTACAATCAGAACTGGGACAGAAACCTCTCCACCGTTTTCTGGGAAGACTTTGAACTGAAAAACACCTTTGGGGAATATGGCCCGGACATTCTTGTGCCTGTGGTGGGCGAGAATCTGGGCGTGACCTGCGGCAACATTCTGGGGCGCAGCTATGAGCTTCTGTCCGAATTGCAGCCGGAGGGTTATCTGGTGCTGGGCGATACCAACTCCTGCCTGTCGGCAATCAGCGCAAAGCGGCTGCACATTCCTCTGTTTCACATGGAGGCCGGCAACCGCTGCAAGGATGAGTGCCTGCCCGAGGAGACCAATCGCCGCATCGTGGATGTAATTTCTGACGTGAATATGTGCTATTCCGAGTTCGCCCGGAAGTATCTGGCAGATACTGGCCTACCCAAGGAGCGCACCTACCAGACCGGCTCTCCCATGGCGGAAGTGCTGCACATGAATCTGGAAAAGATTCAGAAAAGCGACGTGCTGGAGCGTCTGGGGCTGGAAAAGGACAAGTACATTCTGCTGTCCGCCCACCGTGAGGAGAACATCGACTCTGAAAAGAACTTCCTGAGTCTGTTCACTGCCATCAATGCGCTGGCAGAGAAGTATGATATGCCCATTCTCTACTCCTGCCATCCCCGCAGCAAGCACCGTCTGGAACAGAGCGGCTTCCAGCTTGACCCTCGTGTCCGGGTCAATGAGCCGCTGGGCTTCAACGACTACAACAAGCTGCAAATGAACGCTCTGGCAATCGTCTCCGACTCCGGCACTCTGCCCGAGGAGAGCAGCTTCTATCTGTCCATCGGTCATCCCATCGCTGCCGTGTGCATCCGCACCTCCACCGAGCGCCCCGAGGCACTGGAAGCCGGTGACTTCATCCTGGCTGGCATTACCACACGGGAGCTTCTCAACGCCACCGATATGGCAATTGAAATGAAGCAGAAGGGTGTTCTGGGCAAACCCTGCCCCGACTATGTGGACGAGACCGTGTCCATGAAGGTGGTTCGCATCATTCAGGGTTATGTGAATGTAGTTAATAAGATGGTGTGGAGGAAGTACTGATTACTAGGTTTCACGGAGAAGAAATTTGCGCTTCTGATAGTCGTCTGTTTTAGATTGAAATTAAAAGGGAGAGAAGGAAATCATAATGCAGGCACTCATTTTAGCGGATCGAGAGATAATAGGACTGACTGGATTGGGAAATAGCAATGAACCATGGATGGTTGAAATCGATGGAGTTCCAATAATAGAAAGAATGTTGACTCAGCTAGATAATAGTATTGTTTCAAGAATAATTCTCATTACTAGGGATAATAAAGAAAGTCTAATTGAATTCACCGAGAGATTAAACTTAAAGACTGAACTTGTGTTTTTAGAAAATAAGTTTTACAAAGAGTCAAAGAGTATTTACTCGATATTCTTGGGAAGAGAATATTTGTCAATGGACGATACGGTTATTCTAAATTCTCAGCTTGTGCTGGAAGATAATCTTCTCGAATCTATACTTGAAACGGATGGTGAATGTGTTGTATCAGTAGATAGTTATAAAAATTGGATGACAGGAAAACCAGTATTTGTTGACGGAAATGCTCGTGTTTTGTCAGTTGGACAAGAACCTCAAATGGCTTCGACTCTTCAGTTAAATTCGTATCGGATGGTTGGGATTTGCAAATTTGATATGAATTTTACAAAAAAATATTTTGTTCCGGTATTGGAAACCATAATTGATGTGCAAGGAGATAGTCTAGAATATTCTGAACCATTGAATGTAATTGCAATGTCAAATGACACGAGGATTAAGGCCTTGCGTGTGAGCAATGCTGTATGGCGTGAAATCAATAATACGGAGGACATAAATCAGGCTACAATTCTTTTTTCAAAAGATAAAAAAAGTGTTGCTGATAAAATGCTGGGAAGTTGGGGCGGATATTGGAGATATCCTGATTATCTGGATTATTTTTATCTTGTGACACCATATTATCCGCCACGTGAACTAGTTGAGGAGCTGCAGAATAATTTTAAAGTTTTGCTTGAACAATATCCGTCAGGAATGAGAGTGAATGCGGAACTGGCGGCGAGCGCATTTGGGGTTTCTCCAGAAAGTATTATTGTGGGAAACGGTGCGGCAGAGTTAATTAAGTCAATGATGGGATTTATAAAAGGGAAAACTGGATTCGTTCGACCTACATTTGATGAATATCCCAACAGATATACTGAGATTGAAACGGTTAATTATCTGGTAGAATCAGAAGATTTTTCCTATAGTGCGAGTGATCTTATAGAATACTTTGATAAAACTACTATTTCTAATCTTGTATTGGTTAATCCGGATAATCCATCAGGTAACTATATTCCTAAGAACGATATGCTGAGGATGATATCGTGGGCAAGAGATAAGGGTATTAAGATAATTATTGATGAATCATTTGTTGATTTTTCTGATGAGATAAACTCATCTTTGATTGATCAAGAAATTTTAAATCAATATCCAAATCTATACGTGATTAAGAGTATTTCTAAATCGTATGGTGTGCCGGGACTGAGACTTGGTGTCTTGGCAAGCGGAGATAAAAGATTGATTTCAAGAATGAAAGTGGATGTATCAATCTGGAATATAAATTCGTTTGCTGAATTCTATATGCAGATTTGCGGTAAGTATCGTGATTCATATATAAAGTCGCTAGATAAATTCAGAAAAGAAAGGACTAGATTTATATCAAAACTTCAAAACCTAAGATATATACGTGTGATACCATCTCAAGCAAACTATCTTATGGTAGAATTGCTTGACGGTTTGGATGCAGAAGAATTAAAACAGAGAATGCTACTTGAAAAGAAAGTCTTTATTAAGACTCTAAGTAAGAAAATCAAAGGGAAAAAACAATATTTAAGAATTGCCATCAGAAATGAAGCGGATAATGATATGTTTATCCAAAAATTGGCAGAGACATTGAATGCAATGCTGAGTTCTGAGAATAGGATTGAAAAAGATGTCTGAGTATATATTTTTATTTGATTTGGATTCAACAATTACATGCAAAGAAATTTTACCTACTATTGCAGAAAAGGTGAATAGACAAAAAGAAATGCGAGAACTTACGGAAGCGACCATGAATGGAGAGATTCCATTTAAGAGTAGTTTCCTAAAAAGGGTGGAAATATTAAGCGTTATGAATGTATCAGAAACGCGAGCGATGGTAGCTGAGATACCCTTAAATGAGAATATCGCACAGTTTATAAGGGAAAATCGTGATAGGTGCTACGTTGTAACTGGAAATCTAGATATTTGGATCAATGATTTGATGCGCAAACTCGGCCTCAATGATCATGTGTATTGCTCTAGAGCAAACTATAAAAACGATAAAATCACGCAAGTAGTCAGTGTTATTGATAAGGAATTGACCGCAAAACAGTTTGTTCAGCCGCTTGTTGTTATTGGTGATGGAGATAATGATTCTGGTATGGCACAAGTTGCTAATATTTCAGTTGGTTTTGGTGGTATTAGGGATATTGCGCCATCGCTGATTCAAAATATTGATTATGCATTTTACGATGATAATAGATGCGCGGATTTTCTCAGGACGCTTCTATAAAAAGATTAGAAGGAAACATGATTATGGGACACGATGATATTAGCGTTGTAATCTGTTGTGCAGGAATGGGCACTAGACTTGGTATTGGGACAACAAAGGCACTGGTGAAAATAGCTGGTAAGTCTATTATACAGCGTCAGCTGGAAATGCTCGATGAGTATGATGATATTCGCGTTGCCGTTGGTTATCAAGCAGAAAAGGTTATCAAGGAGGTAAAGCATATCCGTAAGGATGTAATGTTTGCTTTTAATAATGATTATCGTAAGACAGGCTCAGGGGTGAGCTTATCTAAGACATTGATTGGAGCGCGAAAATACGTCGTAATTATGGATGGCGATTTACTTATTAATAGGGACGATTTCAATCGATTTATGAGTGAGCCACAGGAATGTATAAGTGTATGTGAATCACACTCAAGTGAACCAATTTACTTGGCTGTTTCAAATAATGAAGTAAACGAATTCTTACGTAGCCCAAGTAAGTATGAATGGGGGTGCCTTTCCAAAGTTTTATCGAGCCGGTTGATTGCAGGGGCACAAGGAATTGATGAGATGCTGCAACCACTTCTTCCTCTAAAGGCAGTTCCGATGCGCATAAGAGATTTGGATACGCAGGACGATTATGAGCGTATGATTCAGTGGTATAATACGGGCATGATGGACTGATTGAGGAAAAGAATATGACTGAAATTTTGACGGTTAGCGTTTTTGACTATCTCATGTATGGTATTTAACTGACGAATGAGTGGAGATGCTTCTGCATTGCGGATTCTTGACGCAGTAAAGACATATGATGTTTCAAATGTTGGATATGCTAAGGTGTGCAACGCTGACCTGCTGCTGGCGACTGACCCTGACTGTGACCGTGTGGGCATCGCCGTCAAGAATAAGGCAGGGGAGTACGAACTGCTGACCGGCAACCAGACCGGCATGCTGCTGGATTATAATTGCAGTCAGCGTGTGAAGCACGGCAAGATGCCTGCTGACCCGGTCATGGTCAAGACAATCGTCACCATGGATATGGGCGAGCAGATCGGTAAGTTGGAAAAGCAGGGCAAGAAAGACAGCTATGAGGAAAGCTGTGGTTACCTGACCGGCTCCTACGTCCGTAACAAGGACGGCGTAGACGGTGCGTACATGATCTGTGAGATGTTCAGCTACTATGCGACCAAGGGCATCAGCCTGCTGGACAAGCTGGAGGAGCTGTATAAGACCTAGCCTGCTGGACGAGTTGTACAAGGCTTACGGATATTGCCTGAACAATCTGCACAATTATGAGTTTGACGGCAGCGCCGGTTTTGCCAAGATGCAGAACATTATGCAAGCATTCCGTGGCGCCATCAAGGTGTTCGGCGGCAAGAAGGTCGTTAAGCGGCTGGATTACGCTCCGGGTCTGGATGGTCTGTCGAAGTCTGACGTGCTCAAGTCCCTGCTGGAAGATAACGGTTCTCTTGTGGTGCGCTCCTCCGATACCGAGTCGAAGCTGAAAAACTATATCTCTGTCAGTGCAGAAAACAAGGAAGCTGCAGAGAAGGTGGAGACAAGACAGAAATCGCTAAAGAGGCAGAAAAACGGTTTAATTAATACTGCCACAGAATAGACATGAGACCATGTGTTCTTTCACATGGCTGTGCTGCTCAAATGTGCTACCTCTCCGTGGTGAGCAGCAGGCAACGCGATTCTCTCGCAGCTAAAACATATATTTGTTAATTCACTCTTTGGATGAGGAAAAGCTATAATGGGAAAATATTTTGGTACAGACGGCTTCCGTGGCGAGGCCGGTGTGAATCTGATCGCCGACCACGCATACAAGGTGGGCCGTTTTCTGGGCTGGTATTATAATGCACTGCGGGAGCGCAGCGGCAACAACGAGCCTGCCCGCATCGTCATTGGCAAGGATACCCGCCGCAGCTCGTACATGTTCGAGTACAGCCTGGTGGCGGGCCTGACCGCTTCCGGTGCGGATGCCTACCTGCTGCACGTCACCACCACCCCCAGCGTGGCCTACATTGCCCGCGTGGATGATTTTGACTGCGGCATTATGATCTCCGCCAGCCATAACCCGTTCTACGACAACGGCATCAAGCTGATCGACTGCTACGGCGAAAAGATGCCTGAGGAGACCCTGCTGCTGGTGGAGGACTACATCGACGGCAAGCTCCACGTCTTCGATCAGGACTGGCCGGAGCTGCCCTTTGCTCACCGCGAGCACATCGGCTGCACCGTGGACTACGTGGCAGGCCGCAACCGCTACATGGGCTACCTCATCAGCCTGGGCATCTACTCCTTCAAGGGCATCAAGGTGGGTCTGGACTGCGCCAACGGTGCCAGCTGGAACATTGCCAAGAGCGTGTTCGATGCGCTGGGCGCAGACACCTATGTCATCAACAACCAGCCCAACGGCCTGAACATCAACCTGAACGCAGGCTCCACCCACATCGAGGGCCTGCAGAAGTTCGTGGTGGAAAAGGGTCTGGACGTGGGCTTTGCCTATGACGGCGATGCAGACCGCTGCCTCTGCGTGGATGAAAAGGGCAATGTGATCACCGGTGACCACATCCTGTACATCTATGGCTGCTACATGAAGGAGCGCGGCAAACTGCTGACCAATACCGTCGTTACCACGGTCATGTCCAACTTTGGTCTGTACAAGGCCTTTGACGAGCAGGGCATCGGCTACGCCAAGACTGCCGTGGGTGACAAGTATGTCTACGAGTATATGGCCAGGAACGGCTGCCGCATCGGCGGTGAGCAGAGCGGCCACATCATCTTCTCCAAGTACGCCAGCACCGGTGACGGCATCCTGACCAGCCTGAAGATGATGGAGGTCATGCTGGCCAAAAAACTGCCCATGAGCAAGCTGGCTGAGCCGCTGAAGATCTACCCGCAGGTTCTGG
>OGLB01000457.1_pt1 | contig 21819 bp, 14 predicted proteins | sample 1572551 | NCBI WGS metagenome assembly OGLB01 (sample SAMEA2582003, study PRJEB24529) | metagenome | biome: Human gut stool | place: China | collected 2011
GTCGACGCGGCGGCTCTCGTGGCGTTCTGTACCGATGATGGCAAGACCGCCTGCATCCTTAACCTCCTTGGTGAGCTTGATGTCGGTACCACGACCTGCCATGTTGGTAGCGATGGTTACGGCACCGAGCATACGCTCCTCAAAGTGCTTGCTGCCGTCCTCTTCGGTGATTTCCACCATGCCCTTTGTGCTGCGACCAGCCTCTGCAACGATGTCAGCCTCCTTCTTGTGGAGCTTGGCGTTGAGTACCTGGTGAGGAATCTTGCGCATGTTGAGCATCTTAGAGATAAGCTCAGAGAACTCTACCGATGTAGTACCTACGAGCACCGGGCGACCGCTGTTGCGCATCTCCACGATTTCGTCGATAACGGCTGCATACTTCTCGCGGTTGGTCTTGTACACACGGTCGTCGAGGTCCTTGCGAAGTACTGGACGGTTTGTAGGAATCTCAACAACGTCGAGCTTGTAGATATCCCAGAACTCGCCTGCCTCAGTAGAAGCAGTACCAGTCATACCGGCGAGCTTGTGGTACATACGGAAGTAGTTCTGCAGTGTGATGGTAGCGAATGTCTGTGTGGCTGCCTCCACCTTTACGTGCTCCTTAGCCTCTACAGCCTGGTGGAGTCCGTCGCTCCAGCGGCGGCCTTCCATGATACGGCCTGTCTGCTCGTCGACAATCTTCACCTCGCCGTCCATAACAACGTACTCGTCGTTCTTGTTGAACATGGTGTAAGCCTTCAGCAACTGCTGCAGGGTGTGTACACGCTCCGATTGTACGGCGTAGTGGTTGAGCATTGCGTCCTTCTTGTCGAGACGTTCCTGCTCGCTGAGGTCCTTCTCGTTCTCGAGAGCCGAAAGTTCTGAAGTGATATCTGGCAGCACGAAGAGCTCGTTGTCGTTCACCTGACCTGCAAGCCATGCAGTACCCTTGTCGGTGAGGTCGCAGCTGTTCAACTTCTCGTCTACAACGAAGTAGAGCGGCTCAACAGCCTCCGGCATACGGCGGTTGTTGTTCTCCATATAGTACTCCTCGGTCTTGAGCATACCAGCCTTGATACCTTCCTCTGAGAGGTACTTGATGAGCGGCTTGTTCTTCGGAAGAGCCTTGTGAGAACGGTATAATGCGAGGAAACCTTCCTCAATCTTCTTCTGATCCTTGTTGGCAGCACCCTCGCTGATGAGCTGCTTTGCTTCAGCAAGATACTGTGTGGCGAGCTTGCGCTGAACGTCTACGAGACGCTCTACAAGCGGCTGGTACTCCTCGAACATCTGGTCGTCGCCCTTTGCAATAGGTCCAGAGATGATAAGCGGAGTACGTGCGTCGTCAATAAGCACTGAGTCGACCTCATCGACAATGGCATAATTATGCTTGCGCTGCACGAGGTCGGCAGGCGAGATAGCCATGTTGTCGCGAAGGTAGTCGAAGCCGAACTCATTGTTCGTACCGAATGTGATGTCTGCCATGTAAGCCTTGCGGCGCTCCGGCGAGTTAGGACGGTGCTTGTCAATACAGTCGACAGAGAGACCGTTGAACATGTATAGCGGGCCCATCCACTCAGAGTCGCGCTTTGCGAGATAGTCGTTGACGGTTACGACGTGAACGCCGTTGCCTGTAAGTGCGTTGAGGAATACAGGAAGTGTAGACACGAGAGTCTTACCCTCACCGGTAGCCATCTCCGCAATCTTGCCCTGATGCAGTACTGTACCGCCGAAGAGCTGTACGTCGTAGTGAACCATTTCCCACTTCAGGTCGTTGCCGCCTGCTGTCCAGTGGTTGTGATAGATAGCCTTGTCACCGTCAATGGTGATGAAGTCGTTCTTCGGGTTGGCAGCTAGCTCGCGGTCGAAGTCGGTGGCTGTAACCACTGTCTCCTCGTTCTCTGCGAAGCGGCGTGCTGTGTCCTTAACGATACTGAAAGCTACCGGCATCACCTCATTGAGTGCCTTCTCGTAGATTTCGAGCACTTCCTTCTCCAACTTGTCGATAGCGTTGAAGATGCTCTCGCGCTCGTCGATAGGAGTGTCTTCGATCTTTGCTTTGAGCTCGGCAATCTTTGCTTTCTCCTCGTTAGCAGAGTCCTGAACGTACTTTTGAAGCTGCTTTGTGCGTGCGCGCAATTCGTCGTTGCTCAGCGCCTTAATCTCTGGATATGCCTCCTTCACCTTCTCTACGAGTGGCTGGATAAGCTTCATGTCCTTTGATGACTTGTTGCCAAACAATGACTGTAGAAATTTGTTGAAATTCATTGTATATTATTTTTATTTTTTCCTTAAATACTTATTCGGGTGTAAAATTACTAAAAAAAATCCATATATCGCCATTAATATAGGTGTAAGCTGGTTTTTATTGCAATGGCGCAACCGAACAGGCATTAGGCGCACGTATACGAATAGCCTTAGCTACGGTAGGCGCAATGCGATCTACCGTAGCCGGTGTCTTGATATGCTCTGCCTTTATTCCGCTTCCGTACAGGATGATGGGGAAGGGTACAAAGGCGGCACGCGAAAAATAATTCTCGTTTGTGTCTTCGTTTATGATTTTCCAGCCAGGAGCGGTCTCTATGAGAAGGTCGCCTGATACGGCTGAATTGTATGGACTTGATATAACGCTGCGTACGCCAGACATTTGCGCAAGCAGTTCTTTCGAGCGTGTTATTACGTCGGTGTAGCTCAGATGACGCTGCTCGAGGAGTTTATGATCTATGTATATCTGGTTGCGGAAGCTCGCTTCTACGTACTTCGCCTGGCCATAGATGGCACCGAGGTACATATTGAGCAAGTTGCACGAGCGGTTCATGTAGAACGTGCCCGAAGGTATGCGGAAACGCTCGTAGTCGGGTCGCTGGTCTTCGGTGTATCCTGTACTTGTGAGCACAAAGAGTACGTTGTTGCGTCCTACCTTTTCTTCGATGCGCTTGATGAGTGATGCTAAAGTGCGGTCGAGCTTTAGATATACTATCTCCATCTCGGTCTGCCAATGGGTCACGTCGGTGCATTTTGCTGACAGTGTGACAGATAACATGTCGGTAATATTGTCGCGACCAAGCATTAAGTCGTTGACGCAAGCTATGGAGAGGTCGGCAACAGCGTCGTTGTCTCCATTCGTACGTTTCTGTGTGATACTATTGTAGGCACGCACAAATGCTTGTGCGCCTTTGGGGTAGTATGCGGATGTAGTCCATTGTCCGTTTTCCTCGTTCAGCCAAAAGGCCCCGTCGGCAGCATGTCCTGCAGAGATGACAGCTGCGTCTTTCTCCATAGCTGTAGAGTAGACAAGCGCAGCACCTCTGGTGAATATTTTCAGTTCGTCGCTGACGGTGGTGGTTGCTATTTTCTGTGGTGACACACCATAGGTTGGGTCGTCGGTGCAGAACACGGGTCGTAACGTGTTGCGGTCGAGCCACTTCGTGCCAACGATGTTGTTATAGTGAGGTGTGGCACCAGTGGCTATTGTAGCCATTGCTGATGCGCGATCGATGGGCGAGAAAGGGTAGCTGGCAGCTTCGTAGACACAACCATGTTGCAATAGTTTGCGGAAGCCTTCCTCACCATAGAGTGGGGAGAAGTGCTCAATGTAGTCGGTGCGCAGTTGGTCGATAGTGATGTTCACCACAAGGCGCGGTGCCGACTGCAAAGTCTGTGCTCGCATCTCGGTGCCAGCAAGTGCCGCCAACATCATTATCGTCGATATGTATTTGCTCATATTTATGTGTCTAATGCTTTATGCTTTGGGCTGTTTGCTGCCCGTATTTTTAAATGTGTAAATATTCGATATGTTTCTTAATAGCAAAGATAATGCCACAATTGTGATGCCCTCTGCATACGACTGTAAGAAAGAGCCTGCGAGGAGCAACAGTATGAGTGCGCTCCACGCCTTAGTCCACCAATGTATGCGGTTTTTGTGTGCTGCTTTCGTCACGCTGTAGAGCATGAAGATGTTAATGGGGTTTAGCAGCAGTATCTGCAAGTTGAGACTTACAGTGGGGTGTTGCGAGAATATCATGGCGAATAAGAGTAGTCCGCATGCACCAGTAGTAAGCATGATGCTTGCATCGAACACCCATATTATACGTTTGCGTCGATATTCCACGATGGCTATAATCAGCGTGAGTATTGAGAGGATGCTAAAAGTAACTAACGGTGAGAATACATCCAGTATGCTCATGTTTGTCTGTTGGATGCTTTGTTGCTTCGTTGTAGGCTCAAAAAGCCAAAACGAACTACTTACCAGATTGCGCTTTGTGCCGTCCGCGGATATGATGTGTGCTCGCTCGAAGTCAGCGCACAGACGCTCTGGTAGAAACTGTTGTTGCTCGAATGTTGTATTATAGTCGGCTTTCACGCCAAGAAGCAGGTCGTTGCCGAAACGTGCCCAGCGATGCGTCTCGTTGTAGTTGTGTATCAAGTTGCGGAATGTTGGGTATTGTGCAGGGGTGTTGTGATGTTGAGGTGTTGAGGTGTTGAGGTGTTGAGGTGTTGAGCTATCATAAACGATGCGTCCGTTAAGGTTGTTTGCGATGATGTCTCGAGCACGTGTTGTACAATTGTCGTAGAAGAAGTTGTAGCGGTACACGCGGTTCTGTGGCTCCATGTTGCGGTCTACGGCTTGCGCTATCGCCATCTTCTCCTGTGCCGTCAGATTGAGCACCTGTTGTCTCACGCCACAGCCCGTGGGGCCATATTCCCACTCGAATATGTCGAAGGGTGCGATACCCATCTCGTAGTCGGTTAGTCCGAACACGAACCGCAGCACGAAGAAGGGCTGGTCGAACGAGAAAACGCCATAGTTGATGGCGATGTCTCTGCCGGTCTGCTTGTCCTGAAAGCGTATCGCCGTATGTCCGTACAAGCTATACACCTGTTGGCGAGGTCCGCAGGTGAGCAGGCTGATCTCTATCGAGTCGGCTTGTAGCGTCGGCTCGTTGTTCGGTGAAGAAGCTGTGGAGGGGGCGAAAAAGCACAGCAAAAACGCTAATGTTATGTGTTTAAATAATCTTTCAAATAGTTTCATGGTGCAAAAATAACTTTAATTTCTCACTTTTCTGCTATTATCTCGTTTTTTTTCGATAATTTTGCAAGCATTATCCTGGAAAGGATTGTAAAAACACCTCTATATACATATTATATATATAATAGAATTTCTAAAATCTAATTAGATAAATAAATGAGGAAAGCACTCACAACAGGCTTCTTTGCTGCGGTCTCTTTAGTTGCGGCAGCTCAAAGTGGCACTAATTCTCCCTATAGTCAATATGGTTTGGGTACGCTTGGCGAGCAGTCGGGCGGCTTTAATCGTGGCATGAACGGACTTGGTATTGGTTTTAGTGAGCACAACCAAGTGAACTGTCTTAACCCTGCTTCGTATGCCACCATCGACTCCTTGTCGTTCATCTTCGATGCAGGTGTGTCTGGACAAATTACGAACTATAGTGAGAGTGGTGTTAAGGTGAACGCTAAAAACGCCAACTTCGAGTATGTAATTGCCGGTTTCCGTGTTGCGAAACGTCTTGGCTTGAGTTTTGGTTTGCTGCCGTACAGCAACATTGGCTATTCGTATTCTAACAAGAAGCCGCTCAATAGCACCGATGGCAGTACTACTGTTGTGTATAGTAATAATGCATATTCTGGTTCGGGCGGCTTGCACCAGGTTTATTTGGGTGCGGGTTGGAGTCCGATAAAGGGATTGGCTATTGGTGTGAATGCTGCTTACCTATGGGGCGACTACACACGTTCAGTTGTCAATTCCTATACAGATGTCTATGCCAACACGCTATCGAAGTACTATACAGCGGAAGTGCATAGCTACAAACTTGATTTTGGTTTGCAGTACACGCAGAAGTTGACAAAGAAGGACGCTCTTACGTTGGGTCTTACCTACGGATTGGGTCACAAACTTGGTGCCGACCCTAAGTGTCAGATTATCTCTACCAATGCTCAGACTGCTGTTGCCGACACAGCAACACACACCATTGGCAATGGATTGGCGTTGCCTCACACCTTTGGCGCAGGTTTGATGTGGAACCACGCTAATCGTTGGCGCATTGGTGCCGACTACACCTTGCAGAAATGGTCGTCGGTAGCTTATCCGAAGTTCGATATGTCCACAAATAGCTATCAGCTGGCAAGCGGTCAGTTTGCCGATCGTCATAAGTTGACCGTTGGTGGCGAGTTCTGTCCAGAGGAGCGCGGTCGCAACTTCTTCAAACGTATTCACTACCGCATGGGCGCATCTTATGCCACCGACTATCTGAAGATAAAAGGTCAGAACGGACCGAAAGAGTATAGCGTGAGTGCAGGTTTCGGCATTCCAATCGTTAACGGCTACAACAACCGTTCGTTGCTCAATATCTCGGCACAGTGGGTGCGTCAGGACTCGAAGACTTTTGTCACCGAAAATTCGTTCCGCATAAATATCGGCTTGACGTTCAACGAGCGTTGGTTTGCTAAGTGGAAGATGGAGTAATAAAACAATACTTTTAAAATAAGCGTTGAGACTATCTAAATACATAGTAATCATTGTGGTGTGCATCGTGGCGCTTGCTTCGTGTGGCGAACAGAAGGAGCACACGGCGCCAGCCATACACGACCGCGACTCGGTGTCTATGATGACGAGTTACGGTGTCAACACCCTTATCTCTGACTCCGGGGTCATCAAATACCGCATCGTAACTGAGCGATGGGAAGTGAACACCGTGCGCAACCCGTCACGATGGATATTTGAAAAAGGTGTATTCTTTGAGCAGTTCGATGAGAAATTCCATGTGCAGTCGTACATACAGGCAGACACAGCCTACTATTACGACCAGAAGAAGCTGTGGGAGCTGCGTAGCCGTGTAAGTGTGCTCACCAAAGACGGCTTGAAATTCAACAGCGAAGAACTCTTTTGGGACGAGGCGGAGCACGAACTCTACTCTAATAAGCCATCGAAACTCGTTACCCCCGAGCGTACGCTTGAGGGAACATACTTTCGTAGCGATGAGCGCATGACCAACTATTACGTATCCAACACTTCTGGCTCGTTCGAGAAAGGTCAGCTCTCAAGCGATGGCGACACCATCACTACCGCGCCCGATACAGTGAAGGCAACAATGCGCCTGCAGACAAAACCGCAACGCCGCCTGCGTGATAAATAATAAGAACCAATATTTAAACTATAGTGGAAGTAGACATACCTCTTTTAATTAGCATAGCTGTAACAATGGCACTATCTGCATTTTTTTCAGGAATGGAGATAGCCTTCGTGTCCAGCAACCGAATGCTCGCAGAGATGGATCGCGAGGGAAATAGCATAGCCAAGAATATTATTTCCCGATTTTACAACCATCCCAACGGCTTTGTTAGTACGATGCTTGTAGGCAACAATATCGTGCTTGTTGTTTATGGTATCCTTGTGGCACGCCTATTTGACAATACTATCTTCAGTTCGCTCGACGATGGTATGAAAGTCACGGCAGATACATTGCTATCCACGCTTGTTATTCTCTTCACTGGTGAGTTCTTGCCGAAGATTTTGTTCAAGAACAACGCCAATAGGTTGCTCTCGGTCTTCTCCGTGCCAGCATATCTTTTCTACATAATTCTTTGGCCTATAAGTCGCTTTTCTACACTTGTGTCGAAGTGCTTGTTGCGCCTCGTGGGTATACGTATGGAGACAGAATCCGATGACGATGGCTTCTCTAAGGTCGACCTCGACTATCTCGTGCAGTCGAGCATAGAGAATGCGCAGAGCGACGACGAGATAAACGAAGAGGTGAAGATTTTCCAAAACGCACTCGACTTCTCCGACTGTAAGGTGCGCGACTGCATGGTGCCGCGAACCGAGGTGAACGCCGTAGACGTGAACGACTGCACCGTCGACGAACTAATGCAGAAGTTCGTGGAGAGTGGCAACTCGAAGATTATTGTCTACGATAGCGATATTGACCATATCATTGGTTACATACACAGTTCCGAAATGTTCCGCAACCGCGACAATTGGCGCGAGTGCGTCTGCAAGATGCCCTTTGTGCCCGAAACGATGGCTGCACAGAAGCTTATGCACATCTTCCTGCAGCAGAAGAAGAGTCTTGGAGTGGTGGTTGACGAGTTCGGCGGAACCAGTGGTATCGTCTCCCTCGAAGACATCGTTGAGGAGATCTTTGGCGATATAGAAGACGAACACGACTCGACGAAATACATCGCCACACAGGTTGGCGAGAACGAGTATATGCTCTCTGCTCGACTTGAGATTGACAAGGTGAACGACCTCTTCGATCTCGGTCTGCCCGAGAGCGACGACTACATGACCATCGGTGGTTACATCCTACACGAATATCAGAGTTTCCCAAAACTCAACGAAGTGATAACTATAGGACGCTACGAGTTCCGCATCATCAAGAGTACGATGACGAAAATAGAGTTGGTAAAGCTAAAAGTTAGTCGCTAAATAAAGCTACAGCACCTAAAAGTAGCCCGATAAACTCAATTTTTCGTGCAAACATGCCCTCGTTTGGCAATAAATTAGTATTTTTGTACGCATTTTGTGGTATCACGCTTAGAGCCGCCTCACGGGGCAAGCTCCGCAACCGGTGCAAGACAGATGCATAAACCTACATCTAACGAAATAATAAATAAAAAATAAAAACAAAAAAATGGCAGCATTAGGAAAAATTAGAAGCAGAGGCGCATTGCTGATAGGCATTATCGGCTTAGGCCTTTTCTCTTTCATCGCCGAAGAGGCGTTCCGCTCATGCGACTCTGCAAGCGCTGATAAACATCAGCAAGTAGGCGAAGTGTTGGGCGAGAAAATCAACGTAACAGAGTTCCAGAAACTTGTTGACGAGTACACAGAAGTCATCAAGATGCAGCAGGGACAGGAGAACCTCAACGAAGACCAGCTCAATCAGGTCAAGGACATGGTTTGGAACACATACGTTCAGACCAAACTCATACAGAACGAGGCACACAAGCTCGGTCTTACTGTAACAGACGCTGAGCTCCAGCAGGTTCTTGCCGAGGGTACTAACCCTATGCTTCAGCAGACTCCGTTCTTCAACCAGCAGACAGGTCGCTTCGACGTGAACGCTCTGAAGAAGTTCCTTGCAGAATACAAGACACAGCAAACAGCCAATCCGCAGATGGCTAAGCAGTACGAGACAGTTTACAAGTACTGGACATTCATCGAGAAGACACTGCGTCAGCAGCTCCTCTCGCAGAAGTATCAGGGTCTGTTCGCTCACTGCTTCCTTTCTAACAAGGTAGAGGCAAAGATGGCGTTCGACGAGCAGAACAACGAGAGTCAGGTGCAGCTTGCAGCCTTCCCTTACTCAAGCATCGACGACAGCAAGATTACTGTTACTGACGCCGACCTCAAGGCTAAGTACGACGAGAAGAAGAGCATCTTCAAGCAGTACGTAGAGACACGCGACATCAAGTATATCGACGTACAGGTGAAGGCTTCTGCAGCCGACCGTGCAGCTCTCCAGAAGGAGTTCGCAGGCTACAGCGCAGAACTCGCAGCCGCAGCCGACCCGTCTGACGTAGTGCGTAAGAGTACATCGCTCGTTAGCTACCTCGGCGTGCCAGTGAAGAAGGAAGCCCTTCCTTACGACATCGCGCAGCGTCTTGACTCAATGGCAGTAGGTGCAACAAGCAGCGTGATCGAGAATAAGAACGACAACACACTCAACCTCGTGAAGCTCGTTGCTAAGCGTGAGCTCCCTGATTCAATCCAGTTCCGTGCCATCCAGGTGGGCGGTGCAAATGCAGCTGAGGCAGCTACACGTGCCGACTCTATTCTCAACGCCATTAAGGCAGGTGCCGACTTCGAGGTTGTAGCCAAGAAGTACGGTCAGACTGGCGAGAAGACATGGATGACAACACGTCAGTATCAGAATGCACCATCGCTCGATAAGGATACAAAGAACTATATCGAGAACCTTAACACAATGGCTACAGGCGAGCTCAAGAACCTCACACTCGCACAGGGCAACCTCGTGCTTCAGGTTGTAGACCGCAAGGCAATGACTACAAAGTACGTAGCAGCCGTTGTTAAGAAGAATATCACCTTTACAAAGGATACCTACTCTGCAGCTTACAATAAGTTTAGCTCATTCGTAAGTGCTAACCTCACAGCCGACGAGCTTTTGAAGAACGCAGCAAAGAGCGGTTACACCGTTCAGGAGCGTAAGGACGTTACAACAGCTGAGCACTACCTCGCTGGCATCCACGCTACACGCGACGCAATGCGTTGGTTGTTCGAGGCTAAGAAGGGTGCCGTTTCTTCACTCTACGAGTGCGGTGACAACGACCACCTTCTCATCGTAGTTCTCAACAACATCAACCCGATTGGCTACCGCTCACTTGAGGATGCTCAGGTTAAAGAGTACATCAAGGCAGAGGTTATCAAGGACAAGAAGGCAGAGCAGCTCATGGCTAAGGCAAAGGCTTCTAAGTCAGTTGCTGACGCTAAGGCTAAGGGTGCTACAGTAGCTCCGGTTGCTCAGGTTACATTCGCTGCTCCGGTGTTTGTAGCAGCAACAGGCGCAAGCGAGCCGGCTCTGAGCGGTGCTATCGCAGCTACAGCAAAGGGCAAGTTCTCTAAGCAGCCGGTTAAGGGCAACGCTGGTGTTTATGTGTTCCAGGTAACAAATAAGACACAGCGTCCTGCTAAGTTCGACGAGAAGGCAGAGATGCAGCGTCTCAGCCAGCGTCAGATGCAGATGGCAGGCAACTTCATGAACGAGCTCTACATCAAGGCAAACGTAGTGGACAACCGCTACCTCTTCTTCTAAGACTCATATAACAATAACATAAAAAGACTTTGGAGGTAACGGTGCAGATCGTTACATCCAAAGTCTTTTTTGTAGAAGCCACTAAAGCCAATACCTTATTTCGGCTTTTGTCATTTTTATCGGTTTGCGCGCATCACGCTTATTTCGTAAGCGGCGTGATACGTGCAATGTTCTTTCTTACAGAGTCGCTGTTTATGCCGAGTACCCTGCCGATGGCAGCGTAGTCGTAGTTGAGGTGTTGCAGCAGCATAATAAGCTGTTTTCGGGGAGCTATATTGCCGTAGCAGCGTTCTATCTCCGCCATTGTCTCCGCAAACTCTATCTTGCAGTAAGCCATGCACAGCTCGTAGTCTTGCTTAGTCCACGTCACGGTTGTGCCGCCGTTCTTGATATGTAGGTATAGTTCCTTGCTGCATCGTGCGTTTGCTTCGCTGCTTTGCGATGCCACCATTATGTCATTGTTCAGTCTCTCTATCCTGTCCGATTTCTTTGCACTTTCCTTTTTCAGCGACTTAATCTGCGCCTTTGCCAGCTTCAGTTCTGTAGAGGTTGTTTGTAATTCTTCTGTTTTTTCAGACATTGATTTGTTGTGTTTCCGTTTTATGCCCTTTTTGTATAATCGGAATTTTATATAAGCAATAATTGCTATGCACAAAAAAGCGGCGATAATTGTATATATAATACATTCAACATTGCTTAAAAGTCTTTTTATGAAGAAAGAGTTGGTTGCTCCTAACTGTATTTCTCCTACTTTTACCCCGTTGTTTATTTCATAAATCTTACTTTTTTCTTTCACTTCTTTCTCTATATTGTAGGAGTAGCCAGCCATATCGCCATTCTCTTTATGCATTTCTGCCAGTTTCCTGTATATCTGTGCAGTAATAAAATGCTGGTCAGCGTAAACGAGTCCGCTTTTCCATTCTGTTTCTGCCTTTTTCTTGTTGTTTATAGCATAGTAATAGTTTCCTGATCCAAGATAAGTCAGTGCGTCTTTTGTGTAGCAAAACGAACTGTCTAGATATTGCTTTGCAATTCTTTTGTCCTTATCTAAATAGTAATCTGTTAGAATGCTGAATATATATCCTCTGCAATTAACATCGGTATGAGGAAGCAGTGAAACACATTCAGACAGGCAGATGGCTGTACTGTCCAATTGTTTCAGTTGATTATAACATGCCGACATCATGCCTAACTCGTAGGCTTGGTATCTTTTGTCGTCGAGTTTCTTGAGGCTATGCAAAGCCAGTTTTGCATAATGTAGGGCTAAGCGGTATTCACCAAATTGTATATTGATAAAGGCTAAGCCTTCGCATATCTTCTGATATAATATAAGGTTTCTTTTGTTTGTGAGGTCGCCTTTTTTTAATATGTACTCAGCATATTTTTCATAGAAAAGAGCTTTTTGTATGTCTTTGTTTCTGAAACAGCATTCACCTTTGTAATAGTATGAACGAGCCAGTTTCTCTTTATCATTTTTCTTTTCATAGAATCTTATGCAGTCATTTAGTAGGGTGGTGTCTTGAAAATTGTCGTCAACTATATATTGATACTGCGAATATAGTAGTTTGTAATATACTTTAGACTCTTGTGATGTGTTCAATGTGTCTATATCACACAGCATCTTCTTGACAGAATCTGTTTCCAGTCTATCTAACAAGCTATCTGTTTGTGTTAGCTTGTTCATTGTTTTGTTTTGAGAGCAAGAACAAATAACCGGCAGTAATAGAAGTAAAAATCGGTTGTATTTCATATTTTAAAATTTCTTTTTCCTTACAAAACTACATTATTTTTTATAAATGACAAAATGTATTAAAGAAACTTTCGGACATTTTCAGCGCGTTTTTGAAACGCCACTGTTGATTATCAATGCGTTACGTTTTTTTGTTGTCCGGTTCTGTTTTTTAAGTGTTGTTTTATTAAGAAAAAAACATTACATTTGCAATGTATAACATACTTTAATTTTAACCCACTATGAAGAAAACCACACTCATTACATTATTATTGTTACTGCTGTTTGTGCAGTCAAAGGCACAGACAGTAACGGGTCGCATCGTTGACAGCGAGAAGCAGTCGGTGGTGATGGCAACCATTGCACTCCAGACATTGGACAGTATAAACATTTGCGCAACTACAGCCGACGCCGACGGACGTTTCGTGTTGACGGCCGACTCCATACCGTTGCCGTTCCGTCTCATCGTGAGCAGCATCGGCTATGAAACGGTGATGCCCGAGTGTGCGTCGTACGCCGTGGGCGACGTGGTGCTGGCAACGAAGACCAATGTGCTTGGCGACGTGGTGGTAAAAAGCAAGCGTCCAATGCTTCGCCCGACATGCACGTTACGGGAGCCGTCATAAACGTTGTGCTGAAGGACAACAAGGGACGCGAGCTGACCGGTCAGGTGAAGTCGTCGTATTTCAACAACCATCACAACACGTTCCAGGAATCGGGCAGCCTGTTCTATACCACGCCTAAGTGGTCGCTGTACAGTATGTATACATTCGCGGACGCCAAGAGCATAAGCCGTTCCCAATATCTCAGCCATCACACTGTTGGCAATCAGGTGTATGATATAGACGTCGACACGCGCACGCACAGCTCGTCGCTCACGCATGCGGTATACACCAACGCCACATACAACGTGTCCGACAAGAGCAACGTGTCGCTAAGCTACAACGCAAGCTTCTCGCCGAAGAGCGACACGAGGGGCAGAACGACCAACAGCTATTTTAGCAATTCCAACTACACCACCTCCGGCAATTCGTACATGCACAACCTGCATCTGGCGTATGTGCTGAAGCAGCTGAGACTCGATGCCAACTATATGAGCTACTCGAACGACGGAATACAGGGCATGAACTACGAGAAGTATGAGAACCCGACGGCTTACTCCTACTGGCGCAAGCAGACCTCCGACCGTTTCAACTTCAGTGCCGACTGGGGATTCGCTCTCTGGAAGACGGCACGCTTCTCGGTTGGAGCGACATACGCCTACTCCAAGACCGGTAACCGGCAGAAGAATGACGACATTCTGAACGGCGGAGCAGGCAGCTTCGACATCAGTTCGTCTAACGACGAGCATACCGCCAATGGTTATGCGGGGCTGTCAGGCACGTTGTTCAAGCAGAAACTCAGCTACTATTTCCACATGATAGGACAGTATTACAAGATCAACGACTACGAATGTGGTGCGGTGCTGCCTACAGCCTCGCTTACATACGTGTTCACGCCGAAGCATATCATGATGCTGCAGTACAGCAAGACACGCCAGTTTCCTTCCTACTGGGAGAAGCAGGAGTACGAGCAGCGCAGCGACGAGTACACGGTGAGCATCGGCAACCCCGATCTTCGTCCCATGGATTATAACATCCTGCAGGGTATCTACGTCTTCAACAACCGCTACACCCTCACGGTGAGCTACTATCGCGTAGGCAACTTCATAACAGGACAGACATATCAGAATCCCGACCGCCTCGAAATGGTGTCAAAGAACTTCAACATCGACTATACCTCATCTTTGCAGTTTACGGCGACAGTGCCCGTCAGCATCGGCAAGTGGTATAATGCCAACTATGTGCTCACGTGCTATAAGGACCGCTACAAGAGTAGCGACTGGTATGGCTACTCGTTCGACCGCAGCAAGTGGGCTACGATGCTCAATCTCTCCAACACGTTCACCTTCTCGCGTAAGCCTATGGTGGCTCTCGATGTCAACGCCTTCTTCCGCACGCCTACCATTGTCGGTCTGTGGAACTACAGCCGCCAGTGGAATCTGGATGCAGGTCTGAAGTGCCAGTTCCTGAAGAATCATGCCGTAGTGGCGCTTAACGTGTCGGACATCTTCGAGAGCGGTATGCCGCTGATGAAGGAGAAGTTCTATACACAGCGTCAGACTACCGACGTACGCTTCTACCGTCGCAGCATCTTCCTTTCGTTCACGTACAAGTTCCGCAACTTCAAGGAGCAGAACGCAGGAAGCGTCGATACGTCGCGCTTGGGATATTAAGCAGGGAGCAAAAATCTTTAAAAAACAAAGAATTATGAAGAAAATGTTATTAACGGCGATTGTATGCCTGATATCGGCATTGGCAAGCGGCTCTGATGGCACGAGAGTATTAGGTGAAAGGGTTTGCAAGGATGTAAAGCCGTTCAGCGCATTAAACATTTCAAATTGCTGTAACGTGGTCTACGAGCAGGGCGACGAATATAAGGTGAGAGTGGTGGCAGAAAAGGCGTTGCTGGATAGCATTGCGGATATAGCCGACTGCAAGGTGGTGGGCGGCATGCTTGTCGTTTCTGTCAAGAACGTCAATGCCGGGTTTCTATCCTCGCTGGAGAGGGTGGACTTCAAACATGGCGAGGTGTTTGTCAACGGAGTGCCGTATGTACGTGTTCGGAAAGAGGTTACAGTATATGTAACAGCGCCGAACATAAACCGCTTCCTATGTCAAGGCAATGGTAGTTTGAGAGTCGACAAGATGGATGCAGACAACGTAGAGTTCTTTGTGTCGGACGCTGGTAGTTTGAGAGCCGACAAGATGAATGCCGACAACGTAGAGTTCTTTGTGTCGGGCGCTGGCAGTGTAGATATAAAGCAGCTGAATGCAAATGATGCAACGTTCCATGTGAGCTGTTCGGGTAGTGGCTTGGTTGATGTGCGTTGCACAGGCACGCTGTTGTGCAACGTTTCGGGTGCAGGCAGCATTGAGTTCTCAGGCACAGCGGCTAAATTCGATAAGATTGTGTCGGGCTGCGGATCTGTATGTTGTAGTGAGCTTCGCTGTTCGGGCAAAAAGGTTACAGACAAGAACAAGGCGTGCAGCGAAGGCGAGCGTCTTGTGTTCGGCGATGTAGAGTGTCCTGGGTTATAAAAAGTCTTGGTAGCCTTGCGCGCATCACGCTTATTTCGTAAGCGTGATGCGTGCAATGTTCTTTCTTACAGAGTCGCTGTTTATGCCGAGCACCCTGCCTATGGCAGCGTAGTCGTAGTTGAGGTGTTGCAGCAGCATGATCAGTTGTTTTCGAGGAGCGATATTGCCGTAGCAGCGTTCAATCTCCGCCATTGTCTCCGCAAACTCTATCTTGCAGTAAGCCATGCACAGCTCGTAGTCTTGCTTAGTCCACGTCACGGTTGTGCCGCCGTTCTTGATATGTAGGTATAGTTCCTTGCTGCATCGTGCGTTTGCTTCGCTGCTTTGCGATGCCACCATTATGTCATTGTTCAGTCTCTCTATCCTGTCCGATTTCTTTGCACTTTCCTTTTTCAGCGACTTAATCTGCGCCTTAGCTTGTTCCAGACTTTGTTTTTCTGCTTTCAGTCTATTGTGTATTGCGATCAGCCTCTTTCTTGTTCTGTGTAGCATTAACGAGAATACCACTATACATAATAATATAATAATAAGTATGCCCATAGATGCAGATGTTATGGTGTCCAGCAAGTCTTTCATTGAGAGTGACGAATTTATGTTCGACTGCAATTCACTCATTTTATATTTCTTTTTTCTTGCATAAAGACTGTCTTTTGCCTCCGACATTTTCGACATATAAAGGGCGTAATTCTTCAAATCGCCTCTTTTGTAATATAAAGCCGCTATCTTTTCACATGTTTCTGCTTGAGTCAGATAGTTCGGGTCGCAATCAATGGATTTCTTCCACATCTCTTCTGCCTTGGCATCGTTTCCTAAAGCGTTGTTGTAGTAACCTGCAACTCTATATGATACCGCATCCTTGCTGTAGTATAATGCGCTGTCAAGATAATCTTTCGCTTTCTTATTATCTTTATTTATGAAATAGTCGGCAACGATAGAGTAGGCATATCCTTTGCAGCTGTTGTGTGTATATGGTAAAAGAGGCTGCGCCTATTTTGACACAGCCCCTTTATTTATGAGTGCCAATGTAGCACAAAAGCCCTATATATCAAGGATATATTAAATTTCTAACTTCTAATTTCTAAATCAATACACTTTGTAGACGACGCGGAATTTGCCTTGGCGGTCGATGAGGCCCTCGAAGGTGACGTCGCCGTTGGGCGAAACGATGGTGGCAGGGGCGTAGCCGTCGGTGCTGAATGCACCAATCGTCCATGGGAAGCAGTAGTGCGAACCAACACCCACTTCCGAGGTTTCGGTTTCGGAGAAGTGTGCCACATCTGCCTCGTCGTACCATGGTGTGCCCCACATTGCGGTGTGTAGGTCGGCTTCAATTCTCATGCCTTTAGTTTCATCGTAGCCCTCAACGCTGGGCTGGATAATAAGGACAGAAGGAAATTCCTCGTTTTCAGCCTCGTCGATAAAGCGCATATATCCCTTACCGTTATGGAGCGCCGAACCCCACAATGCCACACCGCTCAACTTGCCCGATGTGGTGTAGTAGCGCGCATAGAAATTATCGCCTATCTCCATTGGGGCGATGGTGCATAAACCACCGTCGTAGTCGCTCACCGACGATGGGAAAATGTTCTCGTCCACCTTCCTCGGCTCAAAGCATTTGCGCCCCGTAACATCAATAAAATAGAAATCGTCGTTTTTCTCAACCACCAGCGCCATGCTGTCGGAGAATGAGCGCACTTCCCTATATTGTGGCTTAATCACGATTTTTCCCAATCCGTTCATGAATCCCCAACTGCCATCAAAACCGTTCTCGTTAGGCACATACACGGCACGCATACTGCCACGAAGCGGAGCAATGGTGAATTGATTTTTGCCAAACTGCATCGGCTTTGTCACCACACCTGGGGCGAATGGCTTCAAACTGCGGTCGATGAAAGTCCAGTTCAACGCATAGCCCGAAGTGGCAGTAGCCACGGCGGCAATGCCGTCAACAAAGTTGGTGGCATTCACATATTTCTTGGGCAGAGCCTCCACCGCGCCGGTAGGCTTAATAAGGTAGAGCTGCTGAGTGTTGTCGTTCTTATACATAATCAGCCCCTCCTTCTCCATACGGGGGATTCGGGTGAAGTCAGCCACCTTCCACGCATTTTTGCCACCAATGGTGCCACCATCAATGTAGCGAAGTGTGTAAACGGTGCCGTCGGTGCTGATGCCATACACACCGCAACTCACTGGCGTAACGATTTTTGTGTCTGCGTCCTCGCTATCGTCGAGAAACTGGGTGTAGCCTGCCTCAAAATGCAGCGGCATCTGTAGCGATGCCTCACTTGCATCTTGCTTCCCCACTCCACCTTTCTCAAGCCAGTCGGTGGCGTGAGCGATTGAAAAACTCAGCGTGAGCGCACCCACGAGCATCATACCCTTTCGTAAAATATTAGCCTTCATCATCATTGGTTTTAATTAGTGTTCATTAAATTCGCAGCTTAATTATTTGTTATAAATGCAAGTCCTTGACAAACATTTATTTACAAAGACTTGCATATGTCAGGATTTTCACTTAACTTGGTGCTGCAACACAACCGAGTAAGTATTTGCTAGCATATGACAAAGTTACAAATTAAATCCGATAGAATCACATCTTTTGGCGGAATTTATCTCGTAATCACTTATTTGACCAGTTATATCGAAAAAGTATGTACAAGGGGGTTGTGATGCAAATCACAACCCTCTTGCTTTGTATATGGTTTCCTTTGCGGCGTTTATCTCCTGGAACTTCTTCTCGGCAGCCTTGCGCACGTCGTCGCCGAGCGTAGCCACGCGATCGGGGTGGTGCTTCAGTGCCATACGGCGGTAGGCAGCCTTCACCTCGTCGTCGGTAGCTGAAGGGGCGATGCCGAGCACCTTGTATGCGGCTTCGAGGCTGTTGCCGCCCGAAGAGAGGTTGAGCATCGAGCTGAGGTCTTCGGCGGAGATACCGAGACTGGCAGCCACGAAGTGTAGGGCGTCAATCTCGTTCTGCGGCACGGTGCCGTCGGCTTGCGCTATGAGCACGAGGAAGTTGAGCAGTTGCAGACGCTGCGAGTAGTCCATGTGCTGCGCTATCTCGGCGCACGACTCGCGTATGGTGTTCTTGAACGCAGCTTCGCCTATCTGCTTCTGACGCTCGAAAAGGCGCAGGAGTATCTCTTCGCCCTCGCGCACGGCTATCTCGCCGAAGTTGCGGCGCAGGAAGTTGCGCACAAGCTCCATTTCGGAGTGCATCACCCTGCCGTCGGCTTTCATGATGTACGAGGCGAGCACGAGCAGCGAGAAGAGGAACGAGTTGCGCTGTCCCTCATACTGCTGCTGGGCTGAATAGCCGCCGTATGCGTTGCTGTTTCTGTACGTGCCGTTGTCGAACGTGTTGTCGGCGTTGTTGCTAAAGCCTTCGGCTCCCTTATCAAAGAGCCAGCCTATGGCGTAGCCGGCAAGTGCTCCAAGCGGTCCGCCGTTGATAAAGCCGAGAAAACCGCCAATCCATCTTCCAATTCCCATGTTTTGTTGTTTGTTGTATTAATAAACTTTTTGTATAAATTTGTCTGTTTCTGCTTCCTCCAGTCCGCTCTCCAACAACACCTGCTTCAGGTTGGCATAGTTGTGGCGGAACGCCTCGATGCGCTGCTCAGCCTCCTGTGGAGCATAGCTGATGGCTACGCCTGTCGACTCCATTGTGCCTAACTGTTCGTTGAACACGAAGCCCGGATTGCTACTCTTTAGTGCTACGCAGCCCTGCTGAATGTGGCGGAACTTGCCGATGAGTCCGTCTGTAACAGGCGTGGCGTTCTTCGGATAGGCAATGGTGACGGTCTTCTCCTTCGCGCAGTCGGTATCGGGTATGTCGATGAGCACCGAGAGGTTGTTGCCGTCGTATGTGTAAGCCGTCTCTGTGCCGTCTATCTTCACGCTGGCGGGCACAGTCGATGCCACCAGTTTAAGTGTGTAGCGACGGTTGGCAGGCATGTCTTTGTACGTGCCTTTGCGCGCACCGATGGTTACGGCTATGGTGCTGTCGTTGAGCGTGCGCTTGGTGAGCAGCGTGGTGGCGTACTCGTGGGCGTAGTCTTTATCGTTGCCGTTGTCCTCGTAGAGCGTGAAACTGCTGTCGCCCTTGCCCGGATAGATGGCTACGGTTATCGGTTCGCTCGTGCTGCTGAGGTTCTCCACCTTGCCGTATTCGGGCAGAACAGAGCCTGCCTTTACGTAGACGGGGTATTCGTCGAGCTGGAATTTGCGCTGCACGGTCTGTCCGCCACGTAAGAGCGTACCCGACGAGAGTTCGTACCAGTCGCAGCCCTCGGGCAGCCATACCTGTTGCGTGGAGATGCCGTCGTGCATAGGGCTTGTGATGGGGTAGACAAGCATGTTGTCGCCGAACATATACTCGTTGCGGTTGGCGTAAGCCTCCTCGCTCTCAGGGTAGTCGTAGTACATCGGGCGACAGAGCGGCAGGGCATCGTCGTAGGTGCGTCGTGCCATGCTATATATATAAGGTGCGAACTGGTAGCGTTGGCGTATTATGTCGTGCAGGATGTCGCGCTCGCGGTCGGCGAACACCCACGGCTCCTTATTGAGTCCGGCATCCTTTGTGGAGTGGGTGCGCAGAATAGGGCTGAACGCACCGAATTGCATCCAGCGTATGTACATCTCGGGGTCGATAGAGTGGGCACCCATGTGTCCGCCCATGTCGTGGCTCCAGTAGCCGTAGAGCACGTTAGACGCCGTAGAATTGAAGTAAGGCTGGAAGTCGAGCGATTTCCAGCTTATTATGGCATCGCCCGAGAAGCCTATCTGATAGCGGTGGTTGCCCAGTCCGCCCCAACGGTGGTAGAGCATAGGGCGCGTGTCGCGGTTGCGCTCCATGTCGGTGAACGTAGTATAGTTGATCCACCAGGTGTTGCTGAGGTTGGGGAACTGTTTGTCGTTGCCCCACTGCTGCCAGTCGAGCCACCAGAAGTCGACACCGTCCTTCTCCATCGGGTGCAGCACCTTCTCGTACCAGCCCTGCATGAAGTGCTTGTTGGATGCTGCCCACTCTATATCTTTCTTCGTGGTAGGGTCAATGCCCATCCATTGTGCCATCGCCGGGTAGCAATCCTCGTCGGGTTTTATGCCATCGGCAGGATGCAGGTTGAGCGTGGTCTGCAGATTCTGCTGCTTAGCCCACTGCAGGAATCCCTTAGGCGAGGGAAACAGGCGTCGGTTCCAGGAGTAGCCTGTCCAGCCACCGCGTGAGGGTTCGGCATAGTGCCAGTCCATGTCTACGACGAGCACGTCGAGCGGAATGTCGTAGTTGTGCATCTTCGTGACGAGGTTGCGCAGCTCGTTGTCGCTGTACGTCCAGTAGCGCGACCACCAGTAGCCGAAGGCGTAGCGCGGCGGCAGCGGCACCTTGCCCGCAAACTCGGTATAGTCGCGCAGTGCCTTCTTGTAGTCGTGGCCGTAGGCGAGGAAATACCAGTCCTGTGTCTTTCCCTCGTTCGGTCGGTGGGCAACCCACTGCCAGTCGGAGTCGTCGAACACATATCCGTTGGAGTCGTCGATGAACGTCCAACCGTTGCGCGAGAGGAGTCCGTCTTCGAGCGGCATCTTGTGCGAGTCGAGGTGCGTGTCGCCATCGTAGCCGTCGAGTGTGCGGTAGGTTCCCTTCAGGTTGGCATCGTCTTTCAGTCCCAGATGCCAGCTGAACGAGGTGGTGTATGGGTTGTTGGCTTTCTGCTTGCCGTCGGTCTTCCGCTTCGTCTTCGTTGAAGAGATGCGAAGATTCTTCTCGTTGAACATTCCGCTGCCTTTGGTGTACGACAGGACGAAGCGGTCGGTAGATATAGTGACGGTTTTCGGCGTGTTCTTCACCTTGTATGCTGCGGCGGGGTAGCTGCGGTCTACGGCTATGAACGACTTGCTATCAAGAAACTGTCCGTCGGGTGTGTATTCCATGCGTATTGCTCCGTCGGTAATCACGGTGAAGCGCACGTTCTGGTCCTGATAGGCGATGTTCTGGTTCTGCGCAACGGCGCACGTGGCTATTGCCGCAAGTGCTGTTGTGATGATGTTTCTTTTCATAATTGTATGTGTTTTATAGTGGTTTTGTTTGCTGTTTATCGGTGGATTGCGTTCGCCGTCCAATCAGATTGCGTCCGCCGTCCGATCAGATTGCGTCCGCCACCCGACCAGATTGCGTTCG
>OGLB01000465.1_pt1 | contig 21579 bp, 20 predicted proteins | sample 1572551 | NCBI WGS metagenome assembly OGLB01 (sample SAMEA2582003, study PRJEB24529) | metagenome | biome: Human gut stool | place: China | collected 2011
TGAAAGTCAGGGCTTTGTGATTTTTTTTAGAATAAGGGAGTTTTGACACACCTCCAACCAAGCAATCAACCACCAACCAACAAACAAACCATCCAACCAACAAACCATCCAACCAACAAACCATTTAATTTTACCCATCAAAAGCAGCCATATATCCAACAAAAACACTAACTTTGCAAATCCATAAAAACTCCAACCATATGTCCAACACAAGCACCATCTTCACAGAAGAACATAACATCCAAACACCCTGCAAGCTCTTCGTCGTGGGCGACCCACAGGTGCTGCTCATACAGCCGTCGGCACGCCACGAGGAGAAGAACGACGGTGTGCGACGCGAGGTCGACCTTATTGCACAGGCGAGCCCCACAGGCTTCGCCATGGTCTTCTTCGACTGCGTTGAGTGGGCGCGTGCGCTCATGCCGTGGGCTGACGATGCCGTGTCGCGCGACGCGGAGGTAGGCAGGCACGCTCCCGACACGCTGCGCTTCATTGAGCACACCCTACTGCCATGGCTTCGCGAGCGTTTCGGCGCACTGCCCTGTATCATCGGCGGCTACTCGCTCGGCGGACTCTTCGCCCTTTGGGCTGCGCGCAACACCGATGCCTTCGCCGCCGTAGCTGCAGCTTCACCTTCGCTCTGGATTAACGGTTGGGGCGAATATGCCGCTGCACACCCCATACTATCGCCACAAGCAACTGCGCATCACAGTCTTAACACAACACTACAAATCTCAACACCTCAACATATCACCACTACAACACCTATCCACCTCTCCCTCGGCGACCGCGAAGAGCACTGTCGCAACCAGCGCATGAAGCGCATCGGCGACTGCGTGCGTGCAGAGCACACCCTACTCTGCCAGCAACTCTCCCCCACCGCCGTCACCCTGCGCTGGCACGAAGGCGGACACTTCGGTGCCGAAGCAGAGCGCACAGCGGAAGCATTCGCATGGTGCATAGAACAATTAGTACATAATTTTCAACAGCCACAAAAATAACACCAAATGATATACTTAAATAGCTTTAATTTGCCCCCAATAGACGAGGAAGAACACTTCTTAAATTCCTTTCGCCGTACATGCTACGACTCATACTATCCATTCAACTTCTTCACATCCGACAAACAACTTGGGCGTATCGACTTTTCGGACATCACAATACTATGCGGAAGCAACGGTTCGGGGAAAAGCACATTGCTAAATATCATAGCCGAGAAACTAAAACTGGATAGAAAAACCACATACAACAAGACCCATTTCTTCGACCCCTACCTTGAGAAATGTCGTTACGAATTAAGCGTACACGACCCATTACAACTAAAAAGCCTCAAACGCTTATCAAAGATAATAACAAGCGACGACGTGTTTAGCAACATCATCGAGGTTCGTGAAAGGAATGAAAATCTGAACTTCAAACGCGAATTGATTTTCAACGAGAAGAATAACATAAATCGGTACGGCGGACAAGGACCACGCGGATTTAACACTGACGACCCACAAAGCATGAAAGCATACACCGACTATCATCAAAAGAGAAAACAATCGGGCTCCAGATACGTTAGAGAAAACGTCGGAGTAGACGAAAGAACCTACTCAAATGGCGAAAACGGCTTTAAATACTTCACCGACTCTATCCAACCCGGAGGCCTGTATCTATTAGACGAGCCCGAGAATTCGCTATCGGCAGAGATGCAGCTCGAACTGGTGCAGTTCATCATCGGTATGGCACGGTTCTACGATTGCCAGTTCATCATGTCAACCCATAGCCCATTCCTCTTGTCTATACCTTACGCCAAGATATATGATATGGACAACTCGCCCGTCTCTGTGTGCAAATGGACCGACCTACCCAGCGTAAGAATTTATTACGAATTCTTCAAAGACCACGATTGCGAATTCAACAGAATCTAAACACAAACCCAACAACGCTTAGATACACAACAACCAGAGTCGACGAATATTGACAGCCGACGGAATATTTTTTATAAATAAGGTGTATAATTCAAATAAAACCCTTATCTTTGCAGAAATATCTCTCCTAACGGAGAACAAACACAAGGTGTGAATTTCATAAAAGTTCTTGCAACTTTTGAGATATGACTTACTAATATATTTTTTTGCATGCAATTAGTAATGACTATGCTTTTGCTATCGCCACCTATGGCGATGTGCAAGGACATAAAGTAGACGGCGAAGATGACGCAGGATTGCTTAGATTCACCTTCTACAGCCAGTGTAAGCCAACGCTTACCAAAGGGCATTCACATAATCGGGGCTGACAAACCATCGGCGCCGAGAGTAGAAACTATACCCATACCGAAACACAGTAGCTATTATGAAGATGTTGCTCAACAGCCCACCTCCTGGAGCTATCTGTTCATACATCACATGGCAGTAAAGTCGTTTCAGAAGTGGCTTGAAGCATACAACGCCGACAACACCCACCCCACTAAACAACCCTTCTTCATACACCAAGCCACCAGCTACGCCTACAAAAATGCGGAGACACAACGCGGTGTCAAGAAAATCGTGAAGCCCACCATCAGCGGTCTCGTCTTTCTGCAAGGCACCGTGAAGAGCATCCAGAAGTTCCTATCACAATATTTTCCTCAGTACCACTTAGTGAACGACCGTTGTCACGGGCGTCCCGCCTCCATACGCGACACCATCATGCAGCCCTTTATGAACGTACTGAAAGCCCACCCCGAGCAAGTCACCATCCTCAACGCCCCCATCGAGAAGTTTGCCAAAGACCACGTGAAGCTCCGCGTCCTCACCGGTCCCTTCAAAGACTACGAAGGCTACATCATCCGCATCGACCGCAACCGCCAACTCGTCTTCGACTTCGCCGGACACGCCGTCGCACTCAGAGGCGTGCACCAGGAAGATTTTGAGGTGGCAGAATAGATAGCACAACAATCTTTCAACGCCCATCACCCCGACTGCTGCATTACATTGGCAATATGCCAACATTTTCGATAAGTGAGAACAATAAAAGCTTGTTTTAAAATTATCGAGCGAAGAATTTTCATGCAAACGAGCGCAGAGCCAAACTTGTTTGAACTATGCCGAGTGCAGTCGAAAATCACTTGTGTGTAAAATGTATGAAATAGTTAATAAACAAGTAAAATTTTTAACATCTCAAGTACAAACAAATTAGAGTATAAAAAAGATAATTTTTAGTTTATGTACATATCGGAATTAAAACTTTGGAATTTTCGTAAGTATGGAGGTGATGACTTTGACCTAACAAAGCCACATCTTATCGTGCCTTTCAAGAAAGGTATGAATGTTCTGATTGGTGAGAACGATTCTGGCAAGACCGCTATCATTGATGCCATTAAGTATGTATTGAAAACTAATGCCTACGAAGCCATACGTATCCAGCAGGATGATTTCTATAATGATAAGGAACATTTGCGCATTGAGCTATTGATAGACGATGTTACAGATAGTGAAGCGAGTAATTTTACAGAGATTATCTCGCCCAGAAAAGGTGTAGCATTGGCCAGCTTGAAACTTGTTCTTGATGTAGTCCGCAAAGATGGACATATACAAGCTTACGAAGTAAAAGGCGGCAATGATGCTGATGGACATAGTTTGACCCCATTGATGAAGGACAACTTACGTATCACTTACCTCAAACCTCTCCGAGATGCAGAGAACGAGCTTACTGCTAAGAAAAACTCCAGATTGTCGCAAATTCTTCAGTCTCATGAATTGTTGAAGCAAAATTCCAACGGTGAAAAGCATGAACTGATAAAGATTATAGAAGATGCGAATGCCGAGATAGAGGCTTGGTTTGAGGATGATACTGGTGGTGATGCGTCTCATAAGAAATTGATAAAGGGTGTAATAGACAATTTTTTGAAAATGTTTATTTCTGACGATGCAGAATCGCAATTCTTGTTGGCTGACCCTACGATGAAAAGTATCTTAGAGCGTTTGGCTATCAGCGTGGTTGACAGCAAGAATTTGGGGTTGGGTACACTCAATCGCCTATTTATGGCAACCGAGCTTTTGCACCTCAAAAAGAAAGGTGACAACCTAAAGGTATGTTTGATTGAAGAGTTGGAAGCTCATATTCATCCACAAGCCCAAATGAAGGTAATCTCAGCTTTGCTGCAAGAAGATAGAGTACAGTTTATCTTGACGACGCATAGTCCTAACATTACGTCTAAAGTAAAACTTGGCAAGGACAACGATGTCAATAGTATTCTGATGTGCAACAGTAACAATGTTTTTCCTATGGGACCAGGTTACACTAAGTTGGAGAAAAAGGATTATAAATATCTTGACACTTTTTTGGATGTAACAAAGTCTAATCTGTTTTTTGCAAAAGGTGTTATCTTGGTGGAAGGATGGGCTGAAGAAATACTTATTCCAGTCATTGCAGAGAAAATGGGTATAGACTTAACTCAACATGAAGTTTCTGTTGTCAATGTGGGTTCTACTGCATACTTACACTTTGCTCGTATCTTTATGAGGCAAGCAACACCAGAAATGGAAGTGAAGTGTGCGATTGTTACTGATTTGGATGTAAAACCCGATACTGCAAACAAGGCTCAAATAGAAAAAGAAAAACGAGATTCCATTGAGGAAAAATTAGGAAAACCTTTGCCAGCCAATGTTACACTTTGTCTTGCAAAGGAATGGACATTAGAATGGTGTCTGTTTAAATCGCCTATTCTGTCTGAGTTGTTTAAGGATTCTGTAGTTGAGGTTCATAGCAAAACAACCGAGTTTAAGAAAGATACGACAACGCATTGTTATAAGGATTCTTTTGAAACGAAATTAGCAGAGATATTAAAGAATCGAAGATTGGATAAGACTGCAATTGCTTTGATTTTGTCGAAAAAGATAGAAAAATCCTCTATAGATTTTAAACAACAGGATGAATACATCAAATACTTGTTGGATTCTATAAGATTCGCCGCTTCATAGTTTATGATTATCACAGATGTGGACATAGAAAAGGCAGAGCAGGTCTTGCTTTCTGATGGCATACACTTTGATAGTGAGCGAAGACTTTTTATCAAAGACCTGGAGAGTTGCGACCTCTTGGCAGTACCAGGAAGTGGTAAAACCACCGCATTGCAAGCTAAATTGATTTGTATGGCAAGACATCTACCTTTAGAGGAAAATAAAGGCATACTTGTGCTTTCACATACCAACAATGCGGTCAATGAGGTGAAGAAGAAACTTCGCACTGAATGTTATAGCCTTCTTGATGCCCCTCATTTTATTGGTACGGTGCAGGACTTTGTTGACAAGTTCTTGGCAATACCATATTACGAACAATGCTTTAACCAGAAAGTGCATGTCATAGATGGTATGGCATACGAGCAAGAGGTGGAGCGGTATTTGAACGCTTCCTTTTACAGGTTGACAAAAGGCACAAAGTATTTGCGTTACAAAAAGTTTGAGTTTGCAAGCATCCGTGTTCATCATAATAATGGTGGTGCATTAGAATTTACTAAAGGTCTTGACGAGAAACTTTCGTTTAAACCTGTGAAGAAATGGATAGATGAAGGTACAGAACAAAGAATGCATGATGGAATAAAAGCTGATTTGTTTAATATGAAGAAAGCTATCCTTAGGAAAGGGATTCTTCATTATGATGATTGTTATTTCTTGGCAGATACGTATATCCATAAATATCCTTTTGTGGTACAAGCACTTCGCAAGCGGTTTAAATATATTTTCATTGATGAAACACAGGACTTGAAAAAGTACCAATTGGACTTGATTGACTATATATTTGATTGTAACGAATGTTGTATTCAAAGGGTCGGAGACAAAAACCAAACCATATTCAACCGTCCTGACAGAATCGTTCCCGAGCAATGGATTGTTCGTAAAATGGAATGCTTGCAAAACTCCTTGCGCCTGACAGCTAGTATAGCAAGAGTCGTCAATCCTTTTGCGGTTGATAAAGCTGTTGATGATACAGGTAAGCCGAGATTCACTGTTGTCGGCAAGAGACAACTTGAACATGGTGACATTCCTACGTATCTCATTCTGTTTGACGAATACACCAAAGATGAACTCTTGCCTACATTTAATGATTTGATAGAAAGGTATCATTTGCGAACGGCAAGAGAAAGTAATAAATATGGCTTTCATGTTGTTGGTTGGAATCTTAAAAGAAATGCAGGAGAAGTGAAAGACAAGTTACGTTTGGAAGACATATTCCCCAATTGTGAAAAATCATCAGACAAGGGATTAAGTTCATACACGACATTGAGCAAATTCCTCGTTTTCGGGTGTAGGGAACTTTGTATGCATGAATGTAAATCTGTTATACAAAAGACGATGGTTTGTGTATTACGTAATTTGGACATTCTTGACTGTGAAGGAAGATTCTATTCTAAAACTTCTTTAGAGAAACAGATGGGGCTATTGGGTGAAGAAGTTTTCAACGAATATAGGCTATTGCTTTATCGGGCTTCGGTATTGATGTTTCAACAGAAATACTCCGAATGTTACACATTAGTAGCTGATTATTTGACGGGCAGTTTCTCTCAGATATTTAAAATTAGCAACAATAACAAGATCTTGACAGATTTCTGCGAAAAAGAATTTGATACAGAGTTATTGAATACAGACGCTCCAACTTCATTCCCAGATATTAAAATAGAGTCAGTGCATTCTACAAAAGGACAAACTCATTGTGCCACAATGTACGTTGAAACATCCTTTAAGGACTATGAATCATCACATCTTTTTAAACAAAAGAAGAAAGCGACAAAAAACGCTTCTGCTACTTTTTATCCGAATCCTTTATTTCAAGAGGAAGCGCAATATAAACAAGTGACCTGCCAGGCTGTTATGCGCATGATGTATGTTGGTTTTTCAAGACCAACTCATCTTTTATGTTTTGCTGCTGTAAAAGATAATTGGGATAATGATAGGATTCGCAAAATGAGAAATTTGGGTTGGAAGATAATAGTTCTTTAGCATGTACTATATGTACTTTAGAGTTGTAAGCACTCAAATTAGGGCTTAAATTAGAAAGAAGTATCTTTGCTGCCGAACTAAAAACATTTGATTTATGTACAGCAGCGAAGATTTGGAAAGATTCTATTTCCAGTACCAGACGGAGGCAATGCCGAAAGGCATCTCCATTGAGCAGTTTTGCTCACGCAACAAAGTATCTTATAATATATTCTACAAATGGTACAAGGATACACGCAACAAGATTGTGGAGGTAAAAGTGGATGGACTTCCAACCTCGGCTCAAGAAGAGCCGAAGCAGGAATGCCCTTCTCAAGAACCATCTTCTACAGTAACGAAGCCTTCTGGTGTTCGTATTCTTGTGGAGTTGCGTATGACCAATGGGCTGCATATCTCCCAGAAGAACCTAAGCTATCAAGAGTTGAAACGACTTATAGAGAAATTGGAGGGTCTATGTTGAGTGTTACCGGTATTAACAGCTTCTATTATCTCCGTGACTTTACGGATATGCGATGCAAGCATAGCAGGGTGTTATCCATAATACGTGAACAACTCCACCGTGAGCCAAATGACGGGGATGTGTTTATCGTCATGTCCCGTGACCGCCGTATAGTAAGACTTTTCACATACGACAATCGTTCATATAGTTTGTTTGAAAAGAAGTTCGTAGCAGGCTATCAGTTTATGAAAGTAGAACGTGAAGGTGGAGAACGGGTTTACAGAATTGACAGGAAAGATGTTGTGTTGTTATTGGAAAGTCCAATAGTTAAAACATTGAAAATCAGATAATTACGTTGCTTGTTTATTCGTTTTTCTCATATATTTTCACTATCTTTGTAGTTGAAAATCAGAGCATTACGGATGAACGAACTGCAACATATCATAGAACAAAAGCAAGAGCTGTTGGCACGGGAGACAATCTCGCGCCCGGCTGTTGATTACAGTAAAGATATGACAGCAGAAGAACAGAAACGTTATATCAATTATCTTGCGGAACGTCTCGAAAAGGCAGACTTGGGATTACGCGCCCGTGATGCGGTGCTCCAGGATTTCCTTGATAAGCAGAAGGAATATGACGAGCGCTTGTCCAAGCTTGATGACGTGTTGTCTAAGGTGTCGTCTTTAGAGTCGTCATTGAAGGAAAAGGATCGTAAATTAAAATCGGCAGAACGTAAGGTGGCAGACCTTACCGCCAAGCTAAAGTTTGCCGACAAGAACCGCTTCGGTGACAAGAGACAGAAAGTAAAGAAAGCGGAATCAACAAAAGCAGAAGAGTCGGATCGTGGTAAAGACGAGGATGATTTTGACGGCACTTCATCTTCTCTTCCGGACAACTCCGTTTCCAAGAACGAGGCTTTTTCCAAAGGAGAGAATCTGTCAAAGAAGGATCGTGATTTGTCCAACCGTCCCGAAACATACAAGACCATGTGCGTTAAGGGACCTTCTGAAGAGTACAAGTCAGATGAGGCTAAAGTGCCAGGGCGAATCCTTGGCAAGAAGATGGTCTCTGTTTTCCACCTTGAGATGAGCCTCGTTGAGAAACGCTTCGAGATGGTTCATTATGTGGAGAAAGGCAAGAAGCCGAAGTGGGGTTATTTCCCAAAAGCAGGGAATCCTGAATTTGTGACGAAGTTCGAGGGAACAAAGGCAACCCCTGAGTTTCTACAGGCAATAGCCTACGAGGTGTATGTGAAGAACGTCACATTCGGGCTTCTCCATCAATGGCTGACGGATATGGGGATGACCGTTTCTGCAAATACGCTGCGCAATTGGTTGAAGAAAGGCAAGGTTTATCTTGACAAGCTCGTTGAGTCACTGAAGGAAGTTGCGTTGGAGAAAGACTCCATCGTGAACTGTGACGAGACCTGGTGCAAAGTGCGCAAATACGACCATTACAAGAAATGTTACATCTGGGTACTTGTGAACAAGGCAGAGCGTGTGGTTATCTTCTTCTACGACAATGGTTCCCGTGGACGTGATGTGCTTACAGACTTTATCGGTGATGCAGAATTGAAGAGCATCATGTCTGACGGCTACAATGCCTATACCTTTATTGGTAACGAGTTGAAGGCAGCCGAGACTCCCAATTTATCCAAGACAGACCATCAGGTGTGTCTTGCACATGCGCGTGCCAAGTTTGTGAAGGCAAGCGAGCAGGCTGGCGACAAGAATGCCGATATCTTCATTAAGTATATAGAGGATTTGTACAACTTGGAACGCCAGTATACAAAGGACAATCTTACTGACGAGGAGAGGGGGAAACAACGTCAAAGTCTTGAGACGAAAGGCATCCTGATAAATCTCCGCACTCATCTCGGTATAGAGAAGTCCAAGGATCCTGCGACTGTTACTCCTTATTTGCAGAAAGCGTTGAACTATCTGGATACATTTTGGACAAACCTCTTTACCTATATAAAGGATGGAAGTTATCCGATAGACAACAATGCAGCCGAGCGTGCAGTCCGTCCTCTGACAACCCAACGAAATAGCATGCTCCACTTTGGCAGTGATGAGGGAGCGAAGATGGCAGCCACTTATCACAGTATAATAAGTACGGTGAAGCTGCAGGGTCGGTCGGCGTGGGATTACCTTGGAAAGTTTTTTGTTAACATCTTTAACGGTTGCAGAGATTTTTTCAGTCTGCGGTCAGGCAATATCGGATTGGCGACATGCCAATAGTTAATAAACAAGTGAAATTTTTAACATCTCAATGTATAGATACTTGCAAAAGTGCCTATACAAAGGGTTATGCCCTAAATTGAGTACTCACACATCTCAATGTATAGGCACTTGTAAAAGTGCCTATACAAAGGGCTATGCCCTAAATTGAGCACTAACAAAACATATAAATGTCACAAACAGCAAATAGAGTAATTAAGAATACTGGCTATCTTTATATGAAGATGGCGATAACGATGTTCGTATCGTTATATACCACCCGTTTGATATTGAATTCCTTGGGTGCTTCCGACTTCGGTATATATAATATCGTCGGAGGAGCGATTGCCATGTTGGGTTTCTTGAGTGCAACTATGGCAGGTGCTACCCAGCGATTTATGTCCTTTACAGAAGGACAAGGAAATATTGAGAAAAAGAAAAGTATATTTAATATAAGCCTTACCATACATTTCTTTACGGCATTAGTTGTTGGCGTTTTATTAGTCGTTGCTGGGTTTATATTCTTTAATGGAATTTTAAATATACCTGCAGCTCGAACAGAAGCAGCCAAGGTTGTGTATTTTAGCTTGATAATAAGCACAATGTTTACAATCATGTCTGTTCCGTATGATGCGGTATTGAATTCTCATGAGAATATGCTCTATTATTCAATTGTGGGAATTGTAGAGTCTATACTGAAGCTGATTGTAGCATTTGTTTGTGTATATACAAGTAGTGATAAGTTGATAATATATGGTATGTTGATGGCAGGTATACCTTTTGTTACTCTGTCTGTCATGAGGATATATTGCCATCGTAACTATAATGAATGTATAATCAAGCCTCGTACATATTGGGACAAACAGACATTTAGAGAGATGTTAGGCTTTGCTGGGTGGAATATAGGAGGAACGATGGTTATTATGCTTAGCTCGTATGGTCAAGGTATAATCCTAAATAATTTCTTTGGTACTATTCTGAACGCAGCCCAAGGTATAGCCAGCCAGCTTAATGGACAGATGCAGGCTCTTTCTTCTAATATATTGAAAGCCTTAAATCCGATCTTGGGTAAAAGTGCAGGAGCAGGAGATTCTGATTTGTTAATAAAGTCAACTTGTTTGGGAGCAAAATATTCGACGATGATTTATTTGATGTTTGCTTTGCCAATGTTTGTGGAATGTCCGTATATATTAAAACTATGGCTTAAAAATATACCAGAGTGGTGCTTGATATTTGTTCGTTTGCAGATCATTAAGAGTTTTATAGAAATGCAGTTTGGTACTCTTCCTGGATGTATTTCAGCTACAGGAAAGATAAAGAGATATACTATTTGTAGTACTATATCTAATTTCTTTCAATTGCCATTTATCTATTTAGCGTTTAAGTTAGGATTACCACCCTATTATATATATATAGTGAGTATTATATTTGGTAATTTAATAGTCTATGCTTTTGCCTTTTATTTTGTACGACAATATGTAGGTATGAAAATCTCGACTTATCTAGTTAGAGTTACTTGTCCTTTAGTGGTAACAGCTTTAATAAATTATTTGTTGCTCTTCTTTATAAAAGAAATGGTTGCAATTAATACGTTATGGCGATTAGTTACTTTTCTGTTGGTCTCCGTAATAATATATATATGTAGTTTTTGTATAGTTGTTTTGTTTAGTGAAGAGCGAGTTATATTTGAAAGTATTTTTAGAAGTTTTAAAAAAAAATATGGAAAAACGATTAGATTACATAGATAAATTGAGAGGCTTTGCTATACTCTTGGTAGTAATGGGACATCTTTATTTGCCATATACAGTCCAAGGTGGTTCTCATCCAGTAGCAGAGATGATATATTCATTTCATATGCCTTTATTTTTCTTTATAAGTGGCTACCTCTGTGAAATAACGCATAAGATAGCAAGGATAGGTTATCTGAACTTTGTCAGAAAGAAAGCAATTTCTTTATTGATACCTTATTTGTTTTGGATAGTGGCAGTAAGTTTCTTGTTTACTCATAAACCTATCACAACGTTTGGTGATTTTATATTGCTATTTAATTTCTTTCCTAATAAGTTGTTTTGGTTTATGCCAGTTCTCTTTTTGATTATGTTGTTATATATGCTTCAATACAGGCTGCTTCAAAAAAAAGATTCATTAGCAAGAAGACTTTTATTTGTTATAATTGTATGTGGATTGCTATGCATATTAGGTGTATTGTTGCATGAATATTTCTTGTTGATTTATGCCATTTATGTTTTTAGTTTTTTGACTGGTGCGTTGGTAATGAAGGAGGAGAGTATTCAAGAAAGAATATTGGATAATAGGTGTTATGGGGGGGTAGTTTGGTCCTTTGTATCCTATGGTTGATATATCCTTTTGATACAAATGGGAGAATTCTGTATTCTGCTTTAAATGTGCTCTTGACATTATTGTGCTCTATATCTGCAATTATAGTTTTTTATAATTTCTTTATTAAGGTGAGTTTATGCAAACCTATTGATTGGTTCTTTTCAGAAATGGGAAGAATGTCTATTGTTATATACTTAACACCATTAGTAATGTTTCCAAAAGGATTTATATTTGATGGATTGACAGTAACAACGGAAAATCTCATAATATTACTTGTTGCTATCATACAATGCCTTTTGGCTTATTCTATAGGTAAATTCATATATAAAATACCATATTTAAGATTAATAATGTATGGAAAAAAATAAAATATTAATTTCGGTTGTAATACCGTTGTATAATAAAGAAAAGACAATTGTGCATACTTTAAGCACGGTTATATCTCAAACGTATAAATGCTTTGAAGTCATTGTTGTAAATGATGGTTCTTCGGATAATAGTGTGCAATTAATTAATGATAATTTTTCGGATTCTCGAATTAGAATTATTTCACAGACTAATGCAGGAGTAAGTGTTGCACGAAATCGTGGTATAGAAGAGGCTAAAGGCGATTGGATAGCTTTTTTAGATGCTGATGATGAGTGGCTTCCTACATATTTAGAAAGTGTTGTGAATGCTATTCTTGCAAATCGTGATGCGCAAGTAGTTCTTAGTGGTCGATTTGCGCAGAATTTTTTAACACATGACAGAAGCTCTAATATACCTTCACGATATAAGGGAGGAGTTGTGACAATTGATTTCTTTGAAAATCCTCATGTATTTATGCATATAAGTGCTACTGTTATAAAAAAGGAATGCCTGTTTCCTTCAGAAAAGTGGAATCGCTTTATTGAAGGGCAGAAATATAATGAAGATTTTACATTTCTCTTTAGAGTTATTATGCATTGCCTATGTGTTGTGTATATCGCAAAACCAATAAGTGTTTATAATGGAAATGTTGAAGGGCAGGCTACTAGTTCTATAGCTGTAGATAAGAGATTAAATGATGGTATATTATTTAGAAATGCAGTCTGGGAAGAATATCCTTCTATGAAGAAGGGGCTTAATAAAAAGAAGTTTAAATTGTTTATGAAATACGAACTTCGTCATAGTATTTTGAATTATTTAAAATATAAAGATTATGAAGCATTGAACATTTTTATTAATGGCTTGAGTAGTTTATGTAAGGAACATTCGTTAAATTCCTTTGAGCGTTTTGCCTATAAAAAGCGCTTTTTGCGATTAATTTCTATTATATATATATATATAACAAAAGTAATATGGAAATCTCATGGATTTCCACAAACAAAATAAAACTATTTGAAATGAATTTATCAGAATTTAAATATAAGGCACAACGTAAGTTGTATGGGTATTATTATAATCGAATTCACAAGGAGCCATTTTTGAAGTATTGTTCGCATTATACTTCATATAGACATTCGCTAAAACAAAATGGTGATGGTTCATGTATAAATTATATTGCTGCTCGTCCGAATCCTGGTGCAGGTATAGGACATCAGATGGCAAACTGGATGGCAGGATATCATTTGGCAAAAGTCTTAGGATTGAATTTTGCCAATATTCCATTCTCTCGTTATCATCATCCATGGGTTTCTACCCCTTGGAATGACTTTTTGGGATTTGGAGATAATGAAGCAAATTATAAGGATTTATTGCAAAATGGCTACAAGAAAGTATTGCTGCCTCAATTTAATGAGATGGATGAAGAGCAATTTGATGTAATCAAAAAGATAATCGCTTCATATTCTGACCAGAAAGTAGTATTCCTTTGTGAACAAGATCAGTTCTATCGCGACTTGAATACATTGATTCCAGATTTGCAGCAGAAATTTTATTCAGCAACAGCAAGAAAAGATGATACTCTTTCATATGATAGTGCCAATTTCAATATTGCTATACATGTTCGTAGAGGTGATATCATAGAGGATCCAACAAATCCTAACCTTGCTATGCGCTATCTCAGTAACGACTATTTTGAAAAGGTTTTGGATCAAGTATTTGAGAAAGTAAAGACCATTACAGATAAACCAGTTCATATATATTTCTTCTCGCAAGGAAAAGCTGAAGATTACCCAGAATTTGCTAAGTACCCTAACTTTCATTGGTGTATGGATATGGGGGCTATGGCTTCTTTCCTTCACATGGTTTATGCCGACTTGTTGATTACAAGTAAGAGCTCATTCTCTTACAAACCAGCTTTGCTGAATAGAGGTATCAAAGTATGCCCTGAGATTTTTTGGCATGGATATCCTGATAGTAAAGATTGGATAATGGTGGATAATGAAGGTAATGTGAAATGGAAATAATTTTGTAATTTTCTATGGACCGACTGGATTTGTATCATCACCTCCTTCTCAATGAGGGTGCTTATTTCTATAAAGTAGGAATAAGGGCAATTACTAAAAAGTATATAAAAGAAGTATTTAGCGATGTCTTGGAAGGGGGTTGTTATAACACTCTGACAAAAATAGTCCGTCAATCAGAACATGTAGAAGTTGGAGCTGAAGCTTTTCAGGCACGTTGTTCATTGCTTGTATTCCGTCAAACATCTATACCTACAATGTTTGATTTTGATGAAGATGATTGTCCCAAGGACGTTAAGGAAGCAAAAATCTCATACTTACTGATTGTTGAGATAAGGGATTATGTGGTTATTGTCAAGAAGAACATTTCACACCTTACCAATTTTTTAAATAACCTTGTTCCTATTAGTGCTACAAAAATAGCAAACGTATTGGTTGAAAATAATACAGATTTCCAGCAAATCAAATTGGCTAACATGAACACAAGTAAGAATGCGATGCGTACAAAATCGTATGAAGCAAACAATTTGCAGATATCAATGCCAATGTTTGGGACACATCAGAATATTGTAACCAATATCAGGTTTGCCAATGATAATGATGGAGCTTGTTCTGTAAATATCGGGACATCACGAATTGCAAAGTTCGGAAGCAAAAAAGGGTTAACTTTATTGTTGGAATGGATGAATTTCCTGGTGGATAAGATTGAGAAATACATAGAAACAGAATCTTTTCTTACTCGCTTTGCCATGCCTCATAATTGGAAGGAGGTTTGTGCAGAGTTGCAGCCAACGTCTTTACTTGTCAATATTTTTGAATTACAAAATTATATACAAGATAAGCTTAATGACAAGACAATATACAGAAAGATAGGTAAGGACTCTTACAAATCATTTACAGATAGCTTCTGGCGTATGTTCAGACATGGAAGTGAATGCTTAGAACTCACAAAGGTAACAGATACAAAATTTATGTATAAAAGTATCGGAGTGACTAAGCTTATCAACGGATTGAATATAGACACTCTTAAACCACTTGATTCACTTTATTACAAAGATAATATTGGGAAATATATAAAAGTCAAATCTTTAATCAATACACTACATTGTTTTACAGTAAGTTTCTCGGATTTTTCATATGTTTATGCTTATGGAAAACTTTACATGAACTCTAAGATAGATAAGGATTTTGACTCAATACTTGCTGTATTAGAACCCATAGATTCAATCAACGGTGTGACAAGCGAGAAAGGCGAGGGCTATGATGCACATAGTACAGAATTCACAGCAAATAGCCTTTTTCATGTAGTTGAGCACGACCTGTATGATACTGCTGATATTCTATTGTGTGATGATATGGGTAATGAATGGGCTGATCATATCGCGATAAACAATGATACCATTTCATTTATCCATTCTAAATGTAAAGACAAGGCGGGCTTGTCTGCTTCAAATTTTCAAGATGTTATAGGCCAGGCAATAAAGAACATTGGAAATATGAATCCTTCGATGGATGCCTTGCAGACAAAGATTGATAGTATGAGAGGTACGTGGAAGAATACAGGAATACAAAAATGTAGGAGAGGACATGTTGATGATATAGAGGAAAAATATCTAAACTTGATGAGTAATCCAAATAAAAAGCGTGAGGTATGTCTCGCAGTTAATTTCCTTTCAAAACAAAGTTTGGCTACTGCTTTTTCTAATATCAAGAATGATATTCCTTTTCAACAGAAAAATAGTGTTGTTCAGTTGGCATGGATTCTTAATGGATTCATTTCAACTTGTAAAGAAGCTGATTTGAATTGTAAAATTTACTGCAAAATATGAAAAAAATAGAGATTATAACACTAAAAGCTTTGCGTAAGATTTATGGTAAATTATTTGCCACTAAGTCTTCAACGTATGATAGAGGTATAACAGATCCAGATAAAGCTTCGGAGTTGATTTATAATCTGTTGTCATCAGGTAAACCTTGTATGATAGCAAGGTATGGAAGTACGGAGATGTTTGCCATTACCAATTATCTTGGTGTTATAGCAAAACATCATTCAGCTTGGAAGTATATTCAAGGAAAACAGTTTGCATGGTGGTGGGAAGATAATGTAAAAGACCAAATGACAAGATGGAGCGGCTTTTTCCCATCCACGGAAGAGAACTTAATGAGGTTCGGAGAAATGATGATTGAGGATAGTAAGCAGTTGGATATTCTTGGATCTTGGCTACCAGATGAGGAAACTATGATTACTGATTTTAATTTGAACTTAACTAAAGTAACATTATTGTCCTTAGAACCATATTGGTCAAAGAATCCTTGGAGTAGAGTCCTTGAAGGTAAGAAAGTTCTTGTGATTCATCCATTTGCATCTCAGATTGAACAGCAATATAAAGAAAAACGGGGACTCTTGTTTGATGACAAACAAGTTTTGTCAAAATTTGATTTGAAAACTATCAAAGCTGTGCAAAGTCTTGGTGGGGATTGCGAGTATTCAGATTGGTTTGAAGCTCTTGATTCTATGAAGAAACAAATGAATGCAACCGATTATGATATAGTCTTGCTTGGTTGTGGTGCATACGGATTCCCACTGGCAGCTCATGCAAAACGTATGGGTAAACAGGCTGTCCATCTTGGTGGAGCGCTACAGTTATTGTTTGGTATCAGGGGAAAGCGTTGGGATAATCCTGATTATGGAATTCAGGAGTTTGGCAAGCAAAATACATACAAAACTCTTTTCAATGATTCATGGATTTATCCATCAGCAAGTTATATACCTTCTAAGGCTAAGCAAGTTGAAGGGGGATGTTATTGGTAATTTTTTATATATATTGAATGATGATATTATCATATATTAGAAGTTTTATTAATATTGTTGTTTATCTTTTAATTAAGGATAAGTCAAAAATAAATGCAGATATAGAAAGATATTTAGAATCATACGGAATTACCCCCCATGGTAAAAACAATTATATAAAAGAACTTGTTTATTGTTCAAAACGTAGCAGGGATTTTTTAAATGTTTTCTATTTTCGAACGGCATGGTATTTGGGTCGATACCATCTTCTTTCAATTTGCAAAACAATTTATCCTCCTAAGCAAACGATAGGTTTTAGAATTGATGAACAGAATTTTGGTAAAGGCTTATTTATTCAGCATGGTGACTCTACCATTATTCATGCTCATGAGATAGGAGACAATCTTACGGTATACCAAAATGTAACTATTGGGGATTCTGGTAAAGGCTACCCTATTATAGGAAATAATGTTACTATTTGTACTGGAGCTATAGTCTTGGGACCAATACATATTGGTGATGGTTCTGTTATAGGTGCTAATGCAACAATAGTAAAAGATGTGCCTGCCAATTCTGTTATTATTCCAGCAAAACAAAGAATGATTAAATTAAATGGTAATCCTGTCAATTTAGCATTTTAATTTCATGCCATAAATCCGTTGATGGTTTAAATTAACTTCTCTTGGTGCACTTATTAAAGGATTTGAACATAGATAATAAATATTATATTAGGTGTATTTAATTCTGCTTAATAGACAATTATATTTTATGAAATTTACAAAATCAAATATATTTTTCTACTCACTGATAGTTATAGCTTTGCTATCACCAGCTCCATATTGTAGAATCCCTTTAAAAAATACTTTTGTTTACTGGTTTTTCGCATTTTGTATCGTATTACTTATACCATATATGAGGAGAGAATACAATCCCATTATCCGGAATAAAGATTATTTCTTTGTGAAGTGCTTTTTAATATGGGCATTTATAGGGGCTATAAGAGGATTTTTTATTGCAGATAATTATTGGGAAACAAAAAATATGATCGGTGGTATTCTTTGTTGTTTAATACCTGCAATGACTTATGTTTTTTGTCCGACTGTTTTGTTGAAATTTTATAGACTTTGGATTAAAATATGTATACCCGCATTCTTCCTATTTTATTTATGGATGGTTACTCCTGGTGAGGTCAATTTCTATTTAGGACCTGTGTTTGTAATTGGTTGCTTTCTACCTTATATGCAAAAAAAATGGAAGTTTATTATCGGCTTTCTTTTGGCTTTTATGTTAGTTGCAGATCTAGGTGGACGTAGTCAAGTCTTAAAGGCTTTTCTATCTATATGTATCAGTTTGTTATGTATATTCAGAAAATTCGTTTCAGAAAAAATGCTACGTTTAGCTCATTGGTTATGCTATATTTCTGCAATAGTGTTACTTGTCTTGGGTATCTCTGGAACTTTTAATATATTTGCTGATATGGCTTCTAATAGTGGTAAATATGTTGAGAAGAAAGTAGTTAATGGCGAACTTAAAGATGAAGATTTGTCTACGGATACTCGAACTTTTATTTATGAAGAGGTCTTGCAATCTGCTTTGAGAAATAATTATGTTTTATGTGGCCGTTCTTTAGCTAGAGGTAATGATAGTAATATTTTTGGTGCTTCCATTGCAGAAGAATTGAAAACAGGAAAGTTTGAACGCTATCAGAATGAATTATGTCATCTCAATATCTTCACATGGTTAGGTGTTATTGGTATGTTATTATATTCTCTTATTTATTTAAGAAGTTCTTATCTTGCCGTATATCATTCTAATAGTTATTTTTTAAAATTGATTGGTGTCTTTATTGCGTTCCATTGGGCTTATGGTTGGATAGAAGATTCTACAAAATTTGATATATTAAATATTTCTCTTTGGAGTGCAATAGGTATGGGATTATCTTCGCAATTTAGATCAATGTCTGATCAGGATTTCGTAGAATGGTTTAGAGCGATATTCACAAAATAAAATCTTAAACAATGAAAGTATTATGGTTAAGTAATTCAGCTTTTGTTTCCGAAAAAACAAAGGCAACTGGTAGTTGGTTACAGTCGATGGCTGAACAATTAGCTTCGTCTATAGATATGGTTAATGTTACAGATGGTATTGTAGACAAGCCTACATCCAGCAACTTCAAAAATATAAAACAATGGATAATTCCGGCAAAATCAAGTAACTATGGACAAGAAGCTTCTGTTGAAACTTGTTCTTTAGTGAAGGAGATAATAGAAAAAGAAAAACCTGATTTGGTACACATCTGGGGTACAGAGAAATTTTGGGCTTCTATTTACCGTAAGGGATATATTGGTGTTCCTACTATTCTTGAAATGCAGGGATTGCTTGCTCGTTGTACGGATTATTATTATGGTGGCTTGAGTATAAAGGAAATATTCAAATCAATTCACTTGAAAGAAATTCTTATGCCCTCAAGAACTCTTTTTCATAGAAAAGAAGTTTTTAGAAAGAGAGGGCTGGCAGAAACTGTTAATATCAAATCATTCAAGCATATCTCTTACCAATCTCAATGGGTAAAGAATTATATTTCATTTGTCAATCCAAGCGCAACGCTTTATCCTACGAAAATTATGCTTCGTAAAGCCTTTGTTGAATCACAAAAGTGGGCTTTTCATAATGTAGGAGATTCACCAGTTGTTTTTTCTACTTGTTCTGCTGCTGTTACTTATAAGGGTATGCATATTGTTATAAAGGCTATAGCTTTACTTAAAAGAAAATACCCTAAAATAAAGTTGAAATTAGCAGGTAATATCAACGTGGGCAACAAATTGTTAGATGGTTATTCTGTTTTCTTGAACAAGCTTATAAAAACGTATGGATTGCAAGAGAATGTTATATATCTCGGATCCTTAGATGAAAATCAAATTATAGCTCATCTTCAAGAGGCAAATGCTTGTGTAATACCTTCGTTTATAGAAACATACTGTTTGGCATTTGCAGAATCGATGATAGTTGGTACTCCAACAATAGCCTCATTTGCTGGTGCTATGCCAGAATTAGCAGAGAATGGTAAAGAAGCTTTGTTTTATAATTCCGTAGATTATTATACTTGTGCTTCTTTGATAGATAAAGTCCTACAAGATAGAGGGCTTGCTGAAAAGTTATCTGAAAATGGCAGGGCAAGGCGAATGGAGGAGAATGATATTGATACTGTCGTAAAAACACAGTTGGCAATATATAATAAGGTTTTAAATTATGAGTTTAATAAGTCTGATTTTTAAGTCTTTTAGGAAAATAGTTTATATAGCTACTGTGGGGGCAAATAATTTGTGTGTTAGATGTCTGTTTATAGGCAATAATGTTGCTTATAAATCCTTTCACACCAACGGCATTCCCTATGTTATGGTAGCTCGGGGTGGAAAATTTTCTATTGGCAAGAACTTTACCATGAACAATGGCATTAAAGGAAATCCAATAGGTTGTTATGAACGCTGCACATTCTTTGTGGACAGAGGAGCAGTACTCACTATTGGTGACAATGTAGGTATGTCGCAGGCAGCTTTGATCTGTCATAAAAGCATTACTATAGGAAATAATGTGAAGATTGGTGGTGGAGTTTGTATTTATGATACTGACTTTCATTCTCTTGACCCTGTTATCCGTAGAAGTAGTGAGGATTTGAAGAATAGAGCAGAAAAGCCTGTCGTTATAGGCAATGATGTTTTTATCGGTGCCAGGTCTATTATTTTAAAGGGTGTGACCATCGGTGAGAATAGTGTGATAGGAGCTGGTTCTGTTGTTACGAAATCGGTTTCTGCCAATCAAATATGGGCAGGGAATCCTGCAAAGTTTATAAGAAGCATTTAATATCTTATGTTAGATTCAAAGTATGATGGAATTTTCCAGTATCCGCAAATCGTGTATGATTATTGGAAGAACGAGCCCAATTATCTTATAGAATATGATGAATGTTGTGATTCTAAGGATTATTGTGCCATTTATTTTTGTAGTAATGATATTTGGTTTCCGCATATGGAAGAGATATTTCGTAAGCGAATTGTGGAAAAGAATTTCTTTGAGTGGTATCATTGTCGTATAGAAAAGCTTATAAACATATATTTGTGCGTGATATTTTCAAGCAGTGGTATCTTACTGGCATCAATGGACAGATAAATTCACCACAAAAAATGTTGGAATTCTTAAAGCAAGAAACAGATGGCTTTAAAGTTATAACAATAGGAAGTTCGGCTGGAGGTTATGCTTCTGCTTTATTCGGACCAAAATTAAAGGCAGAAAAATCAATCTGTTTCAATGGTCAGTTTTGTCTGGAAAGATTGGTAAACGAAAGCAGTCTTACTATTTCTCCACTTTTGTTTAGTATATTTAAAAAGAACAATAGGGAAGCCGTTAATATATTACCTTAATTCCGCAAAACTTTGATTTAAATTAATTTATAAGTTCCTGAGCAACA
>OGLB01000470.1_pt1 | contig 21479 bp, 23 predicted proteins | sample 1572551 | NCBI WGS metagenome assembly OGLB01 (sample SAMEA2582003, study PRJEB24529) | metagenome | biome: Human gut stool | place: China | collected 2011
TTGTACAGGTTCTTCAGGCCCATCTGGTTCTTGACCAGAATGATGAGGTGGAAGTACTTCTTTTTCAGCACCTCCCGGTTGCCGCCCAGACCGGTGTTGATGCCCTCCACGGTGGTGACCTCTTTCTCGGCAAGGTCACTGAGCATGACGCAGAAGATGCGGCCCAGCGCGGCGGAGTCCTCGCAGGCGCGGTGGGCCTCGCCATTGCCGAGGGCACGCCCTGGCCGGGTCGCTTTTCCTGTGCCCAGGGCAAGGTGCTGTACATCAACCTCGAGCTGGACCGGGCCTCCTGCCTGCACCGCTTCAAGGATGTGTACACCGCCCTCGGCCTGCCCCCGCAGAACCTGAGGAACATTGACATCTGGAACCTGCGCGGCGCTTCCGTCCCCATGGACAAGCTGGCCCCCAAGCTCATCCGCCGGGCGGGTAAGAAAGGCTACACTGCCGTCATTCTGGACCCCATCTACAAGGTCATCACCGGCGACGAGAACAGCGCCGACCAGATGGCAAAGTTCTGCAACCAGTTCGACCTTGTCTGCCGTGCGCTGGACTGTGCCGTGATCTACTGCCACCACCACTCCAAGGGTGCCCAGGGCGGCAAGCGCAGCATGGACCGCGCCAGCGGCTCCGGCGTGTTTGCCCGTGACCCGGATGCCATGCTGGATATGACAGAGCTCACCCCTACCGATGCCATCTTGGAACAGCTCCACAACAAGGCCGCCTGCCGGGTGCTCAAGGACATGCTGGACAAGCGCGGCCATGCCGATGCCTACGGCCCGGACGATGCCCTGAGCAAAAGCCGGATGCTGGCCATTGCCAAAGAACACCTTGGCATGGCCGACCTGCGGGCCATCGATGCCCAGATCGCAGCCGCCCAGAAAAAAGCCGACAGCATGACCGCCTGGCGCATTGAGGGCACCCTGCGCGAGTTTGCACGCTTCGACCCGGTGAACCTCTGGTTCGACTACCCTGTCCACAAGCCGGATACCGGCCTGCTGGAGGATCTGCAGCCGGACAGCGATTACAAGTCACTGGGTACCCGGGGCGCATCCAAGCGCTGGGGCAATAAGGACAAAGTCAGCAAGGACAAAAAGGCCGAGCTGGACACTGCCTTTGAAGCCTGCATGATGGATGGCGAAGTGACTGTTTACAGTCTGGCTGAGTACATGGATCTGAAGCCCCGCACCGTCAAGACCCGCCTGAAGGATGACGGGCGGTTCTGGATCGACGGCGAAAAAGTCGGACGCAAGGAGCCCGGCAGTGCAGGTTAAACGAATTGTATATTTTAAAATTACAACTTGTTATAAAAATGCAGTTATAGCCGCTATTTTGCACGACACGAAAAACTGCAATTTTGCAGTTATAGCCGCTATGACTGCAAATTTTGCAGTGCAAAATAGCCTATATATAATAGCTAAAACTGCAACTGCAATTGTGATGGGGTCTCCCGAAGGATGGGGCGACCACAGCCCCCATCCATTCGGGGACCCTCCCCATCACGTTGGCGCTAAAACCCGAAAAAAGAAAAAATGAGGTGAACCCCATGTACATGCAATTCTTTCTCCCCATGCAGCCGCCCACCACCACCCACAACGCCAAGGAGCTGCACGCTTACATGAAGGGCGGCAAGCCCTGTGCCGTGCTCCACGACAGCGCCGAACTGAAAGCCGCCCGGGCCAAGCTCCACGCCTACCTGGCACCCCATGCACCGGATCAGCCCGTGCCCGCCGGGAAGCCAGTGCGGCTGGTGGTCAAGTGGTGCTTTGCCCCCGAGGGCCGCCCGGACGGCAGCTGGCGCACCTCCAAACCTGACACCGACAATCTGGAAAAGGCCCTCTAGGCAGATCTGCCCCGCCTGCACTTCTGGCACGATGATGCCCAGGTGTGCAGCGAGATCGTGGAGAAGTTCTGGTCGGACCCTTGCGGTGTGTTCGTGCGTGTGGAGGTGTGGGGATGACCTACGAAGAGAAGAAGGCCTGGTTGAGAAGGTATCAGCAAGCGAAGCGGCTCGAACAGCTGCGGCTGGATGAGCTGGACACGCTGAAAACAGACGCTTCCAACATGACCCAGTGCCTTTCCGCTGTGCCGGGCGGCGGAGGAGACGGCCAAACATTGCCCCGTGCAGTAGAACGCATCGACGAAGCCCGGGGCGCTTACAAAGCCCAGTGTGAGGAAAGCACCCGCATTCGCAAAGAAATCATCTTTGCGCTACAGCAGCTGGATGATGAGCTTGACTTCACGATTCTGTACCGGAGATATATCTGTGGGCACAAGTGGGAGCTGATCGCTGACCGGCTCTCCCTCGATGTCAGTTGGGTCCTCCGACGACACAAAAAAGCGGTGCAACTTCTGGACACAGACCCATGACGCACTAAAAAGCACTAGTTCAAGTGTGCTATACTCTATGCTGCAAAGCCCAGCAGGAAAGGCATCCTTACTCCCTTCGTGCTGGCGGCCCGACCGGAGGTTTGTTTTCCTCCTCTTGATACGGATTTCTCCTTTTGCTGCTTAACAGCTTTTTTGCACCGGCCGGGCTTTTCCTGATTACAACTGCCGTTCTGAGCATCCGCTCAGGGCGGCTTTTTTGTACCCTGACAACGAGAGAGGTGGTGAGGATGACCGACAAGCAGGCGCGGTTCTGTGAAGAATATATGATCGACCTGAACGCGACCCAGGCGGCCATCCGTGCCGGATACTCCCCAAAGACGGCCAACGAGCAGGCGGCACGGCTGTTAGCGAATGTTAGTATCCAGAACCGCATCGCACAGCTTCAGGCCGAGCAGAGCCGCCGCACCGGCGTGTCCGCTGACCGGGTGGTGCGAGAGCTGGCCAAGGTGGCGTTCGTCAACGCGGGCGACCTCATCGATGCTAGGACGGCTTCCCTGAAAAGCGATGCCGCACCGGACGATCTGGCTGCTGTGCAGTCGGTCAAGGTCAAGACCTTCGGAGAGGACGGTCTGGAGCAGGAGGTCAAGCTGGCCGACAAGCTGAAAGCCTTGGATCTGTTGGGGCGGCATCTGGGAATGTTCAACGGCGTGTCCGGCGATGCCTCTGATCAGCTGGCCGAGGCCCGCAAGATCCTAGGAGGAGTAGACAGTGTTATCGACTAAGCAGAAAGAATATCTTGCTTCCTGTTCACACCGGTGGAACCTGAAAGTTGGGGCTACCGGTTCCGGCAAGAGCTGGCTGGACTATGCCGTGGTCATTCCCCAGCGCCTTCTGGCTCTGCGGGGTGAGGGCGCAGCGGTAATGCTGGGCAACACACAGGGCACCATCAGCCGGAACGTTTTGGACCCCATGCGAGAGATCTGGGGCGAGGCCCTTGTGGGAACCATCAGCAGCGACAACACTGCCCGGCTGTTTGGCCGCCGGGTCCACATTCTGGGCGCGGACAGCAAAAAACACGTTGCCCGTATTCAGGGCATGACCATCGAGTACGGTTACGGCGATGAGATGACCACCTGGGATGAAGACGTGTTCCAGATGCTCAAGACCCGCCTGCGCTGTCCTCATTCCCACTTCGACGGCACAGCTAACCCGGACAGTCAGGAGCATTTTCTCAAAAAGTTCATTGATGACCCCGAGGTGGACATCTTCTGCCAGACCTCCACCATCGACGACAACCCCTTTCTCCCGCAGGAGTTCGTGGAGCACCTGAAGCACGAGCTGGCCGGGACTGTCTATTACGACCGCTTCATTTTGGGCCACTGGTGCAATGCGTCCGGTCTGGTCTATCCCTTCTTTTCGCTCTGCGCGGATCCTTACCTCTTCCACGGCAGCTCAGCCGGCATCGACGGTCAATTTTATGTGTCCATCGACTATGGCACACATAACCCATGCAGCATGGGGCTATGGGTCATCCATGACGGTAAGGCCCTGCGTATCCGGGAGAGCTATTTTGACAGCCGGAAAGAACGTGTGCAGCGCACCGATGAGGAGCACTACGCCGAGCTGGAACGGCTCACAAAAGGCTATTACATTCAGGCTGTGTGTGTAGATCCGTCTGCCGCGTCTTTTATCGAGACCATCCGACGGCACGGCAGGTATCAGGTCATCCCCGCCGACAACGACGTTCTGAACGGGATCCGCTGCGTAGCTTCCATGATGCAGGCCGGACTTGTCCGGATCCATGAAAGCTGCACCGATTCCCGCCGGGAGTTCGGCGCATATTCCTGGGACGACAAGGCCAAGGAGGACAGGGTCGTGAAAGAGAACGACCATGCCATGGATGATATCCGCTATTTCTGTTACACGATATTCGCCCCGCTCATCCGCTGGGCAGATTGGAGAGCCAAGTAATGTTTGACAAACTGCTTTCGTGGCTGCGGGAGAAGGCCCGGCTCTGGTTCGGGGAGGACACTCCCATCAGCGTCAGCGTGTCTGCCCCCATGGAGAGTGCCATCACCCTCTGGGCACAGATGTACGATACCGGCGGCCCATGGTGTCACGGCGGCAAAGACCCGCTGCACAGTCTGGGCCTGCCGCAGAGCATTGCCGCCGAGCTGGCCCGGCTGACCACACTGGAAATGGAATGCCTTGTCTCCGGCAGTGCCCGGGCGGACAGCATCAATGCGCTGCTCAAACCCTTTATTGCAGACCTGCGCATTCCCGTGGAGTACGGCTGTGCCCTTGGTGGGGTACTGTTCCGGCCCTATCTCGACCCTGAGGGCCGCATCCAGATTGATGTGGTGCAGGGGGATTGCTTCTGTCCCACCCGCTTTGATAGCTCCGGACGTATGACCGGGGCTATTTTTTACGATCATCTTGTAAGGGGTGGCCGCATCTACACCCGGCTGGAAAACCACGAGTTTTCCGGCGGGAAATATACCGTCACCGTCAAGGCGTTCCGTTCCATGACAAGCGCTGACATCGGTGTCGAAGTTCCGCTGACCGACGTTGCGGAGTGGGCTGCACTGGCCCCGCATACGGAGTTCACCGGCGTGAGCAGGCCGCTGTGGGGCTATTTCAAGGCTCCCAAGGGCAACGCCGCTGACCGGCATTCCCCGCTGGGTGTCAGCGTGTACGCTCCGGCAGTGGACATCATCCGGGATGCAGATGAGCAGTATGGCGCACTGCTCTGGGAGTACAGCGGCGGCCAGCTGGCTCTTGATGTGGACCAGACCGCCCTGCGCCCGGGCCCTGACGGCGGTTCCACGATGCCCCTGCGGGAACAGCGGCTCTACCGCAACTGGATCAATGGCAGCGTCTCCGGTGGTCGGAACCTTTACGAGGTGTTTGCCCCCACCCTGCGGGATGAGAGCTACCGCAAAGGGCTGGATGCCATGCTCAAGCGCATCGAATTCCAGTGCGGCCTTGCCTATGGCACTTTGTCTGATCCGCAGAACGTTGATAAGACCGCTGAGGAAATCCGCAGCAGCAAACAGCGCAGCTACACCACCGTGAAGGACTTGCAGCGGGCCCTCGGCACAGCACTCACCGATCTGGTCTATGCTGTGAACGTCCTGCTGGATGCCGCATGGCACAGCGGTGCGTCGGTTCCTCTGCCGGGCGAGTGCAATGTAACCTTCGATTTCGATGATTCCATCATCTCAGACCCCAAGGAGCGCAAGCAGATGTTTTGGGGATACGTTACCGCCGGGAAGTTCCCGTTCTGGCGGTATCTGGTGGAGTTCGAGGGATACAGCGAGGCAGACGCAAAGGCCATTGCCGCCGAAGCCGATGTCGAAAACAAGCAGCCTGAGCTGAACTTCGGCGGGGGTGCCTGATGCTGGCCCCGGACTATCTCGACCACGCACCCGACCGGCTGGTGCTTTTATTTCAGCAGGTCGAGGACGATATCCTGCGGGACGTGGCCCGGCGCATCTCCAAAATGGAAGCCCTGACCCCCACGGCAAACTGGCAGCTGTGGCGGTATGAACAGACCGAAGCCCTCCAGCAGGACGTGGTAAAGAAGCTGGCCCGCTACACCGGCAGGAGCGAAGCCGAGATCCGGCGGCTCATGCAGGAAGCGGCCACCCGGGCCATGGAAAACGAGGACGAGATCTACTACCACTACGGCAAGGAGCCCACACCCTTTTCCGAGAATGAGACCCTGCAGGCCCTGCTCAACGCTGGCTATCAGCAGACGGCGGGAACCTTCCACAACCTGACCGCCACCACGGCCAACACCGTCAGCGGCCAGTTTGAAGCCGCTCTCGACCGTGCCCATCTCAAGGTGAGCAGCGGCGCGTTCGACTACAAGAACGCCGTCAAGAGCGCGGTGGACAGTCTGGCCGACACCATGAAATACGTCACCTACCCCACCGGCCACACCGACACGCTGGAAGTGGCCGCCCGCCGGGCGGTGCTCACTGGGGTCAACCAGACCGGTGCAAAGCTGCAGGTGGCCCGGGCCGATGAGATGGGAGTGGAGTTCTTCGAGACCACGGCCCACGGCGGGGCCCGCCCTTCCCACGCTGAGTGGCAGGGCAGGCAGTTCCACCGGGGCGGCGCTGTGGACTACATGGGCAAGCATTACCCGGACTTCGAGGCCGCCACCGGCTACGGCACCGGGGCCGGGCTTTGCGGCTGGAACTGCCGTCATACCTTCTTTGCCATCTTCCCTGAGCTGGGTGCACCGCCTGCGTGGACGCAGGAGAGCTTGGAAGCCCTCAACGCCCGGGACATCAAGTACAACGGCGGCAGATACACCCGGTACGAGATCAGCCAGATGCAGCGGGCCCGGGAACGCACCGTGCGCAAGTACAAGCGCCGGTATCTGGCTGAGGATGCCGCCGGGGCCGACACCACCGCTAGCGCGGTGAAGCTGAGGCAGGCCCGTCAGGATCTGGCCGACTTTATCAGCGCCACCGGCGGCAGGGCCGACAGTGCCCGCACCAGCGTGGCAGGCTTTGGCAGGAGCGAGGGCAGCAAGGCAACGTGGGCGGCGAAGAAGCAAGAGCCACGCGGCATTCTTCAAAAACTCAATTTTTCTGATAGTGTTTCACAGTCTGAGCGTGAAGGCATTGAAAAAGAGCTTTCCGTCATTCCTCAATGGCAGCGCGATAAGGCTGAAAGCATCATCAACAAGGTCGTAATGACAGAGAAAGATGCCGCTGGAAGCGGCTATTATTATCCAGACAAAACGCTTTATCTTCACCCTGAGCGCAAAAGCGGTGATGTTATTCACGAGTATGGCCACGCATTGGAGATTTCCCTCGACCTGCGGCACAACTCCAAATACATCAGCATCCGAAAATCCGGGATTGATGTTGAAGATTTTTCTAAAATCGTGTATGATGACAGTACCTATACACAAGCGATTTATCTTCTTCAGAACAGCAAATTCATTTCTGAGTATCAGGGACGGCTATATGAATCTCCCACGGATGGAATTTTTAAAGCCGGAACGATGCAGATCAATGAAGATATGCTGAAGGAATATTTCAGTGAAGGGTATCGCGCTTTTTATCAGGAGCCCTCTGCCCTGAAAGAGAAAGACCCGCAGCTCTATCATTTTATCGAGGGATTGAAAGATGACAAAAAGTGAAGTGCTTCTGCTTGATGAACCCTCTGCAATCTGGAACGAAATGCAAAAGAATCCGGCATTGCGAACAGATGGAGATGTCTGGCTGCACATGACCTGCCTGTCAGCCAAGCAAGACCGACAGTGGTCTCGGGAAGCGTATGGCGACCCGGAAGCGTATCTGTATATGGACTTAAACAAAAAGAAGTGAGGTGTCATCATGGAAGATTTTCGTGTCATCTACCGCATTTTGAAGCATTTGCAGCAAAGCATGGACTTTGAGGAGTTCGATTGCGCTGGTTTTACTGCCGAGCGCTTCGGTACGAATCCGAACCGGTTTCAGGCACTTTTGATTCAGCTGCAGAAAGCAGGTTACATTGAGGGCCTGAACATCGTCCGCTACATTCGCCAGCCGGAGCGCATCGAACCACCCATGGAACCTCATATCACCTTACAGGGGCTTGAATATCTTCAGGAAAACAGTCTGATGAAAAAGGCCGCCGCATTTGCAAAGGGTGTTAAGGAAATCGTCCCCGGCATCTGACAACCAAATACCGCAAGCGTCTTTGCTCGTTTGAGCAGGGGCGCTTTTTTCATGCCGTTTTAGCTCAGATGGAAGAGCGCCGGTCTCCAAAACCGGATACCGCAGGTTCAAGCCCTGCAAACGGTGCCATGTTCCCGACATTTGTGTCGGAAGCAACCATCGCGGCGGGCAGCGCGTACCCTGCCCGGGATCCATGCGGAAGGCGAACCGCGTTACAAAACCGAACGGATCCATTCGTCAAACATTGACCAGAAAGGAGCACTCAACATTGAAACGTGAAGATGTGAGCAAAATCATCCCCGGTATCACGCCGGAACAGCTGGACAGCATTATGAACCTGCACGGCGCTGACATCACGGCAAAGGCCAATGAGATCACGACCCTCAAGGCCGAAAAGACCACCCTGACCGAACAGCTGAACACTGCAAACGGCAAACTGGAGGGCTACGACCCCGAGTGGAAGGCCAAGGCAGAACAGGCCAAGACTGACGCTGCCAGCCAGGTAGCCGCCCTCGAAAAGGGCTATGCACTGGAACGCAAGGCCGCTGGGCTGAAGTTTTCCAGCGAGAGCGCCCGCAAGGCTTTCCTTGCCGAGGCCAAGGCGCAGAACTTCGCCATGAAAGACGGCGAGATTCTGGGTTTTGACGATTACGTCAAGGCTTTCAAGGCCGCAGACCCCAGCGCCATTCTGCCGGACGGCGGCATGGTACAGTTTTCCACCTCCGCACCGGGCGGCAACCGCCAGCCCGCAAACGCACATGAGGCCGCAAATGCTGCATTCCGCGCAGCGTTCGGTCAGAAAGGTTGATTATTATGGCTATTGATGCAATCGCCCGCAATAAGGCTGAGGCCCTGATCCGGGAGCAGCTGGTGAACACCATCCAGCAGGATGTGCCCAAGAGCTCCATCGTGATGCAGCTGGGCACCCGCCTTGCCAACATGACCTCCAACCAGACCAAGATCCCCGTGCTGTCCATGCTGCCTCTGGCATACTGGGTCAACGGTGACACCGGCATGAAGAAAACCAGCAAGCAGGAATGGGACAACGTCTACATGACCGCCGCAGAGCTGGCTGTCATCGTTCCTGTGCCCGAGGCCGTTCTGGCAGATTCCTCCTTTGACATCATGGGCGAGGTACAGCCCCGCGTCCGTGAGGCCATGGGCGCAAAGATCGACAACGCCATCCTGTTTGGCGGTGACCGTCCCACCGAGTGGACGACCGACGTGCTGACCCTTGCCGCAAAGAACAAGGTTACCGGCCCCATCGACTACACCAAGCTGCTGGGCAAGGATGGTCTGTTCTCCAAGGTCGAAGCTGGCGGCTTCGGCGTTGATGCCGTGGTGGGCGACCTGACCGCCAAGGCAGAGCTGCGCGGCCTGCTGGATACCAATGGCCGCCCGCTGTTCCGCTCCGATATGCAGGGTGCAACCACCTACGCACTGGACGGCGCACCCATGTACTTCCCCGAGAACGGCGGCTTCGACGCTTCCAAGGCCCAGCTGATCGCTGGCAACTTCAAGAAGCTGGTGTACTCCATCCGTCAGGATGTCACCGTGAAGCTGCTGGATCAGGGCGTGATTCAGGATCCCTCCACCAAGGAGATCGTCTACAATCTGGCCCAGCAGGATATGGTGGCCCTGCGCGTTGTGATGCGTATGGGCTGGGCACTGCCCAACCCCGCCACCCGCATGAACGCCGACCGCTCCAAGGTTCCGTTCGCATTCCTGACCGCTGCTGCTGTCGCAGCATAAGGAGGCCCCCATGCTTTACTGCACCTACGAACAGTACCAGACAGCGGGCGGTACGCTGGACGAGGCCGCATTCACGCCGCTGTGCTTCCGGGCCTCGAAGCTCATTGACCGGGCCACCTTTGGCCGGGCCGAAGCCCACACCAAAGGCTGCGCCGACTGTGCCGAAGCTCTGGCCATGGCCTGTGCGTCCATCGTGCAGAGCCTTGAACGGGCCGAAGCGGCACGCGCTGCCACCGGCTATGCGCCGGGCGTGACCAGCGTCAACAACGACGGCTTTGCCGTGACGTTCTCCGACGGAGCACTGGCCGAAAAGCAGGCCGCCGAAGCGTATAGCATTCTTTCCGGCTGCCTGGGGCACGACCCCCACGGCCTGCTGTATCGGGGGTGTTTCTGATGCAGTGCAGCGTAACTGTGGTGAACCTCATCCACGACACCGCCACCGAGATCGACCGGCCTGTCTGCCACGTCATCCCGGGGAGCAGCTGGCGGGAGAAGCTGGACACCTCAGGCGGCGACCCCCAGCGGACGGTGCACATCCGGCTGCCCCCTGCGGCGGGCTACCTGCCCTATTTCCAGTGGGCAAAGCTCCCGCCCGGGGAAAAGGCCGCACACTGGACGCTCAAGCGGGGCGGCAAGCTCATCTGCGGCGCTGTCCGCAGCCTGACCGAGGCCGAGTATGCCGCCCTCGAGAAAACACACATCTGCTGCACGGTGGCGGCGGTCTCCGACAATCGGGAACCGCTGCTGCCGCATTTTCATGTAGAGGGGAGCTGAGGAAATGAGTGCACCCGTTATTGACCTGAAGCTCAGGTTCCGGCCCGGCTTTCAGGCCGAAATGGACAAAGGCTTCCAGAAGGTCCAGTATGCGTTCTCACAGCAAGTTGCCAAAGCTGTGGACCCTTATGTACCCTTCGACACCGGCACGCTGAAGAACAGCGTCAACCAGGCATCCGACTTCAAAGGCGGCAAGCTGGTCTATAACACCCCGTATGCCCGGCGGCAGTATTACCTGCACACGCAGGGGCAGGGTCTGCATGGGGAGAACCACCTGCGCGGCTCCTACTGGGGCCAGCGGGCCATTGCTGACCACAAAGACGAACTGGTCCAGTTCGCCAAAAACGCTGCCCAAAGAGAGCTGGGAGGTGGAACGTAATGCCCAAAGCGTCCATTACGGCCCTGCGGGACTGGCTCAAGACCTGTCCACTCATCGCTGAGGAGCAGGATGCCACCGGTGCGGCCTTCCGCATTGCCGGGCTGGAAGAGGAAGCCACCGCTTTTTCCATTGAGGACAGCCCCACCGACCCCATTGTGGAGAGTTACATCTCCGGGCGGGATCTGGCGAAGAACTACCTCTTCCTGTCCCGAAGGGAGTTCGGGGAGACCGATGTGCTCACCATTGAGAACAGCGGCTTCTTTGAACAGCTGGCCGACTGGGTAATGGAACAAAATGACTGCGGCATCCTGCCTGATCTGAGCAAATGCGGACACGGCAAGGAAGCCCAGAGCATTGAAGTCACCTCCACCGGCTACATCGTCACCGACGGCTCCGGAAGCTGCAAAATGCAGATGCAGCTCCGGCTCGTCTACTATCAACCCAAACTTTGAAAGGAGACCATCCTATGACTGTTTCCGAAACCCTGACCGCGCTCAAGACCAAGAAGGGCATCGTGCCCAGCGCGGACTACACCGGCACCGAAAAGGCCGATGATTTCATCTTTGCAATCCAGACCGATGCCTCCACCCAGACCAAGGAGAGCGACTGGATCGTGTTTGCAGAGCGTGTCAAGGAGCACTCCGGTGCCCTGAACGCTTCCACCGAGGACGTGGCCTATATCCGCGCAGGCACTGTCACCGAGAAGGGTGAGACCCAGCGCACCTTCTCCCTGAACGGCAACCGCTGCGTGGGCGACCCCGCGCAGGATTTCCTGCTCTCCCACAAGGTCAAGTTCGGCTCCGGCACTGCGGTGGTTTTCCCCTATATCTACTTCAGCGCAAAGACCGGCAAGGGCGAGAAGGGCGAAGCCGCTTTCATTGTCACTGCCGATACCAGCGGCTCCGCCAGCAACTCCGCAGGCTTTGCCTGCGATGTGAAGGGTGTTGGCGTTCCGGCTGAGTTCAACTACCTGACCCTGACTCAGGCCGACACGCTGCCCACCAAGGCCGCCAAGGTCTGATAACAACACCACACAGCCCTCGTTCCCCGGCGGACGGGGGCTCTTTTTGTAACAGGAGGATTTCCCATGATCATCAACGGCATTGAATTTGATTTTTCCACCCTGAACGCCAACGACGTGGATCGGATGCTGGCCGCACAGACCCGGCAGCAGGAACGTGCTCGGACGGAGGGCAGCCGCTACACCCCCGAGAATGATTACCCTGCCTGGCTGCGCTTCCAGTGCCGCATCTTTATGGACTACCTGGACGAGGTTCTGGGCGAGGGTGCTTCTGAGAAACTGGGACTGGACGGCAATAACTTCAACGCCTGCCTGACGGTCAGCAAGGTCTTTGCCGAGGCTATGGCCGCAGAAAAGGCCAGTGCCAGCGCGCTGATCCACCCCGCCGAGGAGCGGGCGCAGGTTTCGGCAGCACAGGCCATCCCTGCCCCCATGAACCGTGAGCAGCGTCGGGCCGCAGTCAAGGCACATCCCGCAGTGGTGGATTTCCGGGCACAGGAAGCGGCAAAGGCCGCCCGCCGTGCCCAGCTGAAGGCAGAGCTTGAGGCACTGGACAATGCATGACCTGCTGACGGATGCCCTGCCCACTGAGTGGGAGGGCCGCGCCATTAACTGGGACTTCCGGCCCATGGTCTGGCTGCTGATCCGCACCCGCCGTGTTAAGACCGACGAGGACAGCGCCCGGCTGATCGCATCGGCCATCCCGCTCTTCTTTGTGGAGCCGATCCCGGTGGCGCAATACCCGGAGGCCTTTGAATCTCTGGTGCGTTTCTGCCAGGGCGGTGGCCCCGAGGAGGAGGAGCGCACCGGGACTGGCAGCAGCAGCGACCCACAGGACGAGCCTGTGCTGGACTACCGGTGCGATGCCGACTACATCGTGGGGGCCTTTCAGCAGGCCTACGGCATCGACCTGACCGCCGACAAGGTGCACTGGTGGCGCTTCAAAGCACTGCTGCACGCCCTGCCGCCGGAAACGCCGCTGGGCAAGATCGTGGAGATCCGGGGCAAGGACACCTCCGGTATGGACAGGGCCGACCGGGACTACTACGAGACCCTGAAAGAGCGCTTCGCCCTGCCGGATGGGCTGAAGGGGGTGAGGCGGAACGAATCCCTGCAAGAGCACGAGGACGCTTTCCTCGACCGCTTCGGTTGATTCCCGCGCCCCGGTGCCCTGCCCCTTCTGCGGCAGAGCGCTGCCCGTGTGGGCGGCTCCCGAGGCCTACGCCCACGGTTTGTGGGTAAAATGCAAAAACCCCGCATGTAAGCGGGAGGTAGAAATCAAGTTATAGCAGCCTGTGCCCCTGTGCCCGCGCTCCGAATGAGAGGTGGACACAGTGGCATTTGATTTTAGCGTTACCGGCAACACCAAGTTGGACACCAGCGGCTTCACGCAGGGTGTCAGCAGCATGACCGTCGCCGCCGGAACGCTGATAGCAGACCTGGTAAAGACGGCCAGCAGCCAGCTGACGAATCTTGCCCAGAGCGCGATCCGGAACGGCTCCGTCTACGAGACATCGCTTGCCAAAGTCGGGACCATCGCCGATCTTGGCAATCTTTCGATCCAGAAGCTGGGCAGTCAGATCACGGACATGTCCAACACTATGGGCATTGCGGCCACGGATATTGCCGAGGCTACCTACCAGGCCATCAGCGCCGGGCAGGACACGGCCAACGCTGTGGAATTTGCAGGCCAGGCAGCGAAACTGGCAACCGCCGGTTTTACCTCCACGACCTCCGCCGTGGATATCCTGACCACTGCCCTGAACGCCTACGGCTTGAGCGCCGACCAGGCGACCCATGTTTCGGATGTGCTGCTGACCACCCAGAACCTGGGCAAAACCAGCGTGGACGAACTTTCGTCCAGCATGGGCCGTGTCATCCCGCTGGCTGCTGCTTACAACGTCAGCGTAGAAAACCTGTCCAGTGGTCTGGCCGTGATGACCGCCAACGGTATCGCCACTGCCGAGGCGACAACTTACACAAAATCCATGCTGAACGAGCTGGGCGACACCGGTTCGACCGTAGGCAAGATTTTACAGCAGCAGACCGGCAAGAGCTTTGCCCAGCTGAGTGCTGACGGCAAGAGCCTGGGCGATGTGCTGCAGATCCTCTACGACAGTGTGGGTGGTGACAGCACCGCCTTTGCCGGGCTATGGTCCAGCGTGGAGGCCGGAACCGGCGCTCTTTCGCTGGCATCGGGCGGCGCGGACAAATTCAACGGCGTGCTGGCCCAGATGGTGGACAGTGCCGGAGCAACCGACACCGCCTACCAGACCATGACGGACACATTCCAGCACAGCATGGAAAGCCTCCAGACAACGGCAGAGAACCTGAGTATTGACCTGTTCGAGGCCATGGAGCCGGGCCTGAAGGAAGCCGCCAACTGGGGCACTGACTGCCTGAATACCCTGACGAGCGCTCTGAATGAGGGCGGCCCGGCGGCCATGCTGGACGCAGCCAGCGGCATTCTGGAAAATCTGACCGCAGGTGTTGTTCAGAAGATTCCGGGGCTGGCATCGGCAGCAACGCAGGTCATCACCAAGCTGGTGCAATATCTTGCTGACCATCAGGACGAGATCTTCGATGCAGGCATCCAGCTGCTGGAACAGCTCATCATCGGCATCACCGACAACCTGCCCCAGCTGATCACAGCAGCAGCGGAATTGATTGCAAAGTTCTCTGCCGCGCTGATCTCCCATCTGCCCGACCTTCTGAACTGTGGTGCGGCCCTTCTGACCACACTGGTGGACGGCATTCTCCGCAGCATTGAGAACCTGGGCGAAGCCGCCCTCGCCTGCATCGCAAAGCTCACCGGCGTGTGGGACGGCAGTATGGATGAGTGGGGCCACATCGGCGAGAACATCGTCACCGGCCTGCTGAACGGCATCACCGGGATGTGGGACACGCTGGTGTCCACAGTCAAGGGCAAAGTCAACGGCATGGTAAGCACCGTCAAGAACGTGCTGGGCATCCACTCGCCCTCGAAGGTGTTCACTGAGATCGGCGAGAACGTCACGCAGGGCCTTGTCAACGGCATCAACACCGGTGCACCTGCCGCACAGGAAGCCATCCAGAACATCGCCCAGACCCTCAACGACTACGGCCCGGATTTTGCCACCGTAGGGGCCACCATCACAGAGCAGTTCCGCACCAAGCTGGACGAGGGCTGGGCGCAAATCCAGGCCGACATTCAGACGGATGCGCTGGGGGCCATCGAGACGCTGGCAACGGCCCTCAAGGATGGCGACCTCGAGAGCCTGGGCCTGTGGGCCGCTTCCTACTTCTGGCAGGCCTGCACCAAGGAACAGCAGGCGCAGATCAACAGCATCGCTCTGGGAGCCCTGAACCAGCTGGGCAGCGCCCTTTCCGGCGTGTTCGGGAACCTGAGCCAACTGGCCATGGGGCTGGTGGCGCAGTTCGTGCCCGCCGCTGCCAGCGCCACAGCCGGGCAGACTGCCCTGAACGTGGCCATGGACGCGAATCCGATTTTGCTCGTCATCTCCCTTATCGGGATGCTGGTGGGTGCCCTGCTGAACTTCTCCGGCAAAAACAAGGATGTGGCCAACGCTTTCCAGAATGTCTGGGCGGGCGTTGAGGACTTTATGAGCTACATCTTCGAGGGCCTGATGCGCATCGTGGCGGCGGGCATCGAGGGCTTTGTCATCCTCATCAACGGCCTCATCGGCCTGTATAACTCCGTGGCGTGGCTCTGGGGCGACCATGTGGATTACATCAGCAATCCAGCCTGGAACTTTGCCAACCAAATTGCCGCCGACCGCAAGGCCCGGCAGGCCGAGCGAAAAAAGCAGCAGGAAGCTGCCAACAACCCCAGCTCCGGCGCTTCCACCAACTCCCAGAAGGTCATCGAGAGCATGACCGACACCAGCAAGACCACCAATGCAGACGGCAGCACCGTGACCACCAAGGTGCTCACCGAGAAGCTGCAGGACGAGACCGGCAAGATCACTCAGAGGGTGACTAAGACCGTCACCGAGGCAGGTACCAAGCTGGTGGACGGCGTGGAGCGCTCCTACAAGACCGTGACCACCTATGTGGACGGCATCCAGACCAAGGTGGAGCGCAGTCTGGACGACATCACCAAGACCACCACAGGCGCAAACACCGGCTCCACCACGCCGACAGCCCCCACCCCGGACAAAGACCTGACCGACGCTGTGGAGGCCAACACCGAGGCCCTGCTGGCCGCAAACAGCAAGCTGGCCGAGATGGTGCGGCAGGCCAATTCTCTGGTGCTGTCGGACAACATGGCCATCTCCCGCAGTGTGGCCGCTTCCGGCACGGCACAGGTGGCCGCAGCCGCCAACAACTACCACCGGGAGGGCGACACCAACATCACCCAAAATATTTACAGCAAGGCCCAGACGGCGGCAGACCTTCAGCGGGAAGCACGCTGGGAAGCCGACCGGGCCAAGGCCCAGAAACGATGAAAGGAGGGCACCGAGATGCCGTTCAGAAAAGACCATTTGCAGCTGGTCACGGATGCCGGGGCCACTCTCGACATCGGGTGGGCTTACGGCACGCCCTACTCCCTCGACCCCATCAATGGCGTAGACGTGGACGTGCAGACCGCACAGGGCGTGAACCAGGTGGGCGTGAGCGTGGAGCGCCAGAGCGTGGCCGGGGTGAGCCGTGAGCTCATCATCCACTGCCACAGCTCCCACGGCGATGCGGATGCGGAATTACTGCTGGAAAAGCTGCCCTATTTCACCAGCGGCACAATGTACTTCGAGGATAAATACTTCTGCCGTTTCGTGCTTTCCAAGACCCCCTACACAAAGAGCATCCACCCCTACCCGGTGTTGGCCTTCATGCTCTTCTGCCCGAAACCCTTCTGGTACAACTTGCAGGCTCAGAGCTTCTGCATCAACGGCTTTGTGCCCAGCTTCAGGCTGCCGGTCAACTACTCCAAGCCCCACCGGTTCGGCGTGCGCCCCTCCGTCGGCTGGGTGAATGCCTATAACCCGGGGGCGCTGAGCGTGCCCTTCACGGCCACCCTCAAGAGCGACGGTGCGGTGGTCAACCCGTGCGTGCTGAACATCGTCACCGACCAGAGCATCCGCATCCTGACCACCCTGACCCCGGGGCAGGTCATCGAGATCTACCGCACCACCACCGACAAGCTGGCCGTCAAGCGGACAGAGGACGGCACGGAGGAGAACATTTTCGCCCTGCTGGACGAGGACAGCGACCTGCTGGAGCTGGCCCCCGGGGACAACTTACTCAAAGCCACCGCCGACAGCGGCGAGACCAGCCTGCAGGTGACGGTGCGCTTCTATCCCATGGTGAGCGGTATTCTGCCGGAGGTGATCTCGTGACGCTGGACGTTTTGGATGAACTGACCCTCGCCCGGCTGGGCCGGGTGGAGGTGTGGGTGAGCCTTTACTGGGACGAGCCCTACAACACCGAGGGGAGCATGACGCTGGAAGTCAGACCCACCGAAGAGAACCTTTCCCTGCTCCGGGAGGGCCGCTGGCTGCGCCGCAGTGACAGCGACGTGCCCATGCGCATCTGCCACCGGAGCAACGAGAACACCGACAGCAATCTGGTGGTCACCGGCTTCCCGGGGACGTGGATCTTCACCAAGCGGGCCTGTACCAGCATCGTGAAGAACGAGAACGCGGAGCAGGCCATGCGCAGACTGGTCAGCGCAATGCAGCCATGGCCAAAGCTGGAGCTGGGAGAGCTGGTAGGCTTTGACACCACCTACACCGCCCAGACCTCCGGCGGCAGCATCATGGACTACCTGATGACCATCGGCGCGGCCTGCGACCTGGGCTTCCGGGTACGGCTGGCAGGCAAGAACGCAGATAAGAAGCTGCTGTTCGAGGTCTACCGGCCCACCGCTGACCCAAACAACCGTTTTTCCACCAAGTGGGGCAACTTGCAGCAGGCCGCGTGGGCCTTTGGCGACAGCGACTATGCCAACGTCGCCGTGGTGCAGGGGGCCGGTGAGGGCGAGAACCGGGCCACCGTGACCGTGGGCCTGACGAATGCCACCGAAGCCGACCGGCGGGAGCTCTATGTGGATGCCCGGGACGTGCAGCCGGACGAGGAAAAGGGCGAGACCAGCAAGAGCCAAGCCTACCTCGAGCGGCTCATGGCCCGAGGCACCAACAAGCTGCTGGAACAGCTCCGTACCGGCTCCATTGAGTTGACCATTGATGCCGAGGGGCTCTCCCCTGGTGACGTGGCCTTTTGCACCATCCCGGAGCTGGGCTACAAGGCCACCGTCCGGGTGGCCGATGTCATCACCCAAAGCCAGAGCGACAGCACCACCCGCACCGTGCGGCTGGGTACGCCGGTCTGGCGCAAGCTAAGGAGATGATCTTTTGAGCAAAATCGTTTTATATCCCGCCAACGACTGCGACTTCGATGCCGCAGACGTGGCGGCCTACCTTGCGGGCCTCACCTCGGGTGTGTTTAGCGGAGCTGAGGACTTCCCGGTGACAGCCGCAGGCGGGCTGAAGGTCACCGTGGGCGCGGGCCGTGGCTGGGTGCACCCCAGCCGTTTCACCGGCTACTCCATCACCAAGCGGGAGGCCGACACCCTGGCCCTGCCGCTGGCCGACCCGTCTCTCCCCCGCATCGACCGCATCGTCATGCGCTATGATGCCGGTGCCAGAGCCGCCAGCCTGCAGGTGCTGCAGGGCACGGCATCCAGCACACCCACGGCCCCGGCCATCTCCCGCACCGAGCTGACCTACGACCTCTGTCTTGCCGAGATCGCCCGCCCGGCAGGCTCCACCAGCATCTCTACGGGCCAGATCACCGACACCCGGTTGGACGAGGCGCTCTGCGGCCTCGTGCGGGACGGTGTGACCGGCATCCCCACCGACGAGCTGCTGGCCGCTGCCAAGGAGCGCATCGCCACGCTGGAGGAGAACGCCAGCAACAGTGCTGCCGCCGCCAAGGACAGCGCGGAGGCAGCCAAGAGCAGCGAGACCAAGTCCGCCGCCAGCGAGGAGCGCGCCAAGACCAGTGAGACCGCCGCCAAGCAGGCCCTGCAGGACACGGAGACGGAGCACACCGCCGCCTTGCAGGACATCGCACGGGCCCGCACCACGGCCCTGAACGACGTGGCGGCCTCCACCAAAACGGCCACCGCTGCGGCAAACACTGCCACCCAGCAGGCCACCGCCGCTGCGGGGAGTGCTTCCACCGCCGTCACCAAGGCCGGTGAGGCATCCACCAGTGCGGGGGCGGCAAAGAACGATGCTGACCGGGCAGAGAAAGCCAGTACCAACGCGGCCAATGCGGCCACCGATGCCGTGAAGCAGGCCAAGGAAGCCGGAACCTTTGATGGTCAGTCGGCCTATGCACTGGCTGTTCAGCTGGGGTTCACCGGCAGCGAAGAGGACTGGATCGCCAGCCTGAAAGGCGCAAAGGGCGACAAAGGAGATACCGGTGCGCAGGGCCCCGAGGGTGCCACCGGAGCCACCGGCCCGCAGGGGCAGCAAGGGCCCACCGGGGCAACAGGCGCTACCGGCCCACGGGGGCCGCAAGGGCCGCAAGGCCCGGCGGGTGCTTCAGCGGTAGCGGCCAGCGGCAGTAATTGGGTAAGATTTTCAGATGGTACGCAGATATGCTGGGGAACCAATTACAGTGGGAGGGTGAGTTTTCCTGTGTCTTTTGCTAATACAAATTATACACCTGTTGGGTCACTGGATGTTCAGTATCCTAATAACTATAATTTTGGTTTGGAAGACGTTAGTACAACCGGCATGCGTATTAACACCTCTGGTGGAAATGTAAAAGTCCATTGGATTGCATTTGGTCGTTGGATGTGAGGTGAACGCAAATGGAGATCAAACCCGGAGCAAAAATCCCGAAGCCGGTTATCACGCAGGAAGAATGTGATGCCTATTCTGCCGTTGTGGATGCCATCAACGCCCACAATGCAGCGGCTGCCGTTGGCGAGGCTCTGTGGAGCATGGACGACCAGCCGGAGGCTTACGTTGTGGTGGAGGCAGGCACGCAGCCAGACCCTGCCGATGCACCGAAGCCGACCCCTACACTGGAGGAGCGACTTGCTACGGTGGAGAGCGCCCAAGCAGATGCCGATGCGCTGAACGTTGACCAGGCCTACCGGCTGACCCTGCTGGAGCTGGGGATCACTGAGTGAAACCCTCTACCAAGAGGATGATAACATTTTAAGATGGGGCAGCGCCCCGGAAAGGACAAACCTATGTTGTACCGTACCTGTAAACGCATGATCGAACGCGGCAATCTGGAGGGCATGAGCACCAAGCTGGACGTTTTCTATGCCGCAAGCAAGTTGACTGATGACGAGTACAAGGAGCTGACCGAGCTGCTGGCCGAGAAGGAGGCGCAGAATGCCCAGAACAATACTTGACGTTTCCCGCTGGCAGGGACGCATTGACTGGGACAAGGTCAGGACAAGCGGCCTTGTCTCCGGCGTGATGATCCGGGCCATGGGCAACAGCAAAGAGGGCAAACCCAGTAAGCCCTACATCGACCCCTACTTTGCCCGCAACTATGCCGAGTGCACCCGCGTAGGGCTGCCGGTGGGCGTGTACGGCTACTTCAAGGCCACCACCAAGGCGCAGGCAGACAGGGAGCTGGCCCTGTTCAAGCAGGCGCTGGGCGGCAAGACGTTCCAGCTTCCGGTTGCCGTGGACATTGAGGACAAGCTGCAGGAAGCCCTGAGCAAGGCCGCCCTGACCGACATCGTGGCCCACTGCCTGAGCGTGGTGGAGAGCTGGGGCGTGTACGCCATGCTGTACACCGGCCTGAACTTCGGGCAGACCAACCTTTACATGGGTGGCGCGGCCCTCAAGCCCTACGACGTATGGCTGGCGGCCTACCGCACCAAGAAGCCCGCTCCCGGCTGGCCCTTCGGCATGTGGCAGTACACCAGCACGGCAAGGATGCCGGGGGTGAGCACCAATGTTGATATGAGCCACGCATACAAGGACTATGCCAGCATCATCAAGCGTGCCGGGCTGAGTAAAGTGAAGGGGGTGTGACCAATGGCGAGTATTCTTGCTGCCGCAGGCATTCCGACGGCGGTGCTGGGGTTTCTCGTCTGGCAGCTGAAGCGGCGCATCGAGCGTCAGGAAGCACGGCAGGAAGCCGCAGAGAAAGCCCGTGAGGAGTTCGAGACGAACCTGTACGAAAGCTCCCTCGCCGCAATCGCGCTGGGAGAAGCCACCGCCAAAGCTGTGCAGCGCATCCCGGACGCACACTGTAACGGCGATATGCACGCCGCCCTCGACTACGCGGCCGAGGTAAAGCATAAGCAGCGCGATTTTGTCGCAAAGCGCGGCATCAGCGCGATCATCAACTGAGAGAAAGGAATCTGACCATGGAAGCAGTATTGACTACTATCTTGAACGTTGTCCCCGGCTGGCTTGCCCTCGCCCTGATGCTGGGCGGGCTGGGCGAGGTGGCGCTCTCTGCCACCAGTCTGGCCAACCAGGTGTTCTTTATTTATACCGTAGCCATATTCGGCGTGGCGGGCGGTGCCATCGTGCTGAGCGCACTGCACCGTGCGGGCATCGAC